>JAEEGF012009231.1_pt1 | contig 14130 bp, 8 predicted proteins | sample 9134171 | NCBI WGS metagenome assembly JAEEGF01 (sample SAMN16246542, study PRJNA631951) | gut metagenome | biome: gut microbiome; feature: rumen; material: AP-attached | host: Bos | place: Iran: Karaj | collected 2018-10
TAATACCAGAGACTTTCCGGAAATGAAAGGGTTCAGGATAACAACAAAGATCATCCCGTCAAAGTATGATAAGACCGGGAGAATACTGGATTGGACCGTGGAGTATCTGAGATGGCCGGAAGAAGTAGAGGCGGGAGTGCAAGTCCGCCTTACGGCAGCGCTCAAAAAAGAGTTTTTGCAATTCGACTGTCAGACATTCTGTGCCGATGGAAGGTGGTTCTGGTACGAACGGAATCATGAAGGGATCTATTGGCCTCTATTTTTCAAAAAAGAGTACTTTGTATCAACTGAACAAGTTTACTAATATATAAATCGGAATTTAGCGGGAGATACAGTTTGCAGTAGATACGCTTTATTTACACCGGTAAATTGTATAGAAACTAATATCACTATTATGAGACGCATACTTCTAAGTCTTCTGTGCATGGTGAGTTTATCCGCATATGCACAACATGCTGTTGTCGTCAATCCTGATGGCACACACTCCGTCGTCATAAACAACGGGAACAGTGCGACTATAGTTAATCCCGATGGGACTCATTCCACTGCAATACATAACGGCAACAGCACAACTATAGTCAATCCTGATGGCACACACTCCGTCGTCATAAACAACGGGAACAGTGCAACGAAAGATAACCCGGAGTGGAAAAAATGGTGGACTCGCAAATCTAAAAACAAAAAGAAAGGTTCATCCGTTAACGACCAGCCTGCATACTAAATTCCTCGTTTATCGGCCAGTGCGGGTGATGTGACTTTTTCTGGCACACCACCCGCGAAAAACGGCCTTTTTTGCAGGTGATGAGACTTTTTTCGGCACACCACCCGCACCCGGACAATCATTAAACGAAAAATGCAGGCACCAGCCTGCATTTTTCGTGGAGCATAGGGGATTCGAACCCCTGACCTATAGATTGCGAACCTATCGCTCTACCAACTGAGCTAATACCCCGCGGGAAAGGACTGCAAAAATACGCCATTTCCGGGAAAAATGCAAGAGGTAAAGCGCGATGGGCGGCAGAAAACTTAGCTTATGAACTGAGCTTTGAGGGCCTCGATCTTGGCGGGGGCGTCGGAACCCTTGGCGCCAAAGTAGAACTTGATCTTGGGCTCAGTGCCGGAAGGACGTACGGTCACAACGTCACCTGCAGCATTGTAGAACTGAAGCACGTTACTCTTGGGAAGACCGGTTTCTTCCGGCTTGTTGTAGTCGATGACCTTGACAAGGGGACTTCCGGCAATTTCCTTGGGAGGGCAGGCGCGGTAATCGGCCATGATTTTCTGGATTTCCTCTGCGCCGGACTTACCCTTACGCACGATGTAGACCATCTTTTCTACGTACAGGCCGTATTCCTTGTACACTTTCTGGAGGAGCTGCCAGAGGGTGAGACCCTGCTCTGCGGCCCAAGCGGCGCATTCTGCAACGGCGCAGCCTGCTACCTGGGCGCATTTGTCGCGGACGAAGGAACCAAGGTTGAAGCCGTAGGATTCTTCGCCGCCGCAGATGAACTCAGACTTTCCTTCCTGCTGCTTCTGGATCTCTGCGATGTATTTGAAGCCGGTGAGGACGTTATAGCACTTTACGCCAAAGCTTTCACAGATGGCGGCAAGGAGTTCTGAGGTGACGATGGTCTTTACGCAGTACTGGTTGCCGTTAAGTTTTCCAAGTTCCTGCCAGCGCTTGAGGATATAGTAGGTGAGGAAGCTCCATGTCTGGTTGCCGGTGAGCTGGACCATCTTGCCTTCGTCGTTACGGACTGCAATGCCAAGGCGGTCTGCGTCGGGGTCTGTAGCAAGGACAAGGTCAGCGCCGGTTTCATCGGCCTTGGCAAGAGCCATGGCCATTGCGGCGGGCTCTTCCGGGTTGGGAGAGGCAACAGTGGGGAAGTTGCCGTCCGGGACTTCCTGCTCAGGGACGTGGATGATGTTTTTGAAGCCGATTCTCTTCAGGGCCTCAGGCATAAGGCGTACGCCGCAGCCGTGGAGGGGAGTGTAGACGATCTTAAGGTCTGAGTGCTTCTTGACAGCCTCAGGGGAGAGCATAAGGGAAAGCTGGTCCTTGAGGTAGAGTTCATCCTCTGCGGCGCCCATAATCTCGATGGGGGCTTTCTCAATGCCCGGGAGGGGCTGGAACGCCACCTGGGCGGGATCCTCTATCTTACCTACCTCCGCCACGATATCCTTGTCTACGGGAGCGGTGATCTGGCCGCCGTCGCTCCAGAATACCTTGTAACCATTGTATTCCTTGGGGTTGTGGCTGGCGGTAACCATGATGCCGGCGGTTGCCTTCTTGATGCGGATGCTGTAGCTGAGTTCAGGGGTGGGGCGGAGGTCTTCAAAGAGATAGACCTTGATGCCGTTGTTTGAAAGGACATCGGCCGATATTTCCGCGAAAAGGCGGGAATTATTGCGGCTGTCGTGGCTGATGCACACGCTTGCAGCGCCTTTCACATGGGCTTTGATGTAGTTTGCAAGGCCCTGGGTGGCCATACCCACCGTGTACTTGTTCATGCGGTTGGTGCCAACGCCCATGGTGCCTCTTAATCCGCCGGTACCAAACTCCAGATTACGGTAGAAAGCGTCTTCAAGGGCGGTCTCATCCGTTTCCATCAGATGTTTTACCTCTGCCTTGGTTTCAGCGTCAAAATTGCCGTCAAGCCAGCTCTGGGCTACTTCTTTGTAAGATCTCATGGTATGTAGTTTTAGTGTTTAAATCTTTAAACCATACAAATTTATGGATTATTCCGTATTTTTGCAATATGGAATTCGGAGAATTCATATTGGCACATGAGGCCGATGACCTTGCCCGCCTTGCCCTTTCCCGTGAGAGGTATGCCGCTGAGGTTGAGGATTTTGACCTTGCGCTTACCACGCTGGAGGTGAGGCGGAAACTGCGCATGAAAGTGCCTGAGTGGTATGCCGTGCCTTCGCTTCGGTACCCGTTCCGGCTCTCCGGGGAGCAGTGCTCGTCTTCTGAAACGGCGTTTTATAAAGCCGCCGTGGCTTGTAGCGCCTATGGGGCAACGAAAAGCGCAAAAACGCCCCAAAACGTGTCGTTCATTGCCCAAATGGTCAACGAAAAGCGCAAAAATGGCGTTTTTTGTGTTAATCGTTGCCCAATGCGTCTGGCCGATCTTACCGGCGGGCTGGGTGTTGACACTTGGGCGTTCTCTAAAGTGGCCACCGAGGTGCTGTACAATGAGATGAAGCCGGAACTTGCCGCGGCGGCGGAGCGCAATTTCCGTGAACTTGGGGTGGAAAACGTGACGGTGCGGAACTGCCAGATTGACCCTGGAAACGTGAATGATATTCTTTGCGGCTTTGAGCCGGATATCATCTTTTTGGACCCCGCCAGGCGTGCCGAAGATGGTCGTAAAGTGTTCCGCCTTGAAGACTGCCAGCCGGATGTGCTGAAGCTGTTGCCGGAACTCTTTTCCGTTGCCCCGTTGGTGCTCCTGAAACTCAGTCCTATGGCCGATATTACCCTTGTATGCAAGCAGTTACAGGGCGTAAAGGAAGTGCATGTTGTTGCCGCCGACGGCGAGTGCAAGGAACTCCTCCTGCTGCTGGAGCGCGGCTATGAAGGCAATTATTCTACCGTTATATATGAGAATGGCTCAATAATTCAGGCAGTCGCAGAGGGTGGTGTTCTCAAACCCATGGCCACCCTCGGCCATGTAAGAGGGAGGGGCCCGCAGGCGCAGCCTGTGGGAGGGGTCGCGAAGCGACGGTTTGAGAATACTACCCTCGGCGACTGCAGATTCCTTTTTGAGCCGGGGAAGGCGCTGCTGAAGGCCGGGGCGTTTGACCTGCCGTGCCGGTTTGGACTGGAAAAAATGGGCCGGCATACGCACCTTTACACAGGCCAGGTTCCGGAGGAACTGAAGCCGTTTGGAAAGTGCTTTGAGATACTTGAAGTGCTACCGCTTAACAATAAGACAATCAAGGAGTTGGGAAAGCGATATCCGCAGGCGTCGGTAACCGCACGGAACATCTCCATCACATCAGATCAACTCCGTAAAAAACTGGATGTAAAAGACGGCGGCTCAGTCCACATTTTTGGACTCCACTCAGATGAGGAGAACTCTAACCTTTTACTTGTCTGTTCAGGAGGGGAAACTCACGGCACCAGGCTGTGAGGGGGCAGGAGGAGCACTTGGGGTTGCGGGCGGTACACACATACCGTCCGTGGAGGATGAGCCAGTGATGTGCGATGGGCCTCAGATCCGGCTCAATGTGGCGCTCAAGGTCCTGCTCCACCGCAAAGGGTGTGGAGCCGTTGGAAAGACCCAGTCTGTGGGACACTCTAAACACGTGAGTATCAACGGCAATTACCGGCTTGTCATACACCACGGAAGCGATGACGTTTGCGGTTTTTCGGCCAACGCCGGGAAGGCTCATAAGGGAATCGATGTCGGAAGGGACCTCTCCACCAAAATCAGAGAGCAGCTTGGCGGCCATATCAATCAGGTGCTGGGCCTTGGCGTTGGGGTAAGAGACGCTCTTCACATAGGAAAGGACCTCTTCAAATGAGGCCGATGCAAGAGCCTCCGGGCTAGGGAATCTCTCAAAGAGGGGAGGGGTAACCATATTCACCCTCTTGTCCGTGCACTGGGCGCTTAGGATTACCGCCACAAGGAGCTGGAAGGGATTTGCAAAATGCAGCTCTGACTGTGCTACGGGCTGGTTTTCACGGAACCAGCCAATGATGGCGTTGAAGCGCTCCTTGCGTGTCATAACTCCTCTATTTCCACGTCTATGGCGCTGTCTTTTTTCTCCTCACAGCGCTCTCCCTGGCAGGTGAATACGCGGCCGGGGTATTTCTCATAGATGTAACGGTTATGGGTGACCATGACTATGGCCGTGCCTTCACGATTGAGGCTCTGGAGGAGCTGGAGGATTTCGTCGGCGGTTTCAGGGTCCAGGTTGCCGGTGGGTTCATCGGCCAGGATTACTTCAGGGTTGTTGAGTAGGGCACGGGCGATGGCTATGCGCTGCTGCTCGCCGCCGGAAAGCTGGTGTGGCATCTTATGGGCCTTGGTGCCCATTCCCACTGCCTCCAAAACCTCGGAGATGCGGGCGTCTATCTTGCCACGCTCGGTCCATCCTGTGGCGCGGAGTACAAACTCAAGGTTGTCCTCCACTTTTCTGTCCGTGAGAAGCTGGAAATCCTGGAATACTACGCCAAGTTTGCGCCTGAGGTAGGGGATGTCCTTCTGCTTTATGCCGCGGAGATTGTAGCCGCAGGCCTCTCCTTCACCGCTCAGGAGGCGGTTTTCCGCCGTTACCGTACGGATGATGGAGGTTTTTCCGGAGCCCACCTTGCCCACTATGTACACAAGGTCTCCGGGCATTACGTCCATGTCAAGTCCGTAGATTACCACGCTTTCTCCGTTCAGGATATCGGCGCCCTTAAAATGAATGAGAGGTTCCATAAAGATTCTTCTAAATCAAGGCAAAGATAATCAGAAAAATTCGTAAATTTGTCAAAATGTTCTTGAGGATGAAAAAAACCGTAGCGGCACTGGCCGCAAGCCTTATATTCTGCCTTGGATCACATGCTCAGGACTGGTCCCGCATCCAGTCCCTCTATAACGCCGGGATGTACTCTGAGGCATCGGCCCTTCTTGAAAAGGAATCATCTCCAACCGCCATTGGCTGGAGGGCTCTGTGCGCCCTTTCCATGCGCACCGACGACTCCTATGCCCTGGCCGATGATTTCCTGGGCCTTTACCCTGAAAACATACTGGCTCCGCAGGTTGGATACGCCTACGGCCTTGACCTTTTTGACAATGGCAGGTTTGAAGATGCCCTTCAAAGGTTCAACCGCATTTCCGTTGATGACCTCTATGAGGACCAGCGGGCAGAATTCACCTACAAACTTGGCTACAGCGCATACGGAGTAGGAGAGTGGGAGAGGGCAAAGGGCCTTCTGGTACGCTCAAGGGGCTTTGGCTGGAACGACTATTCGGCTCCATCTTACTACATCCTGGGTTACATCAACTACGCCCAGGGAAACTTCAAGGATGCCGCGGAATGGTTCCTCCTTGCCGGAAAGGACCACAGGTTTGAGTCCCTTGCAAACTATTATGTGCTGGAATGCCGCTTCAACCTTAAGGATTACAAATATGTGGTAAACTTTGGAGAGGACCTCTTTGACAAGGTTCCGGAGGACCGCCAGCCGCATATGGCCCGCATAATGAGTGAGTCCTACCTTGTCCTTGGAGACGTTGAAAAGGCTCGCAGTTACTATGAGGAAAACCTCAAGAGCAAGGTGGCCCTTACCCGTTCAGATTATTTCTATGCCGGTGAGGTCCATTATCTGGCTCAGGACTGGCAGGGAGCCGTGGACAACTTCTCCCAGATGGAGGAGCGCACTGATTCCCTTGGCCAGACCGCATCCTACAATATGGGCTACAGCTACATAAAGCTCCATAACAAGGTGGCGGCAATGGAGGCCTTCAAGGAGGCATCGGCCCTTAAATTCTCCCCTGAGATCCAGGAGGACGCCTTTTACAATTACGCCAAGCTTGCCTTTGACCTAGGCCGCGATACCGCTCCCTTTGAGGAGTACATGAAGCGTTATGACGCAAGGAAGAAGGGAGACCAGATTTACTCATACATGGCAATGGTAGCCCTCCAGAACCACGACTATGAGGCTGCTGTAGCCGCCTATGACAATATTGAGGAACTTGAGCCCAGGATGATGTCCAACTACATGAAGGCATATCTCCTGAGGGCCCGTGAACTTATGGAAAACGGTTCCTGGCGTGCTGCGCTTCCGCATCTGAAGGCAGCGGCATACTACAGCCCCAGAAGGGACGGCTTCAACCAGCTAGCACGTTTCTATGAGGCTGAGGCCCTTTACCGTGACGGAAAGTATCAGGATGCCCGCGCAATCCTCACGGACCTATACAATCTGCAGGCCCTGAGGGGCAGGAAGGAAGGGAATCTCATAACCTATAACATGGCCTATACCTACTTCAAGGAAGAGGATTATGACAGGGCCCAGAGGTGGTTCCAGAGCTATCTGGAAGGAGATCCTTCCGTTCAGGGCGCAGATGCCGAAACCAGGATTGCAGACTGCTATTTCCTCCGTGGAGACTATGTCACCGCAGTTGCCGCCTATGAGCGCCAGATGACTGATTATCCGGATCCGGACAACCTTTATCCAGCATATCGTGCAGGCGTTGCCAGCGGCCTTACCGGAGACAATCAGAGGAAAGTTCACTTCCTTGAAACCGCAAAGCTTGCAAATCCATCGGCTCCTTATTATGGAGAATCCCTCTACGAACTTGGCCGCGCCTATGTAGCCCTCAAGGACAACAATGACGCAATCCGTGCCTTCCGCACACTCCGCAGCACAACGCAGGACCCCGCCCTTGAATGCAGGGCCCTTCTGGAACTTGGCATGATTGCCCGCAACGAAGGAAAGGGTGATGAAGCAATAGGCTACTACAAGCAGGTTGTGGAAAAGGGAGGGGATTATGCCGATGACGCCCTCCTTGCAATCGAGTCCATCTATCGCACTAGGGAGGACCCTGAGGCATATCTTGCCTATGTGAATTCCCTGGGTTCGAAGGCCAATCGCACGGAGGCCCAGAAGGAAGAGGTGTATTTCTCCAGCGCGGAGCAGGTTTACCTCTCCGGAGATTACTCCAAGGCTATCGGCACACTTCAGGCATATCTTGAGAAGTATCCCAAGGCCACTTATGGTGCCAAGGCCCGTTTCTATCTTGCCGAATGCTACCGCATAAACGGAAACCGTGAGCAGGCCGCAGACTTATATCTTGCCGCTATGGACCAGGGCCTTGACGGTGCCCTTTCGGAGAGCGCCCTTGTCCAGTACGCTCTCCTGAACTTCGATATGGGCAACTTCGGGAAGGCCTACGGCGCTTTCCTCAAGGTCAAGGAGATGGCAAAGATGGATGCCAACAGAAAGCTTGCTTCAATCGGCCTTATGCGTTCCGCCTTCAAGGCCCGCCAGTGGGACGACGCCCTTGTGTGCGCCCGTGACGTAATGGACCTTAAATCCGGTGATGCGGCCCTTGAGAGGGAGGCGCTATATGTGAGGGCCAAGTCCTATATGAGCACCAGCCGGAGAGACCTTGCCCTGGCCGATTTCCGTACGCTCAGCGCAGACCCTTCCACCTCCGAGGGCGCCGAGGCTGCCTTCATCCTTATCCAGGACCAGTACGACCGAGGCTCCTTCGATGATATCCCGGAGCAGGTGTTCTCCTTCTCCGCAAAGGCCGCCGGCCAGAATTACTGGCTGGCAAAGGCGTTCATAGTGCTTGGAGACACTTATGCAGAGCAGGGTAATATGTCCCAGGCCCGTGCAACCTTTGAAAGTATCCGTGACGGTTACACCGCCGAAGGTCCTCAGGATGACGTACTTGACCAGGTAGAGCTAAGGCTCCGTAAACTGCAGAAATAAATGAGAAAGCTTATAATATCGGCCATAGTGCTCCTTACCGTTGGGGCAGGCCTTCGCGCACAGAATCTTGACCCTACCGTGGTTGTCACCAACACCTACGCCCAGCAGGCGGGAGTGGTTGAAAAGCCATCCCAGCTTATGGAAATGCCGGATTCCGTGCTGCGTTTCAATCTGGACTTTGACTATTCCGCACTCAGCGTGCCCTACCGCGGCGCTTATGAGTTCAAGCCTTATCTGGTGGAGCTCAGGCCCACAAAACGCCCTTCTGGGGAGTCTCTTCTGTACCTTAGCGGGGGCGCAGGCTATACCGTGCATCCTGAACTGGATGTAATATGGAATCCTGTCCAGAAAGACTTTTTCAAGCTCAATGTGTACGCAAGCCACCGCTCTTATCTTGGACGCTACAGGAATATCGGCCTGCAGGGCGGCTGGTTCTCCCATGACGGCTCCCTCCGGGGCGGCTCCAATATGCGTACAGTTGCCGGTGTGAATGCCCTTTACACATGGACTGGAGGGCGTCTGGAGGGGGATATTAGGTATCGCAACATTTTCTCTGCCAGACAGGTTAATCCAGACCTCAGACAAAAAGACGCATATAATGCCGTAGATTTTGGCCTAAGGCTGGAAAGCGACCCTGATGCAAGCCTCTACTACATTGTGAGGAACCGCAGCACCGTGATGCAGGCCCCTCAGGGGAAGGAAGCCCACGTGAAGACTGAGGCCGGAATCGGCACCCGCTTTGGGGAACATTACCTGAGGCTTGGCGTTTTGGCCGATATCATCTCCACGGATCCAGCCGGTGCCGGAAACATAGCCATTACCCCGCGCTACATCTTTGAGAACGGAGATTTCACCTTTGACCTTGGCGCCAAGGTGTCCTTCCTGTTCCGCTCGGATAATACTTTCTATGCCCTGCCCGGTGCTCCCCGTGGATACAATTTCCCGCTGTTCCCTGAAGCGCGGGTCACATACTGTCTCATTCCCGACAGCATGGCTCTTTACGCTGCTGCTACGGGCGGGTATGTAATGAATACCATCGAGTCCCTTGCTGATGAAAATCCGTTCCTTGCATCCTTTGCCGGAACTTTTGACGCTTCCATCGAGCGTGTCAACGCCTGTATCGGCGCCCGTGGAAACATTTCAGAGCGTTTCCACTATGACTTAAGCGCCGGTTACGCCCTGAGGGCAAACGCCCTCCTTTGGGGCTTTAATGATGCCCAGCTGCCGGCCTTTGGCTACATTGACAAGTACAGTATGGTCTATGCCCGGCTTGAAAGCGGTTGGAAAGGGGACAGGATAGATGCCCATGCAAACGTGACCTTCCGCAAAACCTGGCTCAGGGAAGACCGCCTCTTTGCCCCTGCAATGTTTGAGTGCAACGCCAAGGTGGTTTATAACTGGGGCGGCCGTATCCACGCAGGCGTTACTTTTGAGGGTATGACCGAACGGACCGCCGTCCTTGGAAGTATTCCCGGCTACGCAGACCTTGGTCTTCTTGGAGACATCCAGATGACACGTAATCTGGGTTTCTGGCTCAAGATTGGAAACCTTCTTGACCAGACTGTCCAGAGGGTTCCTTTCTACGCAGAAAAAGGCATCTATTTCACCGTTGGCGCAAGGCTCATTTTGTAGCTTTTCCCTATTGTTTTTCCGCTCATTTTTTGCTATCTTTGTACGTTTTAGAGAATACGTATAAAAATGGCAGATATTGAGCAAATGAAAGAGGCCGAACAGCAGTATTCGGCAAACAGTATCCAGGTTCTTGAAGGCCTTGAGGCCGTACGCAAACGCCCTTCCATGTACATTGGTGACATTGGAGAGCGCGGTCTTCACCATCTGGTCTATGAGGTGGTGGACAACTGTATAGATGAGGCCATGGCCGGCTACTGCACAGACGTAGACGTCCAGATCCTTGAAGATAATTCAATCCGCGTAAAGGATAACGGCCGAGGCATCCCTACGGGCATGCATGAGAAAGAGCACCGCAGCGCCCTTGAGGTTGTTCTCACAGTGCTTCACGCCGGCGGTAAGTTTGACAAGAACAGTTACAAGGTGTCCGGCGGTCTTCATGGCGTTGGCGTAAGCTGCGTCAATGCCCTCAGTGACCTCCTTGTCGCAGAGATCCACCGTGAAGGAAAGATCTTTGTCCAGAAGTATTCCAAAGGTAAGCCCATCACTGAGGTCCAGGTTGTGGGTACCGCAGAGGACACCGGAACCACCATCACCTTCCACCCTGATGCAACTATCTTTACCCAGACAATAGTCTACAAGTATGACACCCTGGCAAACCGCCTCCGTGAACTTGCATACCTCAACAAGGGCATCCGCATCACCCTCACGGACACACGTGAACTAGTGGATGAATTTGAAACCGCAGAAGACGGTGAGCGCAAGGCTACCGGAAAGCAGGTTTTCCGCTCAGACGTTTTTTACAGTGAGCAGGGCCTGAAGGAATTCATCGATTACCTTGACGCCGGCGCTCCCAAGCTCATCCCTGAGCCCATCACGGTCAATTCAGACAAAGTCATTCCTATCGATATCGCCCTCCAATACAACACCGGATTCAGCGAGCGTATCTATTCATACGTAAACAACATCCACACAATTGAAGGCGGTACCCACCTCCAGGGCTTCAAGATGGGCCTTTCCCGTTCCCTTAAGAACTACGCTGAGAAAAACAACCTCCTTTCCAAGTTCAAGGGAGACCTCAGCCCTGAGGACTTCCGCGAAGGCCTCACCGCCATCATTTCAGTGAAGGTGGCAGAGCCTCAGTTTGAAGGCCAGACCAAAACCAAGCTGGGTAACCCTGAGGCAACATCGGCCGTATCCCAGGCTACTGCCGCCGCCATGGACCAGTACCTTGAGGAGCACCCCAAGGAGGCCAAGACCATCGTAGAGAAGATTGTCCTAGCCGCAACGGCCCGCGCCGCCGCCCGCAAGGCCCGTGAGATGGTCCAGAGGAAAACTCCCATGGGAGGCGCCGGAATGCCCGGTAAGCTTGCCGACTGCTCAGACCATGATCCCGAGAAATGCGAACTCTTCCTGGTAGAGGGAGACTCCGCAGGCGGTACCGCCAAGCAGGGCCGTGACCGCCGCATCCAGGCCATCCTCCCGCTCCGTGGTAAGATTCTCAACGTGGAGAAAGCCGCTCAGGACCGCGCCTTCGAGAGCCAGGAGGTACGTAACATCTACACCGCCCTTGGCGTAACCGTGGCCCAGGAAGACGAATCCGGAGAAAAACACATGGACCTGAGCAAGCTCCGTTACCACAAGGTTATCATCATGACGGATGCCGATGTAGACGGTTCCCACATCGCCTGCCTCATCCTTACCTTCTTCTTCCGTTACATGTTTGACCTCATCAAGAACGGATACGTTTACCTTGCCACTCCGCCGCTCTATCTTGTGAAGAAGGGCAAGGAGGAGCGTTACTGCTGGACAGACGCCCAGCGTGAGGCCGCTACCGCGGAACTCGGCCGTGGCACGGACAAAGGCGTAACCGTACAGCGTTACAAAGGTCTTGGTGAGATGAGTGACACCCAGCTTTGGGAAACCACCATGGATCCTGCAAGGCGTGTCCTTCGCCAGATCACCATAGAGAATGCCGCAGACGCAGAGCGTACCTTCTCAATGCTCATGGGAGACGATGTCCCGCCGCGCCGCGCCTTCATCGAAGAAAACGCACATTATGCAAATATCGACGCCTAGACTCTGGCAGAGATACCTGCCGCTTGTCATTGTTTTCGCAGTCCTTGTGCTACTTATGCCAAGGACCGCGAAATTCAATTATGACTACAAGAAAGGCACTCCATGGCCCTACGAAACCCTCATCTCCCAGTTTGATTTCCCAATCCTCAAAACAGAGGAGCAGATCCAGGAAGAGAGGGAGCAGGCCGGAACCATAATCGTCCCTTACTACAAGTATTCTGAAGAGGTGGTCTCAAATGTGGTGAAGACCGTCCAGAGCCTTGATCTTGGAAGCCATAACAACCTCAGGCCCACGGTGGTAACACGCCTTGGAGACATTTACGCAAAGGGCGTAATCTCAGATGCCCGCGTGAAACTTGACAGGGGATCGGCAGAAATCTCAACGGAACTTATATCTGTCCAGAAAGACAAGAGGGCGCATCAGTATCCCCGCAGCGAGGTTTATAAGGTGTCAGAGGCCCGGGATCAGCTTGTTGCAATGGTGGCAAAGACCTATCCTTCCGTAAACCTGGATTCCCTTTTCCGCCGCACCGGCGTCTATTCCGCCATCGTCCCCAATCTTATCTTTGACAAGACCATGACGGAACTCACTCACGCGGGTTCGTCAGACTATATTTCTCCTACACTCGGGTATGTCAAGGCCGATGAAAAGATTGTCTCCCGCGGAGAAATCATCACCTCGGAGATAGCCCAGATCCTTGACAGTTACAAGGAGGAATACAACAAGGTTTACGGCTACAGCGGCCCCAGGGTGCTTCTGTATTTTGGTAATCTCCTTCTGGCCCTGGCCCTGGTGGTTATCCTGTATCTTGTGGTGTACTTCACCAACAGCCTGGTATTCCAGGACCGCAAGAGGTACTATTATCTACTCACAATATTCCTTCTGGCATCGGCCATTACCTTTATCTGTGAGAAAACGGTTCCGCATCTCAAGTACGTCATCCCATATCCCGTTTTTGCCCTTTATCTCCTTGCATTCTTCCGCAAGAGGCTGGTGATGCCGTTCTATATGGTCATTCTCCTGCCGCTCCTCATTTTCTGCGGAAACGGTATGGAGCTGTTTGTTATGTATCTGGTGGCCGGAACGGTAACCCTTGAGACCTTCGGATACTTCAGCAAGGGTTGGAGGCAGTTCCTCAATGCCGCCATCATCTTTGGCGTTGAGGCTCTCATCTTCCTGGCTTTCCGCCTCATAGACGTAGGAAGTAATTCCGCCTGGTGGATGGACGTGATTCTCATATTCATCGGCTCAGTTGCAACCGTGGCCCTGTATCCTCTGATCTACCTCTTTGAGAAGATATTCAACCTGGTGTCCGTCACAAGGCTTATAGAGCTGGCCGATACCTCAAATCCTCTTCTTCAGGAACTCTCCGCAAAGGCACCCGGAACCTTCCAGCACAGCCTTCAGGTGATGAATATGGTAGACGCCGTGGGCCGCGCAACGGATGCAAATGTTCAGCTTCTTCGCGCTGCCGCCCTGTACCATGATCTTGGAAAGATGCAGAATCCTATGTGCTTTGTGGAGAATCAGAGCGCCATCCCGGAGGCCGCATCCTACCATCAGGGCAAGTCCTATAAGGAAAGTGCAATAGATATAATCCGCCACGTGGACGACGGCCTTGCAATAGCTGAGGAAAACCGTATCCCCGGTGAGATCCAGGCGTTTATCCGCACCCATCACGGCACTTCTCCGGCAGGGTACTTCCTCAACAAGTACCTCAATGAGGGCGGTGACCCTTCAGATGTGGCGGAATTCTACTATCACGGCCAGAAGCCCACAACCAAGGAGGAGGTGATCCTTATGGTGTGTGACTCAATAGAGGCTGCTTCCCGTACGCTCAAGGACTTCTCTACAGAGTCCTGCGACCGCTTTGTGGAAGGAATCGTAGCGGGCAAGGAAAAGGCCGGTCAGCTGGAGGATGCCGATATTACAATTCACGACCTTAATCTGATGAAGCGTATGCTCAAGACATATCTTCAGCAGA
>JAEEGF011570150.1_pt1 | contig 14128 bp, 13 predicted proteins | sample 9134171 | NCBI WGS metagenome assembly JAEEGF01 (sample SAMN16246542, study PRJNA631951) | gut metagenome | biome: gut microbiome; feature: rumen; material: AP-attached | host: Bos | place: Iran: Karaj | collected 2018-10
CACGATCCGAGCAAACTGCAACTACGAATACCCAGCAGTTAGTGCAGAAAGATACACCTTCAAATGCAACAATATCGGGTGAGAGTCGTAAGGTTATAACCGTCGGCAATGTGTCATTTACGATGATCCGTGTCGATGGTGGAACGTTTACGATGGGAGCGACCTCTGAGCAGGGCAGTGACGCAGATAGTGACGAGAAACCAGCCCATCAGGTGACGCTGTCACCCTATTATATAGGGGAGACAGAAGTGACGCAGGCTCTTTGGGAGGCAGTGATGGGTAATAACCCCTCGAATTTTAAGGGAAGTAACAACCCAGTGGAGATGGTCAGTTGGGATGACTGTCAACTATTTATCCGCAAGTTGAATCAGAGTACAGGGCTAAGTTTCCGTCTGCCTACTGAGGCAGAATGGGAATATGCTGTAAGAGGGGGCAACAAGAGCCGTGGCTATAAGTATAGTGGTAGTAATAAATTGAAAGATGTGGCGTGGTATGACAACAATAGCGGCAGTTCTACACACGATGTTAAGACCAAACAGGCGAATGAACTGGGGCTATATGATATGAGTGGCAATGTTTGGGAATGGTGTAGCGATTGGTACGGCAGTTATGACTCCTCATCGCAGACGAATCCAAAAGGCTCAGCCTCGGGCTCTTACCGCGTGATCCGTGGTGGCAGTTGGCGCAGCAACGCGGGGTTCTGCCGTGTGTCGGATCGGAGCGGCGGCGCGCCCGACAACCGCGACGACTTCCTCGGCCTGCGCCTTGCCCTCCAGTGATTCCCTACAAAAAGATTGTAAAAATCCGTCATTGGCCTGACCTTGCGAAAAAGGCGGCCTAAGAAGCCGCCAAAGAGCAAGGGCTGGCTCAATGACGCAAATTATATGATATGCAAATAAAGTTATATTCCATTCCCGTCTTCGGGTCAGAATCCATCGAGGAAGAACTGAATCGTTTCCTTCGAGGACACCGCATCCTCCAATTGGAGCGACATTTCTGTGCTGACAATGGAGGATATTGGGCCATCATGATTGAATATGTCGATGGTGATCCTGTGGCCGAGGCCCCAGACGAAAGGGCAATGCTTTTTTAACGACATAGAAGAACTGCTGTGTCGTGCGGTGGTTGACAGACACAGTGTCAACTTTTACTTGACTAGAATCCAATTTTATATTCATGATCTGTGAACTTATGTTCACCGCCCACGAACATATGTTCATGCGCCTTGAACTTATGTTCATCGTCCGTGAACATAACTTTCCGCGTTATAAAAATACATCTTGACAGGAGTCGAATAATATGTTGACGGAAGTCGAAAACCGGTATGTGAGAAAAAAAAGCCAATAATGGCGGTTAATTCAGAAAAAAGTCGTAATTTTGCAGCCCGAAAAGACATTATTAATAAATAGAGAAAGAATTATGAAAGCATTTGTATTTCCCGGACAGGGAGCGCAGTTTGTAGGCATGGGTAAGGATCTTTATGATAATAATCCCCTTGCCAAGGAACTTTTTGAGAAAGCAAACGACATTCTTGGATATCGCATTACCGACATTATGTTCGAGGGAACAGACGAGGAACTGAAGCAGACGAAGGTCACTCAGCCCGCCGTCTTTCTCCACAGTGTCATCTCTGCCCTGTGCATGGGCGACGCCTTCGACCCGAAGATGACAGCCGGACACTCATTGGGAGAGTTCTCTGCCCTGACGGCAGCCGGTGCCCTCAGCTTTGAGGACGGTCTGAAACTGGTCTATGCCCGTGCCATGGCCATGCAGAAGGCCTGCGAGGCTCAGCCCTCGACGATGGCCGCCATCATCGCACTGCCCTTCGACAAAATCGAGGAGATTTGTGCCGAGGTGAGCAAGATGGGCAAGGGCGTGGTGGTTCCCGCCAACTACAATTGCCCCGGCCAGCTTGTGATCTCTGGTGATTTCGATGCCATCAACGAGGCCTGCGAGCAGCTGAAGGCCGCTGGTGCCAAGCGCGCCCTGCCGCTGAAGGTGGGTGGTGCTTTCCACTCTCCCTTGATGCAGCCCGCCAAGGATGAGCTTCAGGCTGCCATCGAGCAGACGGAGATCAAGACACCGAAGTGCCCCGTCTATCAGAATGTGGATGCCAAGCCCCACACTGATCCCGCAGAGATCAAGGCCAACCTCATCGCTCAGCTGACAAGCAGCGTGCGCTGGGCCCAGAGTGTGGAGAATATGATTGCCGACGGTGCCGATGACTTCACGGAGTGCGGTCCTGGTAAGGCTCTGCAGGGTATGATTGCGAAGATCAATAAGGAAGTTTCTGCCCACAGTATCGGAGAATAATGAAAGAGAAGATTGTTATCTACCAGATCTTCACCCGTCTCTACGGCAATCGTAACACCACCCGCAAGGAAGGTGGAACGATAGAAGAGAACGGTTGTGGAAAGATGAAAGACTTCACGCCCAGCACCCTGAAGAGAATCAGGGAGATGGGCGTGAGCCATATTTGGTATACGGGTGTCATCCGTCATGCCACGCAGACAGACTACTCAGCCTTTGGCATTCCCCGTCAGCATCCGGCTGTCGTCAAGGGCAGGGCAGGCTCGCCATACGCCATCACCGACTACTACGATATTGACCCTGACCTGGCCACTGACGTGAACAAGCGCATGCAGGAGTTCGAGCAGCTTGTGGAGCGTACCCATAAGGCCGGCATGAAGGTGATTATCGACTTCGTGCCCAATCACGTGGCCCGTCAGTATCATTCCATCTGCAAGCCGGAAGGTGTGAAGGATCTTGGTGAAGATGACAATCCTCAGTTAGGCTTCGATCCGCAGAACAACTTCTATTATTGCCCGGGTGAGCGCTTCTCACCTTACCTGGATCTCTATCATGGTGAGGCGCAGCCTTATAGCGAAGAGCCTGCCAAGGCCACTGGTAACGACTGTTTCCACAATGCTCCGGGGATGAACGACTGGTATGAGACGGTGAAGCTGAATTATGGCGTCGACTATTATGCCGGTCGTGTAGGTCACTTCAAGCCCGTTCCCAACACATGGAGCAAGATGACCGATATCCTGCTTTTCTGGGCCCGTAAGGGCATCGACGGTTTCCGTTGTGATATGGCGGAGATGGTGCCCGCTGAGTTTTGGCGCTGGGCTACGGACAAGGTGAAGTTTGCATACCCTGGCATCATCTTCGTGGGTGAGGTCTATAATCCCGCAGAATACCGTAACTACCTTGGTGCAGGCTTCGACTACCTTTACGACAAGGTGGGTATGTACGACACTGTCCGCGACGTTATCTGCGGTCACCAGTCCGTACATGCGATCACCGGTGCTTGGCAGCAGACCGACGATATACGCGACCATATGCTCTATTTCCTTGAGAATCACGATGAACAGCGCATCGCCAGTGCCTTCTTCGCCGCTAATGCCCAGAAGGGCGTGCCAGGACTCGTCGTCTCCGCACTTCTCCAGCAGAATCCCGTGATGATCTACGCTGGTCAGGAATATGGAGAGCCGGGTATGGACAAGGAGGGTTTCAGCGGACACGACGGACGCACCACCATCTTCGACTATTGGAGTGTGGGCAGTCTCACCCGTGCCATGAAGGGCAGACTTACCAAAGAGGAGAAGGCTCTCGCCTCTATATATAATAAGGTGTTGAACATCGCTGTCACGGAGAAAGCCGTCTGCGAGGGTGTCTGCTTCGACCTTATGTACGTCAACGGCCAGTATCAGCGCCAGTATGCTTTCTTGAGAAAGGCTGGCAGCGAGGTTCTGTTGGTAGTCGTCAACTTCGACGAACTGCCCACTACGATGGATGTCACCATTCCTGCTCATGCCTTCGACTATCTGAAACTGAAGGAGCGGAAGAATGTGACAGCCGTCGACCTGCTCAGTGGCAAGGAGATCAAACGCCAACTGTATCGCGACTGCTATGTTTCCGTCGATCTCGAGCCTCTCGGTGCAGTTGTCCTCAAATTCAAAGCGTGATTCTATGGCAGACGACTATATCCTGAACGACCACAATAAAGACGAATTCCCTCCAAGTCATACGGCGGAGCATCTTCTCAATCAGACCATGATCCGTATTTTTGGCTGTGAACGTTCCTATAATGCCCATGTCGAGCGCAAGAAGAGCAAGATGAGCTTCTATCTCGACCACAAGCCTTCGCGTCAGGAGGAAAAAGAGATTGAGCGCCGTATGAACGAGCTCATCGAGGAAGACCTGCCCGTCACTTTCGAGTTCGTCACCCGCGATGAACTGCCAGACGATGTCAGTCTCGACCGTCTGCCCGATGATGCTTCCGACACCATCCGTCTGGTCCGTATCGGCGACTATGATGTCTGTCCTTGCATCGGCAAGCACGTCCGCAGCACTTCACAGATAGGACGCTTCGAGATGCTCGGCACCAATTGGGACGAGCACGAACGGTCTTTCCGTGTACGTTTTAAGATTGTGTGATATAATAATCCCGCCAATTGGCGGGATTTATTATGATTACTGTTTTGTGGCAATACGCATGAAGACGGGATAGTGGTCTGAGTAGCTCAGCTCCTTCTTGTAGTAGGAGAGACCTTCGAGGCCTTTGTCGTGGAAGATATAGTCGATACGGACTTTCTTTCCGCCCCTGTAGGTGTACATGAAACCGCTTCCACACTCCTTGAAGCCGTCGACCTTGTCGCCCAACATCGTGTTATAGACGTAGGAGTATGGCACATCATTGAAGTCACCGCATACGATGACAGGTGCCTCAGACTCCCTCATGTCCATCGCCAGCATATTGGCCTGTCCGGAGCGGGCAATCATTCCTATGGTGTAGCTGCCGTAGATGGCGTTCATGAAAGCATTCCTCCGCACCTCGATCCCGTTTTTAGACAACTTGGCTGCCTGATGCAGCGCGCTGTTGATACCTGTCGTCTCAAGGTGGACGTTATAGATGCGGTAGATGTTGTCGTTGACGTTGATCTCCACCCACATGGCACTGTTATTCGTCTGCTCGAAGTCAAGGTTCTTTTTATTGACGATGGGATATCGGCTATAGATGACCATGTCGTTATTGCCAAAGGCAGAGTAGGGGAAGTAGTCCTTGTAGGAGTCGGAGTTCTTTTTGTCACCGCTGAAGTCGTTGTACTCCTGGAAGCAGACAATGTCCACCTTCTGGCGTTTCATCTCTGCGAGAATGTCCTGGGCGATGAAGCCCGTGGTCTCTCCCGAGAAACGTGCCACGTTGTAGGAGGCGAACTTGATGCCCGCCTTGATATCGGCCTTCTCGTCTGTAGATCCGACCTGAAAGATGGTTCCGATGTACGGGATACAGCAGAGCAGGGTGATAAGCGGCATGAGTGCCCAATGAAAGCGTAGCCTGATGAGCCAATAGATAAGAAACACGGCATTGGCGATAATGAGCAGCGGCAGAGCATAGACAAGCATGGCGCGGGCCGTATTGCCGGCAGGCTGGACGTCACCTCCGAACAGTCCTGTGAATGTGAAGATCATCAGCAGGAAGGAGATGATGAGCATCATGAACGAAAAGTATTTCTGAACAGCAAGCTTTCCCATACAACTTCTAATTTGAACTTTGAGCTTTGAACTTTATGATTAGTCTTCCTCTCCGAGGTACTTCTTGACAATCTCAATGAGATTCTCTACCTTGAACGGCTTGGCCATGAAGTAGTCACAGCCGGCTTCCTTGGCAGCGCGGATATCCTCTTCGAAGGCATAGGCGCTGAGCGCGATGACGGGGGTAGATGATACTTCCTTGATGATACGGGTGGCGTCAAGACCGTTCATGCCAGGCATGCGGATGTCCATCAGGATCAGGTCTGGCTTCTCGTCCTCGTTGATGGTTACGGCTTCAATGCCGTTGTGTGCCCGCAACAGCTTATAGCGCTTCTGCAGCACGATCTTCACCAGTTCGTAATTATGATCCTCATCCTCGGTCACAAGGATAGTCTTGGTATTCAGATCGTCAGTACGGCCGCTGATTCGGATGGTGCGCACGCTGGTCGTGGTGCTCTCCTTGCTCTGATCTAACCCGCCGATACTGCCTTCGAATGGCATGGTGAAGGTGAAGGTGGAACCTTTTCCTACCTCTGACTCCACCGTCAGTTTACCGCCCATCTTCTCTACGATGATTCTGCAGAGGGGCAGGCCAAGGCCAAAACCTTTTTTATTGTTTTCTGCATCGCGGGAGACATAGGTCTCAAAGATGTGTTCAAGGTCTTCTTTGGCAATACCGCTACCGGTATCGCTGACAAACATCTCAATCGTATGCCCTTCGTCCAAGACCTTATAGCCGTAGGCGATGGTGCCCTGACTCGTATGCTTCAGCGAATTGCTGATGAGATTCGAGAATACCTGAATCAGTCGGTTGGCATCTGTGTTCATCGTCACATTCATGTTCGGCTGGCTCCATTCCAGCTTGACTGAGTCCGGACAACGGAACTTGAACAGGTTCTTGATGCTAGTACAGAGTTCATTAAGGTCTGTGGGACTCTTCTTCATGACGATCTCGCCGGACTCCACACGCGACAGATCGAGAATCTCATTGACCAGGCTCTGCAGCCGGTTGTTGTTACTCTCGATAATCTCGTAATATTTCATGCGTTCCTCCTGGGAGTCAGTCTCTACGATGACTCTTGAGAAACCTTCGATGGCATTGAGCGGAGTGCGGATTTCATGGCTCATATTCGCGAGGAAAAGGGACTTCATCTTGCTGGCATTCTCAGCTTTCTGAGCCTTTTCTTCGTATTCCTTCAGTTTCTTGTTTGCTATCGCGAGCTGTTCGTTAGCTAAAAGAAGCTTTCTGTTCGCGTCAGCAAATTTCTGCAATAATACTTCTCTCTCGTCTTTTTCCATTTCTTTACAAAACCGCAGTAGATTTTGCAAAGGTACGAATTATTTTTGATACAGCAATAAAAAATACGAAAAAAATTCAACTTCGTTTGGCTTTCTCCCATGCTCCACTCTTCCCATGTGTCCTTAAATAGGACATTCCGCGGAATACGTTAAAATTCATGAATACGAAATAATAGGCGGTATAAAGGAGCTTATTCTTGTAACCATAGCGGTTCAACAGCCATCCTGCCAAAGCCATTAAATAGAATAGAACCTGGAGTATGAGTACTACCGTATAGAATGTTCCGGCTCCCATGGCGACGAGGGCAATGTTGACAAGCAGTAACAGGACCATCGCGATGGGGGTGATGCTCCACCGGAGCACGCGATGACTGACATACTGGAAGGTGACCAGCGGCTGGTGGAACGGGTTGAGCATGGAACGGAGCCACCAGATGCTCTGGAGTCCGCCGGCTGCGATGCGCCGTTTGCGCTTCGATTCTTCATAGATATTGGCGGAACCGTATTCCCTGGCAAAGGCATCAGGAGTATAGGCGATGCGCTTTCCGGCTTGTACGACGTACATCGACATCATGAAATCGTCGAGCAGGGCTTCGTCGGGCACCTCGCGGCAGAGCTTTGGATCGATGGCATAGAGCTCACCGGCAGCACCCATTGCTGAGTACAGCTCGTAATCCCAGCGCTTCAGCGTGCTCTCATATTTCCAGTAGAGTCCTTCGCCTTCTGCAGCCATCTCACCGGCTTTCCTGGCGGCTACACGTTTTTCGCCTGACACACAGCCTATCGTGGGATCGCTGAACAGTCGTGCTATCTCGCGAAGGGCACCGCTGTTGATCATGGTGTTGGCATCGGTAAAGGCGACATAACGGGTCTTCAGCTCCCTGAGACCATGCTTCAGGGCGGCAGTCTTGCCTTTGCGCTCCGGACTAAACACGATGTCCACCTCTGGATAGGCTTTCAGGAGTTCGTTGGTATGGTCGTTGCTGCCGTCGGTCACCCACATGATGCGCAGTTTGTCCTTCGGATAGTCGAGTGCCAGCGTGTTCTCCATCTTTTCCGCCACAACTTCTTCTTCGTTGTAAGCACAAATCATCAGCGTCATAGTGGGCAGGTCTTCATCTGCCGGCATGGCTGCCTGAAGGGGTTCGCCCTTCAGGAGCCGTTTCAGCCGGATGATGATGTATAAGAGTATTCCGTAACCAATGTAGGTATAGAATACGATGAGCAGCGTGGCCCAGAACAGGATTTTGAGTGTAAACATAGCGCCCTCTCTTAATTCTCGATTCTTAATTCTCAATTATCAGTCTCTTCCTTCATGTCGATGAACTGCTTGTTTTCGTCGTAGAACTCGTACTGTAGGAAGGCTAATTTCTGCGAGGGGATCACACGGACACCGAGTCCGTATTTCATTTGCCATTGCAACTTGAGGCTGAACACGCCCTTGTTGATGTAGGCTGCCACGTAAGGATGTACGTGCAGGTAGAACTTCTTGACACCAATCTTGTTGACCAGATTGTCAATTTTATTCTCAAGAGTGTCTGTAAAGAGGAAACTCGACTTGATGGTTCCCTTTCCGAAACAGGTAGGACAGACTTCTTCGACGTTCACGCTCATGGCCGGACGCACCCTCTGGCGGGTGATCTGCATCAGTCCGAACTTTGACAGCGGCAGGATGTTGTGCTTGGCACGATCCTTCTGCATGTTCTTGCACATCCGCTCATAGAGCATCTGACGGTCCTCAGGCAACTTCATGTCGATGAAGTCGACGATGATGATACCGCCCATGTCGCGGAGCCTCAGCTGACGGGCCAGTTCGTCGGCAGCGCCGAGATTGGTCTCTAAGGCGTTGGCCTCCTGGCCGTTCTCCTTCTTGATGCGGGTGCCGCTGTTTACGTCGACCACATGCATGGCCTCTGTTGTCTCAATGATAAGGTAAGCGCCGTGCTTGTAGTTGACGGTCTTCCCGAACCCCGATTTCAGCTGTTTGGTGACGTTGAAATTGTCGAAGATGGGCACCGTGCCCTTGTAAAGCTTGACAATTTCCTTTTTCTCTGGGGCAATGATCTCCAGATAGTTCTTGATCTCGTCGAAGATCTGGGCGTCGTTGACGTTGATGGCATCGTAGGTGGGATTGAAGAGATCACGAAGCAATGCCACAGCCCTGCTTTCCTCCTCAAAGCAGAGTTTCGGACGGTCTGTCGTCTTCTGCACCTTCGTAATCGTGTCTTCCCAGCGCTTGAGCAGCACTTTAAGTTCTGCGTCGAGCTCTGCTGCGCGCTTGCCTTCGGCCACCGTGCGGACGATGACGCCGAAGTTCTTCGGTTTGATACTTTGAATCAGCTGTTTCAGACGGCTGCGCTCCTCGCCGCGCTTGATCTTCGTAGAGACGGACACGCTGTCGTCGAAGGGTATCAGCACCAGATAGCGTCCGGCGAAGCTCAGTTCGCAGGTCAGACGCGGACCCTTGGTGTTGATGGGTTCCTTCACGATCTGGACAAGGAGTTCCTGTCCTACTTTCAGCGTTGTGGCGATGCTGCCGTCTTTCTTCAGTTCCGGCTGGATGTGCGCCTTCTGGATGGGGTAGAGCTTCTTGCGGTCGCTGGCTACCTGTTTCAGGTATTTCTCAAAAGAATTAAACTGACTTCCCAGGTCCAGATAGTGCAGGAAGGCTACACGTTCGGCGCCGACATCGACGAAGCAGGCATTCAGTCCAGGCATCAGTTTCTTAACCTTTGCCACATAGATGTTTCCCACCGAGAACGACTCTGTGCGCTGCTCCTGCTGGTATTCCACCAGCTGTTTGTCTTCAAGCAGTGCTATCGAGATGTCTTTCGGCTGGACATCGATAATTACTTCACTTGTCATTACTGTAAATTGTAATCTGTCAACTGTAAACTATAAAACCGGGTTGTCTTAAAAAATCAAAAGGGTGCGTTGCTATCCCTGAGGATTAGCATACACACTCCTTTCATTTCCTTGTTGCAGTCACAGCAAGCGATTACTTGCTCTTGTGACGATTCTTGCGCAGTCTCTTCTTACGCTTGTGGGTTGCCATCTTGTGGCCCTTTTTCTTTTTTCCGTTTGGCATAATTGTTTATTTTTAAATGAATCCTAATTGTGATTTTCTCGCGTTTTAAAGCATCTTCTCCATGAAGTTCTTGGCCGGCTTGAATGATGGAATGTCACGAGCATCGAGCATCATCGTGGTGTTCTTTGAAATGTTGCGGGCCGTCTTCTTCGCGCGGTGCTTGATGCCGAAGGTGCCGAAGCCGCGCAGGTAGACAGCCTCCTTGTTCTCTGCAAGACTGGTGCGGATAGTCTCCATGAATGCCTCGACGGTCGTGGACACATCTTTCTTGGCGACACCCGTCTGCTCGGCAATCTGATTGATGATTTCTGCCTTTGTCATCTTGTTGTTCTTTCTATATATTAATAATGTGTAACTGTTGAAATTTTCAATTTCGGACTGCAAAGTTACTGTTTTTCAGCGAGATACCGAAATAATATTGGATTTTTTTTTTATTTTTTGCATTTTTCCTTTCCTACAGACCCGTTTCGCTGCCTTTTTTCGTCATAATTCGCCCGTTTCCTTCTCAGTTTGGTGCACGTGATGTCTCTTATTCGTTTATAAGTGGTATTTCATTAGAAATCTGCTCCAAAATTTGGAGTTGTCAAAGAATTGTCGTAACTTTGTGGCCGATTTTCAGAAATGATTGTGACTGAGATTCCTTTTGTGGCGAATGCGGAAGATATATCATAAGTTATACCTTACCATCCGATTCTTTACGGAGAAGCGGGTGATGACACAGGCGTCTGCACTGACTTACTCCACGCTGCTGGCTATTGTTCCCATCCTTGCCGTGGTGTTCGCCATTGCACGGGGCTTCGGCTATAACAAATATATAGAGATGTGGTTTCGCGAACTGCTTGCTTCTCAGCCGCAGGTGGCCGATGTGATCGTCAGTTTCGTCAACAGTTACCTGATTCATACCAAGAGCGGCATTTTCCTGGGCGTGGGACTGATCTTCATGCTCTACACCGTGCTGATGCTGGTCAACAATGTGGAAGAGACGTTTAACCAGATCTGGCAGGTGAACAATTCGCGCCCCATCATCCGCTCGTTTGCCAACTATCTGGCCATGTTCTTCCTGTTTCCCATCATCATCATCATTTCTACGGGTCTTTCCATCTTTATGGAAACGGTGGCCGGCAAGATGGAGGACTTCGTCCTGCTGGAGCCAATCATCAACAAGCTGATCAGTCTCTCGCCAAGTATGCTGATGTCGCTGCTCTTCATCGTCCTCTATGTGTATATGCCCAATACGAAGGTCCGCTTCTCGTGTGCCGTCGTACCAGGCATACTTGCGGGCATCGCGATGCATATGCTGCAGATTGCCTATATCCACTCGCAGGTATGGGTGACGGGCTACAACGCCATCTACGGTTCGTTTGCCGCCCTGCCGCTGTTCATGCTCTGGGTGCAGATATCATGGACCATCTGTCTCTTTGGCGCACAACTTACTTATACCAATCAGAACCTGAACCGCTTTGGCTTCAACCTTGAACCCATTGACATCCATCCGAAGGTGGATATGACGGATGAAGAACGGGAAAATAGCGATTTCTACGCAGGAAACATCGACGGGCTATAAAAAGAAATCCCCGAATTGGGGATTTCCATTACTGATTCATCAGATAGCGTTTGAAGTCTGCAAAACCCTTAGTCATGGGGACGCTCTGTTTCTGCCCCTGCATAAAGGCACGGAGACGTGCTGGGATATCGACATCGATGCCGAGGATATCGTCTACCTTTTCCTTGAACTTCGCAGGATGGGCCGTCTCGCAGAAGACACCGACTTCTCCAGGCTTTAAGCCATCGGCAAGGGCCTGATAGCCGCAGGCACCGTGAGGATCGAGGATATAGCCTGTCTCTTCGTAGCATTGGCGCATGGTCTGACGGATCTGCTCATCGCTATAGGTGGCACCTCCGATGAGACTGCTGATGCGCTCGTGGCTCTTGCCGTAGAGGTCGTAGATACGGGCGAAGTTGGAGGGATCGCCCACGTCCATCGCATTGGCAAGGGTCTGCTTGGAAGGTTTCGGCTCGTAGCGGCCTGTCTGGAGATAGTTGTAGAAGATGTCGTTGGCGTTGTTGGCAGCGATGAAGTGCTTGACCGGGAGGCCCATCTCATGACCGAAGAGGGCAGCGCAAATGTTGCCGAAGTTGCCAGAGGGCACGCACATAACAAGATTGTCAGCCTTACCCAATGCCTTCATCCTGGCGTAGGCATTGAAGTAATAGAACGCCTGTGGCAGGAAACGGGCAACGTTGATGGAATTGGCCGATGTCAGCTTCATGTGCTTATTCAGTTCGGCATCCATAAAGGCATTCTTCACGAGGGCCTGGCAGTCGTCGAATACACCATCTACCTCAATGGCCGTGATGTTCTTGCCGAGAGTCGTAAACTGACACTCCTGGATAGGGCTGACTTTTCCTTTCGGATACAGCACATAGACGTGGATACCGTCGACACCGAGGAAGCCGTTGGCTACGGCAGAGCCAGTATCGCCGGAGGTAGCTACTAGGACATTTACCTGACCATTTCCGTTTTCCTGACGGATGAAATATTGCAGGAGACGCGCCATGAAACGGGCACCCACATCCTTGAAGGCGAGAGTGGGACCGTGGAAGAGTTCGAGTGTATAGATGTTTTCCTTGACCTTCACGACTGGACAGTCGAAGGAGAGCGTGTCGTAGACAATCTTTTTCAGGGCATCCGCCTCAACGTCTTCACCGAAAAAAGCATCGGCGACGGTATAGGCAATCTCCTGAAAGGACATTTTGTCGATGTTGTCGAAGAACTCTTTTGGCAGTTGCTTGATTTTCTCAGGCATATAGAGACCGCGGTCTTCTGCCAGTCCCTTGACGACGGCCTTATGAAGGTCGGCAATGGGAGCATTTCCGTTGGTACTGTAATATTTCATATTAATTGATAATTGACATTTGAAAATGGATAATTATTCGATGTCCATAAGGGCATGCATAAACTCATTGAGTTTGAGGAGGCCGTAAGCACCTGAAACACAACTGACTTCGTCATATTGCAGAACCTCGTCAGAATGGATGCCGCGATACCAGATTAGGAACGGTACTGGCTGTCCGACGTGGATGCGCTGCTCTACAGGTGTGAGGTGGTCTGGCAGTACGGCGATACACACAGGCTTGTCCCACGTCTCCACTTCTTTGTATATAGGGGTAATGAGGCGTTGGTCGAGATACTCGATGGTCTTGAGCTTCAGATCCAAATCTCCGTCATGACCTGCTTCGTCGCTTGCTTCCACATGAACGAATACGAAATCATTATGCTTCAATGCCTCGATGGCTGCCTGAGCCTTTCCTTCGTAGTTGGTATTGGCCAGTCCTGTGGCACCAGGAACCTCAACAATCTCCAGTCCTGCATAGTGGCCGATGCCACGAATGAGGTCTACGGCAGAGATGACTGTGCCGCTTTTTATCTGCGGATACTGCTGCATCAGCGTTTCCATCGAGGGACGGTAGCCTCCACTCCAAGGCCAGATACTGTTTGCCAGACGCTCGCCTTTCTGGGCTCTTGCGAGGTTAAAGGGGTGCTTGGCCAGCAAGTCCTGTGATTTCAGAATCATCTCGTTGATGAGATCTGCAGTCTGCTGAGCCGACAAGCGGCCTGCTTCTACAGGGGCTTTGTCCTCTGCCTTTACCAGCAGTTCGCGCCATTCTTCATTTGGATGGTCGTGGGGTGGGGCACAGACAATATGCTTGTTGCCACCTTTGATAACCAGCAGATGACGGTACTGGATGCCTGTGATGAACTTCATACGCTCACAACCCTCTCGTTCGTTGATGGGCTTGGCCAGTTTTTCGTTCAGATAGTCAATCAGCACACGGGCATCTTCCGTTTCCAGATTGCCGCCGTTATGGGTGATGATTTTGCCGTCAGCGAGAGTGATGATGTTACATCTGATAGCAAAGTCGTCATCTGCCATCTCATAGCCGATGCTGGCAGCTTCTAAAGGACCTCGCCCCTCATAAACCTTATTCAGGTCGTAACCGAGTATGGCAGTATTAGCTACTTCCGATCCCGGAGGAAAACCCTCTGGCACGGTGATAAGCCTGCCACACTGACCTTCACGGGCCAACTGGTCCATCATGGGCTTATGGGCATATTGCAATAAGGTCTTCCCACCGAGTCGCTCGACGGGAAGATCTGCCATGCCATCACCAAGTATGATGATATGCTTCATAAACTATATG
>JAEEGF010002796.1_pt1 | contig 14127 bp, 7 predicted proteins | sample 9134171 | NCBI WGS metagenome assembly JAEEGF01 (sample SAMN16246542, study PRJNA631951) | gut metagenome | biome: gut microbiome; feature: rumen; material: AP-attached | host: Bos | place: Iran: Karaj | collected 2018-10
AAAGAGTATCTTACTAATGCATAATGCACAATGCATAATAAATAATAAATAATATCTACTAGCACGCAGCGATTTTTAAATAAAAAACTACTAACCTATAATATTACAATTCAATGGCTACAAAAGAGTTCTTCCCTGGAATTGGGAAAATTAAGTTTGAGGGCATCGAAAGTCGCAATCCCCTCGCATTCCGTTTCTATGACGCTGAACGAGTCGTCATGGGCAAAAAAATGAAAGACTGGTTCAAGTTTGCCATGGCCTGGTGGCACACCCTATGTGCCCAGGGCAGCGACCAGTTTGGTGGCGAAACTAAGCAGTTCCCCTGGAACACCGCTCAAGACCGCCTTCAAGCCGCCAAGGACAAGGTGGATGCAGGTTTTGAGTTCATGACCAAGGTGGGCATCGAGTACTTCTGCTTCCACGACGTGGACCTGGTGTCGGAAGCCGAGACCATCGAGGAATATGAGGCCAATCTCAAGACCATCGTTGCCTATATCAAGGAGAAGCAGGCCGAGACGGGCATCAAGAACCTGTGGGGCACTGCCAATGTGTTTGGCCACAAGCGCTACATGAACGGTGCAGCCACCAATCCCGACTTTGATGTGGTTGCCCGCGCTATTGTGCAAATCAAGAACGCCCTCGACGCCACCATCGAGTTGGGCGGCACGAGTTATGTCTTCTGGGGTGGCCGTGAGGGTTACATGACCCTGCTGAACACCGACCAGAAACGCGAAAAGGAACACCTGGCACGCATGCTCACCATGGCCCGCGACTATGCCCGCGCCCGCGGTTTTAAAGGCACCTTCCTCATCGAGCCCAAACCAATGGAGCCCACCAAACACCAGTATGACGTTGATGCCGAGACGGTAATAGGTTTTCTGCGCACCCATGGCCTGGACAAGGACTTCAAGCTCAACATCGAGGTGAACCACGCCACGCTGGCAGGCCATACCTTCGAGCACGAGTTGGCAGTGGCCGTGGACAATGGCATGCTCGGTTCGATTGACGCCAACCGCGGCGACCACCAGAATGGCTGGGACACCGACCAGTTCCCCATCGAACATTACACCCTGACGCGCGCCATGCTTCAGATTATCCGCAATGGTGGTTTTATCAACGGTGGAACCAACTTTGATGCAAAGGTTCGCCGCAACTCCACCGAACTTGAGGATATCTTCATTGCCCACATTGCCGCGATGGACGTGATGGCACAAGCACTGTTGAGTGCTGCAGCAATCCTTGAACAATCTCCCTATCTCCAGATGCGCCAAGCCCGCTATGCGTCGTTCGACTCGGGCATTGGCAAGGACTTTGAGGATGGCAAGCTCACATTCGAGCAGGTCTACGAGTATGGCAAGAGCATCGGCGAGCCCAAGCAGATCAGCGGCAAGCAAGAGTTGTACGAGTCAATTATCAACATGTATTCAGTGTGACAGGCATGAGCAACGAAACACAAGGTAGTAAAACCTACCTATTCTTCATCGTGTTGATTGCCGTGTTGGGTGGCCTGCTGTTTGGTTACGACACTGCGGTCATTTCGGGTGCCGAGAAAGGGCTTCAGGCGTTCTTCATCGGCGCGGAGGACTTCCAGTACACTGATATCTCTCACGGTTTCACGTCGGCCAGCGCTCTGATTGGCTGCATCATCGGCAGCGCGTTGTCAGGATTTTTCGCCTCGCGCCTGGGGCGCAAGCGTTCGCTGGTGCTCGCAGGTGTCTTTTTCTTCCTATCGGCACTGGGTTCGTATTTCCCCGAGTTCCTGTTCTTTGAATATGGCAAGCCCACCCGCAGCCTGCTTGCCGCGTTCAATCTGTACCGCATCTTGGGCGGCATGGGCGTGGGTCTTGCCTCGGCCATCTGCCCGATGTATATTGCCGAGATTGCCCCGAGCAACATCCGCGGCAAGTTGGTGTCGTGGAACCAGTTTGCCATCATCTTCGGCCAGCTGGTTGTCTACTTTGTCAACTTCATGATTCTGGGCGAGCACACCAACCCCGTGATTGAGCGCATCTCGAGCAGCATCTACAGCGTGGGTGTGGAAAGCGACCCTTGGACCATTACCACAGGATGGCGTTACATGTTTGTCAGCGAAGCCATTCCGGCCGGCTTGTTCACCTTGTTGGTCTGCTTTGTTCCTGAGACGCCTCGTTACCTGGTGATGACTGGTCGCGACGAAAAAGCCCTTGATGTGCTCTCGCGCATCAACGGCATGGAGCGTGCCCGCGAGATTCTACAAGAAATCAAGAATACCGTCACCCAACGCACCGAGCGCCTGTTTGCCTATGGCATGCTTGTCATCTTCATCGGCTGCATGCTCAGCGTGTTCCAGCAGGTGGTGGGTATCAACGCGGTGCTCTACTTTGCTCCGCGCATATTCGACTCCATCAACATGGGCGACCCGATGAAGCAGACGGTCATTATGGGTGTCATCAACATCCTTTACACCCTTGTTGCCATTTTCACCGTCGAGCGTTGGGGCCGCAAGCGACTGGTCATCAGCGGTTCTCTGGGCATGGCATTGGGAGCCTTTGGCGTAGCGCTTTTCAACCTGATTGATGGTCTGCCGCCCATCATTGCCGTGATCAGCATTATGGCCTACAGTGCCTCGTTCATGTTCTCGTGGGGTCCCATCTGCTGGGTACTCATCAGCGAGATTTTCCCGAACACCATCCGTGGTGCCGCCGTTGCCATCGCCGTGGCGTTCCAGTGGATCTTTAACTTCATCGTGTCGTCGTCTTTCCTGCCCATGTACAACATGAGTGCTGGCGACATGGGCGAGAAATTCGGCCACATGTTCGTCTATGCGCTGTATGGTACCATGTGCGTGATAGCCGCCATCTTTGTGTGGCGCTTGGTTCCCGAAACCAAGGGCAAGACGCTTGAGGACATGACCAAACTGTGGAAAAAGAAATGAGACAAGCTTCCTTAATACTGTCGTTGGTGCTGTTGTGCTCATTGGGCGCGACAGCCCAGCGGCAACAATTCACCATTGAAACGCAGCATGTGTCGCTGGTGTTCGGTGTGGGCGACAACGGTCGCCTGTACCAGAATTACCTAGGTCCCCGGCTGAGCCATACGTCCGATCTGGAGCATCTGCCCAGTGGCATTGAGGCCTTCCTGACCCACGGCATGGAGGACTACTTTGAACCTGCGCTGCACATCCAGCACGCCGACGGCAACCCGTCGACCGAGCTGAAGTTTGTGTCGCACGAGACGAGTACGGCCAGCGACGGCGCTCGCCAGACGGTGTTCACCCTGCGCGATGACCAGTATCCCGTGACGGTGCGGCTTATCTTCAATGCCTATGCCGACCAGGATGTCATTGTAGCGCACAGCGAGATTGTCAACGGCGAGAAGCGTGCTGTGACACTTCACAACTATGCCTCGTGTCTGTTGTCGCTCAACAGTAGCCAGTACTGGCTCACCGAGTTCAGCGGCGACTGGGCCAACGAGGTGAACATGAGCGAGAGCCAACTGAACTTTGGCAAGAAGGTGCTTGACACCAAGTTGGGCAGTCGCGCCAGCATGTTCATGCCCTCTTTCTTCCAGCTGTCGCTGGGCGGCAAGTCGACCGAGACCGCGGGCGATGTGCTGGTGGGCACCCTGGCATGGACGGGCAACTACCGCTTCACCTTCGATGTGGACCAGCACCACCGTCTGCGCCTGATTTCGGGCATCAATCCCTACTTCTCGGCCTACGAGCTGAAGGCCGGTGAGACTTTTGTCACACCCGACTTCATCTTCACGCTGAGCACACAGGGACGTGGCCAGGCCAGCCGCAACCTGCACCGCTGGGCACGTCAGTACCGCTTGAAAAACGGCCAGGGTAACCGCATGACCCTGCTCAACAACTGGGAAGCCACCTTCTTTGACTTCGACGAGCAGAAGTTGGTGGGCCTAATGGACGATGCCGTGCGCCTGGGTGTGGACATGTTCCTGCTCGACGACGGCTGGTTTGGCAACAAGTATCCCCGCAGCAGCGACCACCAAGGTTTGGGCGACTGGCAGGAGACGGCCAGCAAGTTGCCGCACAAGGTGGGCTACCTGTGCGAGCAGGCCGCCAAGAAGGGCATCAAGTTCGGCATTTGGATTGAGCCGGAGATGGTCAACCCCAAGAGCGAACTCTACGAGAAGCACAAGGACTGGGTGATTCACCTGCCCAACCGCAAGGAATACTACTTCCGCAACCAGATGGTGCTGGACCTGAGCAACCCGCAGGTGCAAGACCATGTGTTCGGAGTGGTGGACCGCCTGATGACCGAGTACCCGCAAATCGCATTCTTCAAGTGGGACTGCAACAGCCCCATTACCAACATTTTCTCGCCTTACCTCAAGGACAAGCAAACGCACCTCTATGTCGACTATGTGCGCGGCCTGTATAAGGTGCTTGAACGCATCCGCGCCAAGTACCCCGACCTGCCCATGATGCTATGCTCGGGCGGTGGAGGCCGCATCGACTACGAGGCGTTGCGCTACTTCACCGAGTTCTGGCCCAGCGACAACACCGACCCTGTCGAGCGCCTGTACATCCAGTACGGCTTCTCGAGCGTGTATCCCGCCAAGGCGCAGTGCGCGCATGTGACCACCTGGAACAAGAGTGCGAGCATCAAGTTCCGAGTCGATGTGGCAAGCATGGGCAAGTTGGGCTTTGACATCAAGTGCAGCGACCTCAAGGACGACGAGATCCAGTTCTGCCAACAGGCCATCACCACCTACAACCGCCTGAAGCCCGTCATCCTGGACGGCGACATGTATCGGCTGGTATCGCCCTACGAGGGCAACCATGCCTCGACGATGATGGTGGCGCCCGACCGCGGACAAGCCGTGGTGTTTGCCTTCGACATCAACCCGCGCTACAGCGAGCACCTGCTACCTGTGCGACTGCAAGGGCTAGACCCCAACCGCCAGTACCGCGTCACCGAGGTCAACCGTATGGGTGGCTGGCCTCTGGGCTGCGACGGCAAGACCTACAGCGGCGAGTACCTGATGACCGTTGGGCTACCGCTCTTCGGCACGGGCAAGTTGACGAGCCATGTGCTCGAGTTTACCTCCGAATAAACAAAGTCCCCCCAGCCCCCTAAAGGGGAGCTAATATCAGGGGCTCGCTACGCGAGCCATCAGGTGTCGGTCCTGAGAGCGCGTCAGCGCCCTAACTTCTGACCTCTGCCCCCCTTTAGGGGGTTAGGGGGACTTCATAAACGCATTATGAATAATCATTACACCCCATTTCTCCTTGCGCTAGCGCTCCTGCTCCTGCTGGCATCGTGTCAGCACGACGATCCTGAGCCTAGGTTCAAGCCCGAAGACCAACGCACATTCCTCTTTCTCACTCCCATGGGCGAGATTTTTGACATCAACGGCAAGCTTGTGACCCAGTTGCCTAAATGCCAGTATGCCTGCGGAATTATCTCGGACAAAAGTGACTACTTCGTTTCGGGCATCAGCCAGAAAGAACGCGTCGGCTATTGGAAAAACGGCAAGTGGAACACGCTACATGTTGACTTTGTCGATGATGTAGACCACTGGATCGACGGCATCGGCAAGTGGGATTACTACCTCTATTTGCTCGACTATCCCAATGTGTTGAAGAATAGCGGTATATTTCCACTAGAAGATTCAGGCAACTTCCTGCCCGCCAAGCAAGGCCTCGCCGTGAGCGAGGGCAAATGCTATGTCGTGGGCAGCAAAAAGACCGACACCTCGGGCGGCAATTACCTGCCAACACTCTACACCGAGCACAAAGGCAAGTACACCTATGAGATGCTACCCATCGGCGAGGATGCCACGCTGGGCGAATGCACTTGTGTGTATGCCTACGATGCCACTCACACCGTCATTGGAGGCTCAATCAATGGACGGCCAGCAATCTGGGTCGACAAGCAACTTCAGATGTTGCCGCTATCCGAGCCCGTCAGCGAAGAAGATGAGTCTTACGCCATAGGCAGTGTGATCTTGGCCATCGAGAGTAATGGTGGGTTTTACGCTGTCGGCACCGAGCCTTATCATGGAAATGATGCAGTAGTAACCATCTGGAACAACGGAAGCATCAGTCATCTGGAGTTCGACCCCGACCACACCATTTCGTCAGATGTAGCGGGACTCATCGGTTATGGCGACGACATCTATATTGCTACGGTAGAATACAGTTTCAACGAAAACAATGAATTCACCACCACGACAGTGTTGTGGAAAAACGGGGTCGTTGTCAAGGCATTTGCGGGCGTGCAGACCTGCGGCTTCACCATTGTGTAGACCTTACCAATGTCTAAGGTCTAACGGTCTCAATCGCTTTGAAACTCTTTGTGAACTTATTGAATCTTTGATTCAAAACTTTTTGATCACAATTAGGATTGTCATCCAAGACCGTCAATGAGATAATATATTTACCCTTATTGAACGTCATTGACCGAGCACACAAATCGGCATAATTCCTGGATCCAACATATCCCGGATACTTGTCTAAGAATAATATTTTCTTAACATCGTAGTAGCCTGAGCCCGGTGACTCGTCGAAGTCTGCGGTCTTTATCTTCTCCATCAGTTCATTTTGCTCAGCTTCAGATAAGTCTTCAAAAGCTTTTTGGGTTTCTCTCGCAACAATTAGATAAAGAGTCATGTTCTCAGGGTTGTCGGGATTCTCCAAGACACCATCAATGATAACGGTTTTATAATACTCATCATTCCACAATTCATTGACAGGTGGATCTTGCTTCAATTCGCAGGGTGCTGTAATCGAGAAACCGAATTCTTTAAATGCCCTGGTGTATTCTTTCGATTCCCCTTCACCCTGGTGGCTCTTGTGTGGCAGGGGTATACAACTCACACAAGCTATCAACAAACACAAGAGAATGGTCTTTTTCATATTGAGTCTAAATAATTGGTTACTGGCTGCAAATTTACATCATTTTTTCTAATCGGCAATCACATCGGAAAGATTATTCTCTAAGCCCTCATTTGCAAAGAGAAAGCCCTACATTGGCCTTGCGGTCAATATAGGGCTTTCTCTTTGTCGAGCATCTGCGATGCGCTACTTGACGGGCGCATCTTTAATTCACAACTGTGAATGCCTGGTTGTTGAGGCGGGCGATGTAGACGCCATGGGGCAGTTGCCAGGGGAGCATGCCGCTACCCGTGACACGGGTGCGGGAGACGATGGCTCCGCGGGTGTCATAAACGGTGAGCATGGCGGGTTGTACCGTCTGATAGGCGATGTGCCCGCTACGGACAGTCACATTAGTGCCGTCTTCTTTTTTTTTATCTACCCCCGAAGTCGCGGGCAGGAAGCGGCTGGTGGCAAAGGCGCTGGCACGCTTACCGTTGTCGATGGCCTGCACGCCCCACTCATACTCCACCTTGGGATCGGCAATGGTGATGACATGGCTGGTGGTGGTGAGCTGTCCCGAGTAGTCGCCAATGCGCAGCACGCCGTTGTCGAGGACTGCCGGAACGGTCATGAAAGTGTTGTTGCTGCGGCTTGCGGGTCGCAGCCAGATGTTGTAGTGAATGGCCTCGGGGGGTGTGACATCGTCTTCCGAAGGTTGCCACGATAGAGTCACCTGATGGGTGTTGGCATCGTAGGTAGCGGTGAGCCCTTGGGGCACCGAGGGTGCCTCATTGGACGCGATATCGACCTCGGCCGAAGTATTGCGGTAGAGTATGGCGGCGCATCCCTTGCTGCAGACGTTGCTTTGCGCCCAACCGGCGCTCCAGGCGTCGAGGTAGCCGTCGTTGTCATAGTCGATGAGGTGGGTATTGCCGTGGCTGATGCGGTCGAAAGCCCATTCCTTGCCAAAGGGATCGCTATAGTAAGCGCCCACGGGCTTGAAGGAAAAGTCACCGCAGTTGAGATAGAGCCACGTGGTGATTTCGTGCTGCTGTCCATGGCCGCCGATGAGAATGTCGGGCAAACCATCATGGTTGACATCGGCCACGGCCGGTGTGGAGCCATCGACGCCCTCAAAGCCGCAGTAGCTGTCGCTCAGCATGGCAAAGGCACGATTGCCGCGGTTGTGATAGATAAACACCGACTTGGCGTTGCCTCCCTTGTTGCTGGAGTAGCCCGTGACCAAGATATCGAGCAAGCCGTCGGCATCAAAGTCGGCCGGCACGCACGAGGCGTCGTAAGAGCCAAAGAAACGCTGGGTGGTCTCGCTGAAGGTGCCGTCGCCATTGTTCCAATAGATGTGCATGGCGCCCTCGTTGGCATCATAACCTGTGACGACGATGTCGAGCCAGCCGTCACTGTCCATGTCGGCAAAGTTTGCCGATCCGCGCGCCAGCCCCAGCAAGGGGGTGGTGCCATCGAGTGGAGTGGCTTGCTCAACAAAACCCATGCCCTGGTTGTTGCGATAGAGACGGGTAACACGGCGGTCAGTGGCCATAAGGCCCTCGTCGTTGAGATAGGCCTCGCGGCCACACAGCACGATGTCGGTCCAGCCGTCGTTGTCATAGTCTCCCACGCTGACCCAGTGACGGCCACGGCCGCCATCGGTGGAGTTGAACACTGGGGCAATGCCCATGGCTGCATCCTCGTTGACCTCGACAAACTGGCTGCTTCCCATGTTCTTGTACAGGTGCGCCACCATGTCGTCGGGACTGACCATCGATTTCTTCTTCAAGCCGGGCACAAAGAGGTCGAGCAAGCCGTCGTTGTTGTAATCGATCCACACAGGGCAGGCATAATAAGTGACAGCGAAGGGGCTGTTGAGGCGCTCGAAGGTGTTCTCGTCGTTCATGCGATAAAACAGCGATGATGCCTGCAGATTGGTGGACAAGTGCTCGTTAAGTCCCGAATAGACGAGTTCGAGCGTGCCGTCGCCATTCTCATCGCCCCACGCCACATTGCTGCGGTCGGTGGTGTGGAAGAACTGTCCAGGTGCGACACCATTTTGTCGGGGCTCGTTGGGCACTGGCCGTTCCACGCGGGTAAACTGCGGCATCGAGGGATCGCCGGGCTCAGGTTTGTCGACGTAGGGGGCGTTGGTGCGCTCCTCAAAATTCTCGGCATAGTCAAAGTCCTCGTTGGTAAACGCGGCGATCCCCAGATCCATCACCTGCTGGCCTCCACCTTGCTTGCCGGCGATCGCAATCAGATTCCACTCGCCTGGCTTTAGCGAGGCAAGCGCCTCACTGCTGATGTTGAGTGGCGAGTAGTTGAAGTTGCATCCCGTCTCGGTGGCGGCCCAAATGCCGTTGATGAAAATCTCGATGTCATCGTCATGGAAGACCATGAAGCGCAGTTTGGCGAGGTTCTCGGGCGTGATGTCGCCCAACTTGAACCAGCGCCGCATATAGATTTGGTTGGTGTTCCAGTTGGTGTGCGTGAGCCCTTCCCAACTGCTGTTCAGTCCATGAGCAAAGGCTCCTTCACCCTGCTGCCACTGGGTGTCATTAAAGTCGACATCGCTCCAATGGCGGTTGGTGACAGGCTGTGTCACATAGCGCCAAGTGTAGTGATGTTGCTGTGCAGTCGAGAGGATGGGCTTGACAATGAGCTCGTTACGCGCCATGTCGATACACTCCTGAATCTTAGGGCGGATGAGCGTGTAGGGCTCAAATGGCTTGAAGATCTTACGGTCGTAGGTATAGAAGCCATTTTTCTCAATCTCGACATCGCTCAGCTGCGTGTAAACGGCTGCGTTAAGCCCCTGGAAGTACATGTCCTTAATCTTGTCACACAAGCCATTAAAGTAGGTAGTGAAGTCCTGGCTCGACTCGACCACAGTATACTGGAAATCTCCGCCTGGCCAAATGTGCCCCGGCACCTTCAGGGTAATGCCACCATACTCGCCACAAACGGCAGCACGGTTGGCATTGTGGGGACAGCTGGGATTGGGATAAGAGTGCGTGTCGATGATGTTGCCAATCTCGCTATCGGTCCAGCCACTGGCACAGCAGATGAGCGACGGCTTGCCGAAGCGGGCAGGTGTGAGAGCATTTACCTTGTTGTCAACCAAGGTGGTCATGCGGTCGGTGTCGAACTGTCCCCATCCCTCGTTGAAAACTACCCAATGGACAATGCTGGGCGCGTTCTTGATGGCAGGGATGATGTGTTTCACCTCTTCCTCAAAGTTTGCCTTAGCCCATTCCTCATAGCCCTGGGGCAGATTGGGGCTGGGCATATCTTGCCACACGAGGATACCCAATTTGTCACACCAATAATACCATCGTGCTGGCTCAATCTTGATGTGCTTACGTATCATATTGAATCCCAGGTCCTTCATCGCCTTGACGTCGAAGTAAAACGCTTCGTCGCTGGCAGGCATATATAGGCCATCGGGCCACCATCCTTGATCCAATGGCCCCATCTGGAAGATTTGGTCACCGTTGAGATAGATGCGCGGGATGCTGCGGTCGTCTTTCTTGACCTCAATCTTGCGCATTCCGCAATAGCTGGCAATCTCGTCGGTGACTACACCATTCTTTAGCACCTTGATGTTCAGGTCATATAGATAAGGATCCTCGGGCGACCACGTGTGAACCGAAGACAAGGTGAGCCTGAAAATGCTATTGGGGCTACCTGTGCCTGTTGCCACCTCATTGCCTTCGCGGTCGGTGACAGTAGCCTGCAAGGTCACGCCATCGGTAGTGGAGGTGGCAATGCGAAGGCTGAGCCAACTGCGGTCAACACAAGGCTCCATCTCCAGCGACTGAATGTGAGTCTCTTCGACAGGCTCTAGCCACACGGTCTGCCAGATGCCGCTCACTGCGGTATACCAGCAGATGCTGGGGTTCTTGGACTGTTTGCCCGTGGGCTGACCCTGGCCTCCTGTGTTGTCATAGATATACACCGCCAGCTCCTGCTCGCCGCTGGGCTTCAGGGCACTGGTAATGTCGAACGAGAAGGGGTCATATCCTCCCGTGTGGCTACCTACTTGGGTCCCATTGACATAAACGACGGCCTCCCAGTCGACTGCGCCAAAGTTGAGCAAGATACGTTTGCCCTGCATTTGGCTAGGCAAGGTGAAAGTGCGACGATACCAGTAGATTTGCTCGTCGCTTTTCTCCATCACGCCCGACAATGCCGACTCGATGGGAAACGGCACCAAAATCTTCTTGTCATAAGCGAAACTGTTCGAGTAAGCCTCGTCCTTCACGCCCTTGCGCAGGTCCCAGATGCCGTTGAGGTTCATCCAGTCGGCTCGCACCATCTGTGGACGCGGATACTCGGGTAAAGTGTTGTTGGGATCAAGCGTCTCGCTCCAGGGCGTCATCATTGGCCCTTGTTTCATCTGCCATTCAGCAGCACTGACCGAATAGCACATAGCCATGCAAGCCAGCATCATTAAGAACAATCTTTTCATAATCCAATATAATCAATTATTTTATTAGCACTTTGAAGGCACGAGTGGGGTGATGGCCATCGGCAACAACGATGACATAAATGCCCGCGTCCAGTGTCCAGAATTGTGTGCCCAGCAAATGGGCCTGTGAGGTCACCTTGCGTCCATCGGGAGTAAAGACAGCCATGTCGACGGGATGGTCCAGCGAGCTAACCCGCAACTGGCTACCCATCGCATCGACGGTGACACCCTCAATCTCGGTGATTACCCCTGAGTTGTCGCCCAAATGGAACATCGACTGCAGGCGGATATCCTGTGACGATGCCCCCACCATGACGGCATAGTCGCCCTGGGGCGTGACAAACTTACTCTCACTATCGTCCCACAACCGCAAGTCGGCCAGCGCGACTGGAATGTTTACCTGCAACGTCTGCCCTGGCTGGGTGGCGATACGCTCAAATCCATGCAGTTGCTTGATGGGCAGCGGACGCCTCAACGATGGGTAACGCAGATAAACTTGCGGCACCTCGTCACCAGCACGCGTGCCGGTGTTGGTCACATCAAAACTCACGTGCAGGGTGTCATTGGCCTGGTTGAGCGCAAGGTTGTTATATTCAAAGGTGGTGTAGCTCAAGCCGTGTCCAAAGGGGTACAGCGGCTGTTGCTCATAATACATATAGGTGCGGCCGTTGGCCAGTTCATAGTCATCAAATGGTGGCAGGTCGGCGGTCGAGCGATAGAAGGTGATGGGGAGTCGCCCTGCAGGGTTATAATCACCAAAGAGTGCCTCAACGACCGCGGTTCCACCTTGCTCGCCAGGATACCAGGCATAGAGCATGGCGGGAATGTTCTCGGCTGCCCAAGTGTCGACCAGAGGGCTGCCTGCGACAAAGACCACGACCATTCGCGGGTTGGCGGCATAGGCGAGCTTGAGGAAATCAGATTGTTCCTTGGGCAGCTCGATGGCATTGCGGTCTTGGCCTTCGCGCTCAAAACTGCGGTCAATGCCCATCACGGCGATGGTCAAGTCACTCTCGCGGATGCGCTTTCCGGCATTGCCATAGGCATCCAGGGGGTCAGATGTCACGGTGCTTGGCATGCGCCACTTCAGTGTAGCGATGGCATCTCCTCCATTGTCAAAGTACTCGTAGACAATGTGATAGGTCTGACCTTCTTGCAAGCCAATGGAAGCATAATCGGTAGTAGCCGCGCGTATCACCCACTGGTCGATCAAGACACGGCCATCCACGATGAGCCGGCAACCATCGTCGCTGGTCGAGGCAAACATATATCGTCCCGTGGCGGGTGCGACAAAGTCACCACTCCAACGAATCGACATGGGTGCATTGGGCACCATGGGGTTGGGCGGCTGATTGGCGGGGTCAAAGTACACAAAGTCGGTAGTGGTCACGGCCGACGGCTCTCCCGCCAGTGAGGGGTTGTTGAAATACTCCATCTTGATCCCACCCACAAAGTGGTCGGCGTTGACCAGTGCGTACGACGAGTTCCCTCCCACCCAGGGGGCATAGTTGATGTTGACATCGGTGCCCTCAAAGCGCGCCAAGAGCCCTTCCAGAACCGACACTGGAGGGTTCAGCGGGGTGCCGCTATAGTCGCCAAACTCATGCTTGGCTGCATTGAGCCCCACCAGTGCGATGCTGTGAATCTCGCTCTCGTCCAGCGGCAAGATGCCGTCGTTCTTGAGCAGCACCAGGCTCTGCCTGGCTGCCTCGGCAGCCAGTTGCTGATGCTCGGCACAAGCCACGACATCGGGCTGGATAAAATTATAGGGATTGCGCGATATGGGATCAAACAAGCCCAGTCGCATGCGTGCCCGTAGCACACGATAGGCAGCGGTGTCGATTTCGGACATGCTCACCATTCCATAGTTGTAGGCATTGAGCAGCGGCCCGGCATACACCTGGTCGCCACACTCCAGATCGAGCCCTGCCTTCAGGCTCAACTGGGCCGAGTGCTCGTAAGACGAGGCATAGTGATGGTGCTCAAAGTCATAGCTGAGCGCGCTGCAGTCGCTCACGACATATCCGTCAAAGCCCCAGTCGCCACGCAGCACATCGGTCAGCAACCACTTGTTGGCCGAGCAGGGCACGCCATTCAGGGCATTATAGGCGCTCATCACACTCTGCACATGCGCCTTCTTCACGGCCTGCTCATAGGGGACAAAGTAATACTCCCGCAGGTCGCGCTCGCTCACCGTCGAGCTGATGCCCGAACGGTTTTCCTCGATGTTGTTGGCCACAAAGTGCTTCACTGTGGCGATGCACTTGACATAGTGGTCGTTGTCGCCCTGCATGCCACGCACAAAGGCGACAGCGTTGCTCGCCGTCAACAACGGATCCTCGCCATAGGTCTCGGGGGTGCGGCCCCAGCGCGGGTCACGCGCCATGTTCACCGTGGGCGAGAAAAACGAGAGCAAGTCGCTGGCGCTGTCATGCTGGTTCCTGCCCCAGTTCAGTTGTGTCCAGCGGCCACGCGCCTCATCGCTGATGGCCGTCGCCACCTGCTGCAGCAGCGCAGGATTCCACATGCTGGCCAACCCGATGGCCTGCGGAAACACCGTGAACCTGCCCGGGCGGCACACGCCATGCAGCGCCTCGTTGCCAAAGTAGTACTTGTCGATGTTCAGGCGGTCGATGGCAGGGTTGTTGTGGCGCAGCAGCGACACCTTCTCCGCCAGCATCAGGCGCGACAGCAGGTCGCTCACACGCTCTTGCTCACCCAGGTTATAGTTCAGATAGGGCTGCGCCCATGCCGATACAGCCACCAGGCAACACAATATGATGATTGATCTTCTCATCGGTCTTCTATAAGCTTCATTTAGCTG
>JAEEGF012218692.1_pt1 | contig 14124 bp, 2 predicted proteins | sample 9134171 | NCBI WGS metagenome assembly JAEEGF01 (sample SAMN16246542, study PRJNA631951) | gut metagenome | biome: gut microbiome; feature: rumen; material: AP-attached | host: Bos | place: Iran: Karaj | collected 2018-10
CATCTGTGCCGACTATCGGGAACTGATCTTTGATAGACTGACCATAAAGAGCGGTTATAGTCTTTATCGTCTGCCAAGAATTGCTTTTTGTGAAAACTGTTCCAGAATATACAGTACCGTAATAGTTGTTTGATGTTCTAAAAGCGTTGTTTATCCAATATACTCTGGCATATTTTCCATTTATATAGCCATACTTTTCAGGATTGTTATCATTATCTCCATTAGATACAACATATTGCACCTGGAACGTCAATGTATGCTGGTTTCTCTTATAATATACATTTACTACAGTTGTTCCTTCAGCTGCAATTGTCTTTCCGGACTGATCATTACTATCATAATGGAATCCTGTATAATTGTTGTAGTTTACACCATTTATTCTCGCATACGCATTATTTCCGGTACCCTGAGGAACAACAACATTTATGGCGGAGTCAACAGTACCATTAAGAGGTATTGCAGTCTCAAAATCATATCCGCTACCGTCAATGTTCTGTTTCCAGATAAGCACTGTATAATTTGCAGAACTCTTAGCTGTCCATTTTGCATAGATTGTTGTCAGGGTACTAATAGTCCCGCCAAACGTAAATGGTGCACCAAGCACAATCGTAGTCTTTCCATCTACTTCAGTCTCAGTTCCGGTATACCAGCCGCCAAAAGTATATCCATTACGGATCATTGCTGAATCATCGCATGGTTTCTGGGTTACTTCTCCTGATTTTACGAACTGAGGTGCATTATAGGTAGCGCCTTTACCATTTTCATTAAATACAAGCCAGTGACCTTCAGGCTGATTAACTGAAAATACTACATTGCCATTTATTTGGATATTTGTTCCGTTTGCATAACTTGTGCCTTTACCGTCATTAGCAGAAGTATCATGATTCTTAACATGGTCTGTGCCATCACTAACAAACCATCCCTCAAACTTGTGCTCGTTATCGCTTGGGACGAAGTTCATGTCAACGATATAATTTTGATACTCTTGATCATCTGCACGGAATTTTATTTCACTGGAACCAAGCGAAGCACCGCGATCGTCAAGATAAGAAACCGTATATGCTTTAAAGAGCATTGCATAATAGGTTACTGTATCGCCCTCATTGACGCCTGCATTGAGCTTGGTCCTAACTTCTTCACGCACTCCGGCAATATCAAGTTCAGGCGTTCCTATGGTGTAAGCTTCAACCTGAGTCCAACCACGGAACATTACGCCCGGATCCAACGTTCCAACGCCGGGATCATAGACAATATCCTCAAAATGATTATCACTATTTGCTCCATCAGCAAGATCACTCTTTTTTACATAAAAAGATGCAATCTCAAAGCTGCCGTTCTTAAATACAACTTTGAGTCTGGAGTCATCTTCCTGTTCACCATCATCAACTACGATGAAAATTGAAAAATGATCAACATCAAAGGAAACACTCTGTGCATTTCCATCAGAATCAGCTGCCACATCAGCATCCACCTGATCAACTCCATCACCATGGTCATGAAGGACTGTAAGGTTTTCCTTTTCAATTGCTTCATCAAGAGCAAGCTTTACATGAACATACTTTGTATCTGCAGGCTGAATCTCATTACCCTCATACATGAAAGTAATATCAACACCCTTAGCGGAAGATACTTCTTTTCCTAAGGTCTCTTCAGCAGTTGCCATAGCCTGTGAATCAGAGATAGCGGTTATGGAAACCTCTGTCCCCTTAGGGAATACACCAACTTCTGCATTTACAGACACAACCATGCCGCCTGCGTGATAATCATTTACTTCGATGGAAGGCATTATATCTGCGATATCTTCCTCAGCTATAAAGTTTGCTGTAAAGGTAGCATCGCTCTCGATACCGGAAGGAACGAAAGTAGCATCTGTGCAGACCTGATTTCCGTCTCCGTCTGTCCAGTCAACAAATGTGTACTTGTCATTCCAAGCCTTGGCTGTTGCGCCTTCAAAAGCTGCATCCTCATCATTGATATTGATGGTCTCTTTTGAAAGAGAAACGGATCCACCCTTGGTAGCTTTATATCTGACAGTTACCAGCTTCTCTTCAGCTGAGCTGGCCTCTGCTGCCGCATCTTCACTGGATGCTTCGCTGGAAGCCTCTGATGCATCTTCTGAGGAAGCTTCTGAAGATGCCTCTGATGCATCCTCGCTTGATGCCTCGCTGGCAGCTTCACTTGAAGCTTCTGTTGCATCCTCGGATGAAGATGAACCTGTGGATGCTGCGTCTGCTGCATCAATCGTGCTCTCTGTTGAAGCTTCGGAAGGAGTCTCTGTAGGATTTTCTGCAGGTGGTTCTGCAGGATTTTCTGCTTCGCCGCCCTCTGCAGGCTCTTCAGGAGTTGGATTTTCGGGCACGTCAACAGCTCCGCCTTCTCCCTCTTCAGGATTAGCCGGAGTATCATCTCCCTGGGATTCCTCTGATGCTGCATCCGATCCCCCAGATGCATCCTCTTCGGATCCTCCACTCTCATTCTGAGCCTCGTGATGAGTATCCTCAACAATTTCGTCCCAGGTCACAAGACCATCGGACTGCTGAGCCTCTTCCTCGGCATAGGCAACTGCACTTGCAAGATCACTGCCAAAAGTAGTGAATACAAGGGCAATCGACAACATAAACGCCAGTAACTTTTTACTCTTTTTTAACATAATTTGATCCCCCTCTAGAATCATATTTTGTTACCGTAGCAAGTCACCAAAATTCAAGCCTGTATTAAATTGTCATGTTTAGGATAAAAGATGAGATTAAGACAAAGAATCCTTCCGTTCTTGGCCTTTCATTTCGCCTGAAGCCATAACATCATCCATCAGACGGACAAGTTCCAGCATGCTTCTAAAACGCCTGGACTTATTGCCTTCAGCCCATACTATCTGCCCCTGATAGGTATCATGTTGGCTATATTCTACCTTAACTATAAAGGTCCCCTGCTTTTTGCTCATACCAAATATCCTTTCATAAGGATTATTTTAAAGAATCATCTATCATATAAACTATCATAGAGCGAAATTTTTTTGTGAAAATTGTTAAAATTTTCTTAACTTTATTTCATAATTACTTAATTATATCCCCAAAAGCAGGATTTGTTTATAAAAAAACTATGAAATAATTTGCAGATGCCCGATTTTACCGGGCATCCGCCATATCATTTTATTAAATATCAGGTATACTCAGGCTTTCAATCAGCCCTCTTCTTCCTCTTCTTTCTTTTTTCCGACGAAGAAAAGTGAAATTGCAGCCGCTGCAGCGACGATTGTTGCAAATGTTCTTGCTGAAGTATTTGTATCATCATCTGTTCTGCCACGTCTTGCCCCTAGTAATGCTTTGCTATTTAAGACCTCTCGTCTTGCTCCAAGAACAGCCTCTCTGCCTGCTACAGGTGATATCTCCACAGGGGCTACAGGTGTAGGCTCTGATGGCGCAGGATCTGATGGCGCAGGATCCGGTGTAGGTCCCGGAGGTGCAGGTGTCGGATCATCCGGTGTAGGCGCAGGAGGTGCAGGTGTGGCATTCTTGGTAACGGTGGTGTAGATTACTGCATCATATGCAGGTACCGTCATCTTTGTTCCTTCCAGGAAGCTATATAGTGATCCGAATATTTCAGCGATAAAGCTCAGTTCCCCTGTATCGGATCCGACTTTTTCCATCGTCCACTCTGTGAAGCTATATCCCTTATAAGTAGGAACATCGATTAAATCGATCTCATCACCATACTTTGCGTCGAATGCCTCAGGAAGTGCAGGAAGATCAGAAGGAAGCGTTACTCCCTCGCCGGATCTGTACTCGTAGCGGAGTTTAACCGTTATCGGCTCGTAAATTATGTTGATGACAGTCTTATCATCCACTTCATCCTCAGCCTTAATCTCTGCTCCACCGTCAGCATTTACAACCTTTGTAACCTCGTATCCTTCGTAGGTATTGGGCTTAATGCTGTCAGCTGAAACCTTGACTTTATCAGGATCACCAACCCAAACTTTCGCTGTTACATCTGCTGTATCCTTGATTTCTCCGCCAATCACATGATTTACAGTGTAAACAAGATCCTTTGTCTGAGTCTCATCCTTCACATATTTGAGGGTGATGACTGTTCCACTTTCTAATTCTGCACCTTCTTTTGCCGTTGCCGGCTCCATGCCAATATATTTGTATCCCTTGTACTCGTTTTCCTTGAGACTTCCCGGCTCAACTTCGATCATTGCAGGATCATCATTGATAAACGCTGTTCCTTCATAGGTCTTGGAATCTTTGATTTCTCCTGCTACGTCATGCTGTACCTTGTACCAGGTGCCCTGGGTCTTTGTCTCGTCCTTCACATACTTGAGGGTGATGATCGTTCCGCTTTTTACCTTCTCTCCCTCTTTGGCCGCTTCAGGTTCGTATCCAACACACTTATATCCCTGGTAGGTATTCTCCTTGAGGCTTCCTTCCTCTATCTCGATCATTGCAGGGTCATCATTTATCCACGCTGTTCCTTCATAGGTCTTGGAATCTTTGATCTCTCCTGCCACATCATGCTGTACCTTGTACCAGGTTGCCTGGGTCTTTGTCTCGTCCTTCACATACTTGAGGGTGATGATTGTTCCGCTTTTTACCTTATCTCCCTCTTTTACTGTTGTCGGCTCATATCCGGCAAACTTGTATCCCTGGTATGTATTTTCCTTGAGGCTTCCTTCCTCTACCTCGATCATTGCAGGGTCATCATTTATCCAAGCTGTTCCTTCATAGGTCTTGGAATCTTTGATTTCTCCTGCCACATCATGCTGTACCTTGTACCAGGTTGGCTGGGTCTGACTTTCATCTTTTTCCCAGATAGCGTAAAGAATATTGGCTTTAGTATTTGTATGGGATTTATCCTCATTATCTGCTGCTATGGTGTAGGCCTGTCCGGGCTTAATGCCTGCAGCGCTTGCATTCTTATCGAGATCCCATCCAAGGAATTTATAGCCTTGTTTTTTGTATCCGCTTCCAAAAGCACCTTCCAATGTAAACACTTCTACAGACTGATTTACGCGAAGATCCTTACCTCCGATCTTATCCACAAGTAATGTTGTGCCTGTGCCATCGTTTGCATCGTAGGTAATGGTTGTTGTCTCAGTTGAAGAGTTCTCCGCACCTATCTTCTCGTATACAGCTACCAGTGTTATATATTCTTTTTCACCGTCTTTGGTTACATATGAACGGTTAATTGTAAAGCTTCCATTGGGATAAAGAACATCGTCCTCCGCAGCTATGACATCGCCGTATTTATCATATTCAAGGCTTCCTGTATCGATCACCCATCCAATAAAGTTAAATCCACTATTTGGCTTGGAAGGTTTATCAACAACTACGGATGAATCATAAGCATAGCCGTAGTGATCGTTATCCGGCGCATCGCTGCCGTTAGCTCCGGCATCATATTTGATGTATACAAGACCGGGGAATCTCCAGCCCGCAATAAGCTTAACTGTTCCTGAATATGTACCATAATCAGGATCGTATTTAAGTGGAGTGCAGGATTCTATAACCCGGTCAAAGTCATAGGCCTGGCCGGCCTTGGGTCCTTCTTCATAGAACCAGCCTACAAGTTCCCATTCATCCTTATGGGCCTTCTGTGTAAGCTCATTCGCATCAACTTTATCACCATACTTAACCCAGAAATCTGTCTCTCCGTCAAAAGTTCCGCCATCAAGATTAAGCAGTACGTTGAACTCAATATCTGCAAATTTTGCATAAACTGTCAGGCCGTTTAAGGGCATAATGGCACCGGCTAAAACAAAGGGCTCAGTGCAGGTCTTGTCCAGATACCATCCAACAAACTTCTGTCCCGATTTGTCAGCAACACTTATAGCATTGATTTCATCAGCATATTCCGAAAGCTTCTGTTCATAAGGAATATCTTCCAGTTTTCCTAAAGGACTGTCTCCATCCATGAAGTTGATAGGGTATTTCTTACGGGTATAATACAGTTTTATCGGTTTGTTATGTACAATGTCCTGCTTTCCATCGGGGCCATATTCAGGATCTGCGGCAAATCTTTCAAAGCCATCGATGACCATAAATTCTTCATCTTTGGTTGATCGTATACTTTGGTCACAGTCAAATTCTACAGTATTATTCTCGTCAAACTTATAGCCGTTGTACTCAGCATCATAGCTGCCATCCAGATCTTCACGATAGTAAACAAATATCGCATGCTTGCTTCCACCTGTAACCTTATGGAAGGTTATGTCTTCAGGCGGCATATTCTCAATCTTACTGATTCTGTTTCCTTTGCTGTAAGTAACAGAGTCGGTTTCTACTCTCCATTCATTGTTGTATACAGTATCTCCAACCTTGATCGGGAAATGTCCCGAAATATTCCTGCCATAGCGCTCAGTGATGGTGTATACATCCTTCCAGCCACCGCCAAAACCGGAGTAATATTCCTGAAAGTGAAGTGTATATGTATTTCTGTTGTAATAAAGATTAATTACTGTATCTTCTTTAGCCCCTATTATGACTGTTGGATTTCCCGCTCCATCAACAGCCTTTTTATCAAAAATTTTAAAACCGGTCCCTACAGAAGGATAGCTCCTACTTGAAGTTCCCACTCTGTAAATGTTGGTACCAAAAGTTATTCTTGAATTAGGAGCTGCAGTCTCCTCAAAACTGGCACTGCTATCATAGTAATAACTGTCATTTTCTGCGTTCTGCTTCCAAACATTGACATAATACTTAACCGCAGATGTCTTTTCTTTCCATTTGGCAAAAACAGTAACATTATCGGTAAGCTTCTTATCCCATTCAAAAGGTCCTTCTAAAGTAACTGCCATAGTGTCAGGATCCCTTGTTCCGTTGTACCATCCGTCAAACTCATAGCCGGGACGTGAAGGTGTCGGGATAGGATTAAGAACTTCACCGGGAGTCTTTTTTGTATCAATAGCTACAGGACCGGTGAAGCTTGCTCCGCCGCTCTCTATCTTATTTCCTTTTTCATCATAGGTATCATCATTTTCATCAAAATGAATCCAGAATGCATCGGTTACATATGCATAAACAACCTTAGTCACAGAAGGATCCACAGTGTTATTAATAAGGGTAGCATCATTGTCCTTTTCTGTTGTCCAGCCCAAAAAAGCCTGTGTAGCTGCCTTAACTGCGTATTTGACATCGTTAACTTTGATTTCGGGGGCAGGCTGTCCCTTGGTTCCTTCCTGTCTTTTTACCTTAACAACATCATTTTCGGTTCCAACAAAGGTAACATAGTAAGTCGTTGTGATATTTGCGTATACCTTTACTTCTTTATTTTCTGTAATTTCATCAACGGGTCCAAATTCAACCTTGTTGCTATCAGGGAAATACCCATCAGCATCCATGGTAAACCAGCCATTGAACTCCTCGTTATTATCAGGGTTAATAGGTGGTGTTCCGGGATAATACAAAGTATCGCCGCTCTTAAGATACTGCTCTTCATGGCCCTCAAAAGGTAACCATGAACCTGCACTTGCTCCGGGTACGTAGAATTTGTAGGTAATAACATATCTATGTGTATCACCATTATCATCATCATCGTCATCAACTATGATGAAAATAGAAAAATGATCAACATCAAAGGAAACACTCTGGGCATTACCCTCGGAGTCAGCCTCCACAGCAGCATCGAGCTGTTCAACGCCATCACCATGGTTATGAAGGACTGTAAGGTTTTCCTTTTCAATTGCTTCATCCAGTGCAAGATTTACATGAACATATTTTGCATCTTCCGGCTGAATCTCATTACCTTCATAGATGAAAGTAATGTCAACACCCTTAGCTGAAGCAACTTCTTTTCCCAAGGTCTCTTCAGCAGTTGCCATAGCCTGTGAATCAGAGATAGCAGTTATGGAAACTTCGGTTCCCTTCGGAAAAACGCCAGCTTCGGCATAAACTGACACAACCATACCGCCTGCACGAACGCCATTAACTTCAATTGCGGGCTTTTCTTCAACTGAGCCAGCCTCTGATGCAGCATCATCGCTTGTGGCTTCACTTGCTGCCTCTGTCTCATCCTGATCAGAAGCTTCTGAAGCGGCCTCTGATGAAGCTTCGCTTGAAGCCTCAGCCGCATCCTCAGAGGATTCTGCAGATGCCTCGTCTGCCGCACTCTCGGTTGATGCTTCTGAAGGGCTCTCTATTGATCCACCTTCGCTGGGCTCTTCCGGAGCAGGTGTTTCAGGAACGTCAACAGCTCCGCCTTCTCCCTCATCGGGATTCGCCGGAGTATCCTCACTCTGGGCATCCTCTGATGCTGCATCCGATTCCCCGGATGCAGCATCATCAGAGCCTTCCCTGTCATCCTGCGCCCCAGGCACTTCCTCAACGATATCGTCCCAGGTAGTAATACCCTCGGACTGCTGAGCGTCATCCTCGGCATAGGCAACCGCACTTGCAAAATCACTGCCAAAAGTAGTAAATACAAGAGCTATTGACAACACAAACGCCAGTAACCTGTTACTTCTCTTTAACATAATTTGTTACCCCTCTAGAAACATATCCCTTAAGCAGTGTGCAAATTATAAAAAATTCTGTGAAATAATAAGCGGATGCCCAGAATTTCAGGGCATCCGCCTAATTTTTGTTTTGAAAATTCAAGTAATCTAGGCTTTAATTAACCCTCTTCTTCCTCTTCTTTCTTTTTTCCAACGAAGAAAAGTGAAATTGCAGCCGCTGCAGCGACGATTATTGCAAAGGCTCTCGCTGTAGTGTTTGTTTCGTCATCAGTCTTGCCACGTCTTGCGCCAAGTACTGCCTGACCGTTACCTGTCTCACGTCTTGCACCAAGTACTGCCTGGCCCGGTGTAGGTGTAGGAGTAGGTGTTGGTGTAGGTATCGGCGTAGGATCAGGTGTAGGTCCCGGAGTAGGTGTAGGTGTCGGAGGGTCAGGTGTAGGTGTCGGAGGATCAGGAGGAGTAACTGATGCATTGATCACGCTGTAGATGACCGCATCATATTCCTGACACTTCATTGTTCCCTCAGCCGCACTTACCTTAAGAGCAAGGAGCTGTTTAGCTCTCTCAAGAGCTCTGTCAAAAGGAGTGTGACCTTCCTCATTTGTTACTTCTTCCATCTTCCATGCTGTGAATACATATCCGGAGATAGTAGGTCTTGTAGGAAGAGGAATATCTTCTCCGGCCCTGAAGGTGCCGTTATAAGCTTTTGCTGCTTCCTGAAGTTCATCCAGGTTAGCGGGAGGTGTAACTCCATCAGCTACTCTGTACTCGAAGGTGATCTCGTAGGTGATAGGATCGAATACACCGATAAATTCTACGTTTTCTGCAGGCATCTTGAACTGTCCACCCTCGGGAGCAATTGTCTTTGATACCCATCCTGCAAATGCATAGCCCTTGGCAGCAAGCTCAGACTCTACATAAACGACTTCATCAACTGCATATGTCTTGGTCTCAGGAACCACTATGCCGGAAGGAATCTCATCACTGACAATCTTGTAGCTTACTTCGAACTTCTCACCCTCGAAGGAGCCCTTGATGATAACGTCAGCTGCAGGCATCTTAAAGGTCTTCTTGTCTTCGCCTGTAATGAAGGAAATAATCTTATCGATGAGGCTTCCGCTTACTTCTTCCTGATAGTTTCCTTCCCAGCCACTGAACTTGTAGCCCTTGGCCTCTGCGTCCTTGGCAACCTCAACGGTAACACCGAATCTGTAGGTTGCTTCCTCAGGAAGCTTGGTTGCATCATCCGGAACTTTTCCAACATAGATGTATGTTACCTTGTACTCACGTCTTACGTAGTAAAGCTTGACAACAAGGCTTCCGTCAGCCTGAACTGTAGGCTTTGTCAGGTCTCCTGTGGATGCAGCATACTCGGATTTCTCATATGTAAATCCGGCAAAAGCCTTCTGGAGACTTGAAAGCTGATCCGCTGTAAGATCCTGTCCTGTTACTCCGTCATTCTTTGTAGCATCAAGGGTTGTATCATGATCATACTCGCCCTTCTTATCTTCTTTTTCAAAGTAGTACTCTACCTTGTATTCGATATCGCCGGCACCGGCAAAGGATCCGATAAGAACTACATCGTTGGCAGGCATTGTGAAGGTGCCTACATAGCCATCCTGTCCGGTAAGTCCCTCTTTTACCTTCCATCCAAGGAATGTATATCCTTTGAACTTATCCTTCTGATTGTTTACAAATGTAGTTGCTTTATCTGTTGATACAGTATCCTCAAAGTGAAGTCCTGTCTGATCATCGGGCTCTGCAATATCTGCTGAAGGCTTGGTATCATCAAATACGTAAGATACCTTGTAATCCTCCAGCTTGAAGGAACCGATAACCACTACATTTCTCGCTGGCATTGTAAAGCCGTCTGCTATTGTAGTAATATCTTCTCCCTGAACCTTCCATCCGAGGAATTTATATCCTTCAGCTGAAGCCTCGGGCTCATACTTAACATCTACGCCTACCTTGTAATTCTTATCTGCAGGAAGAGCAGATGCATTGCTAGGTGCGCTGTCATCATACTTGTAGGTTACTGTGAACTCCTGAAGTATGTAGTAGAGCTTGATTACAAGTGATCCGTCGCCCTGAACTACAGGTGCTTCAATGGCAGCTCCGCCTGCAAGGTACTCATCCTTTGTAGGCTCATGTCTGTAGCCGTTTTCTTCTATAAGAAGAAGTGTGATGTCCAGTGTATCTCCGGTCTTTCCGTCAGATTTGTTCTCTGTGTACTTAGGATCATCCGGGAAGCTTCCATCCTCTTTCTCATAGAAGTGTAAAACAGTGTACTCAACGTCTTCTCTGAGTTTGAACTTACCAATAAGCTCTACGTCATGAGCAGGCATCTTAAACTGATCATTAGCAAAAGTAAAGTCTGTCTGCTTAGGTGTCCATCCAAGGAATTCATAGCCAACTGCCTTGGCTGCAGCAGTTACTGCCGCTGTCTGGGCTGTAACATCAACATCTGACTTAAATGGAACATCCAGGATCGCATCCGGAGGTGTAAGTCCTGAAGGAGCCGAATCGTCAAAGCTAAAGGTTACTTTGTACTTCTCAAGTGAGAATACACCGTGAAGGGTTACATCATTAGCAGGCATCGGGAATGTCGCATCTGCTGCATATGTAGTTTCTGATCCATCAGTAGCCACATCTGTTGTGGTCCATCCCTCAAACTTATAACCTTCAGGATAATCGCCGATAGAAAGAACTTTTACAGTATCTCCCTGAATGTAATCGGTTTTGTCTTCAGGTGCTTTCTTTCCTTCAGGAACTGTACCTGTAATCTCATATTTTACATTGTAGACAGGAAGTCTTTCCCATACTGCAAACAGTGCCTCGTAAGGAGACATCTCATCTGCCGCAACCATCTTTGCCTCATGATTAGGATCACAGGTTGCATCCGGATAGTACTTGCCATCCTTATACCACAGGAAGTTAACCACAAGATCATCTTTGAGATATTCATCCGGGTTCTTCATGAATGCGTCGGCTGCTTCCGCGGTAGTACCCATCTTAACCTTAGCCCAGCCCTTAAACACGTATTTCTCACGGTTCTTAGGATCTGTAGGATTCTGGATTACAACAGCCTCATTGATATCAAGAGTGCTCTCGCCGGTCAGTAATACTGTATCAACGTGGAAGGCCTTTTCACCATCATTGTTGAACCAAGGGATGAAGGTAGGTGTAGGATCTCCAATAGGCTTATATTCTGCACGGAGCTGAATTGTATAATCCTTGTGGACACCATCCTCCTGAACTTCAACTTTTGCATATTCAGAATTAGCGTTGAATACTCCACCGGGTAAAACAGTCTCATCTGTGTCTACAAATTTTCCGTTTTCGTATTTCTGGATCACCCAGCAATCAAACTGATAGCCCTCAGGAGCCTTAACTGCAGCAGCTGCAGATACAGGCGCACCATCTACATATACCTTTTCGTCTTCAGCCTTGCCGGTTCCCTTACCGGGATCCTTGGTTGCAGGATCATTGTCAAGGTCAGGATCTTCAAGCTCATACTTGATCTTTACGCCGTCAGCTCCATCGAGCACATGTCTCCACTTACCATAGAGATGGAACTCTTTGGTGATCCATGGACGGTCAGCATCGGTATTGAATGCATTGTCCTTATCAGTTATTTCACCAAACTTATCCATAGGATCAGTCTTGTGTGCTTCCTTGTCATAGGGAGTTGTAACTGTATCCTCGTTCAGCTTGTAACTTTCTGCGTTAAACATCTTATCGTGAGAACATGCCTCATCAAGATACCAGCCCCAGAATATATAATTGGTTGCCTCTCTTCTTCCATTGGGAGCATCTATTGTTCCGTTATAATCAACACGGAAACTCATTTTCTGACCACTAGATCCCCAATCAAGACATTCATCATTGGTTTTTCCGTCAGCCAATTTAGCATTGGGGTGCAGGAATACACGATACTGAATCTGTATCCACTTTGCATATACAGTCACACCGCCAAGTGGCATGCTGGTATTAAAATCAAATTCCGCACCTTCACCGGCTTTATCTAAATACCATCCAAGGAATACATAACCTTTTTCAGGACAAACAGGGTCATCCTTCTTAAATTCACTTGGATGTGTGTTCAGGTACTCCTGAATATTTGCTCCGTAAGTAATTGCTTTTTCAACATGGAGCATGTTCTCGGAGTGGTTTTGCAAAGGCTTATTATCGCCATTTATATACTGGCCATCCATGAAACGGATAGGGTATGTAAGTGGCTTATAATAGAAGCTTATTTCACATTCTCTTTTTGTACGGTCATATTTGTAATTACCCTGTCGCTGGAATACATATCCCTCAATAGTGGGGTTGTGCTGGGAATTCTCACCATTCTGGTTTGATTTAGCTGTAACAGTCTGATTGGGTTCCGCAGGATAATTTCCCTTATCATCAGCAAAGAAGATCTTATAAGTCCAGGTATAAGGCTCATTATCATATCTTGCTGTAAGATAGTTACCATCACTATGCGTAAGGTCACCAATGATCATTTCATCAAGGATTGTAACCTCACCCTTTACTGTATCCTTACCTGCGCTGGTACCGGTAAAGGCCTTGGCATCTTCCATAAGAAGCCAGCTGATAAAGTATCTCGCGTCATTAACAACTTTTACATTGTCATATCCTGGCCATACTCCGGAAATATCATCACCGTAGTCAGCGGAAATAAGATAGTAATAATATGTATAGCCACCATCTGTGAAGGTATTTGAAGGAACTGCCCCATCAATAAGGGTTACACCATCAAGTGATGATGCCCAGTCGCCGCTGTATTTATTACCAAAAAGATGAGAACCTTGATAGCTATTGCCGTTCTGACGTGCAACGATCATCTTAAGGTTGTAATGCATACGGTCGAAGTAAATATTCAGTACTGCATCTCCCTCAGGAGTGATCTCTACGTCGCTGTTGGTTTTATCTGTATTCTGTGTAAATCCTATGAAAGGATCATTAGCCTTAGGTCCTTTTGCTGCCTTGGAGTCAATCCCACCGAACTGGTACTCCTCGGTAATATCATTTCTGGTAACATTGACCTTTACATATTTCATTTCATTGAGAGATAATTCCTCAACAGCAAGGTCTTTGATATTTGCACCAACATCGCCCACGCCAACACATGAATCAGCAAAATCATATCCGTTCTTTGCCGCATTCTGTTTCCAGATAATGATCGTATAAGGCGCAGTTGTATCAGGGATCCACTTTGCATAAAGAGTGGTTCTTTCCTCAATAGTGCCGCCAAATTCGAATTTTTCTCCGGTAGGATCTTCACCTACCTTAGAAGGAGCACCAGTCCACCATCCGTCGAAGGTAAAGCCCTTTCTGTGCATATCCTCCGGCTTTCTGGGTTCCTTTGTAGGTCTGTTTTTTTCTACAAACTGAGGCGCACAGTAGGTTGCACCTTTACCATTTTCATCAAAGACAAGCCAGTTTCCTTCAGGTGAATTAACCGCAAGGACTAATTCGCCATCAATAGTAAGCTCTGTTCCGTTCAGATAAGCCTTGGCAGCATCATGAACATAGGTTTCATCGCCAACCTTAAGAACATGCTCAGGGTATTCCCAAACGAACCATCCCTGGAAATCATGCTTATCATCCGGAGGAGTGTAAGGCATGTTGATTACATGCTTTGCAATGCGCTGATCCTCGGGAGCATC
>JAEEGF010184353.1_pt1 | contig 14120 bp, 13 predicted proteins | sample 9134171 | NCBI WGS metagenome assembly JAEEGF01 (sample SAMN16246542, study PRJNA631951) | gut metagenome | biome: gut microbiome; feature: rumen; material: AP-attached | host: Bos | place: Iran: Karaj | collected 2018-10
TATCGCCGACTGCGGCATGAACTGGATCTTCTCCACCGGCTACGTCTGGGTCGACATGATGATCCTCTTGACCGGGCTGTGTCTGTTCCTGCCGTACGCGGACGTGATGACCGACGGTATCGAAGAACTGGCCGACGCGTTCAAGGGCGCGAAGCGGAGGAAGCTGCCTTCGGTCGGGAAATTTTACGTGAAGAGGGTGGCGAGGATATTCCCGTCGTACTACCTGTGCATCGCGGTGTTTGTCGCGTTTTTCGTGAGAGTCGCGGACTATGGATCGTTCGAACCGAAGGCGGCTTATCTCAGAGACCTGATATCGCACCTGACGTTCACGCACATGGCGGAGAGGCCGACCTACCTTTACACGAAATTCAACGGCGTGCTGTGGACCGTGGGGGTCGAGATGGCTTTCTACGTGATATTCCCGCTGCTGGCGTATCTGTTCACGAAGGCTCCGATCGCGACCTGGCTGGGCATGAACGGCTGCTCGCTGGTCTACTATTTGGCGGTGATCGTCAAAAAGCAGGACGACCTGTCGTTCTACATAAACCAGTTCCCGACGTTCCTGTGCGTTTTCGCGAACGGAATGATGGCTGCGCTGGTCATCGCTGCGCTGGCGAAAAGGCTTAGGCAGAACAAATTCACGGGGCTGTTCTTCACGTTTCTGGCGTTGTTCTCGCTCTATTTTATAAGGCTGACGGTGAAGTACGGCCTGGCGCAGTCGAGCACGGGTCAGTTCTGGCAGGTGCAGAACAGGTTCGGGCTGTCGCTGCTGTTCGTGGCGTTCATCATCGGCGCGAGCTTCTCGTTCAACTGGTTCAGGTTCATTTTCTCGAACAAGGTGACGCGCTACCTGGCGGCAATAAGCTTCAACCTCTACATTTGGCACCAGGTGGTGGCGGTGAAACTGAAAGAGTGGAAGATTCCGGACTACGTCAGCGAGTCGGGAATGCCCCAGAAGGACGCGGGAAGGGCGTGGCAGTGGAAGTACACGGTCGTTATATGGATCGTCTCGATTCTTCTGGCGACGCTCATTACCTACCTCTGGGAGAAGCCGCTTCACAAGCTTATAATGAAGGCTTATGACAAGGCGGCGGCGGGAATCGCGGCGCGAAAAGAGGCGCGGAAGAATCTGAGTGAAGGCGCTCAAGTTGACGTAAAAGCAGGCGAAAATGTTGACGAACAGGCCGGAACGGCGGAAACGCCTACAGAGGCGGGAACGACCGCCGAGCAGTCTGATGCTGACAAGTCTGAATACATTGAAGAAATCATAGACGAAGAGCCGTCCGTTGAGGACGAATCGATGTGAAACGGTTCTTTTAAGAGTAAAAGTTTTTATACCGGAGAATTAACATGGAAAAAATGAAGGAATTACTGCTCGGAAACGAGGCCGTTGCGAGAGGCGCGTATGAGGCGGGGGTCGGCGTTGTAGCCAGCTACCCGGGCACGCCCAGCACGGAAATCACTGAGACGATCGCGAAGTTCAGCGCCGACGAGGTCTATTGCGAGTGGGCGCCGAACGAGAAGGTGGCCGCTGAGGTGGCGATAGGAAGCGCGATTGCGGGCGTACGGTCCATGTGCTGCATGAAGCACGTAGGACTCAACGTGGCCGCGGACCCGCTGTTTACGTGCTCGTACACGGGCGTGAACGCGGGAATCGTTTTCGTCGTCGCGGACGACCCGGGAATGTTCAGCTCCCAGAACGAACAGGACACGCGCTTTCACGCAGCGTCCGCCCACGTTCCCGTGTTGGAGCCGTCGGACAGCGCCGAGTGCGTCGCGTTTACGAAGCTGGCGTTTGAGATCAGCGAAGCGTTCGACACGCCGGTCATTCTGAGGCTGACCACGAGAGTCGCCCACCAGAGGAGCCTCGTTACGCTTTCCGACCGCATTCACGTCGTCAAAAAGTACCAAAAAGACGTCTGGAAGTACGCGATGATGCCCGCGATGGCCAAAAAGCGCCACGTGGTCGTCGACGAGAGGCAGGAGCGGCTCGCGAAGCTCGCCGCCGGTGAATTTGAAGGGAATATAAAAATCCCGAACGTTGTCCGCTACACGGAGGACAGCCGCTCAAAAATAGGCATTATCACCTTCGGCATCTGCTACCAGTACGCCCGCGAAGTGTTTCCGGATGCGTCGTTCCTGAAGCTTGGTCTGACGTACCCGCTTCCCGAAAAGCTGATCCGGGAATTTGCGGAAAACGTCGGCGAGCTGATCGTTATCGAGGAGCTGGAGCCCTTCATCGAGAACTACGTCAGAATGCTCGGCCTTAAGGTGGAGGGAAAGAAATACTTCACGAACAGGGGAGAGCTCGGCACCGCGGCAATCAGGAAGTCGTACTTCGGCGAGGAACCCGCGAGCGCGACGACCGGCGAAGATGTGAAGGTCCCTGCGAGGCCTCCGGTATTCTGCGCGGGCTGCCCCCACAGGGCGGTGTTCTACGTGCTCTCGAAGCTCAAGCTGAGGGTTTGCGGCGACATCGGCTGCTACTCGATGGGTGCCCAGGCGCCTTATTTCGGCATCGACACGGTGGTCTGCATGGGTGCTTCGGTCAGTATGGCCCACGGCATGGCGAAAGCGGCGGCAATCGACAGCGAAGCGGACAATCTCAAGACCGTTGCGGTGATTGGCGACTCCACGTTCATTCACTCCGGCATCACCTCGCTTATAGATGTTGCCTATAACAAGGGAAATTCGACGACTATCATTCTCGACAACTCGATCACCGGAATGACGGGCCACCAGCAGAACCCGGCGATGGGCTTCACGATCAGAAACGAAAAAACGGTGGCCACGGACCTGGTCAAACTCGCGAATGCGATCGGAATCGACGACGTCACGGTTGTCGACCCCTTCGACATGAAGGCGCTCCGCGAGGCGATCACAGGCGCGGTTTCACGGGACAACCCGAGCGTTATCATTGCACAGAGGCCCTGCGCGCTGCTTAAGTATGTGAACTACGGCGGCCCCGCGCACATCGACCCCGAAAAGTGCATTAAATGCGGTTCCTGCATGAGGCTGGGCTGCCCCGCGATCAACAGGAAGAGCGACTCGAGCGTCGTTATCGACTCGTCCCAGTGCGTGGGATGCGGTCTCTGCTTCGGAATGTGCCCGAAGGGCGCGATCGGCAAATAATCCGGAGGTGTGAAAATGGAGAGTAAGAAACTTAACATTCTGATAGTCGGCGTAGGCGGACAGGGAACGCTTTTAGCTTCGAAGTTTATCGGTATGGCGGCAAGGCTGGCCGGAAGGGACGTGAAGGTCTCCGAGGTGCACGGAATGTCGCAAAGAGGCGGCAGCGTCGTGACCTGCGTAAAAATGGGAGACGAGGTGTTCTCGCCGGTGATCGATCTGGGCGAGGCGGACGTGATGCTCTCGTTCGAGCAGGTCGAGGCGGTCAGGTGGCTTCCTTACCTTAAAAAGGGCGGCACCGTGATCACATCCGAGCAGAAGATCGAGCCCATGAGTGTGGTGCTCGGCGACGCGGTCTACCCGGACAACGTAATCAAGGCGCTGGAGACGTCGGACGCGAAGGTGATCCACTTCGACGCGCTCAAGGCTGCGGAGGAGCAGGGCTCCGTGAAGACGGTGAATATCATTCTGTGCGGCGTGCTTTCCCGCATGATAACGGACATCGAGCCGGAGATCTGGAGCAAGGCTCTGAAAATGACCGTCGCTCCGAAATTCCTTGAAATGAACGAGAGAGCGTTCGCTGCGGGCGCCTCCATAGAGATATGACTTGTTTGAATTTGGTGAATTATGAATTACTGGAATGAACATTTCGAGTGCATGCCCCGCGACGAGCTGCGTGTGCTCCAGTCGAGAAGGCTTGAAAAGCTGGTCGACAGAATGTACAACAACGTCCCCCTCTACAGGAAGAAGATGGAGGACATAGGCCTCGAGCCCGGCGACATCCGCACTGTGGACGACATTACGAAGCTGCCGTTTACGCTCAAGACGGATTTGCGCGACTCGTACCCGTTCGGCATGTTCGCGGTGCCGCTTTCGGAGATCAACCGCATTCACGCCTCCTCGGGAACCACCGGCAAGCAGACAGTAGTCGGCTACACGGCGCGGGATCTCGACACTTGGGCTGAGTGCGTCGCCAGGGGACTGGTGAGCTGCGGAATCACAAGCAAATCCATTATCCACATCGCATACGGCTACGGGCTGTTCACGGGCGGACTGGGCATCCACAACGGAGCCGAAAAACTGGGCGCTGCGGTCGTTCCGGCATCCTCGGGCAACACCGCCAGGCAGGTCACCCTTATAGAAGATTTCAAGCCCGACGCAATCTGCTGCACGCCTTCCTACGCGCTCTTCCTTGCCGAGGAGCTGGCGAAAAAGGGCTTGTCGCCTGAAGAGATTTCCCTAAAAGTAGGCGTTTTCGGCGCGGAACCCTGGAGCGAGGCCATGCGCGCGAGCCTTGAGGAAAAACTGGGAATCAAGGCCTGCGACATTTACGGTCTGAGCGAGGTCATGGGGCCCGGCGTCGCCTGCGAGTGCGACAGAAGGAAGGGAATGCACGTGCAGGAGGACCACTTCATTGTGGAGGTCATCGACCCCGAAACGGGCGTGCCGGTGCCTCCGGGAGAGCCTGGCGAGCTGGTGTTCACGACGCTGACCAAGCAGGGCTTCCCGCTGATCCGCTACAGGACCCGCGACATTTCAAGACTGAACTACGAGAAGTGCGAGTGCGGCAGAACCACCGCGAGAATCGAGAAGCCTTCCGGACGCTCCGACGATATGCTGATCATCCGCGGCGTGAACGTATTCCCGTCCCAGGTGGAGACCGTTCTCATCGAATTCGGCGGCACCGCGCCTTACTACATGATCTACGTCGACAGGGTGGACAACCACGACACCATGGAGGTGCAGGTTGAGATGACCGAGGCGTTCTTCAGCGACAAGATCAGTGAGATCAACAACCTCGAGACGCGAATCAAGGCGAGGCTGAACAGTATTCTGGGTCTCAACGTCAAGGTCAAGCTCACGGAGCCCGGCTCGCTGCCGAGATTCGAGGGCAAGGCTAAGCACGTGATAGACTCGAGAAAGATATAGGGAACGCTGCTTTAATGCTCTTTACGCAAGCGGCGAAGAGACATATGAGCGTATTTGAACGCAGTTCGTCTGTTTCGACCGATTCGTAAAATAAGGTGTCCTTCGACAATTGCTGGCCGCTTGCTTTGCGCGAGCTCCCCGCTCGCAGTATCTTCATACAGCTTCGGGGTCGCGCACGCAAAAATAGCTATTAAATCAGCATTCCCTTAATGTATTGGAATTTACCTGTTTTTAGAGGAAAATGAAAGGAGACAAACATGGCCGGTATTAAGCAGATTTCGGTTTTCCTGGCGAACAAAAGGGGCAGAATTGCCGACGTTACGTCGCTGCTTGCGGAAAACAATATTGATATCAGGGCGCTCTCCATTGCCGACACCGAGTCGTACGGAGCGCTCAGAATGATCACGGACGACAACGAGAAGGCCGTCAGAGTTCTGAAAGAGGCCAATTTCGTCACGAAGATCAACACGGTTCTGGCGATCGAGGTCCCGAATGCGCCCGGTTCGCTGGCGAAGGTGCTCAGCGCCTTCGAGGACGACGGAATCTCGGTGGAGTACATTTACGCCTTCGTGGGCAGGCAGGGCGTCAACGCGCGCGTTATAATCCGCGTCAACGACAACGAAAAAGGTCTTGCGACTTTGAACAGGATCGGCGTCACCCTCGTGAGCGAGGAGGACGTGGACATCAAATGAGGCATATATGAAAAAGATAATTCTGACGGGTGGCGACACTGCCGGACACGTGATGCCGAACATTGCGCTTTTGCCTTATCTTAGGGAAAAAGGCTACGAGATCCACTACGTGGGCGGCAAGAACGGAATCGAGAAGGACATTCTCGCAGACTACCCGGACGTCACATACCACGGCATCGACACGGGCAAGCTGAGAAGGTACCACTCCACCGACAACATCAAAGACGTCTTCAAGGTCGCGAAGGCAAACGTGGAGTGCAAGAAGATCCTGAGGCAGGTGAAGCCGGACGTGATATTCTCGAAGGGGGGCTACGTGGCGCTGCCGCTGGTGACTTCCTCGAAGAGTATGCGGATACCGGTGCTGACCCACGAGTCCGACATTACGCCGGGCCTCGCCAACCGCATCATCGCAAGGACCGCTGAAAAGGTGCTGACCACGTTCCCGGAGACCGCACCGATGATTGAAAAGAGCAAGGGCCTCTACGTGGGTGCGCCGATCAGGGCGGACCTTTTTGACGGCGACCGCGAGAGGGGGCTTTCGTTCCTGGGGCTCACCGGCGAAAAACCGGTGCTGGCGGTCATGGGCGGCTCGAAGGGCGCCAGGTTTGTGAATGAGACGATCCGCGGGAATCTGGAAGCGCTCTGCGCAAAGTTTGACATCGTGCACATGTGCGGCAAGGACAACGTGGAAGACTCGGAGCGGACCAAAGCATTCGCGGACTCGTACAGACAGTACGAATTCATCGGGAAGGAGCTGCCGGACGTTCTCGCAGCCACCGACGTCGTGGTCACGCGGGGCGGTTCCAATTCCATTCACGAATTTGCGGCGCTGGCAAAGCCCATGCTGATCATTCCGCTTTCGAAGCAGGCCAGCCGCGGCGACCAGGTCCTGAACGCCAACTCCTTCGAGAAGAGAGGACTGGCGGTGAAGCTGGAGGAGGAAGAACTCACCTCAGAGAAGTTCCTGGCGGCGCTTTCGGGGCTTTACGCGGACCGTGAGGCGTATATCGCGAGAATGAAGGACGCCGGGTTCTTCAACGCCACGGAGAGGATCTTCGAGCTGATCGAAGAGGCCGCCGCGAGAGGGAAGAGGCCTCTGTTCGGGAAAAGGAAGTCTGAAGACTTATGAGTATTAGCAAAAATTCACCTATTTTTAGATAAAAGAAAGGATACGAAAATGGACAAGGACAATGAGATGTTTATGCCTATCGAAGACGAGGATCTTCCTTTTGGAGACGACGAAGGCTACGAGGATATGGACGACGTGGTGACCCTCTACGACGAGGACGGCGCCGGATTCGACTTCCAGCTTCTCGACATGATTCCCTACGAGGGCGAGAACTACGCGGTGCTCTATCCGCTGGATGAAGAAGAGGACGACGGCTCGCTGGTCATTCTGAAGGCGATTCCGTCCGACGACGACAGCGAAGAGGAGACGTTCGTCGGCACCGATGACGAAGAGGCGCTTGCCGCGGTGTACGCGCTGTTCAAGGAGCTTCACGCGGAGGATTACGATTTCGCGGACTGAAGCAAATATTGTAATTCAGCAATAGTAAGAAAACGGACCGCACCTGAAAGCGCGGTCCGTTTTCGCGGTTTGAACCATTCTTGAATAGATGAAAGCTACATCACGAGTTTGATAAGATAGATCCCGAGCACTATCAGCAGCATGTGCACCGGATAGAACGCGTAGTAGAAGTACTTGGGCAGCTGGCGCCCCTTTTCGCCGCTGTAGAACGCGATCGGAATGAACGCCGCGATTCCCGAAAACTGGAGCAGCGAGTTTTTCATGTAGAACTTCACGACGTACCAGAGGTCCTTGTAGTAGAGGTGCGAGGCCACGCCCTTCGCGAGGGGTATCAGATAAAGCGCCAGCCCGCACAGAATGAGCCGCAGAATGTACTTTTCCCGGAAATAGTACATCAGAACGATCAGAATCACGCCGAGCACGGAGTATTCGAACTTGAACAGGAATGAGATCGCGCACGCCAGAATGACGACGCCCGTTCCCGACAGGAAGCGGAGTTTTTTCGGCAGCATGTCGATCACGGTGACGGTGAGGGCGCCCAGCGCGAGCGTGAAGAAGACGTTCTGGAGCGAGAACGAGAAGAATTTCCCGTACCGGAAGAGGTCGTAGGGCACCTCCGAGAGAAACGCGAAGAAGGTCAGGTTGAGAACGTATCTCATCCGGTTCCGCGTGTGGACGAGTCCCTCGGCAATCAGAAACGTGAACAGAACGAACGACGCGCGGGTGAAATACCAGTGCGCCTCCGACCAGAACGAGGTCGAATCGGGCGCGAAGTTGTCGAAATACGCCGCGCTGACGTGGTTCACGATCATCAGGATTATCGCAATGTGCTTGATGGCAGCAGAGGATAGAAACTGAAGAGGGTGCTTTATTCCGTTCCGTTCGCCGGTTTCGTTCACGTTAAAAATCCTTTCCCTTTAAGGAGTCGTTTTTCATTTTAGCCCCGCAAAGGGCGGTTGTCAAGTTGCAAAAACGGCGGCTGTGTGTTATACTACGCAGCACAAGGTTTCGCGACCTGAAATGCGCGGCGGGAGTGCGGATGGACGACTATTTACTGATCAGAAAAGCGGGCAGGCGGAGGCTCAGCCTGAAAATAGACGAGGAAGGCAGGGCCGTCGTCGTGGCGCCTTTGTGGGTCCCGAAAAGAACGGTGGACGAATTCGTGGCGTCCAACGCGCGGTTCATTGAGCGCCGGCGTGAGAGCGAAAAGCTTGTCACAAGGGAGGCGCAGCGGCTTGGAGCGTACACGGAGGAGGATATAAAGCGGCTGAAAAAAGTTGCGCGCGAGAAGCTTTCTGCGGCTGTTCCGAAGTTCGCGGAGGCGCTCGGCGTCAAGTACAACCGCATCACCGTGAGATACCAGAAAACCAAGTGGGGCAGCTGCTCTGCGGCCGGAGATTTGAACTGCAACTTTCTGCTGGCGGACATGCCGGAAGAGGTGCTGGAGGCGGTCGCGGCCCACGAGGTCTGTCACCCGAAGAACATGAATCACGGCGCCGCTTTTTACCGAGATTTAGATAAAATCTGTCCATGGCACAAGTCGGCGAGAAAGTGGCTCAAGGAAGAGGGCAGCGTCTATCACCGGAGGTACGGGATGTACCTTTCGGGCGGCGTACGCGGGGAATGACAGCGGATGAAGAAGACGGTTGAAGTGGCCGCGGCGATCATTGTCGACGGCGGGAAATTTCTGATATGCCAGCGGCCGCCGCGTAAGGCGCGGGCGCTTCTGTGGGAGTTCCCCGGCGGAAAACGTGAAGACGGCGAGACGCTGCGTCAGGCGGCGGCAAGGGAGATTCGCGAAGAACTCGGAATCGAAATCGAGCCGCTGGACGTTCTGGAGACGACCTCCCACGAGTACCCGGACCTTCGAGTCAACCTAACGCTTTTCAGGTCGGTTATAAAGAGCGGCGCGGTCCTGCTTCTCGAGCACAACGACATGCGCTGGATAACGCCCGCCGAAATACCTGAATACAATTTCTGCCCCGCGGACTACGAGTTCCTGGACAGAATAACGGACGAGAGACTGTCAATGCAGCCCCCGCTTCAGTAAAAGCTTCAATTATAAAACAGGAGACGAAAATGGCCGGCAACACGGAAATTCCCGATAAAATCAAACACCTTCACGTCTGGAACGGCTCCAACTACGCCACGATCAACAGCTTCACTTCGCTGGTGAACAGGCGCTTCGACCCGAAGGAACACTTTTTCGTGTGCATCGACAAACCGACGAACCCGCAGCAGAAAATCTCCTGCTTCAAGAACGTTCTTTTCATGCCGGAGGCGGAGCGCGGCGATTTTAAGGCGTTCCTGGCGCTTCTGAAAAAGGCGGAGCATATCTACTGGCACGCTATGGGGCTCAACTGGCGCACGCAGGCCAAGCTTCTCGCAAGGCCGGGAATCATGAAGAAATCCTGCTGGGTCGAGTGGGGCGCGGACCTTTACGGGTGGCGCAGAAAAGGCGGGCATCCGCTTCGCGACGCAATCGTCAACGCGGTCTGCGGGAAGTGGCGGAGGTCGGTCAGCTGCACGGTCGCAATTTTTGAGACCGACGGCGAGGTAATTAAGCGCCAGTTCGGCGAGAGAATGCCGGTGCTTTACGCGGGCTACTGCGCGGTTCACGCTGAGAGAACGGAAGCTTTGAAGCCGGAAAAGATCGAAGGCGACGGTTTGCTTCACGTTCTGGTGGGCCACTCCGCCACGCCGAACTGCTTCCACGCGGAGGTCCTTGAAAAGCTCGCCCGCTACCGGGACGAGAAGATCGCGGTGCACATTCCCTTAACCTACGGTGATATGGAGTACGCAAAAGTGGTTGAAAACAAGGCGCTCGAGCTGTTCCCGGCGGAAAAAGTGTTCGTTCTGCGGGACCAGATGGAGCTCGAGGACTACATAAAGTACCTGTGGGGAATGGACGTCGGCATTTTCGCGGTGCAAAGGCAGATCGCGCTCGGCAACATCGAGCAGCTTTTGTATATGCTGAAAAAGGTGTACATGCCGGCGGACAGCGTTCTCGGGAAGTATTTCACGGAGAAAAACGCGGAGTACTACCCGTACGAGATTCTCGGCACCGAGACGTTCGAGGAGTTTGCGCGGGGCGTGAAGGCTACCGAGCCGGCCGATTGCGTCGTGAAGTACATGTCCGAGAATTCGGTGGCGGCGCAGTGGAAGGTGGTCTTTACCGCCGCGCAGGCGCTCACCAAATAAGCGGGCGCGGGATATTAAATAATCAAACGATAAAACCAATCGGGAGAGATACGGAAGAGGTTTAAATATATGTCGATAAACGTTGTTCTCGTTGAGCCGGAGATTCCGGCCAACACCGGAAATATCGCCCGCACCTGCGGGAGCGTGGGCGCGAAGCTTCATTTGGTCAGGCCACTCGGCTTTTCGATTGACGACAAGCACGTCAAAAGAGCGGGGCTGGACTACTGGCATTTCGTCAACATTACGGTTCACGACAGTCTTGAAGAATTCCTGAAATACAAAGAGGATAATTTCCCGGACGCGGGAATGTACTTTCTAACCACGAAGGGGAGCGTGCGGCACACAGAGGTCGCCTACCGCGACGGCGATTTTCTGCTGTTCGGCAAGGAGACGCGCGGCCTTCCCGAGAGCCTGATTTACGGTGATTACGGCCGCGCAATCAGGATCCCGATGAATGACGACCCGAATTTCAGATCGCTCAATCTGTCAAATTCCGTTGCCGTCGTCGTGTACGAGGCGATGCGGCAGCTGGGATTCCCGGGAATGCGCTGAAGCCGGATTCACCGTTCTTTTTCCGCGTTTTCTCGTGAAACCGGCGGCGGTTGAGGCCGCAACTTCCCATTTTTGCCTTGTTTTCGCCGTTTTTTCATCATTTTTCGACTGAAATAATGTTGCGATTTGGAAATAAAGGTGCTAAAATCGCATAGTGTTTTACTAAAAGGGGGATTTTTCTTCATGTACTCCACCCAGACTGAAAAAAACATAGCCAGAATTTCGGGCAGGATCGAAACGGAGCCGGAACTCAGCCACGCTTCTTACGGCGAGGGGTTCTATTCATTTTCCGTGAAGATCATGCGCACCAGCGGAAGTCCTGACTATGTGCCCGTTTTGGTTTCCGACAGGCTTGCGTCGAAGGACCAGCTGACCGTCGGAAGGGGCATTTTTGTTGAGGGGCAGTTCCGGTCCCACAACGTTCCCGGTGCGAACCATTTCAAACTGAAGCTGACCGTTTTCGCCAGAAAGCTCGTTCTTTTTGACGAAGAGGGCGACATCGAACGCATGTCCAGGTCTTTCGAGTCGAAGGACGGCGACTACGCGCGCACGATCGAGCCGTGGGAGTATACCTCCGACGACATGCAGCTGAAGCTCGACATGAACGAGATCGTTCTCGACGGTTTTATCTGCAAGCCGCCCGTGTTCCGCGTGACGCCCTTGAAGCGTGAGATCGCGGACCTCCTGCTGGCCGTCAACAGAATGTACAACAAGTCCGACTACATTCCCTGCATCTGCTGGGGCCGCAACGCCCGTTTTTGCGGGAAGCGCGAAGTCGGCGAGCACGTCCGGATCTCGGGGCGCATCCAGAGCCGCTACTACACGAAGAGGCTTCCCGACGGCACCGAGGAGCAGCGCATCGCGTACGAAGTGTCTATCGCGGGGCTCGAGATCATCGACGACACCGCGGGCAGGGAAAGTCAGTAACACTGCAGGACCCGTTAAAACGCGGAAAGAATACCTTTTAAATGCAGAAAACCGCCCGCGAGGCGGTTTTTTACGCTTTCTGCAAGCGAAATGCGCGGTTTGTTTAGGAATTTTTAACAAAATGTGTTATAATACAGGCGCGCGTAAAAGCTCGTAAAAGCAAAAGAACGCGCGTTGATTAACGAACGAAAGGCACTGAAGAGGGAAGTCTTCATGGACAACAAATCTTCTGACAAAAAGAAGGGCAAGCTGCCCGTAATAGTTTACTACGTGATCATTCTGGCGGTCGTATTTTTGCTCTGGTTCTGGCTGGTACCTTCCGCGTCGCGCCCGACCTACAAGGAGATATCCTACAGCGAGTTCCTGACGATGGTCCAAAACGGCGAGGTCGCGAAGGTCGAGATCTCGAACGCGTACATAACCGTGGAACCGAAGAACCTTGACGCCAAGAAGCCGGTCTACTACCGCACAGGAATGCTGCAGGTGAACGACGACAACATAGTCAAGCTTTTGATCGAGAACGGCGTCGACTTCGGGTCGCCGATAGTCAAGACCGGAATCTGGACCGACATTATCTATCTGGTACTGATGCTCGGCGGCAGCTGGCTCGTTCTGTTCATTGTTTTCAGGATCATCTCCAAGCGCATGAACAGCGGCGTCCTGTCAATCGGGAAGAGCACGAGCAAGATTTACGGCGAAAAGTCCACCGGCAAGACCTTCGACGACGTCGCGGGCCAGGACGAGGCGAAAATGCAGCTTACGGAAATCGTCGATTTTCTCGAAAATCCCGGAAAATACACACAGATCGGCGCGAGGCTGCCGAAGGGCGCGCTTCTCGTCGGACCTCCGGGAACGGGTAAGACGCTGCTCGCGAAGGCGGTTGCAGGCGAGGCAAAGGTGCCTTTCTTCTCGCTCTCGGGCTCCGAGTTTGTCGAGATGTTCGTCGGCGTGGGCGCTTCCAGAGTGAGAGACCTGTTCAAGCAGGCGGTCGAACACGCGCCGTGCATCGTTTTCATCGACGAGATCGACGCGATTGGCAAGACGAGAGACACGGTCCTGGGCGGCAACGACGAACGCGAACAGACACTGAACCAGCTTCTCGCTGAAATGGACGGATTCGACTCCTCGAAAGGCGTCGTGATTCTCGCCGCCACCAACCGCCCCGAAGTGCTCGACAAGGCGCTTCTGAGGCCGGGAAGGTTCGACAGGCGCGTAATAGTCGATCTTCCCGATTTGGAGGGAAGAAAAGCGATTCTCAAGGTGCATGCGAGGGGCGTCAAAATGGACGAGGACATTGACTTTGACGCAATCGCGCTTGCCACCGCCGGCGCTTCGGGAGCGGACCTGGAAAATATCATCAACGAATCCGCTCTGCGCGCGGTGAGGGCGAAAAAGGAACGTGTCTCCCAGAAGGAACTCTCCGAGGCGGTCGAGGTCGTAATCGCCGGCGAAGAGAAGAAGAGCACGGTGCTTTCGGAGCGCGAACGCAGAGTTGTCGCGTACCACGAGATCGGCCACGCGCTTGTTTCCGCGCTTCTCACCCACACCGAGCCTGTCTCCAAGATTACGATCATTCCCAGAACCTCCGGCGCGCTCGGGTACACGATGCAGACGCCGAAAGAGGAAAAGCATTTGTTGGGGAAGCAGGAGGCGCTTGACGAGATCACCGTTCTGGCAGGAGGAAGGGCTTCCGAGGAGATCAGCTTCGGCGAGATTACGACCGGCGCGTCCAACGACATCGAGAAGGCCACGCAGCTTGCGCGGGCGATGGTTACGCGCTACGGAATGAGCGACGTTCTCGGCTTTGTGAGCGTTGACTCGCGGCAGTCGCTCTACCTTGGCGACGGAAGCACCGCGGACTGCTCGGACGAGACCGCGCGTGAGATCGACGCCGAAATCAGGTCGATAACGTCGGAGTGCTACCGGAAGGCGGTTGAGATTCTCCGGTCGAACAAAGAGGTGCTCGACTCGCTGGCGGCCGTTCTTATTGAGAGGGAGAACATTTCCGGGAAGGAGTTCGCGGAGCTTCTCAAGGAGCGGGGAATCGACCTCGAGCCGCCGAAGGAAGGAAAATAAGAAGAACGGAGGAATGACGTTCCTCCGGACGATTCCACAATGATGTCGCGGCCCGCGTGAAACTCAAAACTGCGCGGGCCGCTTCT
>JAEEGF010262555.1_pt1 | contig 14120 bp, 12 predicted proteins | sample 9134171 | NCBI WGS metagenome assembly JAEEGF01 (sample SAMN16246542, study PRJNA631951) | gut metagenome | biome: gut microbiome; feature: rumen; material: AP-attached | host: Bos | place: Iran: Karaj | collected 2018-10
CTATGATGCCCAGGCGTACCTTAGTGAAAGAGCGACGAGTAGGAGCGGTTGCATCCTCCTTTGAAGGAGGCCTTGGAGGTAGCAGTCTTCTTTGGTTCTTTTTCTTCTGATGTCAGAAGAAATGAACAGACACTAAGGGCAATGCCCTTAATATGAGATCCCTCGACTATGCTCGGGATGACATGCGAGGCATCTGCCAGGTACCTGTCCCTCTGACAGGATAAGTTAAATCATAAATCGCATTAGAATAAAAAAAGAATAATATGCCCAGACAATCACGAAAAGAGTCAGGAACAGGTATTTACCATGTAATGATGCGTGGTATAAACCACCAGAGTATATTTAATGATGAAGAGGACTATTACCAATTCATCGCAACTCTCGACAGAATGCGTTTTCGTTATGACGACGAGGGCGCTCCATGTGGGAGCAATTGTACTTATTACGCCTATTGCTTGATGTCAAACCATGTTCATTTGTTGATACGTGAACGTGCAGAAAGCGTGGGCGAGACTATAAAGCGCATTGCCAGTAGCTATGTGTTTTATTATAACCGTAAGTATGGTCGCGACGGTCATCTTTTCAAGGATCGATTCAAGTCAGAGCCAGTTAACGATATGGGGTTTTTCACCACATTGCTACGCTATATCCATCAAAATCCCGTAAAAGCAAAGCTTGTTGATAGGGCTAGTGACTACGCATATAGTAGTTGGGGCGAGTTTGACGGAACAGTGGAGCCGGTGTTCCAGATCTGCGATGTAGTGACAGTCTTGAACAGGATTCCGTTTGACGAACTGAAGGAGTGGGTTGACCAACCGCTGGAGGATGACGTGCCATGCCTGGAAATCGAAGATATTTCGAAGGGGAGGCCTTCGGACGATAAAGTCATGCTTTTGATTAAGGAGCGTACCGGTGTTACGAATAGTAGCGCATTCCAACAGTTGGATGATGGCATCAAACGGGATGTGTTGAAGTATCTGAAAACAAAAGGTGCCTCTCACCGCCAGTTAGAACGATTAACAGGCATCGGCCGCGGCACTATCCAAAGTCTGTAATCCTAACAGGTAATCCCCCCCGCTCGCTAGTCGCTCGCTCCATCCCGCCCTCGCTCTTTGGTGGCTACTCGCCCCCAGCCGCGCGGCATACCCCTCGGTGTTTTCAGGTATTAGATGTTGCGCCCTCCGGCGCAAACCAGCGACCAGCTGCGCGTAGTCGCAATAAAAACACGCCAGGGCTATGATGCCCAGGCGTACCTTAATGAAAGAGCGACGAGTAGGAGCGGTTGCATCCCTCCCTTGAGGGAGGGCCTTGGGTGGGTGATGCTTTCTTTTAGTTCTTTTCTTTTGCGCCGAAAGAAAAGGACAGATTTTTGTGCACTTTGGTAAGAGCAGGTACCTGAACCCTGGCAGGAGGGGACAACCTGCCAGGGGACAGGTACCTGGCAGGCTAAGTATCGAGTTGCATGAAGTTTTCAAAAAAAAACTTGCAAGTTTCAACTATTTGTTTTATATTTGCAGCGGATTTTATAAATTTGCGATTATGGTAACAACAACATATAATCAAGTAGAAGTATCTCCTGTAGATGCGCTTTGGACATTAATACAGGGACAAACCAAGGCAGTAAGAGCTGCACTCATAAAAAGGCTGTTAGAACAGGAGAAGGCAACCATAGCAGCAAAAGCTGTTGATGCAAAGATGTTCACTCAGAAGATAAATGCTCTCGAGAACGATTCTGAGGGCTTCTTTAAATTGGGTGGCTTTATGGCTGATTCCGGTAGCAGTGCAGATGAACTTCTTGAAGAGGCTCTAACCGATAAATACGGAATCTGATATGAAAGTCTTTATTGATACTAATGTCATACTAGAATACTTCATGCATCGTGAGAAGTATGAGGTGGCTGAGAAGCTATTGAAAGAACTCCATAACAGAGATGCGCAAATGTTTATGTCGGTAGGAGCTTTTTATACCATACATTTTATAATCCTGAAATACTTACGTAAAGAACAGGGGCTGGTTGGCGAGGAGTGTTTGCGAAATCTTCGGATTATCTTGAATAAAATACTCCAAATGTTTGATGTCGCAGAACATGATAAGAATAGCCTTTTGCAGGGTGTTTCTGATAAAGGGTATAAAGACATAGAAGACAGTTGCCAGTATCAAGTGGCCCGGAAGGTAGGTTGTGCGGCATTGGTCTCATTCAATATCTCAGACTATAATGATCTGACAGTTGGACAAGTGAAAATCTACACCCCTGAACAGTTCATAGAAAAGGGATTGGTAAATGAGTAATTCAAGGACTATAAACATCAAGACCCCTTCAAGAAAACAGGAGGAGCACATCCGCAAAATCGGCGTTCAGAAGTATTTGTGAATCGAAGAACTGTGCTCAAACGAAATCAAACCAACTAAAACAATCTATATTTAATAAGAAGCTTTTCCCCGCTCGCTAAAGCTCGCTCCATCCCGCCCTCGCTCTTTGGTGGCTTCTCGCCCCAGCCGCGCGGCATACCCCTCGGTGTTTTCTGGTATTAGATATTGCGCCATCCGGCGCAAACCAGCGACCAACCAGGCATCTGCCAGGTACCTGTCCCCTGGCAGGTCGGTAGGCACCAAATAATCTATATCCATGCTAAAACACCGGGGGGGGTAGGGGCGAGTAGCCCCTATTAAGACAAACCATGCCGGACCTTTGATGGTCCGAGCATACCTATTTATAAGAGCGACGAGTAGGAGCGGTTGCATCCCTCCCTTGAGGGAGGGCCTTGGGTGGGTGATGCTTTCTTTTAGTTCTTTTCTTTTGCGCCGAAAGAAAAGGACAGACATTAAGGGCAATGCCCTTAATAGGAGATCCCTCGACTACGCTCGGGATGACATGCGAGGTTTCTGCCAGGTACCTGTCCCCTGGCAGGTTAGCATCTGCCAGGTACCTGTCCCTCTGGCAGGGTTGGCCAGGCGGCGCTAAGGGCTTTCATGGTGGGGAAGAGGATGTTTGCTCCGGCATCAAGGAGTACTTTATCAGGTAATGGACCGGTGTTGACGGCGATGGTGTAGATACCGGCGGCTACACCGGCGCGGATGCCTAGAGGGGCGTTTTCTACTACCTTTGCTTCGCTCGGTTGTAGATTGCCGGCTTTGCGCAATCCCATTAAGTAGGGATCTGGATTGGGCTTGCCTCGCTTTACATCGTAGGCTGTGGTGATGTTATCGATACTCACAAACTTCCCGAAATCGCGCAGGATGCGATTTATAAGCGGTCTTTGGCCACTGCCTGTTACTACGCCAATGGTGATGCCGGCTGCATGTATCTGCTCCATGAGCGATAATATCCCCGGCATGATGGGAGCCTCTGGCATAGAATGAAAAATGCGTGTTTTTTCATCGTACATCAGTTGCGATTCTTCTTCGGTAATCTCGCGGCCTTGTTGTTGTTTAACCATATAGCGAATGGTGTCTACGCCACGAGCTCCCTCAGTGGCGTAGGCATCATCGGCTGTCATATTGATACCGAACTTCTTCATCGACTGGACCCAAGCTACTGCATGATTCTTCATTGAATCATACAATACCCCATCCATATCGAAAAGTACCGCTCTTATCATATTGCTATATCTCCTACGGATTATACGGATTTTACAGATTTTTTTTCGCTGATGATACAATCCGATTAATCCGTAAAATCCGTAGGCCAAATATTTACTTCAAACGAGCTTTGATTGCAGCACTCTCAGCCTCGTAGCCGGGCTTGTCGAGCAGAGCAAACATATTCTTCTTGTATGCCTCTACACCAGGCTGGTTGAATGGGTTAACACCCAATACGTTACCGCTGATACCGCAGGCAATCTCGAAGAAGTAGATCATCTGACCGAGGTAACGCTCAGAAAGTCTTGGCATGCTGATGCGCATGTTGGGCACACCACCATCCACGTGAGCCAGCTGTGTACCCAGCTCAGCCATCTTGTTCACCTCGTCAACACGCTTGCCAGCCAGGAAGTTCAGTCCATCCAGATTCTCCTCGTCTGATGGGAACAGCAGCTTCTTCTCGGGTTCCTCAACGCTGATAACAGTCTCGAAGATAGTGCGCTCGCCCTCCTGAATCCACTGACCCATTGAGTGCAGGTCGGTAGTGAAGTCAACGCTTGCAGGGAAGATACCCTTCAGGTCCTTACCCTCGCTCTCGCCGTACAGCTGCTTCCACCACTCACTGAAGTAGTGCAGTTTAGGCTGGAAGTTCACCATTATCTCAATCTTCTTGCCGTTCTGATACAGACCGTTACGTACAGCAGCATACTGTGCAGCAGGGTTCTCTGCGAATGGTACGCTAGGAGCGCAAGCCTTCTCCATCTCCTGAGCACCAGCCACCAGTTCCTTGATGCTGAAACCAGCACAAGCGATAGGCAGCAGACCTACTGGGGTCAGCACTGAGAAACGACCACCCACGTTGTCGGGGATGATAAAGCTCTTGTAACCCTCCTTGTCGGCGCAAGTACGTGCAGCCCCCTTCTTAGCGTCGGTGATGGCTACGATTACCTTCTTAGCCTCGTCCTTACCGCGCTGAGCCTCGCACTGCTTCTTCAGCAGACGGAATGTCAGGGCTGTCTCAGTAGTTGTTCCTGATTTCGAGATGTTGATCACACCGAACTTCTTGTCCTTCAGATACTCAGTGAGCTCAAACAGATAGTCCTCGCTGATGTTGTTACCGGCAAACAGGATCTCAGCACCCTTCTTTGCGCCGAATGCAGGGCTCAGAGCCTCGATCACGGCACGAGCGCCCAGGTAGCTACCACCGATACCAGCTACAACGATAGCCTCGCAGTTAGCGCGCAGAGTGTCGGCGCAAGCCTGCAGCTCGTCGATGAATGCGGGAGTGATGCTAGAGGGCAGGTGCAACCAACCCAGGAAGTCGTTGCCAGGGCAAGTACCAGCCTCCAGGGCCTTCTGTGCCTCAGCTACCTTTGGTTCAAAACTCTCCACTGCACCCTTCTCCAAGAAGCATGCAGCCTTAGTAATGTCAAGCTTAATCATTTCCATAATCAGTTAAAATTATAAATGTTTAATGTTTAATCTTTAATGTTTAATCTTTAATGTTTAATCTTTCATCCTTCATTGTCATCTCGACTAAGCGAAGCGCATGGAGAGATCTCATGAGAAGTCTTGGCAGAGCCAAGCGGCAAAGCCGAGCGCTCGACTACGCTCGACATGACAGATGGGGTCGAGATGACGTCGCTGCTGCCAGGGGACAGGTACCTGGCATCGGATTCGCTGCCAAGTACCTGTCCCCTGGCAGGGGCGAGCGCACTCATCATCTCTTGGCACTTCGCCTTCAGCTTGCTTGTGTCCTTCAAGCGTGCGATTGCCTTTTCCAGTCGTTCGCGGCTCGGCTCGACGTCTTCATTTAGCAACACTGCCGCCATATACATAGGGAGCGCCAGCTCAGCCTCTGTAGCGGGGGTAAACCCTTTAAACGTCACGAGTCTTGCTCTGCAGCGCTTCAGTTCACTCATCAGCAGATAGTACTCCTGATCCTCCTTATATTTATTAGTGATCTCAAACAGCAACCTATGTGCAGTGTCATACAGATACTTCTTATCCAAATCAACGTTTTTCGACGGCCTCTCGAATCTGCCAGGGGACAGGTACCTGGCAGAACTGGCAGGATTGTTTGGGCTGCCAGGTACCTGTCCCTTGGCAGATTTGACAGCCGAGGAGCTGCCAGGTACCTGTCCCTTGGCAGATTTGACAGCCGAGGAGCTGCCAGGTACCTGTCCCCTGGCAGAACCGGCGGAGGTTAGCTCGATGAGCTCGGGGGTCATTTCTACTGCGGCGACTAGGAGGCCGGGGATCTGGACCACCAGATGCTTATTGCGCTTGCCTTTTATTCGCATTATTACACCCTCTTTGCCATCGTATATACCGCCTTTCACACGAATCTTATCGCCAGCCTGCAGTTTAATCTCTTCGGGCTTGAAATACGATATGTTCGCCTCGTGGTTCACAGTCACGGCTATAAAGTTCTCCATTGCCTTTGTGGGAACAGTCAGATAGTCCTCTTTGTTCGAAAAAGTTGACTTCTTTATATATACCGTAAAGTGTGAGTGGCTTATATATTCTTTTATCTCGTCAAGCGTGCCCTTTGCAAACATCAGTCCCGAGATGGCAGGCACCAGAGCGCGCTGTTCCTGACGGCGTTGTCTTTTTACCTCGTATTGCAGTGGTACAAAAGCCTCCAGCCCATATCTGCGCACGTCGTCCCTTACCTTCAGTTCTCTCTGCGGACTGGTGCAGCCAAGGCAAAACCACTGTTGTATATCGTTGTTTTCTTCCATTAATCTATATTTTGGCTGCAAAGTTACATTATATTTTCCACAAAACGCGCCTTTTTATCCAAAATCTTTATTTTTATCCCTTCTTATTTGGCTATTTCAATTTTTATGCCTACTTTTGCATCATAAAAATATGAGTAGGTCTTCATGGAAGTAATTAAGACAGCTATTGAGGGATTATACATTATAGAACCACGTGTGTTTAAGGATTCGCGTGGATATTTCTTCGAGTCGTTCTCGCAGCGTGAGTTCGACGAGAAGGTTGGTCCTATCACGTTTGTTCAGGACAACGAGTCGATGTCTGCCTATGGCGTGATGCGTGGCTTGCATTTCCAGCGCCCACCATTTACTCAGAGCAAGATTGTGCGCTGTGTCAAGGGATCGGTGCTTGATGTGGCTGTGGATATCCGTAAGGGCTCTCCCACCTATGGCAAGCATGTGGCTATAGAACTGTCAGAGGATAATCATCGCCAGTTCTTTATCCCCAAAGGCTTTGCCCATGGCTTTGCTGTGCTGTCTCCGACTGCTGTCTTCCAGTATAAGTGCGATGAGTTCTATCATCCTGAGGCTGATGGAGGCATCAGCATCCTCGATGACTCGTTGGGTATCGACTGGCGCATCCCTACCGATAAGGCCATCCTCTCCGACAAAGACACCCGCCACCCGCTGCTTCGCGATTTTGAAAGTCCATTCTAACCTTCGCAAGCCCGATGTCATGTCGAGCGCCCCACCTTGTCATGTCGAGCGCCCCACCTTGTCATTTCGAGCGAAGTCGAGAAATCTCATGAGATCTCTCCATGCGCTTCGCTTAGTCGAGATGACATTGGGAAGTGGAAGCTTAGTCGAGATGACAGGGGAAAAAAGCAAAAAAACTTTCTTTTTTTTGTTTTTTTTGCGTTTTTATTTGGTGGGAAACAATATTTATTGTACCTTTGCCCGCAGAAAATACGGAACCGGTTCGCAAAGTTCCTGCATTTTTATTATATAGATTGAATTAAATATTACGCTAACGTTCTGAAAACCAACCTTTTGTGGTTCTGCGTTAGGAAGGAAAATTTTGTAGTTATATGAAAAAATACGTATTGTTTTTTGTGATGCTGCTATCGGTACAGATGGCAGTAGCTCAGGGTATGAGCGACCAGCAGGTAGTGAATTTCATTGCCTCCGAGGTTAAGGCGGGCACATCGCAAGCCCAGATTGTAACCAAGTTGATGCAGCGTGGTGTAAAGATCGACCAGATCCGCCGCCTGCGCAACCAGTACGACAAGCAGATCTCTTCTCGAGGCATGTCTAGTGCAGCCGATGGTGCTGTAAGTATGGCCACCAAGCGTATGGCTGGTAATAGTGATGGTACTACATCCCAGGAACTCACTACAGCACGCGTAGGTACTACTGGTACTATCGAGAATGATGCTGCATCAGAGGTAAAGGCTGTCGAGAACGATGTACAGGCCACTCAGGGCACAGCTCCCGATGCACAGGGCAAGCGCGTGTTCGGTCGCGATATCTTCAGTCAGGCTAACCCAAACTTCCAGCCCAATACCAATATGCCTATCCCCGACAGTTATGTGCTGGGTCCTGGCGATCAGGTAGTGGTTGATATATATGGTGCCAGCCAGAACACACTGGTTCACACCATCTCGCCCGAGGGTACTATCACTGTTGCGGGCTATGGTCCTATCTCGCTGACAGGACTCACAGTGGCTGGCGCACAGGCTAAGCTGCGCTCAACCATAGGTTCACGCTATCAGAGCAGTAACCTGCGCCTCACAGTGGGCAACACCCGCACCATTCAGGTAAACATCCTGGGTGAGGTTCGTGCTCCTGGTACATATCACCTCAGTGCATTTGCCAATGTGTTTTATGCACTCTATCGTGCAGGCGGAACCAGCAGCCTGGGTACCCTGCGTAATATCAAGGTGTTCCGCAACGGCCGACTGATTACTGTAGTCGACCTCTACGAGATGATACTCAATGGTCGTCTGGCTGGTAACATCCAGTTGCGCGATAACGATGTCATCCAGGTTGAGCCTTATCAGGCATTGGTTGGTATCACCGGTAATGTTAAGCGCCCAATGTTCTACGAGATGCGTAAGAACGAGAGTGTGGCCACACTGCTCAAGTATGCAGGTGGTTTCACTGGCGATGCTCACAAGAAGTCAGTTCGCTTGGTGCGCCAGGCAGGTGAGCGTTACTCTGTATATAATGTCGACGAGTTTGATATGGCCAGCTTCAAGCTTGAGGATGGCGATGCTATCACAGTAGATGGTATGATCAACCGCTACGAGAATATGGTCGAGATCAAGGGTGCCGTGTTCCGTCCAGGCCAGTTTCAGTTGGGTTCTGTTACCACTGTTCGCAGTCTGGTAGAGGCTGCCGAGGGTGTCACCGAGGATGCGTTCACAGGTCATGCCGTACTGCATCGCCTCAAGGCTGACCGTTCACTTGAGACTGTTCCTGTCGACCTGCAGGGCATTCTTAACGGTACTGTGGCCGATATTCCACTTAACAACGAGGATGTACTGTTTATTCCCACTCAGGAAGATCTGCGCCAGGAGCGCACACTCACTATCACTGGCGAGGTGATGAGTCCTGGTGTTTACGAGTTTGCCGATAACACCACTATTGAGGATCTCATTGTTATGGCTGGTGGACTCACCGACCAGGCATCTTTGGGCAAGGTTGATGTAAGCCGTCGCATCCGCGACCCTCGTGCCACCACAAAGACTAGCGATATTGCTAAGACCTTCAGCTTCAGCTTGAAGGATGGACTGGTGATCGATGGCGACCGCAGTTTCCTGTTGGAGCCTTACGATGTAGTTCATGTTCGTCGCAGCCCGGCCTTCAGCACTGCTCGCACCATCACTGTTAATGGCGAGGTAAACTACGAGGGTAACTTTACTCTTGAGAATAAGCACATGCGCCTTTCTGATGCCGTCAAGATGGCCGGTGGCGCTACCGATGATGCATATCTGCGTGGAGCACGACTGGTTCGCGTGATGAACGATGAAGAGCGTGTTCGCCAGCAGGCCACACTCGAGGCTATCCGAAATATCCTCACCGAGCGTGGTGATTCTATTTCGGGCGCCAAACTTCAGTTGGGCAGTACTTATGTCGTTGGTATCGAGCTCGACAAGGCTGTGAAGAATCCTGGTGGTGAGTACGATATCCTGCTTCGTGAGGGCGACCGCCTGTTCGTACCAGAGTTTAACGGATCGGTTAAGATTTCGGGCGATGTATTCTTCCCCAACACCGTATCTTATGTTGCCGGCAAGGGCTACAAGTGGTATGTCAACCAGGCCGGTGGATTTGGCAATCGTGCCAAGAAGTCAAAGGCATTCATCGTATATCAGAACGGAACAATCGGCGTGGTTAAAAAAGGTGCCAAGCCCGAACCTGGTTGCGAGATTGTAGTACCATCTAAGAAGCATAAGAATCCTGCAAGCTTGGCTGGTATCATGTCGATTGGCACATCGTTGGCATCCCTCGCCACAATTATAGTTGCACTCACTAAATTGTAATCAATATGGAAGAAAATATTAAATCTGAAACGCTCGACTCTAAGTCGCTTGCTACCGAAGGGACGCAAGAATCCGTGGAATCTTCAATAGATTTTGCAAAAATCTTTAAGGATCTGCTTAAGCACAAGACTCTTTATTATAAGGTCCTGCCAGTAGCCTTTGTCCTGGCAGCAATTTACGCTTTGGCTCAGCCCAACTATTATGATTGTACAGTAAAGTTAAGTCCTGAGATGACTTCTAGCTCCACTAGCAAGAATGGTTTGTTGAGTTTGGCCAGTAGTTTCGGTGTAAACCTGGGACAGGCTACCGGTGGAATGGGTACGGAAGCTTTGTTCCCCACATTGTATCCCGACCTTGTGAATAGTACCGACTTTAAGACTAGTCTATTCCCTGTACCTGTAACTATCGAAGGTGACAAGGAGGCAGGCGAGAAAGATCGTACTATGTCGTACTACGATTATCTGACCAAGGAGCAGAAGAAAACCTGGTGGAGTGCTGCCATCGGCGGATCTATTAAGTGGATTGCTAGCCTTTTCAAGGAAGATAAAGATTCGGTAGAAAAAGTCGATCCTTTCCGTCTTACTATGGAACAGGATGGAATTGTTAAGTCGCTTGAAAAGAAAATTGTCTGCGATGTTGACAAAAAGACCATGGTGATTACCATCAATGTAACCGACCAGAATCCTGTGATAGCAGCTACTATGGCTGATACGGTAAAGACCCGACTGCAGAACTTTATTACCGCATATCGTACGTCTAAGGTTCGTGTAGATTTGGATTATTACAAGAAGATATGCGCAGAGACTAAGGCTCGTTACGAGAAGGCTCGCCAACTCTATGCTGAGTTTATGGATGCCAACAATGACATTATCCTTGCAACGGTTCGCCAGAAGCAGACCGACCTTGAGAACGAGATGCAACTTCAGTATAATGCCTACCAGCAGGTGGCTGCACAGCTTCTTGCTGCCGAGGCAAAGGTGCAGGAGGAGACACCTGCCTTTACCACTCTGCAGAGTGCCACTGTGCCTGTCAAGAAATCAGGTCCAAAGCGTGCTCAGATGTGTCTCGTATTTGTGTTCCTTGCATTCCTTGGCACTACGGCCTGGATATTATATAAGGAGGACGATCTCAAGTCGCTTCTAGGACTAAGTTAAAACAGTTTTTTGTCATGCGAATCAACCATTTACCTTTCTACCTATTATTAATAATAGGAGTTTTAATTTCGTGCGAGCATCCTGACATTCCTGAAAGAATTGACACTGGTAAGGATAATCTGATAGTAAATGTTGCCACGGTAGAGCATATACCGTTCCCGGCTTTTACCACTCGTGCGTCAGTATCCGACGCATTCAGCAGAATAAGCATTGCGGTATTCGACTCTAAAGGCCAGCGTGCTGATGTCAGCAACAAGTCGCGCGACGACGATGGCTATGGCTCGGCCTCTTTCTTTTTGCCATCAGGCACGTATCAGGTAGTAGTGATAGGCCATAGCGCCAAGCAGAATCCTACCACCACCGATGCGTCCAAGATACAGTTCACCAAGGCTACTGGTTATTCTGACACCTTTCTTCATAGCGAGATAGTAGAGGTGGGCGATACTCCGGTAGTGGTCAATGCTGATGTGCAGCGCATTGTGTCGATGTGTAGGGTGGTGATTGCTGATACCATTCCCGATAATGTCGCGAAGTTGCATTTCGAGTATACTGGAGGTTCAGGCTATTTCGATGCCTCTACTGGATATGGAATAAGTACTTCGGGTAATAAGCAGCAGGTTGACTTTGATGCAGTGGCAGGTCGCGATTCTACTTTTTACGATCTGTATACATTCCTGCCCGACGATGCTGGTAGCATTCATCTCAAGGCTCAGGCCAAGGATGCCGAAGATAATACGGTATGCGCACGCGAGATAGATGTCCCCCTAAGGCGTCGCCAAATTTCCAAGCTTAGCGGCCCATTCTTCACTGGAGCATCCGGCTCAACCATTACCATCGTGATTAGCGTTGACGATGAGTGGGAAGGCGAAACGATCATAAACTTTTAATTACTTATATGAAAACTAATTTAATTCTTTTAGCAGGGGTGACCCTGCTTTTGTTGGTTGCATGTAGCAGCAATGAAGTAGAAGTAGTAAACCATGAAGTAGAGGACAAGGTACCGGTAAGGGTACATGTTAACGAGTTCTCTATCTCGATGACGGGCTTCGATGATTTCTCAGCTGGGGCACGAGGACTTACCAGAGCAACCGATGCTGAGAGTTATAAGAATGTCAAGGCAGTGATGCTTGCGTTTTATGCTGGCGATACTGAGGTTTACAAGACAGTTCAGCTCAAGGACGACAAGAGTACCTATACCACCTTTGGCGAGTTTACAGTCAATTTGCCTATAGGTAATTACAAGATGGTGGCACTTGGGTATTATGTTGGTACAGGCGATGAATTCTCGTTGACCAGTCCTACTGAGGCCGGTTACACAAGCGAACGCCCCCGCGAGATGTTCTGTCTCACACAAGATGTCACGGTAACCAAGACTGCCGCAGTTGACTTGGATATCACGCTCAATCGCATTTGTGCTTATCTGAGTATCCTGTCTACCGATGGACGTTCTGCTGGTGCCACAAAGATTCGCACCACCTTTACAAAGGGTGGCAAGACATTTAACCCTACCACTGGTCTGGCGCTCACCGATGCAGGATTCACGCAAGTTAATAGCCCGGCAACAGCAGTAGGTGAGACGATAAAAGTCGGTTGTCTCTTATACCTCTTTACCGATGAGGAGACGATGGGTGTTACTATCGAGGCCCTGGACGCTGACGACAATGTACTATTCACCAAGTCGTTTGCCGAAGTAGAGTTCAAGCGCGGCTACAAAACCACCATCAAAGGCCCCATCTTCACCGCCGGCCCCTCCACTATAGGTTTCAAACTCAACACCACCGAATGGGCCGAAGGCAAAACCTACGAATTTGAGTGATTTCGGTTACCGACCATTATGCCCGGCACACGATAGTTGAAGTGACTTTGATATTTATGCCGCAGCTAGCAATAGTTGCGGCATAAATAATATATAACTATGATCTCCACTCGCTATATCGCTCGTTCCCATCCCACCCTCGCTCGTCGGGGCTGTCTGCCCCTTGGCGCGCGCCGCTCCCTGAGTGTTTTCAGGTATTAGATATTGCGCCATTCGGCACAAATAACAGCGACCAGCTACGCGTAGTCGCTGAAATCATGGCGAACCCGAAGGGCAAAGGCTAGAGAGCCATACCAAAACTTTGATGGAGAGGGTTTTCCCTCGGAATCAACTAAAGCCCCTATGTAGGGGTGGGGGTAGCAGTCTTCTTTGGTTCTTTTTCTTCTGCTGTCAGAAGAAATGAACTATAATAAAGGAATTGAATTTGGTTAGCGATATTTGGCATTTGTTTCTAATATGTGACCTTTGGGTAATCAAATTGATTTTAAAGACCAAACAATTATATTTTTAGATTAATAATCGTTGATTCTTTGAAATAAACCACAAAATTACATCTTTTTGCGTTTTTTCTTGCAAAATGTTTGTTTATCTCAATTATTTAGCTTACTTTTGCAAGCGAAAATGTAGAACCGGTTCAATAAGGTTTATATGTTTTCTACCTATAACGAACGTTAAATTATTACTAACGTGTTGATTTGCAACGTTTTGCACTCACTCGCTAGGAAAAGAGATTTTGTGCATAGTAGTAGATATTACTATATATAGTTATCTTTTGACGACAATTAATCAGAGATAAAGTTTTAGAGTTTTGTTCGGTTAATCGTCCGGGGATTATAATGCCGGTCATTTCAAACCGGCGCGGATTACCCCAAATATAAAATAAGAAAATGAAGATATTAATAACAGGTGCAAAAGGGTTTGTTGGTAAGAACCTCTGTTGGGCACTGAAGAATATTGCCGAAGGGAAGGATAGACGATTTTCAAGTCTGTCTATTGAGGCTGTATATGAATACGACCTGGATAGCACGGAGGCAGAGTTGGATGAGTGGTGCCGTGAGGCAGACTTTGTGTTCAATCTGGCGGGTGTGAACCGTCCTAAGGAGCAGAGCGAGTTCATGGAAGGAAACTTTGGTTTTGCATCTACGCTGCTCGATACTCTTAAAAAGTACGGAAACACTTGTCCTGTGATGCTGAGCAGCAGCCAGCAGGCAAGTTTGACAGGTCGCTTTGGTAATTCAGAGTACGGCCGCAGTAAGAAAGCTGGCGAGGATTTGTTCCTCAATTATAGCAAGGAAACTGGTGCAAAAG
>JAEEGF011972768.1_pt1 | contig 14119 bp, 10 predicted proteins | sample 9134171 | NCBI WGS metagenome assembly JAEEGF01 (sample SAMN16246542, study PRJNA631951) | gut metagenome | biome: gut microbiome; feature: rumen; material: AP-attached | host: Bos | place: Iran: Karaj | collected 2018-10
TATGTCTCCTCAATATACTGTTTTACTGCATCGGACTGGATTGCTTTGATGAGTGCTTTGGATTTCTCGCTTTCTTCATCGCCCTGTCTTACTACGAAGAAGTTGGTACGACGTACGCTGGTTTCATCATCGAACTCTTCGATGTCCAGTGCAGGATATTTGCTTGGCAAATCAGCGCCAAGTGCATAGTTACCATTGATGGTAGCTGCATCTAAATCAGGCAGTGCCAATGGCAAGCTTGCTGCTTCCAAAGTAGTGATCTTGAAGCCCTTTGGATTCAGTTCTGCATTGTTCACGATGTTTTCTACGCTCTTGTCTTCTGCGAAAGTACCAAGACCTGTGAGAAGGCCTTTCTGTACTAAAAGGTTCAAACCTCTTTCTGTGTTTTCAGGATCGTTTGGAATACCGATTTCTGCGCCTTCCGGAATCTCGTCTAAAGAAGTGTATTTTTCAGAGTAGATACCCATTGGCTCGATGTGTACGCCGGCGATAGCTGCCAGATGAAGACCTGCTTCCTCGTTCTGCTGATTTAAGTAGCCCAGTGTCTGGAAGTAGTTAGCGTCTAACTCACCCTGCTCTAAGGATGTGTTAGGCAGTACATAATCTTCAAATACTACTGTCTCTAATGTCCAGCCATCTTTTGCAAGTTCTGCTTTTAATGCGTTGTCTAAGATGTCTGCATGTGGTACAGGGTTTGCACCTACGCGGATGACTTTGTCTTCCTCAGATGCAGGAGCTGCTTCCTCTGCTGCTGCCTCAGTAGCTGCTTCTGTCTGAGCTGCAGTGGATACCTGCGCCTCGTTTGCGGATTCTGTGCTGGCTGCTTTACCGCATCCGCCAAGTACGGAAATCAGTAATGCGCCAGTCACGAATAATGCTGATAACTTTTTCATAATTTTTTCCTCCCTATTTCTCGTGTTCTCTTTATTTCTGTTTTCCATGTTTTGTATTATGGCACGGAGGAAACTATCTGTAAAATTGTAAATTTTGATATGTGTTATCGATTGAATTGATAACACAAAGATATCCACTTACTCTTCAGTAAGTGGACATCTTTTATCCATGTTTCGTGTTGACAATTCGCTTTCGAAATATCAGTCCTAATCATGAGCCCTATATTTTATAACTTATCCAGGTAACGTTTCAGTTCCTCAATGTACTTTTTCCCCATCTGAGACAGTACACTGTTTTTCTTAGTAAGGTATCCCACGTGCTGAACAGTATTGGTGTTCTCGGCGTCCTCTTCAAAAGGTACTACGATGTAATCCTCGCCGTTTAATTCCTCAGAGATAATACCAGAACACAACGTATATCCATTTAGTCCTACCATAAGATTCAGCATGGTGGCACGATCCCTAGTTTTGATGGTCTGAGGATACACATTCTCATTGAGAATTTCCTCTGAGAAGGTATAGTCGCCACCCTCATCCTGCTCGAAAGACAAGCAAGGATAGTGCTGCAAATCCTTTAGTCCAATCTTTTTCTTTTTCGCTAGTGGATGGTGTCTCCACAAATACACATAAGCGTTGCAATCAATCAGGGGATGGAATTCCAGTTCCTGCTCAGCAAATAGCTTCTTTAGTGCCTTCTCATTGGCTTCACTGACATAGAGGACGCCAATCTCGCTTTTTAAAGAACCCACATCCATGATGACCTTGCGAGTTTGGGTTTCTCGGATAGCGAACTCAAACTGATTCACGTCATATTGTTTTGCCATTTCCACAAATGCTCTAACCGCAAAAGAATAGTGCTGGGTAGACACACCGAATTTACGCTTACGATTACCCTCCACCTGATACTTTTCCGACACCTGGGTATAGTGGTGGTAGATATTACGGATATCATTTAAAAACTCCTCTCCTTCAGGAGTAGGAGTCATACCCTTATGGGTTCTCACAAAAATGGTGATGCCGTTTTCTTTTTCCAATTCCTGAATAGCGCTGGTTAGCGTGGACTGTACGATAAAGAGCTTCTCTGCTGCTTTATTCATAGAGCCGGTTTCCGCGATAGTCAGTGCATATCTTATTTGTTGAAGTGTCATATTTACACCTTTCTGCCAATAATTGCAGGCCTAATTATATCAATTCAAATATGAATTCTCATCACATCTATCAACTTATTTGATAACCCCATCATACCATGAAAAAAGGAAGGTGTAATCACCTTCCTTTGGGGTTTTATAGATAATGTGCTCTCAGTTCATCGCCGGAGATTGGGCTGATGTAGCTCGGTGCGATGTCCAGTACAGTTTTGGCACCGGATACGCCTTCCTGATTCAAGCGATATGCTGCTCTAGCATAAGCTACCAGGACAGAGCCTGTAAAGTCTGGGTTGGAATCCAGTTTCAGGCTGTACTCGATTACATGGGTATTCTCGCCAGTAGTGCCTGTGTAGATCACAGAACCGCCATGAGGTAAGCCCTTGTGATCACGGTCTAATTCTTCCTGACTGATGAAGTTTACTGTGGTGTCATAATCAGAGAAGTAGTTAGGCATGGTCTTGATTTCATTTTCAATTCTTGCCTTATCAGCGCCCTCTTCTACTACCACATAGCACTCTCTGGTGTGTTTCTCTCTGGTGGTAAGCTCAGGATTCTTGCCGGAACGAACTGCTTCGAGAGCTGCAGGTACAGGTACTGTGTACTGTCTGGCATCTACGACACCTTCGATGCGACGGATGGCATCAGAGTGGCCCTGGCTAACGCCTTTGCCCCAGAAAGTATAGTCCTTGCCACCTGGCAGAACAGAGTGTGCATATACACGATTCAGGGAGAACATACCTGGATCCCATCCACAAGAAATGATACCGATTTTGCCACCCTTTTTTGCTGCTGCATCTACATTGGCAAAATGCTCCGGAATACGTGCGTGAGTATCGAAGCTGTCGATTACATTGAAGTCTGCCGCATACTTTGGAGTCATCTCCGGCAGGTCTGTAGCACTACCGCCACAGATTACAAGGACATCGATGTCGCCCTTTTTGCTTGCCAAATCATCTACATGAAATACAGGTGCTCCTGTCACAGTCTTTACAGTGCTTGGATCTCTACGGGAAAAAACTCCCACCAGTTCCATATCTTCTGCAGCGCATACTGCTTTCTCTACGCCGCGTCCTAAATTACCATAACCTAAAATGCCGACTTTCATTCTGTTTCCTCCTTATTTGGGTTCATCTTAAAAGTGTAGTCCTAATTAGGAACACTATTATTTTCTACAAAAGAAATCATACTATTCTTTTCCGGTTAGCGCAATATAATTCCCTAAAAATTCATAAAAAAAATACAGGCCCCGGTTGTCCGGAGCCCATAAAATAAATCATGATTTCTCATATTTGGATAGCAGGATTCTATCATTATCCAAGGATTCACCGGCCTGCATTTGGAAGCGATTCAGCAGATCATCTACTGTCATGCCCTCTCTCTCAGATCCGGAGACATCCAGTACAATCTTGCCTGCATTCATCATTAGGGTGCGATTTCCAAGTTCCAAAGCCTGATGCATGTTGTGAGTGACCATGAGGCAAGTGATGCCACGCTCTTTTACAATGTCCTTTGTCAGCTGCAAAACTTTTGCTGCGGTACCGGGGTCCAGCGCTGCGGTGTGCTCATCCAAAAGCAAAATCTTTGGGGTCACCATGGTGGCCATCAAAAGGGTCAGTGCCTGACGCTGTCCGCCGGATAATAGTCCCACAGGGTGCTTCATTCGGTCCTCCAAGCCCATATCCAGCTTGGATAAATGCTCTCTAAAAAGCTTCTTTTCTTCCTTCGTGATGCGTTTAAAAAGCGCCGTGTGCTTATTACTTGCTCGCAAATACGCCAGCGCCATGTTTTCCTCAATGGACATATGGGGTGCGGTACCCATCAGCGGGTCCTGGAAAAGATGACCGATTTCCTGACTTCTGCGATGCTCTTTGGTAAAGGTAATATCTTTTCCATCCAGATAGACTCTACCTTCGTCCACATAGAATGCACCGGTAATGGCGTTAAACAAGGTGGACTTGCCGGCGCCGTTACTGCCAACGATGGTGGCAAAATCCCCCGGGGCCATATGAAGGGATACGTCGGATAAGGCTACTTTTTCATTTACTGTGCCGGGATAGAAGGTCTTGGAAATGTGCTCTAGTTTAAGCATGTTCTTCCTCCTTTCCCTTTGCACCAATGCCGTATTTTCTCTGATAGAAAGCGGCTTTGGTCTTCAAATATGGGGCTGCAATGGCAATGGTTACGATGATAGCACTGGTAAGTTTCAGCGCTTCTGCCGGCAGGTTAAAGCGAAGTGCCACTGCCACGATGATACGATACAGGCAGCTACCGATTACAACGCCGATGGCACGTTTGAACATACTACCCTTTTTGATCAGACTTTCTCCAATCATAAGGGATGCCAGGGCGATGGTGACCTGACCGGTACCAAAGTTGATATCGCAGGACTTCTGGTACTGGGCCATAAGGGAACCTGCTAAGGCTGTCAAAGAGCTGGCCACTGCCAGACCTACTGTAATGGTAAAGCCGGGATTGATACTGGAGGCTTTTACCATATAGGCGTTATCCCCGGTAGCTCGTATAGAAAGGCCCAGGGTCGTATTTAAAAACCAGTGAAGCAAGCCACAGATGATCAGTACGATCACTACTGCCATCACCATTTTATACAGGTCTTTATACACCGGTGATGCGCTAAGGTTCTTCGCCATGCCAAAGATGGTGTTATTGCCAAACACATTCACTTTGGAAGAATTGCCCATGACGAAAAAGTTAATGGTATACAGTGCGGTATTTACGATGATACCTGCCAGAATGGATTGAACTCCCAGCTTTGTCTGTAAAAACGCAGTAATGAGGCCAGATAAAACTCCGGCCCCAATAGAAGCGAATATAGCCAGGAAGGGATGTCCTGCAGTGGTGACGATGGCCCCCACTGCGCACCCTAAGGTGAAACATCCGTCCGTAGACAAATCTGCGATATTTAGTAGTGAAAAGGAAATGAATAATGCCAGTGCCACAAGGCCGTAGATACATCCAAGCTCTATGGCTGTGATAAACACGGAGGCATTGAAAATACTTGCAAGCATGTAGCTTACCCCCAACTTTTTATTTTACGCTTCTAACCTTTATTCGAATTCTTCTGCAGTCTTGGTCTCTTTCACTTCAGAGCAAAGGTCCTTAAACATACCATAGTCTAATTCCAGTGCTGCTGCAGTTTCGATATTTACGGTAGCGATACCGTTGTCTAAGAGCTGTACCGGTACTTCTGCAGGATTCTTGCCATTTACTAAGATGTCTGCAATCATGTCTGCTGTAACCACACCAAGCTGTGCGTAGTTTACACCATATCCACAAAAAGCACCGTTTAATGCGAAGCTGTCTGCACCTGCATAGTGAGGAATTCCTGCTTCTACGAATTTCTCATAGATGGAAAGCTCTGCTGTCATAATGGTGTTGTCGGTAGGTGTGAATACTGCGTCCACCTGAGAAGCTACCAGGGCTTCTGCAGCCTGAATGACTTCATCGTTGGTGGTGCCGGTTTTCTCTACGACTTTCACGCCCTTTTCTTCGCAGTATTTTTTCGCATCTGCGATAGGCTGTTTAGAAGCGTCTTCACTGTTATTATACAGTAAACCAACAGACTGGATATCCGGATTTGCTGCAAACATTAAATCCATCACTGCTTTTGTATTTAAGGCATCGCTGGTTCCGGTAATATTGCTGCCGGGAGCATCCAGGCTTGCTACAAGGCCTGCGCTGACAGGATCGGATACTGCGGAGAATACCACAGGAATCTGATTATCTTCTGTGGCAGACTGCATGATCATGGCTGCCGGTGTAGCGATTGGCACGATGACATCTACGCCATCTGCGATAAAGTCGGAAGCAATCTGATTTAAGGTAGTAGCATCTGCCTGACCATTGGAGAGACTAACGACGAAGGTCACACCCAATTCTTCGCCTTTTTTTGCCAGTTCCTCTTCGATATTTTTTTCAATCTGATTCAAAGAAGCATCATCTACGAACTGTGCGATACCTACTTTGAATTCTTTGCTGCCGGTAGCTACTGCATCACTTGCTTCTGCCTGAGCTGCTTCTGCCTGACCTGCTTCTGTAGCAGTCTGGGTCTCATTGCTACCGGTGGTTGTAGCTGTTGCTCCACCACATCCTGCTGTAGCTACTACTACAGACATGGATAACATCATTGCCATCAGTTTCTTTTTCATAATTGTTTTCCTCCTTTTTTTGTGCGTCCTCAGACGGCGTTTGAAATACTTTACAATTGCAGGCGCGTCCATTGCCGGCATCTCCGATGCCGGCAGCCGTGCGGCGTTTGAGCACCGGCGGACTGCCTGTTGTCAGCATCGGAGATGCTGACATTAAAAAACGCCCCACGAATTCATCGAATTCATGAGACGCTAATTACAAAAAATTATGCGCGGTACCACTCAATTTGGTATATACCCACTTTTTCCATGTACCATCATACATGCCACCTTGGTAACGAGTGTGGTTCTCGTCGACGCCTAATCACTTACGCTTTCGGGCCGCCCTCGAAAGGCCATTCACTTTCCTACTCCGTACTGCAATCCCACCGCCTGCAGCTCTCTGTCCGTCCTCTGGAAACCTACTTCTCTTTCTCAACGGTTTTGTACTTGTTTAATTATCTAGTACTTTAAACCAGTGAAGCAAAAAAGTCAACAGTTTTTTTTGTTTTTTCTTTTGTCCTTCAGTTCAAGTCGCTGGGCATTCATGGCCTTCTTTAGTTCCTCTAACTGCAATTTAAACTGTTCGGATTTCATGCCCGGGTTTCCCAGCATCAAGTTACGCATGAAGAAATCCTGCACAGAGGCCTGCTTCATCCAATATAAACGGTAACGAATCTGTTCTTTTGTACCAAATGCAGACTCGGTTGCCTTCTCCTTGGCAACAGTTGCTGCCTCTGTAGCTTTCTCCTTGGCAACAGTTGCCGCTTCTGTGGCTTTTTCTTTTGCAGTAACTGCCGCCTCTGTGGCTTTCTCTTTCGCAAGGCTGGCTGCTCCCGCTGCGGTAGTCGCTACTTCTTTTGCTACTGTCAGGGTGTCGGCTGCAGCTTCCTTCGCAATAGTAGCTGCTTTCGCTGTAGCTGTTCCTGCAGTGCTTGCGATTTTCTCCGGGATTTTTTCCAGTTCCTTGGCCAGCTTCTCCATGCGAACCAGTACATTACGCAGATCAATGGCAGCTTTAAAGGACATGCCAAAGTCTACTGCACATAAGAAAAACAAGATATTAGTCATCGGGCCCAAAACCTGTTCCGGTATCAAGGCAATGAGTTTCTTCATGCCGGGATGCATCAGTACATCCATAAGAACAGTCATAACGCCCCAGGCCACCGATGCTTCGAAGCAGATGTAGCCGTGGAAATTTAGGAACTTTCCTTCATAATCCCAGTATCTGACTTTGAATAAGGCTTCCATCAGAATACCGGTCACCAATTCCAATATGGTAGCACCGAAAAATCCTGCAATAAATACCCAAATCAGCTGATGCTGGAATGGTGCAGATACCACCATCATCATGACTCCGCCGCATCCATATAATGGCAGAAATGGACCTCTCATAAAGCCCCTGTTTACAAAGTGTGGTGGCTTCTCCTGGATGGACACGTAGAAACACTCCCACACCCATCCAAAGAAGGAATAAAAGAAAAAGAAAAACATCCATTGTGCAATGGTATAGCCATAGGGCAATGGAATACTTGGCATAGCTCCTGACATCATAACTCCCCTTTATTTTTTCTGACGGTACACCAGTAACGTCAGCCATAATTTCCCTTTTTTATTTTCTGATGCATGGCCAGTATAGATAAACTTACCAAAGCCACGGACGGATACTGCATCATCCGCCTTTAAGATATAGCTATTGCTTTCGCAAAGTCTGCCATTTACCCGGACTTTGCCTGCTCTGAAATACTCTAAAGATTCACTGCGAGATAAATTATACAGTTTGGATATACATCCATCAATTCGTTCGGAAGACACCAAAACCCGCTCTTCTACCGGTGCTTCCTGGGCAAAAGTTTTGTTTACCGCCTCTTTGGTTCGAATCTGGGTATGTTTTACTTTATCCAGGCTTTCTATCAAAAAAGGTGCAATGGTGTCTGTGCAATACACATACCCCACATTATCCTCTACGAAAATATCCCCCAGACAGCTTCTGTCAATTCCCAGGTTCATCAGTGCACCAAGGAAATCCCGATGGGAGAATTTGTCCGCAAACTTCTGCATCAAAGGTCGCATCTCCAATAGCACAATGGGATACTCCACTTCATAGCCAAAGTCCTCCGGATTTCCAAACCGACTCCTCTTCCGTATGCAGTTTTCATTGCCGCCAAACAGTTCATAATGCTGGCTGCCTAATTGTTTCTGAATAGCAAAAAAAGCATCCTGATCTGACTCCCCGAGGAAATCAGAGAACGTAAAGACGTTCTGCTGATAGCTTCGGTTCGCCAAATCCAGTAAATGCTTTTGCATCATTTCTACTTCTTTGCTTGTATCTGCCAAAATCAGTCTGCTCTAATCTTTCCGATTGCTTAAGAAAAGCTAATCACTTCTTCTTTTGGTGCTACTGTTTTTTCCAGACTTTCTGCGTGTAAAACAGGGCCTTCTCCCTGATACTGTGGGAAGAATTCACGTTTTACGGTAGCTGTCACTTTCACCCAATCTCTTGGTTTTAGTTCATCCAGCTTCTCATAGCGGCATACATAGCCTAAGAAAGTCATATCTTCGGCGCAGCAAGTCATAGCCATGCGGCCCGGTACGAAATAGTTTTCCGGGAAGCCTTCCGGCTTTGCAACCATGGCGGTAAAAGTAACTCGCTTGCCTTCGTATCTTTCTAAATGATCCATGCAATCCAGATACCAGATGCCATAACCCTGATTATCCAATACGATAGGATCATCTTCTAACTTGTAAGGAAGGTCGTCTTCGAAGATCTCGGTGATTTCACCTTCTTCATTTTCCAGCACGATATCAGCAGCCGGATTGACTGCTTTCACGTTACGGCGATAGCCTGCCAGTTCTTTGGTCTCGATGCCATCGCAACGATTGAAGATAATCATCTCGGAAGCACGAACCATCTCTGCCAGAAGAGACTTCATATTGGTATAATACATGGGGAATGTGGACGCATCGATATTGGTAATCTGCTGCTCTACTTCCCAGTTAGACGGAAGTTTCATCTCTTTGGCATTCCACATGCCGTTCCACTCGATGATGATACGCTCTGCACGGTATCTCTTATCTAATTCAGACAGATACTCCGGCGTAAAGTCTTCGAAGCTCTCAATGACTACTGTCTCTGTTTTGCTTTTCTTCAGAAGGATTTCGTCGTATTCTACTTCTCCCTCTTCGCAGAGAATCAGTAAGGTTTTTCCCTTAATTTTGAAATAAGGCTGGTTCAGGGTAAAGGTAATGAATTCAGACTTACCGCTCCCTAAAAAGCCATTGATAATATATACTGGTTTCATTTTACTCTCTATATGCGGATTCGCCGCTTTTTTTATTTCTCAAATAATGCGTTCAAAGCATCTGTTTTCAGGGATGCACCGATGACGCAGAACTTACCTGTTACATCAGGAGCGCCTGCACGTACATTGCTCTCACCAGGTACATAATCGAAGTAAATCCATGTGCCATCTTCAGCAGGTACCATACCTTTTGCACGCAGTACCATACCGTATTTGTCATCATCTTCTAATGCTTCTAAGAAGCCTTCGATTTCTGCTTTGGTGTATTTTGCAGGAGTCTCATATCCATAGCTGTCAAATACTTCGTCAGCGTGATGGTGTCCTTCGTGGTCATGATCGTGGCAACCGCAGCTGCAGTGCTCGTCGTGTTCATCATGATCGTGATGGTGATGCTCGTGGTCATGCTCATCATGGTCATGCTCGTGGTGATGGTGGTGGCAGCATTCGTCGTCATCGTCATCGTCGTCATCGTCGTGGTGATGGTGGTGGCAGCATTCGTCGTCATCGTCATCGTCGTCGTGGTGATGATGGTGGTGATGTTCGTCACGAAGTTTCATAACTTCAGCCATCAGTTCGGATTCCAGTTTCTTCTGGTCCTCGATGGTTTCGAGAATCTTCTTGCCATCTAATTCATCCCAAGGTGTGGTGATGATGGTAGCTTCTTTATTGTATTCACGAATCAGAGCTACTACCTGCTCGATTTTTTCCTGGCTCATATCACCGGTACGGCTAAGGATAATGGTGCCGGCATACTGAATCTGGTTTACAAAGAACTCACCAAAGTTCTTAATGTACATTTTGCATTTAGAAGCATCTACTACTGCTACTGCACTGTTTAACTGTACTTCTACGTCTGTCTTAACGTTTTCTACTGCTTTCATAACGTCAGAAAGCTTACCTACACCTGAAGGCTCGATGAGGATACGCTCAGGCTCATAGGTGCTAAGCACTTCCTGAAGGGATGTACCGAAGTCACCTACTAAAGAGCAGCAGATACAACCGGAGTTCATCTCTTTGATTTCGATGCCGGAGTCTTTCAGGAAACCGCCGTCGATACCGATCTGTCCGAATTCATTTTCAATGAGTACTACTTTGGTTCCGTTTAAAGCTTCGCCTAAAAGCTTCTTAATCAATGTAGTCTTACCGGCTCCAAGGAAACCGGATACAATATCTATTTTTGTCATCTATATCACTCCTTCCATAAATAAACACGAAAAAGATGCAGGTAGTCATGACTACCTGCATCCCTATTTTGCACTTTAAAAGTGTTTCTGTCAAGTTACGAGGGTTTCCACAAAACCGCTAATCTTTAAAGAATTCCATATCTCTGTTCAGTTTCTCGGCAATCTTCTTCAAATCATTTGCAGAGCCTGCCAGTGTGGTAACGGTAGCGGACAGTTCCTGCATGGATGCGCCGGTCTCTTCTGAGGAAGCTGCATTTTCTTCAGAAATAGCCGACAAAGCGCTCATGGTGTCTACCACTGCCTCTTTAGAGCTTTCACAGGTTTCAGCGCCCTGTGAGATCTGCTTCACACCTTCTACTGTGCTACTGATATCATCTAACATACCGTTTACTGCATTTAAGGTTTCCCCTAAAGCAAGCTGCTGCTCGTTGTTTCCTTGACGAACTTCTTCTGCTGCGCCTACAGCAGCCTTTGCCTGCTGCAACAGGGCATCCATGACACCACGGATTTCATCTGCCATGGCTTTGGAATCATCCGCCAATTTACCGATTTCTTCTGCCACAACAGCAAAGCCTTTACCGGCTTCCCCTGCACGAGCTGCTTCGATAGAAGCGTTCAAAGAAAGCAGGTTGGTCTGGGTTGCGATAGAGGTGATACCTTCTACCTTTTCGCTGATGTTATCAACAGCGGCCTGTGTTTCCGAAATCGTCTTGGAAATTTCATCAATCTTGGCAGTCATTCCATTGGAAGAATCCTGCAGTTCGGAAAGGGATTTGCCTGATACTTCAGATGCTTCTTTCATCTTTCCGGCCAAACTTGTCAGAGTTTCTGCAGAGCCTTGTACCTCGCCTACAGCCTCGCCAATCTTGCCTACATTCTCTGTGGCATCCTGGATTTCGTCAGCCTGCTGGGTAGCACCGGAAGCGATTTCCTGTACTGCATTAGCCACATCTTCTGCCGTTCTGGAAATCTGGTCTGCCATATCAGACAGCTCTTCTGATGACTTTCCAACATCTCCTGCAGACATCTTAATATTCGTCACGATATCATCTAACTTGGTAATAACCGAATTAGTGGCTTTGGAAATAGCTCCAAACTCATCCTTTCTGGCATCGTGTTTTTCCACCTGAACAAATCGACCATCTGCCAGTGCAATGAGTGACTCACTTACAGCCTGCACAGGATCTGTGAAGCTCTTTGCCATAATGACAGAAAGAACAACGGCTATGATGACAAGAATAATACCAATGACAACAACCGTCATAGCAGAACGTCTAGCCGGTTCCATGATTTCTTTTTCCTGTTTGGATATAACAACATTATACTTGGAAACAGGCTCTTTTACCCAAGACATATAGGTCAAATTGCCACTAAACTCTGCAGTACTGATACCACTGGCCTCCGTAGAGGACACAAAATCAAATGAACTTAAATCATACGGTTCATCCTCTGCACTAATTTCGAACTGTGCATGAGCAGCCATCATGCCTGCTGCATCTGTGATGTAACCATCGGATACGTTTTCTGCCAGGAAGTTATGTAAGTTATTCAGGTCATAGCTTCTCTGAAGTGTACCAATAATCTGATGTCCCTCAGTAGAAAAGATAGGAACAATCATAATCATGATACGGTTACCGGCAGATTTACTTACAACGATTTCGGATACTTGAGGCTGTCCTGTAGCGATACAATCCTGGAAATATTTACGATCGGAAATATCCGCCAATTCCTTACGGTCTGTTCGAAGTAGCTGCTTACCGCTTGACAAGCTCAAAATACAATTTTTGTTACCATCATTGATACTGTCATTCAACAAATCCAACGAATTCAGCATGACATCATCCGGTATCGTCTGGCCCGCAGTACCGTAAGTTGATAGATAGGACTCTGTACTTGGTGCACAGGCCACTGCCTGCAAAGAAGTAATATTCTCTTCGATTACACTTGCAAACATTCCTTCTACGGACTTAGCTTGTGCTGCCAACAAATCCAACGCATCAGACTTTGCTTTGCTTGTGGATGTGTTGTAACTGATGATAATAGCGATAATAAGCGGAACAGCTGCTACTGCTGCCATAATCGCGATCAGTTTAGTCTTAATACTGTCTTTTAAGCTAATTTGCGATTCTTTTTTTGTTACTTGTGTCTTTTCCCCTTTTGCCATGGTATGCCTCCTTTTTTCTTTTCAATTATTCCCACTCATATACAACGCAAATTGGCAAATCTTTACATTAAAATTATAAATGTAGCGTTTCTTTCAGAAAACATTTCTTTCGCATTTTTAAGAGAATTTTTATACTTCAGTTTTCATTTCATTTAACAAAAAAAGAAGGCCCGAAAGCCTCCTTTTTAAGCGATTTCTCTTGTGATATTTTTAATCCATCCTTTGCTCCTGTAATGATGGATGGCAAAGGGCATCTTAGCGAACTCATCCGTACACATAAGAATGTATACCGTAAGTGGTGGAAGCTTCAGCACAAAGGCACTGATAAGTCCCAATGGTACTGCAAATCCCCACATGGTAGCGATATCCAAAATCATACCATACTTGCTGTCGCCGCCGCAGCGGAACAAAGAAGCGATTAAAACAGTATTGATAATCTGCCCCATCTGGTATACGCAGTTGATATACAACATGATAGTGAGATAATGTGCCGCCACCGGCGTGATTTTCACAAGTCCCGGAATAAATGGACTGATAAGGGCTAACACCAGTCCGGAAAGCACACCGGAAAAGAGTGATACACGCATGATAGACGAAGCGTCTTTCTCTGCATCCTCTAACCTGTTCTCTCCGATTTCCTTGCCCAGCATAATGGAGGCCGCTGCAGAAATGCCAAATCCTACTACAGTTACCAGGTCTCTGGCCACAGATACCACGGAATTAGCCGCTACGATGTCGGAACCCAGATGGCCCATGATAATGGAGTTCATGTTGAAAGCAAGTCCCCACATAGCATCGTTGATAAAGGCTGGTAAAGAATAACGGATAAAGTCTCGCACCAGGGCGCCCGGAATCCGGAACATCTGGATTACATTTCTAGGCAGGTCCTTCTGATGGAAGAAGTCTATGAGACAGACCACCATCCCGATTCCGTTGGCAATGGAAGTAGCTAAAGCTGCACCGGCAATTCCCATTTCTGGGAATGGTCCAAGGCCGAAAATTAAAAGTGCATTTAATACTACGTTGATAAGAAGTGTGGCTACGGAAATACCTGTAGAAAACTTCACTCGTTCAATACTTTTCAGTATAGTCATATAGGGCTGCGTCACACCCATAAAGATATAGGCCGGGGCCACAAAGCGAAGATAGACGGCTCCTGCTTCCTGCAATTCCGGCACATTGGTCCAGATGGCGATAACATGCTGTGGGATGAAAGAGGCAAGTAACGCCACAAGGTTAGTAACAGATAAGGATAGGATAAGTCCGATACCAAAAATCTTGGA
>JAEEGF011151532.1_pt1 | contig 14117 bp, 11 predicted proteins | sample 9134171 | NCBI WGS metagenome assembly JAEEGF01 (sample SAMN16246542, study PRJNA631951) | gut metagenome | biome: gut microbiome; feature: rumen; material: AP-attached | host: Bos | place: Iran: Karaj | collected 2018-10
CAGAAGCGTTTCCCCAAGACTCGCCGAACCATTTCATCATAAACAGGCCGGGTGTTGTCAGCGAAATCCGGAACGCTTTCAAACAGGATCGTGGGCTTGGAGATCATGCGAAGGAACCCGTTTTTGCAACCCGTCAGCAGCTTTCGCGGGTTCTTGAAGCCGGTGAGAAGGTGATACAGTTTGATGCGGACGGGATGCGCAAGGGGATAATAATCTGAATAGATTCCAAGATGCTTCAATTCTGATTCATATTGGCGAAGAATGTCTTTTAATTTTTTTTGAAGCTGTTTGGAGTATCGTTCCTTTTCAGCAATCGAAATTGCATTGCTTCTCTGGATTTCCGACAACTGATTTCGCAGTACACCACAACATCTACGCAGGGCTTGGTTCAATACAGGCATGCTACCATGGGTCGAAGCAAATTCAAGTTGCGCTGCCCAAGCATCTATTTGTGGCAGTTTTTTTGGCGTCCACACGCTGTTTGTTGCCCCATCCTGACGTTGATAATAATAGTGCAGCGGTTCGTCAACGATTGCAATCTGATCCAGGGAAAATAAGAGCTTATACCAAATAGCAACGTCCTCAAATATTTGCCCAACGGGGAAACGTAATGATTCAAAACATGATTTGTGGTATAATTTGCCCCAAAAATATGCAGTGAACCAATTTGCATAAGCATCATCTGCTGTGACGCAAAACATTTTGTTTGTGATCGCATGTTCTGAAATTGGGCCTGTAGTTCTGACAATTCCACACTGTGATATTTTCACAGAGAATCGAGTAATAGCTTCGTATAGTAACTCCAAGTATTTAGGATGTACCCAGTCGTCGCTGTCTACAAAGCTGATGTACCGGCTGTCGCTGTTTGCGTAAACCCAATCCAGGGCGTAATTCCGGGCGACGGACTGACCCTGGTTTTTCTGATGGAACACAACAAAACGCGGATCCTTCCGGGCGTATTCCTCGCAGATCGCACCGCTCTGATCGGTACTGCCGTCGTCCACCAGAATTGCCTCAAAGTCAGAAAAGGTCTGCGCCAGGAGACTGTCGAGACAGCGGCGGATGTATTTTTCAACTTGATAGACAGGAATAATAACGCTGATTGCAGCCATTTTTCAACAAAGCCTCCCGGACATATTGAGTGACAAACAGAGAGAAAACGCCCAAAAATGAACACAACGCTTGTGATCGACGTCTTATTGCGCAAACCCTTGGTCAGTCTCTGAAAAACAAATCCCTTGTGTAAACCTTATCCGCCACGTCTTCCAGACTTGGATCAAAGCGGTTTGCGATAATCGTATCACTCTGGGCCTTGAACGCGGCCAGATCGTTCACCACCCGGCTGCCGAAGAAGGTCTCTCCATCCTTGAGGGTGGGCTCGTAGATGATGACCGCAGCGCCCTTTGCCTTGAGGCGCTTCATGACGCCCTGAATGGAGCTTTGCCGGAAATTATCGGAATTCGTTTTCATGGTCAGGCGGAAGACTCCGATGGTGACGTGCCGCTCCCGATCTGACTGCCATTGGCTGCTGCCGGTGTAGTAGTTCGCTTTTTCCAAAACCCGATCCGCAATGAAGTCTTTGCGGGTACGGTTGGATTCTACGATGGCCTGAATCAGATTTTGGGGGACGTCGGCATAGTTTGCCAACAGCTGTTTGGTGTCCTTGGGCAGACAATAGCCGCCGTAGCCAAAGGAGGGGTTGTTATAGTGAGATCCGATTCTGGGATCCAGGGAGACGCCGTCTATGATGCTCCGGGTATTTAAGCCCTTCATCTCGGCATAGGTATCCAGTTCGTTAAAGAAGGAGACGCGAAGCGCAAGATACGTGTTTGCAAACAGCTTGACGGCCTCGGCCTCTGTGGGATTCATCAAAAGGACCGGAATCTCTTCCTTCAGGGCGCAATCCTGAAGCATGGCGGCAAAGTCCCCGGCCGCCGCCGTCAGGCGCTCGTCCTTCAAATCTGTTCCCACAATGATTCTCGAGGGATAGAGGTTGTCATATAAGGCCTTGCTTTCCCGCAGGAATTCAGGACTGAAGAGTATGTTTTTGCAGCCTGTTTTTTGCCGAAGGCCCTCTGTAAAGCCCACGGGAACCGTGGACTTGATAATCATTACGGCGCCAGGGTTTTCTGCCATGACGCCCTTCACAACGGACTCAACGGCCGAAGTGTCAAAGAAATTCAGCTTCGGATCATAGTTTGTAGGCGTGGCAATGATGACAAATTCCGCGCTCCGATAGGCTTCCGCAGCGTCCAGGGTGGCTGTCAAGTCCAGATCTTTTGTACGCAGATACGCCTCAATGTAATCGTCCTTGATCGGCGATTTCCGATGATTGATCATTTCAACCTTTTGCGGAAGGATATCAACAGCGATAACTGCATTGCGCTGGGCAAGCAGTACAGCAAGGGATAGCCCAACGTAGCCAGTACCAACAACTGTTATTTTTCGCTTTTCCAATCTGAAGTCACTCCTAATAATTCATAGAGAAGCTGTTAATGTCGGAGCAATCGCAAAATTGCTCGCGGAAGAAACAGAATTGCATTGCCCAGCTTGAATGTGATGCTGCTTTTCGAAACAGTTGTTTCATATAGTTCTTTTACTTTTTGGGATAGATCGGTTGCCTTTTTCTCTTCGTAACTCATTCGGCGCAGAACAAAATCAACAAAATTCGAACTGTCGTACAGATCAGAAGTCAAAGGGTCTGACGAAAAGTCGTTGGGAGATTCAAATATTTCTGGAATCATCCTGCTCTTTACGGTGTTATAGAACGGGGAAAGCGATTCCTCTGTCTTTTCACTGATGGACCATAGATGATTAATGGATACACAAGCAAATCGGCTAAGAGCTTCTTTTACAATATCAACGTAAAGACCGAGCGATATCAGGTCTTGCTTAACCGGAGCTAAGGCATCCAGAAAGAGCTCCCTTCCTGACATAAGATTGCCTTGAAGGCTTTCAGAATTATTGACCCGATAGTTCACGAGTGGCTTATCTAAAAATACAATTCTGGATGCCAGACACGAATTCATCAAAACAAAGTAATTATCATTAAATTTGCGAATTGGTTTGAATTCGATTCTGTTTTCATCAACAAATGATTTTAAGAACAGTTTATTCCAGGGGGCTGCATACATATCTGAGAAAAACGTGTTGCTGCATTGAGACACACAGAAAACTGATTTTGGCAGATTGCTTTTCGCCCTTGGAGTTGATTGCTTTGTGGAGGTGATATAATAACAAAACGAGAAAACTACAATTTGTGCATCGTTAGCCTCCCCACATCGATAGGCGTCCTCCAGCATGGTGGGCGCAAAGAAATCGTCGGCATCCAGGAAGATGATATACTTTCCCGTCGCAGCCTTCATGCCGTTGTTGCGGGCGACGCCGGCGTACTGGTTCTGCTGCTGAAGGATCTGAATTCGTCCGTCCTTCTTTTGATATTCCTCCAGGATCTCCACGGACCGGTCCGTGGAGCCATCGTCCACAAAAATGAACTCCACATCGCGGAAGGTCTGGCTCAACAGCGAATCCACGCACTCCTTCAGATACTTCTCCGCGTTATAGACCGGAACGACAACAGATATTGCAGCTGACATACAGGATGCTCCTTAATCGAATTGAAAATAGGTGTTTATTGAAATGCGATGCGAATAGGATGAAAGGATAGACGGGTTATTTTTTTCCGGAGAACAACTTCAGTATTGCTCTTGGGACGGCGAGCTGAAGGCTGCCGAGCTTATAGGCTTTGCTGCTTTTGGGCACGGTGGTTTCGTAGAGATTTTTCACTGTTTGAATCAACTCTGCGGACCGTTTTTCTTCCGCGTCCAATAGCATCAGCAGAAAATCTTCAAAATCGTTGCTCTGATCGAGCATCGTCAAAAAAGAGTCTTCAGAAAAGTCCGCCGCGGAATCGAATACCTCTGGTGTCAGGTGGGATTTGACTGACCTATAATACTCACACAGGGACGCGGCGTTTCTCTCGCCTTTATGATAATAATCATTGATTTTAGCGATAGCGTTTTCAAAGAAGGAGGCACGCACATTCTCAACAAAGAGGCCGCGTTTTTGCAGCTCTGCTTTCACGCAAATACGAGCCAGAAGAAAAGCGTCCCGATCGATGTTTACGTTACCCTGTGAGCTTGCACTATTGTTCACCCGATAGAAAAAAAGCGGCTGATCCAAAAAAACGATCCTGTCTGCGCAGCAGGCAGTAGTCATAACAAAAAAGGTGTCCTCTGACTTCCTGACGGGTTGAAACCTAATACCGGTCTCTTCAATGAACTTTCTTAAGTATAACTTATTGCAAGGCCCAGCGTAGAAATCTGAAAAGAATGTCCTGCCACATTGATTGACATTGAAAACCGTATCCGGAAAATTCTGTTTTCTGAATGGGGTCAGCCGTCCAGTGAGATTGTCGTAATGTTGAAAGGAAAAAACAACGATCTCCGCGTTATTCTTCTCCGCGCAGCGGAACGTCTCTTCCAGTAAGGTCGGCGCAAAGAAATCGTCGGCGTCCAGGAATATGAGGTACTTTCCCGTCGCAATCTTCATGCCGTTGTTCCGGGCCACGCCTGCGTACTGGTTCCGCTGCCGCAAGACCCGAATCCGACTGTCCTTTTGCCGGTACTCCTCCAAAATCTCAGCAGAATGGTCCGTGGAACCGTCGTCCACGAATATAAACTCCACATCCTGGAAGGTCTGTGCGAGCAGAGAGTCCACACATTCCCTCAGGTATTTTTCGGCATTATAAACGGGAACAACGACAGATATAGCGGCAGGCATACAATAATCTCCTTGACGTCAAGTCTTTATCGCCTTTGTGGAAAACCAGCTTTTCAGTTGTTATGCCGCCCGGGGGGACCGCAGACCTTCCGGAGCCCGGCGGAGACTCGGGGCTACCAATTACCGAAGGTATAATACTCGCATTCGCATCTGTCTCTCGAATTGCACTGTAAAGAGCTTCAAGGTACTGAGGATGAACCCAATCGTCGCTGTCCACAAAAGTGATAAAACTGCTGTTGCTGTTTTCGAAAATCCAATCCAGCGCAAAATTCCGTGCGACAGACTGTCCTTGGTTTTGTTGGTGAAATGCCACAAAACGAGAGTCCAGATTTGAATACTCTTCGCAGATTTCGCCGCTGTTGTCGGGACTGCCATCATCGACAAGAATCGCTTCAAAATCCGTGAAAGTCTGCGCAAGAAGGCTGTCCAGACAGCGCCGTAAGTATTTGTCAGCTCTATAAACCGGGATTACTACGCTGATTGTTGACATAGTACACTAATATCTCCTTAATACTACTTATCAATATCGCTATCGACGAAAATGATGAATTAATAATTCCATTGTACTGACTTGGTTATGCTGGACAGGCATTTTGAAAGCAATCGATTGAGGCTATAGACCGGAACAATAACGCTGTCTAAAGGTATGGAGACCTGTACTCTATAGCTTTTTTAGAGCTTCGATGCCAGCTTGAACGCGGGCTTGGTATTCCGGCATAATTCTCTGCAAATGAGTTCTAATTGAGGATTCGTGCTCCATCAGCCAAGAGAATGCATTTGCTAAATCGTCGTCTTTTTGCAAATCCTGCACAGAGATGACATAGTTTTCCTCAGAACCAAATAGATCCCGGGCAATTCCCTTGGATTTAACAGAATAACCGATGGTCAAGGTTGGAACGCAACTGGAATAAGCTGCAATTGTCGCGTGGGTACGTGCTCCGACAAAGAATCTGCATCGGCTGATGTACCCCTTCAATTCGCAGCAATTACAATCATCCAAGAGTATGACACGCCCTGTATGATGATATTGATCGGCAAATTCACGAAGGAATTGAATATCATTGTTACGGTCGATAATAACATGCGGAATCAAAAGGATTTTATTATCTGTATTATTCAAGCAAAACTGTATCAGGTTTTCAAAACTCCTCCGGGTAATACCCGGAACTTTTTCCGACCTTTCTGCCAGATAGCTAAGATTCAGGCCGATATACTTACCTGGCTCTACGCCTTCGGGGAGTGGATTATAAACAGGTTTCAATTGAAAAGCGGAATCAGAGACCAAAACCGTATTTAGATTCATCCGACGGAGTGCTTCATATGAAATTGTTTCTCGTGCCGTAATCAGATCAAACTCGGCAATATCTGCTGCAATCGCTGGGTCTTCCAACAAATATGGCTCGATGGAACAACCCCACAAAACGGTTTTTACATGGTTTTTGCGGAAATACTGGTTTTCTCGTGCAATAAGGCCTGTCCCGCCGTAGCAATAATTGTCACCGCCAATAGAAAGCGCAATATCTCCCTTTTTAACTCCTAAAGCAAGGCATTTAAAGTAGTTATCCATGATAGAATAATCATGTTTCAAACGTGCCTCTATATAGTGGTTAATCCAGGAAACGCTCCAGCGCGATCCGGTATTCATTTCCCCAATTCTATGGATATCACAGATATCAGCCAAGCCGTATTTTTGATCTGCCTCAGGGCGAAACGAAACAAGGCTAATGCGGTTCGTGCGATAATCCAAAAGATCAGCAGTCGTCCGAACCAGGGCTTCACACCCATGATTCGAGCTTCCACCATGGTAGTATAATATATAATGCTTCATATAACCTCCGGTGGTTGACCAATACAGAGAGATTAATCGCCGTGCAATCCGAGACTGCGGCCCCCGTCTACAACGATATTTTGGCCGGTAATGAACTGCGCGTCGTCGCTTGCAAGGAAAGCTGTTGCCGCAGCAATATCTTCGGCGGTCCCGATTTTTCTCAGGAAATTGGAATTGAGGAGGTAAGGCAACCGCTTGTTGGTATAACTATCCCGTTGGATAAAGCCGGGAGAAACACAGTTGACTGTGATTCCATAAGGACCAAGCTCCTGTGCAACAGATCTTGTCATTCCGTTTATCCCTGCTTTTGCGGCGGCGTAGTCAACACAGCCGGGCTTGCCATGGTCAGCTATAACAGAGGATACGTTGATAATCCTGCCAGAGCCCTGCGCAATCATCTTTTCTCCCGCGGCTTTGGTACACAATAAGGTTCCTCGCAGATTTGTGCGTATTACATCGTCTAGGACCTCGACTTGTTGGGACACCAAATCGGTCATCTTTTCCCTCGCTGAACCGCCGGCACAGTTAACAAATATGTCAATTGCCCCGGCTTCCTGCACGATTCGATCCAAGACCGGCTTGATGCTGTCTATGTCTGTTACATCTGCACAGCGGGGAATCCCGACGGCCCCCTCCTCCCGCATTTGTTCGGAGAGCGCATCCAAGGAGGACTGTGTGCGGCCTATCAGATATACTGTCGCACCTTCGACTCCGAGCCGGCGACAGATCGACTGGCCGATCCATCCCGCTGCTCCTGTCACGACAGCTGTTTTGTTTTGAAATCTCCGCACAGTCTCACAAACCTGAACCTGGTATTCGCGCGCTAAGCTGTATGTTTGAACAGTGGTCGGAGGTGAAACTGGACGATTCATGATTGCTCTGAATACTCTCTTAAAATATGCCTTCATTTGATTCTTTTCCTCAAGCCTTGGTATGCTTTATCTCCAAGGATAATTTTTAGCGCCTTTTTTGCTGTACCGGCTACGCTCGTGGATTGTTGTTCCGTCTGTGCGGGGTTAACGCTAATCAAATTTCTTATCGTCTTGAGTGCTTCATCCTCTGCTTTGCTGTCTGTAAATATTTCCGCCAGAATCGGATGGCCAACAGAGTCGACAGCCGTAATCTTGTCGAATACATCGTTTAGCTCCTCTTTCGTTTTAGCGGAGCAATAGGTAAAGCCCAAATTCACAGACAAATCTCGGACAAGCGTATCAGACTGATTCCCGAAGTGCCCAGCCGCTGCAACAAAAGGATCGCTTGCCGGCCCAAGCTCCTTTTGAGCTTTGTGTTGATACATTCTAAATTCGGTCCCACGTCCGTTGTTAATCAGTATAATCCTTAAATTTATTGGAAAGCAGCGATTACCTAACGCATTTAGGCCGTAGAAAAAAGTCAGATCTCCCAGTACACAAAAATGCGGCTTTTCAGGGGCTGCAAACGCCATTCCCACCGCTGTCGGAAGCGCACCGTCGATTCCCCGACATCCGGTATTTGCCCAAACAAAATCGCAGTTTGGCATGTCAAAGAACGTCCAGGAGCGCATGGTATTGCTGACGCCCAAATGAAGCGCGGAGCCCTTTGGCAGCTTATCGGACAAAAGCTGTGCCAGAAGAATGTTTGAAAGCGGCAGATTTGGGATCGCTTCAAAGCAGCGTCGGAGCTCTGCTTGCGCAAAATCAAATGAATTGCGAAGCATTGGAGTTTCTGAGTCAGTATAATGTTTGAAAAAATCAAGCTCAGGCATCTCAAACACGGCAGTCAGCTTTTTGAAAGTATCACGTAATTCACCGTCTTCGCTGGCCCGCCACACTTCCTTTGCTCGTCCGAGTCTTCCGAACGCATAATAATCACCAGACTGCTCGCCAATATGGATCAAAAGATCTATGTCAAATAACGGCGATCTGTACTTCTCCTGAGCGGCAAGGATAGATGCAAACACTCTGTATTTTCCATAATAGCCGCTGGAATGGTCCGCAAATACTATGGCGTCATGGCTTGCACAAAATTGATCAACTGCTTTTGTGAGTTCGGCAGTCCAACGCTTGTGTGCTCCGACTGAGATAGCAATTTTACAATTGTTTGGAATAACCGGAAGTGAATCAGCTTGGGTATAACGGCGAATGACCCGAGCATCGGGAAGTTCTCCCGCAGATAACGTATCGGTCTGGTATTCTGTAACAAGATTAATATGGACTGGTCCTCCGCCCCGTCTTGTCAGTTCAGATAAGGCCCTGTTTACCTTTAGGTTTACATCCCATTCGTCGTCTTTACAATGCACCGATTGGAGCGTAACGCTCATACGGACAACATCTTTTGGCAGTGGTCCGCGATCTGTAAACTGTGGACTGAGATTGCCGGACATGCTGAGATCCTGGGTGCCGGTTATAGCGAGCACTGGAAGCTTTCGATAAAAAGCTTCCGTTAGTGCGGAATAATAATTCCTGGATGCAGTCGCGCCGGTACATGTAATCACAATGGGGTCGCCGCTCTCTGCTGCCAAGCCGCATGCAATATAACCGGCGTTGCGTTCATCAATCTCAGAATAAAGTTGAAAAAAAGAATCGTTTTGAAGCGTTGCCACAAAATTCATGTGTGTTGCACCGGGAGAAACGACCACCCGATGAATGTTATAGGCTTTCAGCAGTGAAATAAGGATTTGGATATTTTGTTTATCAGAAATCATGTGTTTCATGGTATAGCTCCTTTCGGAGTTTATTGCGCATCCAATAACGTGAGCTGTTTTGAAACGATATAACCAGCGTACTGGGGTTGCCAAGGTTTGTTCTCATTGAACCCTTCCGTCTGTACGACCTCAAAGGAAACAGCAGAGTCATAGTGATCGTAAGCGTCATCATTGCCATATTCATTGATGCCGTAAACACATATAGAAAAATAGTAAGAGCCTGGAGCAATCCAAGATGTGTCTGCTTCAAATTGGAAGCAATAATGGTCCCCTCCTTGACAGTTCTCCTTCAACACAGGCGATTTATATACAGAAACAGACATGCCTTCTGCGCTGGTTAATCTGGTTCTGAAATACAGATTGGGAAGAACCTTCGTAGCTTTGACAGAGATTGAATATCGGACAGTTTCTCCGACATTGATTCTCCATGCATTATGGCTTTCAAGATGCAGAGACTGTATTTCGGCACCACCTTTTGAAAAAGCGCTCCTATTAAAGTTTGCTAAATCTATCACAGCGGGAGAAATCGCTTTCATGCCAACATAGATAGAGATAGCTTCTTCAACCGGACCGTCAAAAACAATATGGCCCTTGTCCAATACAATGCAGCGATCACACAGGCGGCGAATTGTATTCATATTGTGGCTGACATAGAGTACCGTTCGACCTTCAACTTTTGCGGCATTTCGCATTTTCTCCAGGCACTTCTTCTGGAAGGCCATGTCGCCCACGGCCAGGACCTCGTCCATGATCATGATCTCGCTGTCCAGGTGGGCGGCAACGGAGAAGGCCAGCTTCACGTACATGCCGGAGGAGTAGCGCTTGACCGGCGTGTCGATGAACTGCCGGACCTCGGAGAACTCAATGATCTGCTCCATCTTAGCGTCGATCTCCTTCTTGGTCATGCCCAGGATGGCGCCGTTCATGTAAATGTTTTCCCGGCCAGTCAGCTCCCGGTGGAAGCCGGTGCCCACCTCCAGCATGGAGGTAATGCGGTCGTTGTAGGAGATTTTGCCCTCTGTAGGCGCAGTGACCCGGGAGAGCAGCTTCAGCAAGGTGGACTTGCCGGCACCGTTGTGGCCGATGATGCCCAGGGCTTCGCCCTTCTTGACCTCAAGGTTGATGTCGTCCAGTGCCAGGAAGCGTTCGCCAACTCTGCCGCTCCGATCCTTGGCACCAATTTTACTGTTGGGGTCTTCCCTTCCCTGCTTCCGTGCCCACCAAGACTGTAGGTCTGCCTGCAGTGTGCCGCCGCCGATGGCGCCTAGCCGGTACTGTTTGGATACGTGTTCAATTTTGATTGCTAATTCTTCCATTCTATTACACCTCACACCGTATCCATAAAGGTTTTCTCAACCTTGTTGAAGAGAATGATGCCGATGAACAGCACAACAAGTGTAAACACCCAGCTGAGCAGATAATGGAACAGATCAAAGCTGCCCAGACCCAAAAACGCCAGGCGGAAGGTATTGACCACAGGGGTCATGGGGTTCAGCATATACAGGCCCATGAGCTTTTCGGGCACGATGGCGATGTCATAGGCCACAGGCGTGCCGTACATCCAGAGCTGGACGCCGAAGCTCACCAGCATGACCAGATCCCGGTATTTTGTGGTCAGAGAAGAGATGATGATACCGACGCCCATTCCCATCATGGCCATCTGCAGCAGCAGCAAAGGCAACATCAGGGCGTACAGCGTAGGCTGCACCGCACCCTGAACCCAGTAAATAACCAGGAAAATCACAAACAGGAAAAACTGGATTCCAAACGTAATCAGCTGAGATAATACAGTAGAAATCGGGGTGACCATTCGCGGAAAATAGACTTTTCCAAAGATTCCCGCGTTTCCGGTGAATGTACTGGCTGTGGCATTCAGGCAGCCGGAGAAGTAGCCCCACGCGATATTGCCGCTCATAAAGAACAGGAAAGAGGGCACACCGCCGGGAGCCAGACCGGCCAAACGTCCGAAGACGAAGGTAAAAACAAAGGTGGTCAGCAGCGGCTGGATCAGTGCCCATGCAGGACCAAGGACTGTCTGCTTATAGCGGGTCACAAAATTCCGCTTGACGAACAGGAAAACCAGATCCCGGTATTTCCAAACCTCTTTCAAATGGAGATCCATCAAACCGGTCTGCGGGACGATAACGGTGGTGAATTGTTGTTCCATAATTAATTTATCCTTTATGTGTGCAAATACTCTGATAGATATCTATGCGCTTGAGCCCTTGTTATGTTGCCGCTTGTTAGTGCTACGAAATATGTTTTCCAAAAATATCGCTTTATACGGCGCAAATATTTCTGCTTCTCTGTCTTGCTTGGTACTGAATCCTGCTTGATCATTCTGGAAAAACGTACCGTGTCATCAAGTACTTTACCTGTAGCGACGCGACCTAAATGATTGGAATAAGCAAAAGATTTCTTCAATAGTATTTCATTGGACGGAAGTGTATTGATCGTAGCTGCGGAAACACAACGGCGTGTCGCACTGTCCTGCTGTTGCCTAAAATAGTAATATGCAGATGGAAGCATATATCCATTCTTGCAGTTCAGGAAGACATCAAACAGGAAGATGATGTCTTCTTTCATAGACAATCCAACTTGGAAACGGCAGGTGTTAATCGTGCTTCTTTGAAATAATGCATTCCAACACACACCACCAGTTGGCAACGGTTTCCCAAACAAAGACGCCAAAAGAACATCCGTATTTTGAAATATATGTTCCGCTAAGTGCGCTGGTTCAAGGTGCTGTCCAGTTTCGTCGCACTTTTGATAGCAACAGAAAACAACATCGACATTGCGCGTAAGTTTTTCAAGCATTAGCTGAGCATACATTTCTGGATGAATCCAGTCATCTGAATCCACAAAGCCTATATAGGTGCCTTTGGCAATCTCCAGCCCTGCGTTTCTGGCAGCGCTGACACCGGCGTTCTTTTGGTGAATCACAATAATCCGGTTGTCCTTGGCTGCGTACTCGTCGCAGATTGCTCCGCAGCGATCCGGGGAGCCGTCGTCAATCAGAATCAGTTCAAAATCCCGGAAGGTCTGCGCCAGAATGCTGTCAATACATTTGGGCAAATATTTTTCAACTTTGTAGACTGGCACTATGATGGATAATTCAGGCATGATTGTGCCTCCGATAAAAATGTGTACAGAACGTGAAACAGCTGCCTGTATCAAGAATGAAACTGCTTTCGCTTAATTGTACCACAACCCCACACAAAAGTCCAACAGATCAGGGGCCATTTCTTTTTCCGCTGGTTCCAGATTTCGCGGGCCTTCTCCCGATCCTCTGGTTTTCCGCTCTTTTTGGCGATCCAGTAGGCCTCGGCATAGAGCATACCCCGGACCTTGTAGAACCTGGTGCAGCGGCGGTGGAGGATGTTTTCCTTGTAGTCCTCGTGGGCGGCGTACATGGCGGCGTCCGTGACTTTGTGATCCTCCACGGCGTAGCGGGACTGATAGTTGGTGCCGCCTTTTTCCACGATGGTGCGGTGGTGGCTCACCAACCGTGGATCCACATACACGTTCCCCTTGCCGTAGAGGATCAGGGCAAGAGACTGATCCCACACCATCCGGTGGGCCTTCCAGAACACGTCCAACTCCCGCTCCGGCGCGGTAGAAAAGAAGTTGCGGAAAAATGCGGTATCTGTGCTGTTGGGGAGACGGTCAAAGAAATGATAATTCTGAAAAGCCTTATAGGAGAATATCATAGGTTCGGTGATTTCCCGTCGGACCTTCTGTATGGATTCTGTGAGGCTCAGCTCACACCAGGAATTGCAATACATGGCGATTTACTCCGGGTGGGTCTCCATGAAATCATACTGGTATTGTAGTTTATCTTCAGCTTCCCACCAATCATCGCCCTCCAGAATGGAAATGTACTTACCCCGGCATTGCCGCAGCACGCCGTACATGTTTCTGCTGCCGCCTACGTTGGTATCCCGCAGAGAAAGAACGAAGCGGTCCGGATACCGGGCGGCATAGTCCAACAATATTCCCCTTGAGTTGTCGGGGGAGTGGTCGTCGTCCACCACGATCTCATAGCGGAAATTGACCTGCTGCTTCAGAATGCTGTCCAGCAGTTGGGGCAAGTAGCCCTGCATATTGTAGGTAATGACCGCCACGCTGACGGCAATCTCAGCTTTTGACTCCATGTACTTGCTCCATATATTCGGCTTTTAATAACTCATACCTATTTAATTCTTTGAGGGCCCCGCAGATTTGCAGGGCATATTTCTCCACCCGGTCGAAGCGGAAGCCTGCCTTCCGATAGAAAGCGTTGGCACGGCCGTTTTCGGCCAGGACGTTAAGATAGACTCGTTCCAGCTTAAGCTCGTCAAATGCGTAGTGACTTATTATTTAATCATAATCTATTTCCGATGAAAAATCAATCTTTTCGTCATGTTTCTATCAAATGCTTATTTTTCAGATTTATTATTCGACTATGTTTGTTAAAAAAGTGCTTTATTCATTGTCATTCGCATATAGAATCACTCGCGCCGCGCCGGTATTGTCTCCGGCGCGGCGGTCTTTTTACCGTTCCAGGCAATCGTGACTTCGTTGCGGTTGCCTCTTAATCTGCTGCTGAATTCCCTGTTGGGGTACATTGAGATTCTGATGCACCTGTTCGGAGCGCTGGGCGATATCGGCGCAGTATTCCAGCTCCTTGCGGGCTTGCTTTAGCTCATCGGAGAGCTGGCGGATGGCGGCGCGGAGGGCTTCGTCGGTGGGGGCGTTTTCGTCGCGGCGGACGCGGCGGAGGAGATTGCGGTACTCGGTCCGCTGGTGTTCCAGGCTGCCGATGCGCTGTTCAACGCTGGTCTT
>JAEEGF012127393.1_pt1 | contig 14114 bp, 11 predicted proteins | sample 9134171 | NCBI WGS metagenome assembly JAEEGF01 (sample SAMN16246542, study PRJNA631951) | gut metagenome | biome: gut microbiome; feature: rumen; material: AP-attached | host: Bos | place: Iran: Karaj | collected 2018-10
TTGGATCCGATCTTGTTTTCCGACTTTTCGAAAGAATGAGTCCAATCGGAGAAAAGCAGGAACAATATAAATACAATGCTGCTCAAAGACCAGGTGATGGGATATGCCCACGAAATGGTCTGAAATACAGGGAACAGCCGTATCGCAACGGTCACGTAGGTCACTCTGAAAATGCACCAGAAAGCGAGCATCGTTACCATGGGTACTACCGATTTCCCGCAGCCTCTCATAACTCCGGCCGCACAGTGCGAAAAAGCGAGAAGCAGGAAAAACAGTGATGTCACCCGCGCATGTATCATGCCGTATTCGATGGATGTTTCGTCCGAAATGAAAAACTTGAGAAGCGGATGCGATCCCCAGAACATCACAAAGCCAATGAGCTCCGAGAAAGCCATCCCAAGTATCAGTGAACCCGTGGCGCCGCGCTTTGCCCTGTCATATTTCCTTGCGCCGAGATTCTGGCTCACAAAGGTCGGAAGCGCCATGGACAGACAATTTATCGGAAGGAACACAAAGCCTTCGATCTTGTGATACGCTCCCATCCCGGCCATTGCCGCATCTCCGAAGTCGTTCACGTTTTTCTGTATCGTCATATTTCCAATGCTGATAACGGAATTCTGGATGCCTGTGGGTATGCCCTGAAGCACCACTTCCTTCATCATGCTGCCGTGCCACTTGATGGACTTGAATCTGAGCTTCATGTAATCGTCTTTGTATGCGGTCATCCTCAGGATGCAGAGCACAACGCTCACAGCCTGTGACAGTACCGTGGCGGCTGCGGCTCCGGCAACGCCCATTCCGAAAAGGCCTACAAATAAGAAATCCAGTGCGATGTTAAGTATCGATGAGACTCCCAGAAAGATCAAAGGGCTTACGCTGTCTCCGAGTGCCCGCATGATCGCCATGCAGATGTTGTACATCACGTTCATCGATATACCGCCGAATATGATCTGCAGGTAGAGTGTCGAATACGGAATTACCGTGTCGGGAGTGTCCATAAGCCTCAGGAGCCATGAGATTATGAGTTCCCCGACGATCGTCCCCGCCACCGAAGCGATGATACCGAAAAGGAAATTTGTATGGATCGCGCGTTCGACATTTTTTTCGTCTTTTGCCCCGAAGTATTTGGAGATGATGACACCTCCTCCGACAGACATTCCGGCAAAAAAGCCGATGACAAAAAACGAAAGACTGCCGGTGGAGCTTACCGCGGCAAACTCGCTGATCGATGCGAAATGACCGATCACATAAGCGTCGGCCAGATTATAAAGCTGCTGCATGATCTGTCCCAGCAGCAGCGGGATACAAAAGATCGATATCCCTTTGAGGATCGGCCCCTCTGTAAGGTCGATCACGGTATTGAAAAGATGTTTGCTTTTGTTATGCATTGTATTTTATTTCTTCTTTTTTACTTTGAGATATTCTTTCAGATACTGCCCGGTGTAGGAGCCCTTCACCTTTGCGACTTCCTCCGGCGTGCCCTTTGCGATCACCGTGCCGCCTCTGTCACCGCCTTCGGGTCCCATGTCGATTATATAGTCCGCGCACTTGATCACATCAAGATTGTGCTCTATCACAAGGACAGTATTTCCGCCCTCTGTGAGCCTCTGAAGTATCCCTATCAGTTTGTTAACATCATCAAAATGCAGGCCGGTCGTGGGCTCATCGAGGATATATATGGTGCGTCCCGTGGCACGCTTGGATAGTTCGGTCGCGAGTTTGATACGCTGTGCCTCACCTCCGGAAAGGTCCGTGGAAGGATGCCCCAGCTCAAGATAGGAAAGTCCCACGTCGTTCAAAGTCTCGATCTTTCTTCTGATCATCGGGACATTCTCAAAGAACCTGAGGCCCTCTTCAACAGTCATATCGAGCACATCGCTGATGGTCTTCCCCTTATATTTCACGTCCAGTGTCTCCCGGTTGTAGCGTTTTCCGCCGCACACCTCGCAGGGCACGTAAACATCGGGCAGGAAATTCATCTCGATCTTTATGATGCCGTCTCCTCCGCAGGCTTCACAGCGTCCGCCTTTTACGTTGAACGAAAAGCGTCCTTTGGAATAGCCGTGCTGTTTTGCGTCAGATGTGGCCGCAAAAACGTCTCTTACAAGGTCAAATATCCCTGTATATGTGGCGGGATTTGACCTCGGAGTGCGCCCGATGGGCGACTGGTCGATATCTATTACCTTGTCGAGCTGTTCATAGCCTTCTATGCCCTGTGACTTTCCGGCAACGGTGCCTGAGCGGTTGAGCTTCTTTGCAAGGGTCTTATAGATGATCTCATTTACAAGTGAGCTCTTTCCGGAGCCTGAGACACCCGTAACACAGGTAAACACGCCGAGCGGCACGGAAACGTCCACGTTTCTCAGGTTGTTTTCCGCTGCGCCCCTGACTTTCAGCCATCCTGTGGGCGTCCTGCGTTTTGCCGGCACTTCGATCTTTTTTCTTCCGGAAAGATAATCAGCGGTGATCGAGTTTTGGCACTTCATCACCTCTTCGGGAGTCCCGGCCGCAACCACCTCTCCGCCGTGCTTTCCCGCGCCGGGACCGATGTCCACGAGGTAATCCGCTTCTCTCATCGTCTCCTCATCATGTTCGACTACGATGAGGGTGTTTCCGAGGTCTCTCAGTCTCTTGAGCGATGAAAGCAGTCTTCCGTTGTCGCGCTGGTGCAGGCCTATGCTGGGTTCGTCAAGGATGTAGACCACGCCCACAAGTCCGGATCCGATCTGGGTTGCCAGCCTGATACGCTGTGCCTCGCCACCGGATAAGGTGCCTGCAGATCTCGCAAGAGTAAGGTAATCAAGTCCCACGTCGTTCAAAAACTGCACTCTGTTCCTGATCTCCTTCAGGATGGTCGCCCCTATGGTCTGCTGTGTGGGCGTGAGCTTAAGGCCTTCCAGATATGCGGGAAGGTCTCTCACAGGAATATCGGTCACTTCTGCTATATTCTTTCCTCCGACTGTCACGGCAAGGACTTCGGGCTTCAGCCTTTTTCCTCCGCAGACCGCGCACGGAGTCTGTGTCATATACGCTTCATATTCCGCCTTTGAACTCTCCGAAAAGGTCTCGCGGTAGCGCCTTTCGACGTTCTTTATAAGGCCCTCGAAAGCGATGGGATAGACGCCTGTCCCGCGCTGTCCCGAATAGTGCACGTCAACGCTCTCATCGGTACCGTAGATTATGATATCCTTTATCTTCTGTGGCAATTGTTCAAACGGAGTGTCAAGAGAAAACTTAAAATGCTTCGCAAGTGCCGCAAGAAGGCTTCCGGAAAAACTCTTCACGTCCTTCGACGACTGCCACCCGAGCACAGAGATCGCGCCTTCGCTGAGGCTTAAGCTCTCGTCCGGTATCATGAGTTCGGGAGAAAATTCCATGTGAACGCCTATGCCGTTGCAGTTGGGGCAAGCCCCGAAAGGATTGTTGAACGAAAACGCTCTTGGCTCAAGTTCGGGAAGGGATATCCCGCAATCAGGACACGCAAAGCTCTGGGAATAGATCTTTTCGTTACCGTCCATGAGATCGACTACAAGAAGTCCCTCGGAAAGTTTGAGTGCCGTTTCTATAGAATCTCCGAGACGCTGTTCGATCCCGGGCTTTGCTATGAGCCTGTCAACGACAAGCTCGATAAGATGTTTGTTGTTTTTTTCAAGTTTTATCTCTTCGGAAAGATCATAGATGGCTCCGTCGATCCTTGCTCTTACAAAGCCGGATTTTTTTGCCTGTTCGAGTACCTTCTGGTGTTCACCCTTTCTGCCCCGCACCACGGGAGCAAGTATCTGAAACCTGGTTCCCTCGGGAAGACGCATGATGTCATCCGCCATTTGATCCACGGTCTGCTTGTTTATCTCTCTGCCGCAGTTTGGGCAGTGCGGAGTGCCGACCCTTGAAAAAAGGAGTCTGAAATAGTCATATATCTCTGTCACCGTGCCGACCGTGGATCTGGGGTTCCTGTTTGTGGATTTCTGGTTTATGGAGATCGCGGGAGAAAGTCCTTCTATGCTCTCAACGTTTGGTTTTTCCATCTGTCCAAGGAACTGCCTCGCGTATGAAGACAGCGACTCCATGTAGCGCCTCTGCCCTTCCGCATAGATCGTGTCAAAAGCAAGCGTGCTCTTTCCCGAGCCCGAAAGCCCTGTGAGCACTACAAACTTGTCGCGCGGGATGTCTATATCCATCTTTTTCAGGTTGTGCTCGGCAGCGCCTCGTATCCTGATGTAATTCTTTGCCTCTTCAAACATATCTGCTCCTGTTTATTCCTGCCCGTTCATATATTTCTTCAGTTCAATGAGTTTATCACGCAGCTCCGCCGCAAGTTCAAAGTTGAGCTCGGCCGCTGCCGCATGCATCTTCTTTGTGAGCTTTTCGGAAAGGCTCCTGAGTTCCTGGGCCGACATGGATTCCATATCCTTTTCAAGTTTACCCGTGGGTTCCTCCACTTTCTTTGAAATGCTGATAAGCTCACGGACCGCTTTCTTTACGGACGTAGGCGTGATGTGGTGTGCCTTGTTGTATTCGTCCTGGATCCTTCGGCGTCTGTTGGTCTCCGATATGGCCTTGTCCATGGACTCCGTGATCGTATCCGCATACATCACCACGTGTCCCCCGACATTTCTCGCGGCACGTCCCACCGTCTGTATGAGAGACGTCTCTGAACGAAGGAAGCCCTCCTTGTCGGCATCAAGTATCGCAACCAGCGAAACTTCAGGGATGTCAAGACCTTCACGAAGAAGGTTGATGCCTACAAGTACATCAAAAACATCGAGTCTCATGTCTCGTATTATCTCGGCGCGTTCAAGCGTGTCTATGTCGGAATGCAGATATTTTACGCGCACTCCCACCTCACGCAGGTAATCGGTGAGATCTTCGGCCATCTTTTTTGTGAGTGTGGTCACAAGGACCTTCCCGCCGTCCTTCACTGTCTTGTTTATCTCGCCCAGCAGATCGTCTATCTGCCCCTTTGTCGGGCGCACAAAGATCTCGGGATCCAGAAGTCCCGTAGGTCTTATCACCTGTTCGGCCCTGAGGAGCTCATGGCTCTCCTCATATTTGCCCGGAGTTGCGGAAACACAGAGCATGCGGCTCACATGAGTCTCAAACTCTTCAAAGCACAGCGGTCTGTTGTCCATTGCGGACGGCAGACGGAATCCGAAATCGATGAGAGTCTGTTTTCTCGACCTGTTGCCGTTGTACATCCCGCCTATCTGGGGTATCGTCATGTGAGACTCGTCGACGATGATCAGAAAATCATCAGGGAAGAAATCGAGGAGCGTATAAGGCGGCTCGCCGGGTTTAAGCCCCGAGAGGTGCATGGTGTAGTTTTCTATGCCCGAGCACATGCCGGTCTCGTGCAGCATCTCTATGTCATAGCTGGTACGCTCATAAATGCGCTGAGCTTCAAGAAGTTTTCCCTTGTCCTTGAAATACTTAACGCGCTCATTCATCTCTTCTTCGATGTCCTGAAGCGCCTTGTTCATCTTGTCCTGCTCCACGACATAGTGGGAAGCGGGGAACACCTCAATATGCGAGAGCGCGCATTTCACATTGCCTGTGAGCACGTCAAACTCGGTGATCCTGTCTATCTCATCACCGAAAAACTCGATGCGGAAGGCTGTATCTCCGTAAGATGCCGGGAACACCTCGACCGTATCTCCGCGCACTCTGAACATGCCACGTTTGAAATCTATGTCGTTTCTCACATACTGTATCTCTGTGAGGCTGCGGAGCACTTCGTCTCTGTCTTTCTGCATTCCGGGCCTCAAGGACACCGAAAGGCTCTGATATTCGTCGGGACTTCCGAGTCCGTAGATACATGAAACGGAAGCCACGATGATCACGTCCTTCCGTTCTGACAGCGAGGCAGTCGCGGAATGGCGCAGTTTGTCTATCTCGTCGTTTATCGCGGAATCCTTTTCGATGTAGGTATCCGAGGACGGGATATATGCCTCGGGCTGGTAATAATCATAGTAGGACACAAAATACTCGACCGCATTTTCGGGGAAGAACTCCTTCATCTCCGAATAAAGCTGCGCCGCAAGCGTTTTATTATGCGCGATGATGAGTGTCGGCGTCTGGAGCTGCTCTATCACGTTTGCCATCGTGAAAGTCTTTCCCGATCCGGTCACGCCAAGCAGGGTCTCGTGAGTATTGCCCTCACGGAACCCTTCCACTATCTTTCTTATGGCCTCCGGCTGGTCGCCGGTGGGCTTGAATTCAGAATGTAATTTGAAATCCATGGTAAGTCCTTTTTCACTGTTCCACCCTGCGTTCCTTACAAGTGAAACCGCAGAACATTATACTCTACAAATGAGCGCAACGCAAGGAAAATCCCCGTCTTGAAACTTCTGTGACACTATGCTATCATTCTCATCGAAAATCATTTTGCATTAAGACCGGAGGACCATCATGGACGATAAAACAAGGAACTGCTATCTTTTTGTACATTTTACGGGAGAATCGGAAAACGGAGAACAGATATATTTTTCGCTGAGCCGTGACGGGCTGCACTGGAACGACCTAAACAACGGAGCTCCCGCCCTGATATCCCATATCGGTGAATGCGGCGCCCGCGACCCATTCATTGTACGTGACGAGAAGACCGGAATCTTTTATCTGATCGCCACGGACCTCCGCATCGCTTCGGGCAAGGGCTGGGGTGTTGCCCAGTACGGCGGGAGCAGGGACATTCTCGTATGGTCTTCAAAAGACCTTGTTCATTTCACAGGTCCCGAGGCCGTGACCGTCGGCGTTCCCGATGCCGGGTGCGTATGGGCGCCGGAAGCCATCTACGATGAAGCCGAAGAAGCTTTTATGGTATTCTGGGCTTCGATGACGCCCAAGGACGATCCCGAGAAAGCAAAACAGAAGATATATATGAGCCACACAAAGGATTTTAAGACCTTTACTGCACCCGCTCTCTATATGGAACGCGACAACCATGTCATCGACACCGATATCGTCCGCCTCGACGGAGCCAATTCCAAAACCGAGGGCTATATGCGTTTTTCAAAGGACGAGACCACAAAAAACATCCGTGTCGACTTTGGAAGTTCTCTTGACAAGGATGCCTTTTCAAACGTGCATATTCCGGTACTTGACGATATGAGGGGCATAGAAGGGCCCATCTGTTTCTATATAAGCCAGCTCTCCAAATGGTGTCTGATGGTCGACAGATATGCGACGCACGGAGGTTATCTCCCGCTCCTTTCCGACGATCTTCTCTCAGGCGGCATGCGGGTCCTTTCAGAAGACGAATATGACCTCGGAAAGTCGCTCAAACGCCACGGCGGCATCCTTCCCATCACCGAGGAAGAATACAGAAGGATAGAAAAAGCCTTCGGCTGATCTCCTGCCTCACGCGATACGCACTATCCTCTCATACACCATGAGATCCTTTTCCGACAGCGCCATGTCATGATGGTGGTGTCCGAAATACCATGCGGTATACCTGTCCTCAAGACGGTCTTTGATCGTCTGAAGATACTGTGTCGTCGTATCGCCTTTAAACTCCCCTTTTGAATAGGTCATGATATCCGAAGCCGGCCCTTCATGAGAAAAAATGAAGTCGGCTTCGTTTTTATGCTCCGCGAGATTCTTAAGTCCTTCCTGCAGCTCGGCTTCGGAGGGCTTTTCTTCTTTCCACCAGGAAACATGCTCTTGTCTTTCCGCCCGGTCTCCACTCTCCGCGCCGCCGAAAGAAAAGATATTTTTTCCGCACACGTCGGTATAATACTGTCCGCGCATCAGATGGATCACCGAGGGCCTCACGAAATGCACCTTTCCGCCGTGCCACAGGGAAACAGGAAATGCGTTGAGCGCATCGAAATCTTCATGGTTCCCGTCAACAAACAGAGTCGTAAAGGGCTTCTGGTCAAGCTCGTCGAGCAGCGGATCCATGTTTTTTTCAGGGTAAAAGAAACCTATGTCACCAAGAATCACCACAAAATCCGACTTCTTCATTTCCTTCTGTTTCGGAAAATTATTGTACGAAAGCCTGTGAAAATTTCCGTGACAGTCTCCTGTAACATATATCATACGTCAGTCCTTTCTCCTTCGAAAGCTTGATTACACAAGCATTTTTCGAATTGTATATAAATTTTGCAAATTTTAATTTATTTATCTTAAAAATGTTTGAAAATACTCTTTCGTTTCCCGAACTTTTATGATATAATCCTCTTTGGGAAACCGGAAGGAGGTACTTTTCAATGAACACTTACACAGAAGCAGTTATGAAAGAGCTTGAAAGCGTTTCGTCTCACTATCTGATCTATGAGATCAAAAGAGCACCTCTCAGAGGCGCCGAAACAGAGCTTTCGCTCAACGATTCCCTTGTGGACGATATCTGCGAGAACTGGAGTGCAAAGGGGTTGTTTGACAGCGATTTCGGATCCGATCAGCGTTACAGGTCTTATGTCCGTGATGCGATCATCCGTTACAGCCAGAATCGTTCAAGGTTCAAGACCATCTACGATCTCGGAGAAACATCCGAAGCAGTCGGCGCAAACGCATAACAAACAATATCCGGCGGCACGATTGGGGTTTCGTGCCGCATTTTTTATGCCATACGGATTATATCACAAAGGCGCTCTTTTTCATATGACCGGGCCAAATTATAAAAAAAGTATAAATTGTTAGCACTCCCTCTTGACGAGTGCTAATTTTGTGTTATAATACGAGTCGAACAAAGGAAATGGTTTCCCGAGTCCGAAGAAAATACAGTGTAAACAACATATACACCGAGTGAGTGTTTCACCCGGGTACACAAAGGAGATGATCAGTATGTTGATGCCCAGTATTTTTGGAGAGAACTTGTTTGACGATTTCTTTGATTTCCCGTTTGATGACAGAGACCTTAACAAGGTCGAGAAAAAGCTCTACGGTAAACATGCGGCCCGTATGATGAAGACCGATGTGAAGGAGCTTGACGGTGCTTATGAGCTTGAGATGGATCTCCCCGGATTTTCAAAAGACGAGATCAAGATCAGCCTTGATGACGGTTACATGACCGTAAGCGCATCCAAGGGGCTCGATAAGGACGAAAAAGAAAAGGACGGCGCCCGTTACATAAGACGTGAACGTTATGAAGGCGCAATGAGCAGGAGCTTCTATGTAGGCGACGAGGTCACGGAAGAAGACATAAAGGCCGAGTTCAAGCATGGTATCTTAAAGCTCACCGTTCCGAAAAAGGAACCCAAAAAGAATATCCCTGAAAAGAAATACATAGAGATCACGGGATAAAACAAAGCCCCTCGGAGACTGACAAATGAACCTGAATCAGATATTTCTCATAGTGTACATTGCCTTTTTGGCGATCATGTCCCTTATAACCGCCGTGTTGTTCGCGGCTGACAAAAAGAAAGCCGAAAAAGGCACGATGCGCACCAAAGAAAAGGTCCTGCTCGGTTTTGTGTGTTTTGGCGGTGCATTGGGAGGCCTTATCTCATCAAGGCTCGTCCGGCATAAGACAAATAAAGCCTATTTCACTTTCACCATCTGTTTGTCACTTATCTGCAACATAGCAGTGATCGTGATACTCACTTTACTTTCGATCGGAGGCTGAACATGGATAAGAGGACCCCAAACACATCTCTTGAACGTTCCCATTCAACAGCAAGCAATCTGAAGCTCACACTGCTCTGTCTCGTAGCTGCGATCTCCGGATCCGCAGCGTGGGTATTCATAGGGCTCGTGATCTATATGCTCCGCGGAGGGAACATGGAAGGAAAAAGCTGGATGGCCGTTTCAGGTTCGGTCGTTTCATTCATTCTCACATTCCTCAGCCTTAAGGGGCTGGACAAGTTCACAAGATAAGCCGTGAAGGCTTTTAACGTGCGCCGTCGGGCGCATTGTCAGCGAAAAGACTGTCGTACAAACGGCAGTCTTTTTTTGAAACTCACTGTTTATTTTTTGGCCCAAATCTGATAAAGTATAGTGTATCAGGTTTCGATCTGAATGGGTTTACAAAAAGGGTCGGCACAGGCCGTAAGCCGTGCCGGGAAAGGATGGAGAAAGTAATGAACACCAAGAAACGTAACGTAATCGTGGGGCAATCCGGAGGACCGACCGCAGCGATCAACTCATCGCTCGCAGGAGTTTTCCGTACGGCAAAGGACAGAGGCTACAAGAAGGTTTACGGAATGCTGCACGGCGTTCAGGGCCTGCTTGAGAACAGATATATCGATCTTTCCGAACACATCCAGTCAGGTCTCGACGCCGAGCTTTTAAAGAGAACGCCTTCGGCATATCTCGGCACCTGCCGTTACAAGCTCCCCGGCATCAACGAGAACAAAGATGTATATGAAAAGATCTTCCACATTCTTGACGAGCTCGAGATCGACTGCTTTATCTACATCGGCGGAAACGATTCGATGGATACCATCAAAAAATTATCGGATTATGCCATCATTACAGGCTCCGATATCAGATTTGTAGGATGTCCCAAGACCATCGACAATGATCTCGCTCTTACCGATCATACCCCCGGTTACGGTTCTGCCGCAAAATACATCGGCACATCCGTAAAAGAGATCATCCGTGACAGCTGGAGTCTTGAGACCGAGCGCGGACAGATCATCGTTATCGAAGTGATGGGACGTAACGCAGGCTGGCTTACAGGCGCCACCGTTCTCGCAAAAGGTGAGGACTGCGACGGACCTGATGCCATCTATCTTCCCGAGCTTCCTTTCGACGTCGGCGCATTTGTTGACAAGGCAAAAGAGCTTCTCCAGAAAAAAGCTTCGGTAGTCATCGCTGTATCTGAAGGCATACATACCTCAGACGGCAAGTACATCTGCGAAATGGACAACGATCCCGACTATGTTGACGCATTCGGTCATAAGCAGCTCACAGGAACCGCAAGGTATCTCTGCAGCGTCCTCGCAAAAGAGATCGGCTGCAAGACCAGAGCCATCGAGCTTTCCACACTCCAGCGTGCCGCAAGCCACTGCGCATCACGTATCGACATCCTCGAAGCATATGAGGTTGGCGGTGCCGCGATGAAGGCCGCAGATGAGGGCGACAGCGGAAAGATGGTTGTCATCCAGCGTCTCTCCGACGATCCTTACCAGGCAGGAACAGAAGTTAAGGACGTTCACAAGATCGCAAACGACGAGCGCCTTGTTCCGAGAGAATGGATCACCAAGGACGGCACCTATGTGACCAACGATTTCATCACCTACGTAAGACCTCTTATCCAGGGCGATGTAAGTCCCATCATGGTTGACGGTATCCCGCGTCATCTTTATCGCAAGGGATTCCAGGATCTTCTGTAAAACAGGTTATTAAAACACGGATTCCGTGAGAGTCAATGGGGACGGTTCTTTTTGACTCAAAGCCAAGCTTTGAGTCAAAAAGAACCGTCCCCATTGACTCTTTTTACAGTTCTTTCATCATCTTGAACAGTTTCTTTTTTCTTGCCCCTTCATTTCCCGAATATGGATGCTCACGAAGCGGCAAATTGAACCTGCTACTCCCTTCGAGAACGGTGGAAGGATGAGAAAACTCCCTGAATCCCCATTCTCCGTGATATGCGCCCATTCCCGAATGTCCCGTGCCATTGAAAGGAACATGCTTCACCATGAGGTGCATTATCACATCGTTTATGCACCCGCCTCCAAACTGCATGCGCCGCATCGTGCGCCTTGCCCAGCGTTTGTCCGCGGAAAATACATACAGTGAAAGGCCATGTTCTCTATCCTCTATAGTCTTTAGCAATCCGTCGATCTCACTGTCCTTAAAGGTCACCACGGGAAGCAGCGGATTGAACAGTTCATGCCGCACTATCTTTTCATCGATCCGTACAGGGTAAATAACCGTGGGACAGTATTTAAGCGCTTCTTCGTTTCCCATGCCGCCGAAGACTATCCTGTCGCGGTATTCGTCAGCCTCCTCGCTGCACTTTTTATAAGCCTGCGCATTTATCAGCCGGGGGTATTCGGGATTTTCCGAAGCATTTTTGCCAATCTGCCGCGTGATCTCTTCTTTTAATGCGCTCACAAATTCATCCGCAATCTCTTCTGCGACAGCGACCTGGTTTATGTTTATGCATATCTGTCCGGAATTTAGTATCTTAAAGAACGCCACTTTCCTCGCGGCATCCCTTATGTTCGCGTCTTTTCTGACAATGCACCAGTTTCCTGTCTCCCCGCCAAGCTCGAGCGCCACGGGAGTAAGATGTTTTGCGGCTTCTTCCATCACATGTACCGCAACTCTCGGACTTCCTGTATAAAAGATCTTGTCAAACCGCTCCGCAAGGCACATGTCCGCAACATCATGCCCGCCGCCGAGCACCTTTACATAGTCATCATTAAAGGCGCGTTGTACCACTTTTTCTATCACCGAAGCGCATGCGGGAGCCTTTGAGGAGACCTTTATCACCGCTGTGTTTCCCGCTGAGATCGCTGCATTCAGCACTCCGAGAGACAAAAGGACAGGGAAATTGAACGGCGATATGATGAGCGTCGTTCCGTAAGGGACCTTATATACACGTGTCACAAGGCTCGGAAAGCACATTATACCGCTGAAATGCTTTTCCGGCCTTGCCCATTTTTTAAGGCATGAGATCGATTCGTTGATCTCAACGACAGTCGGAAGAATGTCACAAAGATAGGCCTCCGTGGGTGTTCTTCCGAGGTCCTCGTGCAGTGCCTCTTCGATCTCTTTTTCAAAAAACTCTATAGCTTCTTTTAATGCCCTGAGCTTGGCTATCCTGAACGAAACATCATGTGTCACGCCTGTTCTGAAAAAAGCTCTCTGTTTTTTCACAATGCCGGTGATCTCTTCTCTGTTCATCCTAAGCCTCCCTTTCAGCCTTTTCCCTGTTTATCGTGACGATCGCGATCGAAACCGCAAACACTGCCCCCGTAACAATGAGTGCTATGTGGCTCGCAGCGATCCCAAAGAGCAAAAACACGATCACGTTTATGACTGTCACGACTACGCGTTTCCAGGTCTTTTTCCCTGCATAATAAGCAATGTAGAAACCGATATACAGCACCAGCAGAAGGAACGTAGAATAAAACCAGATAAGCGCCTCATCAAGAGTCCTGAAATAAAATTTTCCGACGAACAGAGGCACCACCATCAGAAACAGTGAAGCGAGCCAGGAAGCCACAGCCGTTACGTGAAGAACCTTAGGGCCGTATATTTTTTCCTTTCCGTGTACAAGGATCCTTATGATCACCATCAGGGCAAGGATTCCCGCCACACCCGCAGTCATGCCGTTTAATGCTGTAAATTTCATTTTTTCTCTCCTCCTCCGGTCTATGGGATTACAATGGTATCAAGGTGTTCAAGCCATGTGCGCCCGTCAAGTCTGTATGTGTCGCTCATGCTCGTGATGATAACGGTGTTCACGTTGACCACCTGCATGGAGCCATCCGTTTTCTTTGCGATACTTCCCGTGGAACTTATGCAGTAAGGCACACCGTCCACCATGCCCAGATACATCATTATGTGACCGTTAAAGTGCAAAATGGTTCCGATCGGCGCATCTTCAAGTATCTGCAGTTTTTTTGATACCGTGCTGTTTTCCACATGACAGGTCTTTGAACAGGTCATTTTTGCCTGTTCTGAGGAAGATCGCGGCGTATCCAGGCCAAAGCACGCATACACCTGGCGCACATAAGCCGAACAGTCGACACTGTTGTTGTCACCGGCCCAGCCGTATTCCGCGCCCAGGTGCCTGAAAAGGAGCCTTGCCGCATTTTCTTCAGTATACTCAAGATACCCCTGATGCACGTCATCTCCGGCAGGGATCAGCACATACGCATCTTCCGCGAAGCCTTCTTCGTTTCTCGTAACCAGCCTGCAGATATAGTTTCCGTATCCCACACGCTCATTGATGCTTTCGGGAGCTTCAGACAGCGGCACAATCGGAAGCACTGTGCCCATAGGGACCGAAAGTTCGGAAAGCACTGCATTGTAAGGATCTGCCGGAAGCCTTAATTCTCTCCCGATCACAACGATAAAATCGTCCGGATCCATATGCCGAAGCCATTCCTCACGTGATGAACATATCGCTATGCCCGTCTTTCTGACCCATCCGCCGTTACTCTTTGTAAGGACATAATACCACTCCTTATCGGCGGACTCCTGAAGAACGGCAACCGGCATGA
>JAEEGF011486387.1_pt1 | contig 14108 bp, 14 predicted proteins | sample 9134171 | NCBI WGS metagenome assembly JAEEGF01 (sample SAMN16246542, study PRJNA631951) | gut metagenome | biome: gut microbiome; feature: rumen; material: AP-attached | host: Bos | place: Iran: Karaj | collected 2018-10
TGGAATAAAGAACTCTCGCCCTGGAGGACACCTGCGGTATTTGGCAAAGAGGACTTCGGCGAGGGAGCCGGGGATTTTCTGAAAGCTCTTTTACCATTGTGCTCTGACGGCAAAAAGAGCTATTACATTGGCGGGTATTCGTTGGCAGGGCTCTTTGCGCTGTGGGCGGCCTATCAGAGTGATGTGTTTGATGGAGTCGCAGCAGCTTCGCCCTCCATGTGGTTTCCGGGCTTTACCGATTATATGAAAAAGACATCCGTAAGGACCGGAGCGGTTTACCTGAGCCTTGGAGATAAGGAGGCAAAAGCAAGAAACCCTGTCATGGCAAAGGTTGCAGAGAGGATGGAAGAGGCCAGGGGAATCCTTGAGTTAAAGGGAGTCGATGTTTTATTTGAATGGAACCCGGGAAACCACTTTAAGGATGCGGACTTAAGAACTGCCAAGGCCTTTGCATGGCTGCTCAATAAATCGGAATGATCTGCGGAGGATAACAATGCATTATATAAACAAAGCCCAGATGAAGCGTGTGATCAGGGTATCACTTTTTTGCATATTGATGATGTTTTTGACTGCACAGTTTACCTTTTTGAGGGGAGTTGCGAATCTGAAACCAATGTATGTGCTCAACATCGGAATGGACATGGTCAGCATGATGATGGGATACATGCTCTTTGTGTGCTTTGTGATCGATGTTCAGAAGAACGGCTCCGATCTGCGATATCTGATGCTTCTTCTTATAACGGCTTACGTCGGATGCTTTACAGATGCTTGTGCGTGGCTGGTGGACGGGATTCCACAGCTCAGATGGGCGAATATACTGGACAACACGGTGTATTACCTCTGCACACCGCTTGAAGCGTGCTTTTTCTGGCTTTATACCATGACATATCTAAAGCTCGATGATAAGTATATCCGCCTTGTGGGAAGGATCATTGTCCTTGGACTTATCGGTCCTTTCAGCATGAGGATCATCAATCTTTTCAACGGGATATATTTCACGGTGGGCGCTGACGGAGTCTATCAGAGAAGCCCTATGTATCTGCTCTCGCTGATCTATGCCTATGTGGTTATGATTCTGGCGCTTATCGGAGTTATTTATCAGAGAAAGAAGCTTCAGAGATTTCAGATAGTGACCTTTTTTGCTTACGCTGCAGTTCCGCTTGTTATCGGCGCTCTGACTGCAACGATGTATGGCCTTTCGCCAAGCGCATCGGTGGCTATGCTGATAATCCTTTTGATATACGGTATCCTCAATGTCAATCAGGGCAGGGAGAAGGCTGTGGCAGACAGAGATCTTGCGGTGGCTTCGGCTATCCAGGAGAACATCCTTCCCAAGATATTCCCATATATGCCCGAGAGAACGGAGTTTGACCTCTATGCCACCATGAATCCCGCCAGGGAGGTGGGAGGCGACTTCTATGATTTCTTTATGGTGGATGACGACCGCCTTGCACTGGTTATAGCAGACGTATCCGGTAAAGGGATTCCGGCAGCTCTTTTCATGATGGTTTCAAGAACCCTTATCAAGAACAGGGCGCTTTTATGTGAGGACCCGGCCAAGATCCTGTATGAGGTCAACAACCAGCTCTGCGAGGGCAACAAGGCTGAGCTGTTCGTTACAGTATGGCTGGCGGTGGTTTCTTTGTCCACGGGAAAAGGACTTGCGGTAAATGCCGGGCACGAGCATCCTGTGCTGAAGCATAAGGACGGAAAGTTTGAACTTGTGGAATACAAGCATTCACCGGCAGTTGCCACAATGGAAGGATTGAAATTCAGGCAGCATGAGTTTCAGCTTCAGCCCGGCGATGTTTTCTTTGTCTACACCGACGGAGTCACCGAGGCGGCCAACGCAGACAACGTCTTCTTCGGGGAGGAGAGGATGCTGGAGGCTCTGAACAAAGATCCTGGGGCAGATCCTGTAAGGCTGCTCAAGAATGTTTCACAGGGCATCAAGGAGCATGTGGGGGATGCCAAACAGTTTGATGACATCACGATGCTGGCATTTCAGTATAACGGCACAGGTACGGTTTAATAGGACATAAAAGAAAAGAACAGGAGGGGCATCTTCCTGTTCTTTCATTTTGTATGTCTATATTAAGTTTTATACATCAAGGTAATATCATCCAAGCAGGAACATTTTTCTTACAGCTTTATGCTCGTTGCTGATCTTCTGGATCTTAGCGATGATGACCTGAAGAACGAGACAACCGAAGACGATTCCACATGATGCTGCAAATACGGGGTAAAGAGCCGGTCCTGTTGTGATTGTGATCACCTCAAATACAAGTGTTAAGATTATGAATACTTTTGCGATTATAGTTGTCATAGAGTTGTCCTCCTTAATAGGTTTCTTCTCTCTTTATGTTTGTATTGCTGTGTTTGTTTTGTTTTGTTGATTGTATGTTATCAAACCTCTTATCACAAAACTGTCACACAATCGTGGAGGGCGTATTTTAGAGAATCTTAAGATTTGTGGTGCAGTAGCTTTGTTATAATTACATTTGTGTATTGGGGTAGGCCAAAAAGATTTATTAAGGGTTAGAAGAGGAGACATTATGAAAAGGAAATTTATATTTGTAATGATGATGAGTGTGCTGGCACTTCAGATGGCAGCCTGTGGAAAAGAGGCTTCTCCTGCAGAGACTGAGACGCAGCAGGCCACAGAGGCAGTGTCAGAAGTGGCAGAGACTACAGAGAGTACTGAGAATACAGAGATTGCAAATCCCTGGAAGGAGATCACCGAGGAGGAGGCTTCACAGCTGGTACCTAACGGATTCAGTGCTCCCGAGGGTGCAACAAATGTAGTATGGAGAGCTATGGGAAACACGGATCCCTCAAGCTTTGAAGTTCCGGGGCCGCTTGTAGAGATGGATTTTGATCTTGATGGGATGAGTTATACAGCAAGAGAACAGGTTCTTGGAGATAATAACCAGGATATTTCCGGAATGTTTTATGACTGGACAGTTACTGATGATATAACTCTTGCAAACTGGGGTGACGGAAACATGCCGGGAAAGGCTTCCCGCTATGTTGGCGAGAGCGAGAGTGCTGATCTTATCACCTGGTATGATGTTGAGGTAGGAATTGCTTACTCACTTTCTACTGTTGCAAAAGACCTGGACGGTTTTGACCTTCAGGCCATTGCTGAAGCGATCTATGATCCTGACAAGCAGGCTTCTGCAGGTATCCCTGATGATGAAGAGGAGCATGTTCCCATGGATATCACAGGATGTGATACCTTCACACAGATCGTTGACAAGCTTAAGGCCGGTCAGGGTTATGCAAATGTGACCATCGGCGACAAGGACGTTCTTTTAGTTTCAACAGGAACATACGACTATGATGGCGACGGCTCAATATTTGCAGCTATCGATGCTGATGTCTACGAATACGATAAGGATGGAAACATCCTGTATCTTGGCTATGTTGAGTGCGGTGGTACAGCTTATCCTCTTGCAGTCAAGAATGGTATCCTCTATGTTGGAAACAATCACGGCATGAAGAAGATGACGATCACAGAGTTTGATCTTCTTGCAGTTGATGAGAATGCTTACGTTGAATATGATTCAGACGGAAACGGCACATACTATTACACATCTGAGCTTCGCACAGTAAATGAAGATCCTGATGCAAAGTTTGCAGACGATTCAAAGCTTAATGAATTTTATGCTGATTATGATGCAGCAGTCATGGTTGAATTTAATACCGTACAGTAATTCGCCGAAATGAGTGTAAAAGAGGCCGATATCAGTGTGATATCGGTCTTTTTTGTGTGCTAATACTATGATATTGTTTAGTTAATAAATAACCGGGAGGAAGTGTGAAATGCTGGAGATAAAAAATTATTCCAAGTCTTACGGCGGAGGCAAAAAAGCTGCGGACAACGTGACGCTTACTGTTGAGAGTGGCGATATCTACGGATTTATCGGTCACAACGGCGCAGGAAAATCAACAACGATCCGCGCAGTTGTAGGCGTCCTTGATTTTACCGAGGGCGAGATCTTCATAGACGGCCATTCTGTAAAAGATGAGCCGATGGAATGCAAGAAGGTCACAGCCTATATCCCTGATAACCCGGATCTGTACGAGAATCTTACAGGGATCCAGTATCTGAATTTTGTTGCTGACGTCTTTGATATAAGAGCAAAAGAGAGAGAAGAGAAGATAAAGAAATATGCCGATCTTTTTGAGATCACCGACGCTTTAGGAGACCAGATCAGTTCCTACTCACACGGCATGAAGCAGAAGGTTGCGATAATCTCAGCGCTGATCCATGATCCTAAGCTACTGGTCCTTGATGAGCCCTTCGTTGGTCTCGACCCCAAGGCAACTTTTACGTTAAAAGAGATCATGCATGAGATGTGTGATCGCGGAACAGCCATATTTTTCTCAACCCATGTTCTTGATGTGGCAGAAAAACTCTGCAACAAGGTGGCTATCATTAAAAACGGAAAGATCATTGCATCGGGAACCATGGAGGAACTCACGGAAGGTCAATCATTAGAAGAGGCATTTTTGGAGGCTGACAATGGATAAGAAGAGTCTGGTTCTTTTAAAGACGCTCCTTCTTTCCACCAGCAGGATCAACGTCTTTAAATATTCAAAAGACAAAAAGAAGAAGAGGAAGATAGTCGGGGCATACATAGGGCTCTTTTTCCTGTATGCAATGATAATGGCCTATAGTATCCTCATGTGCATTGGCTATGCAATGATAGGACTTGCCGACTCTATCCCTGCCATGTGCGCACTGGTCATCAGTTCTTTGGGCTTTGTGTTTACCGTGTTTAAGACCAACGGATATCTCTTTAATTTCAAGGAATATGACATGCTGATGTCACTTCCTTTTAAGAGCAGCACCATTGCAGGATGTAAGTTCCTCTACATGTACATCAAAACCCTGCCCTGGTATTTGAGTGTTTCATTTGCGATGCTTATCGGATACGGAATATTTGCCCGGCCCGGGCTTTTGATCTGGCTGTACTGGATCGTGCTGTCATTCTTTATCCCTCTGATCCCGATGCTTGCCGCATCCTTTGTGGGATTTATAATAGCAAGGATCAGCTCCGGATTTAAAAAGAATAACCTGATCCACACGATAATTACTTTTGCTTTTATCATTTTCAGCTTTTCTCTTCGCTACATAATAGAGGGGTTCTTTAGAGACGGCAAAGCAGAGCAGACTCTGGAGGACATGTCGGCTATGACTGATAAGGCCTCCGGGATCTACCTTCCCATGGGATGGTTTTCCTATGCGATCACAAAGGGAAGTGTTACCGGCGGACTGTTGCTTATAGTGGTATCGTCAGCTCTTTTCCTGATCCTGTTCCGCATCGTAGGAAGGTCCTACAGGAATATCAATTCCGCCATTAAGTCCCATGCTGCCGGTGGCAAATACAAGATGACTGTCCAGAAAAAGAGAAGTCTCGTCAATACCATTGCCTACAAGGAATTTAAGAGAATGACAGGTTCAACGACATACATCACCAATGCAGCTATGGGAGATGTACTTGCTGTGATCCTGGGTATAGCAACGCTTATCATCGGATTTGATAAGATTGTTGCGCTTGTGACTCAGAATGCACCTGTTGATCCGGGAGTTCTGCAGCCTGCAATCCCGCTGATCGTTTATTTTCTGGTGGGAATGATGTCGACAACTGCCTGTTCTCCGTCCCTTGAGGGCAAGAATTACTGGATAGTCCAGAGCCTGCCTATAGAGAAGAAAACGCTCTATCAGGGCAAGATGCTCTTTAACATGTATCTGGCTGTTCCCGTCATGGCCTTTACAACCCTGTGCTTCTGTATTTCGGCGAGAGTTCCGGTGATAAATACAGTTTTGTATCTGATCCTGGGATTTGCTCTTTGCTCCTTCTCAACAGCTTGGGGCTGCGTCTGCGGAATAAAGCACATGAGGACCGATTGGGAGAATGAGGTTGAGGTTATCAAACAGGGTCCCGGTGTGGCGTGGTATATGCTGCCTAATATGTTTGTGTCAATGATACTTGTTGTGGCGCTGGTTTTCCTTGGAATGCGCGTAGACCACAGGGTACTGGCGCTGATATTTACAGCAATTTCAGGAGTACTGGCACTTCTTAGCTACAGACGTGTACTGGCTCTGGCTAAGGGGCAGAAGCCTTGAAATAAATAATACGAAAAACAGCCGCCGGATCTGTAATAGATTCCGGCGGCCTTTCTATGCCTGTCATTATAAAACTTTGGATAAGAAATCCTTAAGCCTCTGGCTCTGCGGGTTTTCAAAGAATTCCTTGGGAGTGTTCTCTTCAAGGATCTTACCTTCGTCCATAAAGAGGACCTTGGTGGCAACTTCTCTTGCGAAGCCCATCTCATGTGTGACAACGACCATGGTCATTCCCTCGTCGGCGAGCTGTTTCATAACATCGAGAACTTCGCCTACCATCTCGGGATCAAGAGCGGATGTGGGCTCATCAAAGAGCATCATCTCTGGATTCATGCACAAAGAGCGCACGATGGCGATTCGCTGTTTCTGACCTCCGGAGAGTGAAACGGGATAAACATCGGCTTTATCAAGAAGGTTGACCCTCTTTAAGAGCTCTGTAGCCTTTTCTCTTGCTTCTTTTTCAGTCATTATCTTGAGTTTGACCGGTGCAAGGATGATGTTATCCATAACAGTGAGATTGTTAAAGAGGTTGAAGTTCTGGAAAACCATTCCCATGCGCTGTCTGACCTTGTTGATGTTGATCTTTGGATTGGTGATCTCCTCGGCGTCGAAGTATATCTCACCTGATGTGGGCCTCTCAAGAAGGTTGAGGCAGCGCAGGAACGTGCTCTTTCCCGATCCTGAAGGGCCTACGATAACGATCTTTTCACCCTTTGCAACATCATATGTAATGCCTGAGAGAACCTTGGTAACGGATCCGTCAGTGTTTTTGAATTCTTTATGGAGATTATTAACGCTTATCACTCTTACGCATCCTCCTTTCAAGTTTTCCAAGGAGTATGGTCAGCAGCTTGATTATAACGAAGTAAACAACCGCTGCACCTATGAGGGGCATGAAAGCATCATAGGTCCTTGAAGCTACCTGGTTTGCCACACGGGTGAGGTCTGCGAGAGAAACGTAACCTACGATCGCAGTCTCTTTTATCAGAGTAATAAACTCGTTGCCCAGGGGCGGAATGACATTCTTGATGGCCTGTGGAAGGATGATGTAGCGCATGGTAGCTGCCTTGGAAAGACCAAGACTTCTGCCGGCTTCCATCTGTCCCTTGTCAACGGCAAGGATTCCTCCGCGGACAATCTCCGAAACGTAGGCGCCGGAGTTGATACCGAAGGAAAGAGATGCCACCAGGATACCGTTGTTGGAAGATGCCATGATGATGAACCACATGATGAGGAGCTGCAGTACGCTCGGTGTTCCTCTTATGATATCCACGTAAACAGTGGCGATGTAGTTAAGGACCGTGGGCCTTCCGTCTTCAGTTGTTGAGAGCTTCATAAGGGCTACAACGGTACCGATGATGATACCCAGTATTCCTGCAAATATGGCAACCTCGAGGGTTATGCCAAGACCTGCAAGATACTGTTTCCAGCGATCGCCTGTTATGAAAGCTGCAATAAAGCGTTCAGATAAAGTCATGGTTCTGGATTACTCCTCAATGTATTTTTTAACGAGGGCGTCGTATGTTCCGTCTTCCTTGAGCTCTTTAAGTGCTGTGTTGATCTTCTCAGCAAGCTCTGTGTTTCCCTTAGGAAGTGCAATTGCGTAGTTCTCAGGCTCGAAGTCGAAGTTTGTTCCGGGAACAACGTCAACCTTGTCAGGGAACTGAGCGCCGAATACTTCAGCAGGGTTCTTGTCTACGATGACGCAGTCAACACGTCCGTTGTTGAGGTCGTTGACAGCATCTACTGCTTTATTATAAGCGGAAACTTCAGCGCCTTCAATCTCATCGGCGATGAACTCACCTGTTGTTCCGAGCTGAACACCGATCTTGAGACCCTTGAGGTCATCAGCTGTTGCGATTGCTGATCCCTTGGGAACGATAACGTCCTGAACAGCTTCGTAGTAAGAATCAGAGAAATCAACGGTCTTCATTCTCTCTTCAGTAACAGTCATACCTGCGATGGCAACATCAATCTTGTTTCCGATGGAAGATACGAGAGAGTCAAACTCCATATCCTGGATCTGAACTTCCATGCCGGCCTTCTCACCGATAGCCTTGATAAGTGCAATGTCAAATCCGTCGGGCTTTCCGTCATCGCCAACATACTCAAAAGGTGGGAAAGCAGCGTTGGTACCAACTACAAGTGCTTCGCCTGTGCTGCCGTTTGAACTGCTTCCGCATCCAACGAGTGAACCAAAAGCTACCATTGCTGTAAGTGCTACTGCTATAATTTTCTTTTTCATAATACTTCCTCCTGTTTTATACATTAATTGCATAAATATTCACAATTTATGTATAATATAGCAAGGATATTAAAATATATCAAGTCCTAAATTAAAAATAATATAAAAATACCCCCGGCCCTTGTGAAATGCCGGGGGTATATCGATTATTCAACAATCTGTCCGTAGAAGAGCATCTCGGGATCCTCACCGCTTGTGAGGATCATGTACTTGAAGGGTTCATCTGCCGTGAACTCTTTGGGCTCTTCAGGATTTTCAAGGAAGGCTCCCTCTGTCATCATTATTGCAGTTGCGGCAGCAGCTTCGATTCCGGTCTCATCGACTTTGATCTTGGTCTTCTGGATGATATCGGTTATCATCAGTTTCATCTCATCACTCATGAGCGAGAAGTCCGCATCGGACGTAAATGCGCTCTCTGCGCCTTGTGCCTTTAAGTAATCGATAAGCTCGTTGTTGCTAAAGCTTGTCTCATTCTCGAACTTCGGGATTGTCACATTTACTTTTTCATAGGTGGCTTTATCGAGGTTCTCCATGACGTTTTCCGCATCACCAAGGATAAAGACAGCCCGGATTCCGCCGTCCATTGGAAGAACCACGAACTTGCTCTTGTCATCTTCATAGTAGAGATAGTGATCCTCATTGTTCATGAAGTCTTTCTTAATGTCTTTTCCGCTAAGTGCGTGGAATGTGCCCTCGTGGGTAGCTTCTTCAAGGAATTCCTCTGTCCAGGAGGTGCGCAGGTACAGCGTGTTGATAAGAACAAGATCGGCGTAGGACAGGTCGTTGCTGATGCTTTTGATCATTCCGTTTGTGCTGTCGTTGATCCAGCTGTTTACTTTTTCCGTGATCTTGTCCGGATCTACGTTTTCAGCAGTTGCGCCGAAGTTTTCATTTACATATTTCCTGTAACTGCTTGAGAGCTCGCCGCTTGATCCTGTGTTTCGCCAGATGGAATTCTGGATATCGAAGGCACCGTCCGGCTCTTTAGCGTCATCTCCGAGATATTCCGAGTACTCTTTGAAATCTTCCTTTGCGTACTTCAGCCACTCGTTAAAGGCATCCTCGGACTCTGTCACAGAAGTATACCAGGCATTAACCTCATCCATGGTCTCAAACCCCATGGCTCTTATGAGTTCTTCCTTAGTCTCTCCGTCAGCGCCTGCAACTGCCAGTGCCAGAGCTGCTCTGTAGGAGGTGGGAGATATCATGAAGTTTTCGCTCTCATAGCCCTTAGCTTCAATAAAAGATATAAGGCTTTGGTTAAAGTCACTGCTCATAACAGCTTCTCCCTCAAGGCTGTCGGTTTCTGCTGCTTCTTCAACAGCGCTTTCTGTTGTGACCGCGCCGGCTGTTGTATCTGAAGGAGCCATCATCAGGGTTGCCGGACTTCCTTCAGCTTCTTCCGGTCCCGGAGCTGTGGCAGGCCTTCTTACAGCGATCACAGATCCCGCAACAATAAGAAGTATCAGTCCTGCGGCTGCTATCACATATCTTTCAAAGTGGGCTGTCTTAAATCTCTTTTTCCCGGGCATTCCTGCCTCGTTTACGTATTTCGGATCGATGCCGCCCATGGCATCAAGTAGATCGTGCTTGTTCATAATTCATATCCTCCCCGGCTTAATCTGTCTTTCAGCTTTTCTCTCATTCTGAAGAGTGTCGTCTTAACATTGCTCTGAGAGAGGGAGTATCTTTCACAAATCTCGGAAACGGAATCAAAGTACCAGTACCTGCGGACAAAGATGTTGCGCTGCGCCTGCGGATATTCCTCAAGAAAAGCGTTGATGGTATCCTCAAGCTCTTTTGCGCTGATCTCGGAAAAGACATCGCTCTGTCCCGGAATGCATTCCTGCATCTCATCTGTAAGCTCGCAGTACAGGGCAGATCTCTTTTGCGCACCCGCTGCCTTAAGCCTGTCGATGGCCAGGTGCCTTACGATCTTGCCTATGAATGCAAACAGGTAAGTTCTTGGCTCATTTGGCGGGATCAGGTTCCAGGTGTCAAGGTATGCGTCGTTTTCGCATTCCTTGCTAGTCTCCTCGTCCCCAAGGACATTATGTGCTATTTTCCGCAGTCCTTTTCCGTATTTTTCCGATGTAAAAGAAATTGCTGATTCATCCCTTTTTATGTAGAGCTCTACAATTACGGCATCATCCATACCGAATTTCCTCCCTTTTTAAGGCCTTCACTCTAAATAGCGACAAATCAGCAGAGTTGGTTACAAAAAATTTATTCTCCGAATTCAAGGTGGTGGGTGATGAGATAATCACCGCTGTCCAGACGCTCAAACATCATGGTGAGTCGGCTGTTGTCATCGCCGGTGTAGGAGAGCACACTGTCTTCGCCTTCCTGATACTGTGTTCCGAAGAATGCGCGGTACCACTCGATGAACAGCTCTCTGCTTATGACAAGCTTAATATCAGCCGTGTCTTTTTTGGAGCTTTCAGCTTTTGTTACCAGATCTATAAGATCAGTGCCGTACTCATATGAATCGGTGTAGATCTTATCTGTTGCTGCTCCGAGTTTTTTGAGGTCGGGAGCAGTGTTTTCAAGCCCGCTGTAAGTGGTTCCGTTACAGGCGGGAAGATATCTGGACTGATACATCCTTGTGTGCATCAGATTCTTTTTGTCGCTTACATTAAAGAAGTCATATGTCTGTGGATCCGTGTCATCCCAGGTGACATCTACATTATAGTATTCATCGTCAAGTTTTATTATATTCCATGCGTGAAGCTCGCCGCCCCAGCCGATGACAAAATATGTGGGGATCTCGAGCTTCTGCATCAGATACTGGAAGGCCTTTGCATATCCGCAGCAGACCGTGTAGTCGTTGGGGATCGAGCTGAAGGCGCTCTGATCCATGGAGTTGAACATATAGGTTATCTTATCAACCAGTGTGTCGTGGATGTATTTTTCTTTGTCATAAGCTGTCTCAAGTCCTGAAGCACCTGCAAGGATCTTATTTGCATCGTCATTGAATCTGGTCTTTGCCTTCTCGATATCAGGGATCTCATCATAAAACTTAAGGCCGACTTTTGCGACTGTGCCATTGTAATCCGTCTCGTAATACTTTGAGTTATCCATCCAGAAGAGTTCGGGATGGTCGTAAAAGACACAGTCCCAGGCAGCGATCCATTCCTTGGGAGTGCACTCCTCAACAGGCCGAAACTCCGGTGTAAGCGCATTGGCGTTGGCATATATCTGCTTATAGAGCTTCTGCTCCTTTTCGCCCAGCATATGATAATAAGGGTAAAAGAGCGCGTCGAACTCCGCATCTTCACCGGTTTCGCCCAGGGGTATCGTATCAGTGATGGACTGAGCTTCCGTAGGATCTGTGATCTCTGTGACTTCCGGTGTTGCAAGCTTGGCATCGCTCTTTGTGATCGCCTGCTTCAGATAGTCATCCAGCATCAAAAGACTCTCGTCGCCGTCCTCCACAAGCTTTTTGTAGTCATCTTCACCGGTGTTGTAGTCCTTTAGCGAGCCCTCGTTCATTGTGCCTGAAAGATCGCGCTTCTGGTCATAGTCATTGTATGAAGGTGTTACTGTATCGGTAGCTTCTATTACAATATGTTCAAGCTCATCTGCGTAGACAAAAAGGCTTGGATCCATAGATACGGTGTATTTTGTTTCCTGTGGCTCTTCCTCGCCTTCCGCGCTTGCTTCTGCCTGTGCAGCCTCTTCCTCTTCCTGAGGGGGGACATAGATAGGTCCTATTTTATTGGCCATGGCTGCTGCTACTTCCCGCACACCGGGATTTGCAGCACAAAGAAGGATGAGCGCCACAATTAGCACGATCACCCCTAGGATTAAATGCAAGATCTTATCGACTATTTTCATCTGTGCCTCCGTGCATCCTCGAAAAACAGTACAATATTTCAATTGTATTTTATCATTAAAAAGTTAAAAGTGTATAAAGATATCCTAACATTATTATTACCTGAAAAATCTCTTTTCCCTGAAATAAAAACTCGGCGAAAAGCGCATGTTTACGCATTATAATTTCAGAATTCGAGGGGAATTTCTCACAAAGATTTTGATGTACGGACATATATTTTTATATGGAATATAGAATTGAGTCTTTTTGGTGAAAAAGTGTTCCTATCCTGACTGAAATATGATATAAGTATGCCTGTTGTTAAATCATGTGGATATGTTTTTGGGCAGGAGGATCAAATGAACGAGAACGGCGGCGGAATGCTTTCACAGGCTGAAATCGACAAGCTTATCAAGGAAATGGAAGCTGAAAAAGAGAAAGCAGAAAAATGATTCAATTGGGCAAGGAGCCTGTAAAATATCAGGAAAGAGCGATGTGTCATTATACATGTCGCTCTTTTTTTAGTGTTTTTTATGACGGCCGCTTGACATACTACGACTGTCGTATTATAGTTACTATGACAGTCGTAGTAACGATGGTCGTAGTATAAACCAAAAACAGGAAAAGGGATCGGGATATGCAGGAGATCAGCAGTGATGTTATCCGCGGTTATAATGACACCATAATTCTGTTTTTCCTGAGGGAGGAACCCTCCTACGGATACGAGATATCCAGGAATATAAAGACTCTGTCGGAGAACAAATACCTGATAAAAGAGACTACGCTCTATTCGGCGTTTACGAGACTTGAGAAGAACGGCTACATCACATCCTTCAGCAAGGAGGCGGAAAACGGCAAGCGCAGGACCTATTATCAGATAACCGATTCGGGACTTGCCTATTACCGGGAAAAATGTGAAGAGTGGCAGCTTACCAAGGATGTAATAGAAAGATTTATTTCTGAGAAGAATTGAAGGATAGGGGAGAAAAGTGATATGGAAACAATTAAGAATTACCTTGAAACAATGTTTGCGAATTTGCCCGACAACGAGGAGACACGCAGGGCTAAGATGGAGCTCTTGTCCATGATGGAAGATAAGTACAACGAGCTCAAAGAACAGGGGATGGCCGAGAATGCCATCGTCGGAACCATAATAACAGAGTTCGGAAATATCGATGAACTTAAGGAATCCCTTGGCTTGGGAAAAGAGCCTGCGCCTGTGACAACAGTTGCGACAATAGAAAATGTTACATATGAGAATACAGACAAGCGCCTTCTTACCATAGATGAGGCCAGTGATTATGCAATGGACAGCGCCTTCAGTACATTTGTTTTCGGACTGGGTGTATTCTTCTGCATCCTTTCACCGGCAGGACCCGTGATCTTCAGCGGATTTGAGGACATCTTCGGGAAAAATCCGGTGACAAACTTCTTATCAAGCTTCGGCGTCGGATTTTTGTTCCTTTCAGTTGCAATCGGTGTCGGTCTCATACTTCTTTCAGGGACCAAGAGAAAAGGCTGGGAGTTTTTGGATGAAGGAAACTGCGGACTGGAAATTGAGACAGAGGAATTTGTGAAAAAAGAGCTCAAGGAAAACAATTCAAGTCAGCACTTTATGTTCGCCATCGGTGTTATGTGCTGCATTTGCAGTGTGATCCCTGTAACTGTTTTCGGAGCTATGAAGATCAAAGCCTTATCAAACGCTATAGGGCCATCACTCATATTTGTTCTGGTGGGCATTGGAGTGTTCTTTATACTTAACTCAGGCAGGAAGACTGCGGCTTATGAGAAGCTGCTGTCGCTGGAGGAGAGTAAGGCTGAGTGAGAGTGAGACAGTGGGGTGAGTCAGTGGGGACGTTCAGTTTGTGTCAGTGGGTGAGTCAGTGGGGGCGTTACAGTGTGACTCATTTTGT
>JAEEGF011454251.1_pt1 | contig 14106 bp, 9 predicted proteins | sample 9134171 | NCBI WGS metagenome assembly JAEEGF01 (sample SAMN16246542, study PRJNA631951) | gut metagenome | biome: gut microbiome; feature: rumen; material: AP-attached | host: Bos | place: Iran: Karaj | collected 2018-10
AGGTTACTGACGGCACTGTTGAAATAGGTATGTTCAGCGAGAAGAAGTACACCAACTGGCATGTGGTGCAAATAAAGGTGTGACGGCTCTCGTGGATGCTGAAGAAAGGCATGCCGACGTGTTGAAAACAGCACGACGACTTCTTACTGTAGATGACTATTCTTGTGTCATTGGAGAGGAGCGCACAGTACTTGAGCAGACCGTCAGTCAGTATGGAACGGTGTCGGAACACTCGGTAGAGGCCTACAAGACAGCCATTGATGCCATTGTGACAGCCTCAAACATATTTGAAGCCGCCCGTCCTAGCTACGAAATGTGGGCAAATATGACAAGGCGAAGCTACCCTTACGCCTCGGCAGAGAAGAAAGCTTCAGCGGAAAGCGCTGCATCGCTGCTTCCTACAACGGCGGCTGACGCTCAGAGCAAGGCGGAGGCTATATTACCGCTCTATCGTACTTATGCCGAGTCAAGTGCCATGTTGGAAGGCTTAGATGGTGCAACAGATATGACATCGTACATCAAAAACCCCAATGCGGAAGAAAGCATTGACGCAACTGTTTGGCAGACTATTCTTGGTAATGGCTCAAACGGTGCTCTAAGTATTAGGGCCGATCAGCCTTGGACTGACAGCAAGGGCGGTACAGAGCACAAATACTTCGACGGCGGCAACTGGGGGGCATCAGCATGGGATGTTGCGTTACAACAGAACATCACACTGCCGACCGGTCGTTATCAACTGACTGCACTGGGCCGTTCTGCTGCCGATGTAGCTCTAACATTGTTTGCTAATAACGAGACGGCTGAGATGGCACATATCGGTAGTACTGGCGGTCTCTTCAACAACGGTTGGGAGCAGACCTCGGTAGAGTTTGAACTTACTAAGGAGCAAACGGTAACTATCGGTGTGAGAGGCATCACCTCCGTTCTCCATAACTGGATGTCGTTCTCCAACTTCCGTCTGATGAAGTTCCCTGCTGAAGCCGAAATTACTATTACTGCCGACAACCAGACGATGACCTATGGCGACGACCTGCCCGAGTTGACTTATAAAGTAACTGGCGGTGAACTGAACGGAAGGCCGAAGCTCAGCACCACAGCCACTAAGACCTCGCCCGTGGGAACCTATCCCATCACGGTGGAGAAGGGTACGGTGACGAATGGTAATGTGAAATTCGCAAATGGCACACTGACCATCACAAAAGCTCCACTCACCGTGGGTGTTCAAAACGAAAGCATCCAAGAGGGTGACAACATCCCCGCATTCAACCTGACCTACGACGGTTTCCGCAACGGTGATACAGAGGCAACCGCCTTCACTACTCGTCCCGTCGCCTCTACGACGGCTACGAAAGCCTCGCCTGTCGGCACCTATCCTATCACAGTCAGCGGTGGAGCAGCAGGCAACTACGCACTGACCTATACAAGTGGCACACTGACTATTACGGAAAAGCCTGACGTTACGCCTCTGATTACCAAGTATATCGACAATCCCACTTTCGAAGGAGCAACCATTACTGAAGGTGTCACTACCTATGCTAAGGACATACAGGACGGACAGGTCAGCGGCATGCAGCCAGTCAGTGGCTGGGAGTTCGGCGTAGAGAACGGCGATGCAAAGGCTTCCGGCCTGTATGAAATCGGCGGCAGCGCATTCCTGGGAGGAACCGGTTATCTTGCACCGACCGCAGGCCCGAACGGCGAGGCAGAAGGTAATCTGCTGGGTATGGTCGCCGTATGGGGTGCTACCGTTCAGTACATCAACAAAACGGTCACACTGCCAGCCGGCACCTATACGCTGACAGTGCCCATCTACAATTCAAAGGGCGGAACCAATGTTCCTACGAAGAGCCTGATCGGCTTCATCGCCGACAACGGAACGGAATATCTTGCCCCCGCCAAGACATACGCAGTGGATAAGTGGACCATCGAAAGAGTCACATTCACCATCGGTGAAGAGACCACGGGTCATTTCTCATTGGGCTACACCATGACTGGTGTGGGCTCTGCCAACGCCCCTCACTTCTTCATCAGTAGCCTCGGCCTCGAAGCAACGACGGAACTGGATGCTGCACTGAAGGTTCTCCGAGAAGAGATTGCCGCAGCAGAGGCTTTGAAGACCGAAGCACGTACCGAGGGCCTGACCGTATTTAACAATGCAATAAATGCTGCCAAGGCTATGCTCGCCTCAAAGGATGTTGCTGCCATTGAAACTGCTGTTGAGACACTGAAGGCTGCCGAAGAAGCATTCCTCACGGCTAACCTGCCAGTGGCAGAAGGCACCTACTACGTCTATAACCCGCAGACGAAGAAGTTCCTGAGCCGTGGCGCTTCATGGGGCACTCGTGCCGTGGTCGATGACTATGGTGTCGCCATCAGGCTGGATGTGGCCGACCTGCCCAATGCAGCATATACGCTGACTGGATTCGACAACAATCTCTCTTACGGAGAGGACGGTGGCATGTATTGCGACAAATCCGGTGGGAAAGTCTGCAAATACATTATTACCAATGTAAAAGGCAGTTTCACCATGACAGAAACGAACAATGGCCATCAGGTCTATATCAATGAAGAGAATCTGACCGTCAATCATAATGATGCAGGAGGTACAGGGACTTACAATATCTGGCAGTTCCTGACCAAAGAACAACGCGACCAGATTGTAGCCGACCGCGAGGCTGCTGCAAAGGCTGCTGCCTTTGAAAAGGCCGGCATCAATATTGACGATGAACTGGTTGTTGCTCAACCAACAGAGGTGAGTTTCACCACTGGAAACAACTGGACAGAGACAGTCGTCCGCACTGACAAACGCCCCGTCTGCAATGAGTATGGCACGGAAATGTGGCAGACCGTAGGTAACTATACCCAGACCATTGAGAACGTGAAGAGCGGACTCTATACTGTAACCATTCAGGCTTTCTACCGCAACGGAGATGGAATACAGGATGTGGAGCGCGTGTCAACTGGCTACAATACAGTCCTGGCTTGCCTTGAGGCAAACGGCAACAAGGTGCAGGTGAAGAGTTGGGCATCTGACAAGGACGAGGAAAATGAACCGTCAACAATGGAGACTGCCAAGGCAAAATTTGACGAGGGCAAGTATCTCAGTGCTGTTTATACTTTCGTTGACGGGGACGGTCTGCTCAGCCTGAAGGTTGACAATCCTGCCTATATTAGCAACGGATGGCTGATGATAGGCAACGTGAAATACGCTTTAGTCGAAAAATCAGCGGACAGTGGCATCAATGACATCAGCACAGATGTCAGCTCTGCCCGATTCTATGACTTGCAGGGCCGTCGTGTGAATCCTTCGTCATTAAGGAAGGGGCTCTACATCGTGGACGGCAAGAAAGTGGTGAGAAAGTAAGGCATTACCACAAAAGCGTTATGGAAAGCAGCGAAAGATTTTCGCTGCTTTCTTTCGTTCGGGGTCAGCAAACGCAGAATCCTGTCGTTATTCGCATTATATTTCGCCGAATACAACCTTTTTAGTATCCTTGCGGCAAAATATAACGCTTATGAGTATATGGTTCGCAATAAAAAGGTTATCTTTGCACCCATGAAAAAGGCATTCTTCATCTTCATTGCTTGTTGGGTGGTGCTCTCTGCCGCTGCGCAGGAGCAGAAGCCGTCCTGGCAACAGTTGTGGCAGGAGAACATGAACATGGAGGACGAAGAAGCTGACGAACTCTCAACCGAGAACCTTGAACTGCTGCAGGAACTGGCAGAGCATCCTATAGACCTGAACAGGGCAACACGCGACGATTTGGAGCGGTTGCCCTTTCTTTCTGCCCAACAGGTCATGGACTTCATAGAGTACCGTGACCGCTACGGCCCTTTGCGCTCGATGGGTGAGATACGCATGATCCGGTCGATGGACTACCAGCAGGTGAAACTGCTGCCCTGCTTCACCTTCGTGGGCGAAGTGACCGACACACTGCGCTTTCCCCGCCTGCGCAGCATCGTTCGCCATGGGCGCCACGAACTCATAGGGTCACTCCACTACCCTCTCTATACCCGCAAAGGAGACCGCAACGGCTATCTTGGTTATAAGACAAGCCACTGGCTGCGCTACGACTTCAGCTACGGCAAATACATCCGACTGGGTCTGCTCGGTGCACAGGATAGCGGCGAGCCGTTCTTCTCGAACCGCAACCGATGGGGGTACGATGTTTACACCTACTACTTTCAGATACAGCAGTTAGGATGGCTTGACCACCTCATCGTAGGCAAATACAAGCTCTCTACCGGCATGGGGCTGGTGCTCAACAACAGTTTCTCATTAGGCAAACTCACCATCCTACAGAGCTTAGGCCGACAGAGCAATGTGATCCGTCCGCACGCATCGCGTTCTGAAGCTGACTACTTCCAGGGGGCGGCGGCCACGGTGCGATTGGCACGGCGACTGCAACTGACGCTCTTCGGTTCCTACCGCCCCATCGACGGCACGCTGAACGATGACAGCAGCGTAGCCACGCTGATCACAAGCGGTTATCACCGTACACCAAAGGAGATGGAGAAGAAGTACAATACCCACCAGACGGCAGCAGGAGCACACGTAACCTTCAGATACAAGGCAATGCACCTGGGTCTTACCGGTACCTACACTCACCTGGACCGCACACTCAGCCCTGAAACAAAAACGCTCTACCGCCGGCACTATGCACAGGGGAACAACTTCGTGAATGGCAGTTTGGACTATCGCTTCACGTACCGCAGCCTCTCGTTCAGCGGAGAGACAGCCATCAACGGGAGCGGTGCCATCGCCACCCTCAATACACTCAGTCTGCAACCCTCATCCACATGGAGCGTCGTGGCCCTGCAGCGCTTCTATAGTTTTCGCTACACCACCCTTCACGGTCATGCATTCAGTGAGGGCGGTCATGTGCAGAACGAGAGTGGCATCTATATAGGCGGCACGTGGCAGCCGTTCAACCAACTGCGACTGAAGGCTTACGCCGACTTTGCCTACTTCCCCTGGCCTCGCTATCGCGTGTCGCAATCATCATCGGCTCAGGACTATCTCATTGAAGCCGCCTACCAGCCCGCCAGCAGATGGACGGTGAAAGGGCGCTACCGCGTGCAACTGAGACAGGCAGACCGCACGGGATCGAACCCCAAAGTGCTGCGACGCAACAACAGCCACCGCATGCTCCTTGCCGTGAGCTATGCCGACAGAGCATGGAACAGTACTACGCAAGCCGACTATGTACGGGCCATAGGCGACAGCATCAGCAACGGATGGATGGTGAGTGAACGACTGTCATGGCAGCACAAGTGGTGGCAACTGCATCTCACGGCAGCCTACTTCAACACACAGAGCTACGACAGCCGCATCTATTTCTCCGAACGACAACTGCCCCACAACTTCGCCTTCCCCATGTACTACGGACAGGGACTGCACTTAGCCCTGGTGACCCGTGCCAACGTGGGCCGTTGGCTACAGATTGACGCGAAGGGTTCCTTCACCCGCTACTTCGACCGCAATAGCATTGGAAGCGGTTTGCAACAAGTCAATGGGCCGTCGCTCACCGATCTCAGTTTGCAGGTGCGATGGCGTTTCTGAGTTACTTTTTCCCATAGAAACAGCCCAACTCACTACAATTTAATATCTCTTAAATAAAAAAATGTGCCAGTTTACGCTAAAATGCGTATATTTGCCAAAACTTAAAATGCTACGACTATGGGAAAAAGAGGAGGAAAACGACTTTCAAAGCGTGAAGTGGCTGAGGCCATACAAGGACTTTTTCAAGCACATCCAAACGAGACTTTCACATTAAAACAGGTATTCAAGGCACTCCGTTTAGACACGCATCCGGCCAAGATGCTGGCCGTTGACGTGCTGGAGGAAATGGCGTGGGACGACTATCTGAGCCAGCCTGAGAGCAATTCCTACCGTCTGAACTTGAAGACTCAGGTGCAGGAAGGCACTTTCATTCGCAAAGCCAACGGCAAGAACTCGTTCCTGCCCGATGACGGTGGCAAGCCCATCTTCGTGTCGGAGCGCAACTCCATGTTTGCGATGGGTGGCGACCGTGTGCGCATTGCCATGATGGCTCGCCGACAGAACCACATCAAGGAAGCCATCGTGACCCAAATCCTGGAGCGCAAACACGACCAGGCCGTGGGCATCCTGCAAGTAGAAAAGGACTTCGCTTTCTTAAACACCGAGGGCAACATCTTCAATCACGACATTCTAATTCCCAAAAAGAAACTCAAGGGCGGCAAGACCGGACAGAAGGCAGTAGTGAAAATCACACAGTGGCCATCCGAAGAATCGAAGAACCTTATGGGCGAAGTGATTGACGTGCTCGGCGAACAGGGCGACAACACAGTAGAAATGCATGCCATCCTGGCCCAATACGGTCTGCCCTACAAGTATCCGAAGCGCGTGGAAGAGGCAGCCAATAAGATTTCGGCTGAGATCACACCCGAGGAGATAGCCCGCCGAGAGGATTTCCGCGACGTGACAACCTTCACCATTGACCCTAAGGATGCCAAGGACTTCGACGATGCGTTGAGCATAAGACCCAACCCCTCAGGAGGGACTGGAGGTGGATTGTGGGAGGTTGGTGTACACATTGCCGACGTGTCCCACTACGTCACTGAGGGAAGCATCATCGACCGTGAGGCAGAACAGCGTGCCACCAGCGTCTATCTCGTTGACCGCACCATCCCCATGCTTCCCGAAAGGCTCTGTAACTTCATCTGCTCGCTCCGTCCTGACGAGGAGAAGCTCTGCTACAGCGTCATCTTTATCTTAGACGAAGACGCCAACATCAAGGACTGGCATCTGGCACACACCGTCATCAAGAGCAACCGCCGCTTCGCCTACGAGGAGGTGCAGGACATCCTGGAGAAAAACGGAGTGGTAGATGGTACCGGACAGCCGGCTCCCCCTGCCACTAAGGCTAAGCCCTATCAGGGAGAGTTTGCAGCCGAGCTCATCATGCTCGACCGCATGGCAAAACGGCTGCGCGAACGACGCTTCAAGAACGGGGCAGTGCAGTTTGACCGCGAAGAGCTGCACTTCGACATCGATGAAAACGGCAAGCCCACACGCTGCTACTACAAGAAGTCGAAGGATGCCAATAAACTCATCGAGGAATTCATGCTCCTGGCCAACCGCACCGTGGCAGAGAGCATAGGGAAAAGAGGAGAGAAGAAAGAGGAGAGAGGAGAGAAGAAAGGCAAGACTTTCGTTTACCGCATCCACGACCAACCCGATCCACAGAAACTGGAGTCGCTACGTGCTGCCGTGGCACCGTTTGGCTATAAGGTGAAGACAAGTGGTACGAAAGGTGCCATCTCGAAGAATCTGAACAAACTGATGGAAGAAGCACAAGGTCAGCGCGAACAGAAACTGGTAGAGACACTCGCCCTGCGATCTATGATGAAAGCCAAATACTCCACCCATAACATTGGTCACTACGGACTGGCATTCGACTACTACACTCACTTCACCTCCCCCATCCGCCGTTATCCCGACACGATGGTCCACCGTCTCCTCACCCGCTATCAGGACGGAGGCCGTTCAGCCAATCAGGACCATTACGAGGAACAGTGTGAGCACGCCAGTGAGATGGAACAGACGGCACAGAACGCTGAGCGCGACAGCATCAAGTACAAGATGGTGGAATTCATGGCCGACAAGATTGGAATGGAGTTTGATGCCCATATCTCAGGCATACAATCATACGGCATTTATTGCGAGATTGACGAGAACCACTGCGAAGGACTCGTAGGCATGCACGACCTTGACGGTGACTACTACGACTTCGACGAGCGCAACTATCAGCTGGTGGGCCGTCGCCACCACAAGAAGTATCAGTTGGGCGATGCCGTGCGCATCAAAGTGGCACGCGCCAACATTGAGAAACGACAACTCGACTTTGTGTTGGCCGACTGATTCCGCTTACTTTCTTACCCTACTCAAAATTGTTCAGATATATGATGTCAACAAATGAATACCAACGCCGACGCTCAAGCGTGTGCCATGTAGGCAACACAGCCATTGGCGGCGACAACCCCATCCGAATACAGTCCATGAACACCACCGACACCAACGACACGGAGGCTTCGGTGGCACAGGCTAAACGCATCATCGATGCAGGTGGTGAACTGGTGCGCCTCACCACACAAGGCACCCGCGAGGCTGAGAACATGCGTAACATCTCAGCACGGCTAAAGCAAGACGGCTACACGCAGCCCCTCGTGGCCGACGTTCATTTCAACGCACATGTGGCAGATGTGGCTGCACAGTACTGCGAGAAAGTGCGCATCAATCCCGGCAACTACGTTGATCCCGCACGTACCTTTAAGAAACTCGAATACACCGACGAGGAATATCAAGCTGAGCTGAAACGCATCGAAGAGCGCCTGCTACCGTTCCTGCAGATATGCCGCGAACACAAGACGGCCGTCCGAATCGGTGTGAACCACGGTTCACTCTCTGACCGCATTATGTCGCGCTATGGCGATACACCTGCCGGCATCGTAGAGAGCTGCATGGAGTTCCTGCGCATCTTCAAGCGCGAGCAGTTCAACGATGTGGTTATCTCTATCAAGGCCTCTAACACGGTGGTCATGGTGCAGAGCGTGCGCCTGCTTGTTCAGGCGATGGATCGCGAAGACATGCACTATCCGTTGCATCTCGGTGTGACTGAGGCTGGCGAGGGTGAAGACGGTCGCATCAAGAGTGCCGTAGGCATTGGCGCTCTGCTCACCGAGGGCATTGGCGACACCATTCGCGTGAGCCTCAGTGAAGACCCGGAGCTCGAGATTCCAGTGGCTCGCAAAATCGTCGATTCCATCGAGGAGTGTGCGCACCTACGTGCTGAGGCAGAGGCCAGCATCAAGGATGACACCATCACGCTTACCCTCGACGAGCCAGACTGGGAGACCTTCCAGCTAAAGGCTGCTATGGCCGTGGGAGGACTGCTCATAGACCGAAAGGCTACGAACCTGGTGATAAAAGAGAGCTCAGAGCTCTCAGAGAACTCAGAGAACTCGGAGCTCTCCCAAAAACTTTCCGCTCTCTCCGACAGCATTCTTCAGGCTGCACGCATCAAGTTCACCAAGACCGAGTACATCTCATGTCCCGGCTGCGGTCGCACGCTCTATAACCTGCAAGACACCATCCGCCGCATCAAGGCTGCCACAAGCCACCTGGTAGGGCTGAAGATTGGCATCATGGGATGCATCGTCAACGGTCCCGGTGAAATGGCCGATGCCGACTACGGCTACGTGGGAGCCGGTCGTGGCAAGATTTCACTCTACCGCCAGAAGGAGTGCATCGAGAAAAACATTCCCGAGGAAGAGGCAGTAGAACGCCTGCTTGCCTTCATTGAGGAGGATCTGAACAAGAAACAGTAATGTTTTGGCTGTTTGGTCCAAAAAGTGTATATTTGCAAAAAACATAATCTATAAGGCCTATGCAGAAGTTTGCAGACTATATCAAGAGAATCGAGATTGACTCGCTCTGGAGTGGCAAAAAGCACATCGTGTGGGAACTGAACCCGAAAGTGAACATCCTGAGCGGCATCAACGGTGTGGGCAAGAGCACTATATTAAATAAGGTGGTGAAAGGTCTGTCGGCTGGAGGCGAGTTTCCCAGTCACATGCTGAAAGGTGTGAAACTGGACGTAGAACCCGAAGATGCCCGATGGATTCGCTACGACCTGATTCGCTCGCTCGACAACAACATCGCGGCTACGCTTTCCGAAGGCGACAGCACACTGCGACAGACGCTCACAGCACTGAGCAACAACATGGGCGGATCACTGCTAGACTTACAGCTCTACCAGCTACAGCGTAAGTACCTGGATTATCAGGTGAACATAGGCAACCGCATCATTGAACAGCTGCAGGCTGGCAACATGGATGCCGCACAGCAACTGTCTGAAAAGAAGAAACGGTTCCAGGACATCGTCGATGAGCTGTTTGTCGAAACGGGCAAGCGCATCATCCGCACAGAAAACGAGATACGCTTCACACAGATAGGCGAACAACTCATGCCGTATCAACTCTCGAGCGGAGAGAAACAGATGCTCATCATCCTGCTCACAGTGCTCGTGGAGGACAATCTGCCCTACGTACTCTTCATGGACGAACCGGAGGTGAGCCTACACATTGAGTGGCAGAAACGACTCATCGACTTATGCCTTGAACTGAATCCAAACATACAAATTATTCTCACCACCCACTCACCGGCAGTAATCATGAACGGATGGATGGACAGCGTGACGGAAGTGACAGATATAACAGTATAAGGGAGCTGTGGGAAACCGACTACGCGATAATATTAACAGCCAGTATTTCCGCGCGGCCAATTCGCTGAAGCCGAAACAGTCGCGAAGGAGAATCGTAGCTTATGTGGAGAGCTATGATGACATCTACTTCTGGCGCACAGTGCTGGGACCATTTGAGAATGAGCAACGCTACTTCGAAGTGATGCTACCTTCGAAACAGAACCTGACACGCGGCAAGAAATCGGTACTCATGAACTTTATTGAGGGGCAGACTGGACCCGACATGATAGCCTGTGTAGATGCTGACTACGACTACCTGCTGCAAGGCATCACCCCTTGTTCGGATAAGATTCTGAACAGTCCCTACGTGTTCCACACCTATGTCTATGCCATTGAGAACTATCAGTGCTATGCATCATCGCTACACGATGTGTGTGTGGCGGTGACACTGAACGACCATCGCATCTTCGACTTCCAGGAGTATTTCAATCAGTTCAGCGAAGCTATCTTCCCACTGTTCGTATGGTCGGTGTGGGCCTATCGCACAGGCAACTACACACGCTTCTCACTGACCGACTTCAATCGTGTGTGCGACCCAGGAGGCTTCACGGTGCAACACCCCGAACTCTCGCTGCAGAACGTCAGAAGGAAAGCATTCCAGAGGGTACGCACCCTGCAACGCATGTTCCCCGACAACAAAGAGGCCTATCTGAAGCTGAAGGATGAACTGATAAAGCTGGGCGTAACACCACAAACCACCTATTTATATATACAAGGGCACCACCTATTCGATGCCGTTGTGGCTCCCATCATGACTAAGGTGTGCAACCTGCTACGACAGGAACGGCAAAACGAGATTGCACGTGCAAAGGCTCACCACACGCAGAAGCGCAATGAGATGTCGTGCTACCAAAATTCAAGACAGGACATCAAGAGCATGCTGAAGAAGAACACGGGCTATACCTTCTGTGAACAATTCAGAAAGTTACAGGACGATGTGAGAGAATACCTGGCTCACGAAGAAGAAGATACAAGAAACGAGGAATGAGAGGGGGCGCGGTTTCGCTTTTTTTAGCTGGCATGCTTCTGCTTTCTGGATGCAACGAAGAGCGTGAAGCGTTCACCATTGAGGTTCTCAATGGCTATACACCCGTAAAGCATCAAGGTAAATCCGAAACATGTTGGGTCTATGCTATGCTGGCCGCTATTGAGACCGAACACATCATGCGCGGCGATTCGGTACATCTGTCAGCAGCATGGGTGGAGCATATGATGGAACAAGACACGCTTGTACCACAATCGAAACGCGGCATGGGCGCAACGCTCCTCAACCTCATCAACCGCTATGGGCTGGTTCCTTACGATGCCATGCCCCATCGCGACGATCCCCCACCACACTTTGCCTTCATGCTCGGTGCCCGATACACGCCCTTAGAGTTTGCCCACAGTGTTTACGCACCCGACGAATACATCGGACTGGGCTGTAGCAACGACCACCCTACTGGTCAACTCTACGAACCTCTCCTACCCGACAACTGGGAGCACCACCAACTGCTGAACCTTTCAGCCGACTCACTGCTCACCATTACAGAACTGGCCGTAAGACAGCATCACGGTGTGTGCTGGGAGGGCGACATCTCAGAACATGGTTTCGACTGGAAGCGCGGCACAGCCCGGTTGAGCCTTATCAGCGGAAGTACCAGTGACGACCACTGCATGGCCATCGTCGGACTGGCCAGAGACAGTGAAGGCAGTCCTTTCTTCATCATGAAAAACTCATGGGGTAAGAAAAATCCGTACGACGGACTCATGTTCATGTCGTACGGATATTTCAAGGAAAAGACGATTGCTGTCTTCCTGCCGTATCAGTTGGTCTTGAACTGATACTTCACTTCAGCCAACTCCCGATTGGCTTTTTCTATTTTCTCCTTCAGACCACTCTTGTAATCAGACAGCCGCTGAGCTAATGCTTCATCGCCAAGAGCCAGCATCTCAACGGCCAGGATAGCCGCATTTTGTGCACCATTTACGCCCACCGTGGCCACGGGTATGCCCGGTGGCATCTGTATGATGCTGAGCATGGCATCGAGCCCATCGAGCATGCCCTTGATGGGCACTCCGATAACAGGCAATGTGGTGGACGCGGCAATCACTCCTGGCAATGCTGCCGCCATGCCGGCACCAGCGATAATCACTTTCAAGCCACGCTCCTTTGCAGTGCGGGCAAATGTTTCAACAGCCTCAGGCGTACGATGAGCCGAGAGGGCATTTACTTCGAATGGCACCTGCAACTCATCGAGCAGCTTGCAGGCTTTCTCCATGACGGGCAGATCACTGGTACTGCCCATAATAATGCTAACTTTTGGAGTCATAGTAGGTATTTTTTATGATGAGATAAGTCTTATGGGACCTATTGGAATGATGGGGCTTATCGGGCTGGGGCTATGAGAGCGACTCTCAAATGAGCAAGAAGGCCGTGATGGCACAGGCAAAGCCTACGAAGAAGCCTGCCACAACTTGAGCCAGCGAATGCTGACGCAGAATCATACGAGCAGAACCCAGCAGACCGGCCACAAAGAGCACCAAACAGAACCACCACACTGGATTGAACCCAAAGATTTCGGCAAATGAGAACAATGCTCCCGCTACACCACCGATAGCTGCTGTATGAGTGGAGATTTTCCACCATGCGTTAATGGTGGCACAGACAATCTGAACCAAGAGGCTGGCAATGAGAATGCTGCTCACGAAATGAAACACGTTCAGCCACTGCAACACCCATACACACGACAAATAGCAAACAATAGAAATGGCATAAGGCACCATGCGCCGTTCACGCTGGCCCAGTTCAATCAAGCTCCATCCCTGATGACGGCGATAGAAATGAATGAGATAGGTAGGCAGCAGAACAGTGAACAGATAGACCAATACCAGTATCTGTAGTCTGTAGGCTACGGGCAGCAAAGCCAGGTAGCTGAATGTGAACAACAAGATAAGCCCCAACAATGGAAGATAGAAGGGGGTGAACAGTATGCTGACAAAACGTGCCGCATAAATGATAGTTCTCTCTCGGATTACTTTGCTCACTTCTTTTCGAATATTTACTTTCTCAATCGTGCAACGGGTATGCCTAACTGGTCACGGTACTTGGCCACTGTGCGACGGGCCACTGGATAGCCTCGCTGCCTCAAAGCATCGCTCAAAGCATCATCGCTGAGCGGGTGACGTTTGTCCTCAGCCTCGATGATATCGCGCAAAATAGATTTAATCTCACGGGTTGACAGCTCTTCACCGCTCTCTGTCACAAAGCCATCACTGAAGAAATATTTCAAGGGGAACATGCCCCAACGCGTCAGTACGTACTTAGAGTTTGATACACGCGAGATAGTGGACAGATCGAGTCCAGTCTTAGCCGCCACATCTTTCAGAATCATGGGACGCAACGAGGCCTCATCGCCATCTTCAAAAAAACGGTGCTGTAGTTGAATGATGGCCTTCATCGTCACAGTGAGGGTGCGGTGGCGGGTGCGTACTGCTTCGATAAAGCTATGAGCAGCCTCCACCTTCTGACGGGTGTAGAGCAGTGCTTCCTTCATCTGACGGGTGAGTCCTTCCTTGTTCTGCTGATAGTCTTTCAGCAGGTCAGCAAACGATTGCGATACCTGCAGCTGTGGCAGTTCACCATTATTCAGTGTAAAAGAAATGGTTCCATCGTCCTGAGTATCAACGATGAAATCGGGAATTATCTGCTGCATGGAGCGTCCTACAGTCTCACCCATTGAGGCACCTGGCTTAGGGTTCAGCCTACGAAGTTCCTTCTGCAACATCTCAGCCTGCAACTCATTGAGCGACAATGCCG
>JAEEGF010484643.1_pt1 | contig 14102 bp, 7 predicted proteins | sample 9134171 | NCBI WGS metagenome assembly JAEEGF01 (sample SAMN16246542, study PRJNA631951) | gut metagenome | biome: gut microbiome; feature: rumen; material: AP-attached | host: Bos | place: Iran: Karaj | collected 2018-10
GAACTTCTCGCATGGCCGGGAGCCCCAGCTGCCCACCTCGCGGCCGAAGACGTCGATCGTCGTGGCGGTGAAGCGATGCGCGATGCCGAAGGTGTTGCCGAAGAGACGCTTGCCTTTCGGATGGAGTTTCCCGGCGAGCCAGCCGATGAACGTCGTCATGTGTTGCAGGCCGTCCGTGCATGGACGAAGCGTGTCCGTGTCGTATATGAGCGGCGCGTCGAACACGGCCAGATGCTCGGGCCGCACGTTGCGGTAGTCGGCCGCGAAGCCGTACGACACGGAGTCGAGGTACACGCCGTCGATTCCGTCGAGCCCCGGCGCGAGCGTGTGGTCCCAGCATATGGAGCTGCGGTTCGGCTTCGGAAGGCGCGGATCCGGGTTCGTGCGCCACCAGGTGTTCCAGCTGGAATAGTGGTCCTCGATGTAGGCATGCGAACCGTCCGGCTTCAGCGGCATGGAGTTGAGGCATGCGCGCGCAGACTCCTCGCGCGGAGCGTCGAACCAGACCTTTCCCGAGTTCGTCTGCGCGGCCCAGCCCTCCAGCTCGGCGAGACGCGCCTCAAGCGGCGGATGCGAACCGTCTTTGGCCGTGGGCAGGTGCTGGCGCATGCCCCACACCTCGGTGTAGGGGAAGACGCCGATGCCCAGCTCGTGCGCGCGGCGGATCGCGCCGGGGTGCTTTTCGATTGACGTCGGCGCTTCCCAGAACGTGTGCCCAAAGTCGTCCGGATTCGCGGGACCCTTCGACGGCCAAATCGGCCACACCCACGTACCTTCCTTTGCGCCGGCGGGTACGGGCGGCATCTTGTGCGCCTCGCGCGCGTAGTACGCTTTCGCCGCGCTGCGGAAACCCCAGTTCCCCTTGAACGGGAAAAGCAGATAGCGGAACCGCGCCCGCGTGCCTAGCCCCGCGCCCCGCGCCAGCAGCCCCACCGGCAGGCGGCTCTCGATGCCCTTTGCCGTGATGATGCGGTTTTCGTATGCGTCCGCATCGAGAGGCGTGCCGAAGGCGAACCCCGCGCCGTCCTTAGACACGGCCGAGAACGGATAGCGCGCGACAGGGAACCCGCCCACCTGCTCGATATCGAAGAATCTCGAATCCGCCGCGATCTTCTCGTCCTCGCGCCAGTTCCGGTGCCACGTCCACCCTTCGAGTTCCTCAGGAACCTTCACCAGAAGATCCAGCGCGCGCGGCTTGGGCGGCGTAGAGAGGTCACTCACCTCCGCCTCGAACGCCACCGCGCCCGATCCATCCGCCTTGGCCGATACCTCCAGCGCCAGCGCATCTGCGGAACTGGTGAAGCGCGTCACGCCAGCCTGAGGCTCCGAATGCGCGTCGAAATTAACAGGGCGCGCTTTCACGACCGAACCCTGCACGATGCGCATCCCGCGCACGTCCGCGCCGCCGCCGCGCCACGGGCAGACAATTGGCGTCATCTTCGCCACGCCCTCCGGCACGCGGAACGGCACCTTGAGCGTCGTCCACTTCCCGCAAGCGCTGAGCGAGAGCGGGTACTTCACGTAGCACTTCGAGTAGATGGAATAGCTCCAGCCCGACGGCGCGGGCGCAGATGCCGTGATGTCGCGTCCGGCCGTGTCGAAGGCGCGCATGTAGACGATGATCGTGTCGGTGCCGCGCGTGACGCGCGCCGTTACCTCCAACGTGCAGGACACGCCCGCCTCAAGCGGCACGGGCTTCGCGGGCTTTACGCCGTGCGCCAGCCCCACGCGCTTGTCGTCGCCGCCGAAGCGCACGTAGGGCTGCGCCTCGTCTGTCTGTTTCACGCAGTTCGCCGCCGCACCGCTCGGCGTCCACGCACTGTCATCCGCGATGGCGAAATCAACCGCAGTGCGGTTGCCGCGTGCGGCCAGGTAGCGCTCCTGCACCTCGAACTCGACGGGCGCGCCGTCCCATCCCGGCAGTTTCACAACCCCGCAATGGGCAAAAAAAGATGCTAGGCAAACCGATAATAACACTACCTGATTTTTCATGTCGAACATTTCTCTACTGGTATTCCTGTCAATTGCCGAAAGCAGGCGTCTGAACGGCGTGGAAGCCTCTGTTTGTAAAGAGAGTAGCACATATCGGTTTGAACCGCAAGTACGATCCCCTGTCCGGATTCCACTTGCGTGGGAGAAGGGGCTTTGATAGACTACCCGCATTGGAAAGTAAAGGTGATTGCGGAGCGGCTGTTTTCAGAAAGGACACTTGTGCAATGAGCAATGAATTGAACAGGGGCGTTTCAAGGGCAAGGCGACTTTTTCTTCTGGATGTTGGAGGTGTGCTGGTTGTACTCCTCGCGGCCCTGCCGTTCGCCGGCGTGGCGGCCACGTATTACGCCTCTCCGGACGGTACGGGAAGTGGGACGTATGAGAGCCCTTATTCGCTTTCGGCAGGCATTAATAAAGTCAAGACGTATGCCCACACGTTGATCCTGAAGCCGGGGCGTTATCTTCTGAGTTCGCCAATCGCGTTCAACGGTACGGGAAGCGGAACCCCGACGAAGGTCCTTGGCGAGACCGGCAATCCGGCAGATGTCATCCTCGACGCGCAGTTCGCGTGCGAGGCGATGCGCCTCAACAGGAATGTCCTCGTCGCCGGCATCACGATCATGAACGGAAACAACGCGAACGCGTCTCTTGAGACCCGTTCCGCCGGTGTTCGGGTGGGGTACAGCGCCAACTTGGACACGTTGAGCGTCGTGAGCAATTGTGTGATCACCTGCTGCTCGAACGCGTTCACGTCAAGCTCGAAAACGAGTGGAACCGTCATTTACGGAGGTGCGGTGTGCGTGTATGACTCGGGACTCCTTGTGGATTCCTACGTCACGAACAACACGGCGGCGTACAGGTCTGGCGGCGTGGTGTTCAAGAACGGCGTCGTGAGAGGGTGCACGATCTCGGGCAACTCGGGACCCGAGGGCGGCGGCGGGGTGTTCTGCGAGCGCTCTTCCAGCGGCGTGTTGGCAGATTCGACGATTTCCGGCAATACGGCGACGAATGGCGGCGGCGGCGGGGGCGTGTCCTGCTACCTGGACGGATCGTCGCTCGTCATTACGAACTGCACGATCGTCGGGAACGCGTCCGGCTTCGGCGGCGGATTGGATGTCTGGTCGGCCGCGACCGTGACGTGCCTCGACTGCCGTTTCGAGCAGAACGAGGCCACGACTATCGGCGGCGGCATGCGCGTGACCGGGGCAGCGAAGGGCGTTTTTAGCGGTTGTATCTTCGACGGAAACAGGACAACAGGTGCGAATGACCATGGCGGCGGCGGGTGTATCGTCTACGGACAGTCGGGCGACGGTTTCGTGAGCCTGTCGAACTGCGTCTTCCGCAACAACTACTCAAATACGCGTGGCGGAGGGTTCAGCGGCGGCTGGAACAAGAACATGCGTGCAGAACTTGTGGGCTGTGTCATCACCAACAACTCGTCCGTACGTCAAGGTGCAGGCGTCATGATACGCGACAACCAGACGGTTTCGGACTGCTCGGTCGCCCTACGCAACTGCCTTGTGGCCTTCAATCACGCGAACGCGGAGGGCGGCGGCGTCTATTTTGTCGCGACAAATGCAGTCCTCGATTCGTGTACGATCGTCTCCAACCGCGTCAACACATCCCCCGGGGCCGGCCTCTATCATCGGTGGGGCGGCGCGGTGACGAACTGCGTGATTGCGTTCAACATGAAGGGGGCTTCGCTGGATACTGGATCGTACTGGTGCCTGAACGGAAATGCGACGGCAGATCCCAGCGTCTATCGGAACTGCTGCGTCTGGCCGGCGGTGAGCGACGTGTTCCTCGCGAAGAACGGCTGCGTCAATGCCGATCCGCTCTTCGCTGATCCAGACCACGGCGACTTCACGTTGCTTCCGAACTCGCCCTGCCGCAATGCGGGGATGCTGGAGGAGTGGATGGAGGGCGCGACCGACCTGGCCGGCGGCCCGCGCGTGTCGGGCCGCGGCGTGGACATGGGCTGCTACGAGCTCTTCGCGCCGTCCGGGCTGAACATCATCGTGCGGTAGTCCACCGTAAAGAGGAGATTACGACAATGGAAAAGAAAGTACTGGGTTGTCTGGTGGCGGCGGTCGCCTTGTGCGCGGGCGCGGACGAGGCGCGCGTCCGCCACATGGCGGATACGTATCTGCAAAGCGACGGTACGCAATACATCGACACGGGCTACATCGGCTCCACGAACTTGCGCGTGGAGGTGGTGTTCGAGCCGGTCCTCACCAATAGCACGCGCTACCTCTTCGGCTCGGCGTCGAACGGTGCCGGCAATTCGCCGATGAAGTACGGCCTCTACGTGCAGAACGGCGGCATATCGTTCACGAGCGGCACGGGCGCAGGAGGAGCCTGGGGAGATGGCTGGTTTGGCATTGGCAAGGTAACCCGTTCGCATTACAAGGCGATTTACGATTATCCGAAACGGCGGGCCGAACTGTGGTCGGGCGACGTGCAGGTGTACACGCAGACCGCGTTGCATACTCCCGGCTTTGAGACGAACAACTGCACGATGACCATCTTCTGCAACCATTACGGTCCGGCGGCAATAGGTGACTGGTTCGGCGGCAAGGTCTACTCGTTCCGCCTCTTCGACAAGGGCACGCTTATCCGCGACATGATCCCGTACGGACGCGGCGCGTTGACCGGCCTGCTCGACCGCTGCTCAGGCAAGGTGTACACCAACATGAGATCCGGCGGCCACCCGTTCATCCTCGGCACCGACGACGGCTACGTGCGGAGCGACCGCGCGAAGAATAGCGGACAGTTCGTGAATACGGGCTGGTGCATGACGCCGCAGACGAAGATCGAAGTGGATTTCACGCTGTTGGACCCAACGACCACCTGGCAGTGCATCTTCGGCGCGCTCAAGGGGTGTGGACACCTCTCCGCGCTCGCAATCGACGGCAACAAGAAGTTCGTGTGGACGCTCAACGACGGCGACAACTACAGCTGGCAGGCGACCGGCATTGTGGCGGACTCTGCCCGCCACACGTTCACGCTCGACATCCCGAACGCGACGGTGACGCTTGCGAACGTCGAGGGCACCGAGTATACGGGAACGATCAGCCAGATCCCCACGACGACGGCCACGACTCCATTGTTGCTTTTCGGCCGGGCGCAGACAAACGAGACGGGAACCGTGACTTGGGGAAGCGCGTCCTCCGTACGCATCTATGGAATGAGGATCTGGAACGGCAATACGCTCGTGCGCGACTACGAGCCGCGACTCGTGGACAACGTGGAGGGCCTGTATGACACCGTAAACGACACGTTCAACACCCCCGATCTTTCGGGTTCAGCCGGTACCGGCAAGTTCCGCCTCACGTGCGGCGGCAACATCATCAGCACCTCTGCGAACGGCGGGAGCGCGGCGGCCAACGCGGACGCGTACCTGCAGGGGACGAAAAGCCAGGGCATCCAGACGGACTACTACACCTCGCGCAAGTCGCGCCTGGAGATCGACTTCAGCGTCACGGCCTTCAATGGCACGGATTATTTCTTCGGCGCGGTGGACACAGCACGCGGGAACACGAACAACGTGGGTCTGTACTACCAGTTGAACAATGGTAACCGTAACCTGAGCTTCCGTTACTGGAAAGGGAATGGGACAAACTGGCCGCAGATTAACGACGGCAGGGCAACGCCCGCACGCTACAAGGCGGTGATGGATTTGCCGAATGCAAAGGGATACTGGTACGCGGATGGTACGCTGAAGAAGACGACCACTTTGAGCCTGCCGTCGAGCGGGGACTTCAAGAACACCGTGCCGCTGCGAATCCTGTCCACGCAGTCAGATGGCAACAACTGCGGCTACGGGCGGCTCTACTCCTTCGCGGTCTACGAGGACGACGTGCTCGTGCACCGGTACGTGCCGTGCGTGGAGAACGGCATCGCGGGCGTGTGGGACAGCGTCGGCAAGCGGTTCTTCGGCAACTGGAAGACGGCCGACGGGTCGGGCTTCACGATCCACGGCGCGGGCGTGGACGGCGGCGGCATGGTGTTCACCGAACAGCCGCAGGGCGGACGCCTTTCGCGCGGGCGCACGCTCACGCTGACGGCCTTCGCGCCGGGCGCGGCGGGCTACCAGTGGCTCAAGAACGGCGAGATCGTCGAGGGCGCGACCGGGCGGACGCTGGAGGCGACCTACGGTGAGGGCGGCACGACGGACACGTACCAGTGCATCTCGTACTACGCCCTCTTCGGCTACGGCGCTTCGGAAGTGGCACAGGTCGAGAACCTGCACAGCGGCACGGTGATCTCCTTGCGGTGAAGTTGCAATTGACGGGGAAGGCGGATGTCCGTGGGCAGGAAGGGGTTTGTGGTTGGCATTGGGTTGTTGGCGGCTACGCTTTCAGTTGCCTTGTCGGCTTCGCAGGCGCACTTGGGATGTTTGAGGACGCCCGCTCGCATCTTCGCGGGCAACGCCACGACGGCGTATCGAGACCCGGCGGCGGTTTGGGCCGCCGGCGTATGCCATCTCTTCTTCACGCTCGTCGAGACGGAGCGCGACGGGAGCGTCTATAGTTATGTGGCGATGTCGGCGTCACGGGATTTGCTCCATTGGACTCCCGTGACTAAGCTGACGCCACGATGCGACCGGGACTACTCCAGCCCGGGCAACGTGGTTAGGGACGGCGACGAATGGGTGCTGTGCTTCCAAAGCTATCCGCGGCCGGGCAACCGGAATGACGGCAAGGTCCGCTACGCCGATCAAACCGCGCGTCTTTTCGTGATGCGCTCAAAGGACCTCGTGCGCTGGTCGAAGCCCGAACTGCTCCGGGTGAAGGGGCCGTCGGTCGTCGAAGCCAACATGGGACGCATGATCGACCCATACCTCGTCAGGGATCCCAAAGGGGGCTGGATGTGCTTCTATAAGCAGAACGGCGCGAGTTTTTCTCGTTCGTCCGACCTCAAGACGTGGGAATACGTCGGTAAGACGGACGCGGGCGAGAACGTCTGCGTGGTGTCCGAGGGCGGCAGGTTCCTCATGATGCATTCGCCGCAGAACGGCATGCGCTTCAAGGAATCCACCGATCTTCTGTCTTGGCGGGACCTTCCCGGCGAGATTACGCTCGGGCAGAAGGAGTGGCCATGGGCCCGGGGACGGCTGACGGCCGGGTTCCTGTTTGACGGGCGCACCGTGGCGGGCGTGGGCGGATGGGTGTTGTTCTTCCATGCATCCGGGCCACGGACGGAGTCCGAAGGCGATTTCGACCGCAACGCCTCGATCGGCGTTGTCGTTGCCGAGAGCATCAGTGACTTCTTGGACCGGTGATTCAAGCCAAAGTCTTACGTCCTACGTCTTACGTCCTTTTCGTAATTGACGGGGAAGGGGAATAATTGGTAAGATATGCCCATCTTGACCACGAGGAGAAAACATGATCAAGCTACAGAGGTTCTGCTTGGCGGCGGCGGTTGCGCTGGCCGCAGGGGCGGTTTTCGCCGTCGACGTGTACCGCAACGACTTCAGCACGCGCACGAGCGACCAGCCGCTCCCCGGCGACCGCTGGTTCTCGTACACCTACGATCCGAGCGTCACGCTTTACCACAACTACGGCGGCAATGCGACTCCGTCCTCGACGCTTCCCTGGAGCGACAACGCGCAGACCCAGGACGGTTGGGCGAAGGCGTACATGGATTCTAGCGCGATGAGCAACCCGCCCGGCTTCGCCGTTGCCACCGATCCCGATCATGGTTCGGCCGACAACTACTTCGCGCTCTTCCGGAGCAGTTCATCGCGCATAGGCTGCGCAATCCAGCCGCTCCACAACGAGTTCACGAACGGCACGATACGCTTCGAGGTCGATATCCGTCGCCCGTCCGTGTGGGGATCGCAGGTCAAAGAAACCCACACCGCGCGCGCCATGCTCGTCTACCGCAAGTACATGGATCCCATGTGGAGCCAAAAAGTTATCGACACCCAGTTTCCGGTGATGTTCGGCGCAGCCTGGGAAGGCGCAAGCGAAAAACAGCGTCTGGCGCTCGTCCGTACGGACGGAGACGGAAATCGGGGGACGTTCAATCCCGGCGCGAGCGCCGGTTACGAGTGCAACGACCACTGGTACCGCTGGCGCGTGTACGTGAACATTGACCGGCAATACTGCACATGCTACATCTGGGACGTCGGCGAAAACCAGCCGGACGGTCGGAACACGATGGACGACAGCACCGCCACGCGCAAGGTGGAGAAGACGGACACCTACTTTTTCGCCGACCCGATGACCGAGGAGACGGGCGGCATCGCCAGCATCGGCTTCAACGCGTACCGGTTCCTCACCGGAACAGGCGATTCCCTTGCCGTCACCAACGCGCCGTGCTTCGACAACGTCTACCTCGCCTGGAAGGCGCCGGGGTCGAGCGAGTACGTGTCGTTCTACGAGAACGACTTCACCACGCGCCGCTACCGCCGGATCCAGCCCGCGCCTGAAACGACCATCTCCTACCCCGTGAATGCCGATGTTTCCACGGTCGACTTGTTCACCTCGTATGTGGCGGCAACCAACCGCGAGGTGGCCGACGGCAACAGCGTGGTCTATTTGGTGGATCACAATGTGACGGGCGTGCCGGGGATGGACAACTGGAAACGTCTCAATACGGGCTCCAGGGTTGCAGTGATCGAGTCGGGTACCGGCGGGAAGCGCGAGATGCGTGTCTCCAATGGAGGAAATGTTGTGGTGGCGCAGACGCTTGGCGAGACGATCACGTCGGGCAAGGTGCGCATCTCCGGGGACGTGCGCCTGCCGACCGAATGGAAAGTCAACACGGAGACGGATGGGCGCGTGTGCCTTGCGCTTGGCAATACCGCCTACTGGTCGGGGAACCCGAGTTCATTTACGCAACGCCATATCGGCTATGGCGCCATCGTGGGCGAGACGAAGGACGAGTTCCGTCCGGCCTACCTGCCGACGGGATCCGCGGCTCTCGTCACGACGAAGAGTGCGGACGTCACATGCACGCCGAAGTACTGGTACCGGATGCTGGTGACGGCGGACCTCGGCACCAAGACATACGACTACGAACTCTACGAAATCGGCACGCCCGCCGGTGCGATCGACCGCACCGACATTCCGTCCGACCCCATCTACGCGGTCAGCAACATCACGTTCCGCAACACGTCCATCTCCGACATCGGCTCCTTCGCGCTCTTTGCCTATCGAGGCGGCACGAACTGGAACAACTACATCCTGTGGGACAACATCCAGGTGTGGAAGGACTGGGATTCGTCCGCCGGCACGGGCACGCTGATCTACGACAACGACTTCAACACGCGCCACCGGTACGTCACGCGGGAGAAGACGGAACTCGTGCACGGCGTGAACACGGGCGTGGGCGTGGATTCCTGGGAACAGGTGAACCGCGGAGACGGTCAGGCCTGGATCACGGGCGACACGAACCGTTTCCTCGCCCTGAAGTCGCCCGCGGCCTCGTTCCTGTATTTCACCCACCCCCTGCCGTACGAAATACCGTGCGGACAGCGCGTGACGTTCCGCGTGGACGTGCGGCCGCCCAACTGGTGGCTGGACACCGGCGGCGGGAACCTCAACATCTACCTCGGCAGCGACAAGATGCGCCAGTACGCCTACGCCAATTCCTCGCCCGTTCCCCTGGCCGATTCCGTCATGGCGTTCGGCATTGCCAGCGCAAGCAGCAGCTATTCGCTTAGCCGCTTTACGAACTCGGTCTTCCGCGTGCAGGGCACCGGCAGCCCCTACAACGTGGGAGCCCCCGTCCTCAAGGAGAGCGGCCACTGGTACCGGCTGGTGGGAACGACGGTTGCCGGGTCCACCAACTGGGCGTTCCGCGCGTACGACATGGGCACAACGCATCCGGACATCGACGCGCCGAACGGCGTGGAGCTCGTGAACCTTACGGGGCTTGGGCGGCGGAGCGCCGTCGGCGAAACAAGCGGCATCTCGGCGATCGCGTTCGGCGCCGGCAGCATATCGAGTCTCGAGCCGTGGGATCTCTACGACGGCGGCAAGGTACTGATGGACAACATCGTCGTCACGGCCATTCCCGGCGGCGTGTACCTCATCGTGCGATGAGCGAGGTCGTGCACAGATCGGACGGCCGCGCAGCAGCGCGGCCCTCACCGGCGTGGTCCGTCCTGCCGGACGAGTGGAAGCCGCTCCTGACGGCGCGGGGGTTGCGCGCGTTCCGTGCGGACCAGATCCTGCAGGCCCTCTACCGCGACTGGATCATGGACTGGGACGCCGCCACCACGCTCCCCAAGGACTTCCGCGAGACGCTGAAGGCGGAGTTTCCCCTGCGCGTGCCGGAGGTGCTGGCGCAGGACCGTGCCGAGGACGGCACCACCAAGTTGCTGCTGGGCTTCCCGGACGGCAATTCGGTGGAGACGGTGGTGATCCCCGCGAAGGGGCGCTTCACGCAGTGCGTCTCCACGCAGGTGGGATGCGCGATGGGGTGCGCGTTCTGCGCGAGCGGCAGCAAAGGGCTCGTGCGGTCGCTCGCGGCGGACGAGATCGTGGCGCAGGTGATGATGGCGCAGCATCTCTTTGCCTCGCCGGAGAACAAGCGGCAGGGGTCGGGACTTTGCCTCACGAACCTCGTGGTGATGGGCATGGGCGAGCCGTTCCTGAACTACGACGAGACGTTGCGCGCGCTGAAGCTGCTCAACGCGGGGAAGGGGCCGAACCTCGGCGCGCGCCACATCACGCTCTCCACGTGCGGCATCGTGCCGGGGTTCGCGCGGCTCGCGGCGGAGGGACTTCAGTTTGAGCTCTCCGTGTCGCTCCACGCGCCGAACGACGAACTGCGTTCGCAGCTGATGCCCGTCAACCGGCGCTGGCCGATCGACGAGCTGCTCGCCGCCTGCGCGGACTACACGCGCGAGACGGGGCGGGTGATCACGTTCGAGTACACGCTCGTGAAGGGCGTGAACGATTCGCGCGCGTGCGCCGAGGAGCTCGTGCGGCGTCTGCGGCGCCTGCCGTCGTGCAAGGTGAACCTCATACCCCTCTCGCCGGTCGACCATCGGCCGGACTTCGAGACGCCGGACGAGGCGACGCAGCTCGCGTTCCTCGACGTGCTGATGAAGGCCCGCATCCAGACCATGCTCCGCCGGAGCCGCGGCAAGGACGTCTCGGCCGCCTGCGGCCAGCTCAAGCTGAGAGTTGAAAGTTGAAATTTTCCCCCTTGCCCGCACGCGCGGGGTAGGGTATAATATTGACCGTCCAAGAACAAACTGAGGCATTCATAATGGCGACATTCCAGTTCATCGCGAAAGACAGCGCCGGCCAGGAGCGGCGCGGAACGATTGACGCGGGTGACCGTGCGGGGGCCATTGCGGCCATTCGCGCGCAGGGGCTGTTTCCCACGGCGATCGGCGAAATGAAGAGCGCGCCCGCGCCCGCCAAGGCGACGAAGAAGCCCGCGAAGGCTCCGGCGGCGAAGGCGTCCGGCGGGAAGAAGAAGGGCCTCGGTTCGATTGAGATCAAGCTGCCGGCCTTCCTGCGCGGCCGCGTGAAGACGAAGGACCTGACGGCCTTCACGCGCCAGCTCGCCACGCTGGTGAACGCCGGCCTGCCGCTCATGCGCTGCATCGAGGTGCTCAAGAAGCAGAAGATGGCTCCTGCGATGATGGACTGCCTCAATGGCATCTCGGAGGGAATCGCCGGTGGCGCCACGTTCTCGGAGTCGCTGACGGCGTACCCGAAGATCTTCGACAACCTCTACATCAACATGGTGAAGGCCGGCGAGGCGGGCGGTGTGCTGGAAGTGGTGCTGAGCCGTCTGGCGGAGTTCGCCGAGAAGGCGGAGAAGATCAAGAACAAGGTGAAGGGCGCGATGATCTACCCGATCGTGGTGCTCACGGCCGCCATCGGCATCACGGCGTTCCTGCTGCTGACGGTGATCCCGAAGTTCAAGCAGGTGTTCGACGACATCCTCGGCGGCCAGGAGCTGCCGGGCATCACGCAGTTCGTGATGAACATGGCCGATTTCGTGAAGAACAACGGCCTGGTGGTCGTGGCCATCGTGGCCGGAATCGTGATGGCGAAGAAGCTGGTCGGCAAGACGGCGAAGGGCGCCTACTTCTTCGACAAGATAAGGTTGAAGATGCCGGTGATCGGCACGCTGGTCAGCCGCACGGCGATCGCCCAGTTCACCCGCACGCTCGGCACCCTGCTCTCCTCGGGCGTGCCGATCCTCCAGTCGCTCGTGATCGTGCGCGACACGACCGCCAACCGCGTGGTGCGCCGCGCGGTGCAGACGGTGCACGACGCGGTGAAGGAGGGCGAGTCGATGACGGATCCGCTCGCGTCGTCCGGCGTGTTCCCGCCGATGGTCGTGTCGATGGTGCAGGTGGGCGAGGAGACGGGCGCCCTGCCGGACATGCTCACGCGCATCGCGAACACCTACGACGACGAGGTGGACAACGCGGTGGCGGGCCTGACGGCGGCCATCGAGCCGGCGCTGATCATCTTCCTCGCGGTGGTGGTGGGCACGATCGTCGTGGCCATGTTCCTCCCGATGATCAAGATCATCTCGTCCGTCTCCGGCGCGGGCGGCTAAAAGAGGTTTCCATGAAGAAGAGCAGAGGATTCACGCTCATCGAGCTGCTGATCGTGACGGTCGTGATCGTCACGCTCATGGCGGTTGTCTTCCGCCTGGCGGGCACGGGCGGCGAGTCGACGGCGCGCGCGAAGACGCTCGCCCGCCTCCAGAAGCTGTCCAACGCGCTGAGCGGCTACTACGCCGCGTTCGGCAGCTACCCGCCCGTGCCGCTCCAGGGCCGCAGCCGCGACATCTACACGCGCGTGGACGGTTCCGGCTCGATGGGGCACGGCATCCAGAGCAAGCCGGACGACCGGAACACGCCCTCGTTCGAGCGCGAAGAGATGACGAGCCGGATCGAGGCGGCCTGCCGCGCCCAGCCCGTCGCGGCGGGCTACCCGTACGAGCCGCCGCCGGACGGCCCGGCGGAGGACCTCCTTCTCGCCCTGCACGAGGAGTACCACATCCCGCTGTACCACGTGATCAAGAACGACGGCGGCTTCAACCGCGACAGCTCCGACTGGCAGGAGAACAACGTCTTCATGTTCGGCCTCCTCTCCTTCCTCCTGCCGCGCTACCAGTTCATGATGAACGGCGTGCAGAACCTCTACAAGTACCATCGCTCCTGGCTGCTGAACAACCGCATGCCCTACCTGCTCGACGGATCCCGCCTGGGCGGATGGGACGAGGCGCAGAGCGCGCTGATGATGGGCCCCGGGCGGCAGGACCGTTCGCCAAACCCGGCGGCGAAGGCGATGCTCGAGCAGCTGCCGTCGCAGGCGGTCTGCGCCCGGTGGATGCCGAACTTCAAGGGCATCGTGACCTCGCGCCCCGTACCCACCGTCACGGAGTTCTTCGGCGTCGAGACGGAGGCCCCGAATGACTTCGGCGTGGCACCGGAAAAGTGGTTCGTCATCAGCCAGAACGGCTACGGAAGCGAGTCCTCCTACATCAACGGCACGAAGACCGTGCTGGACGGCTGGGGCGAGGAATTCTACTATTGCTCGATGCCGCCGTACCAGAGCTACCAGCTCTGGTCCTCCGGGCCGAACAAGCGGACGTTCCCGCCGTGGGTGGAGCCGCCGTCGGGCGACAGGCAGCTCGTGAACGAATGGATCGCCGACGACATCAAGGTGGGCGACAAGTAGTGGCAGCAAGAAAGGACAGAGGCATGAAAACGAGACGGTCAGGTTTTACGCTCATCGAGATGATGGTGGTGATCGGCATCATCGGCATCCTTGCCGCCGTGTTGACCGGCGGGTACACCTACGCGGTCAAGTCCGCGCAACGGGCGAAGGCGGTGGAGGCGGTGTCCAACGCGAGGTCTGCGCTTGAGATGCTCTACCAGAGGGCCGAGGGGTGGCCGCGCGCGATTCTCGAGGCCCGGCAGTACGGGGGCTATCACGTGATGGACGAGAACGTCGCGAAGGTTCTTTTCAGGTACAGCCTGCTTAACGTGGATTGCAAGAAGACGTCGTCCTCATCAGGTTTGGGCGCATATACGCTGCGCGGAGTGGATCGCTGCGGCATTGCGGATCCGTGGGCGCAGGACACGCTGAGGAGAGCAGACAAGAATCTGGACGGCG
>JAEEGF011551320.1_pt1 | contig 14100 bp, 12 predicted proteins | sample 9134171 | NCBI WGS metagenome assembly JAEEGF01 (sample SAMN16246542, study PRJNA631951) | gut metagenome | biome: gut microbiome; feature: rumen; material: AP-attached | host: Bos | place: Iran: Karaj | collected 2018-10
TCATCACCAACGGCCTCATGGTGGGCACCTTCGACGATCAGGAGAACTTCAACCGGGCGGCGGCCCTGGGCGTGGCCAACTACGGCCAGATGACCGCCGGCGGCTGGATGTACATTGGGCCCCAGGGCATCGTCCACGGCACCTTCAACACGCTGTTGAATGCCGGACGGCTGAAGCTGGGCATCCCCAACGACAAGGACCTGGCGGGCAAGCTCTTCATCTCCGCGGGTCTGGGCGGCATGAGCGGCGCTCAGGGCAAGGCGGCCATGATTGCCGGGGCGGCCGCCATCATCGCCGAGGTGGACGACTCCCGCATCGACACCCGCTACACCCAGGGCTGGGTGAGCCATCGGACCGGGAGCCTTGAGGAGGCGGTTCAGATCGCCCTCGACCATCAGAAGGCGGGAACACCCTGCGCCGTGGCCTATAACGGCAATATCGTGGATCTTCTCGAGTATCTGTACGAGAAGAACGTCCACGTGGACCTGATGAGCGACCAGACCTCCTGCCACGTGCCCTACGACGGCGGCTACTGCCCTCAGGGGCTGACCTTCGCTCAGCGGACCGAGATGCTGGACAAGGATCCCGAGGGCTTCCGCGCCTGGGTGGACAAGTCTCTTCATCATCACTACGAGATGATCTGCAAGTTCCATGAAAAAGGGACCTACTTCTTCGACTACGGCAACAGCTTCCTGAAGGCCGTCTACGATTCCGGCGTCAAGAGCGTCTGCAGGAACGGCGAGAACGACCTGGACGGCTTCGTGTTCCCCTCCTACGTGGAGGACATCCTGGGGCCCCAGCTCTTCGACTTCGGCTATGGGCCCTTCCGCTGGTGCTGCCTCAGCCGCAAGCCGGAGGACCTGGATAAAACCGACGCGGCCGCAGCAGAGTATATCCGCACCCACAACCGCCGCTACCAGGACTACGACAACTACGTCTGGGTCCGGGACGCCAAGAAGAACAAGCTGGTAGTGGGCACCCAGTGCCGCATCCTCTATCAGGACGCCATGGGCCGCATGAACATCGCTTTGAAGTTCAATGAGATGGTGCGCAACGGGGAGATCGGCCCCGTGATCCTGGGCCGCGACCACCACGACACCGGCGGTACCGACGCCCCCTTCCGGGAGACCTCCAACATCAAGGACGGTTCCAACATCATGGCCGACATGGCCACCCAGTGCTACGCGGGCAACGCGGCCCGGGGCATGAGCTACATCGCCCTCCACAACGGTGGCGGCACCGGCATCGGCCGGGCCATCAACGGGGGCTTCGGCATGGTGCTGGACGGCTCCGAGCGGGTGGACACCATCCTGCGCATGGCCATGCCCTGGGACACTATGGTGGGCGTGGCCCGCCGCAGCTGGGCCCGGAACGAGAACGCCATGACCACCGCGGCCGAATACAACAAGCTCAACGCCGGCAAGGACCACATCACCCTGCCCTATGTGGCGGACGACGCCATCGTGGCGGAGGCCCTGCGCAGCGTGGAGGCATAAGAAAAAACCCGGGAGAGGGCCGCGCCCTCTCCCGCCCCGTATCGGAAAGGAACCCTATATGCAGCAGCTTTTGGTCAAGAATATCGGCATGCTGGCCACACCGGAGGGCACGACCGCCCGCAAAGGTTCCCAGCAAGGGGAGATCCGAGTCCTGAAGGACGCCTGGGTGCTCATCCAAGACGGCGTCATCGCCGAGATCGGTATCGGTGACAAGGACGTGCCCGGCGCGGAGGTCCTGGACGCCCAGGGCGCTCTGGCGACCCCGGGTCTCGTGGACGCCCACACCCACCTGGTCTTCGGCGGCTGGCGGCAGAACGAGCTGGGGCTCAAGCTCCACGGCGCCACCTATCTGGATATTCTCGCCATGGGCGGCGGGATCCTGTCCACGGTGAACGCCACCCGGGCCGCCACGGAGGACGAGCTGTACGACAAGGCCAGGGAAGCTCTGGACGAGATGCTCTCCCTGGGCGTCACCACCGTGGAAGCCAAGAGCGGCTACGGCCTGGATCTGGAGAACGAGCTCAAGCAGCTCCGGGTCATCCGCCGTCTCGATAAAGACCACCCCATGGACGTGGCAGCCACATTCCTGGGGGCCCATGCCGTGCCCAAGGAGTATAAAAACGACCGGGAAGCCTACATCCGGCTCCTGTGCGAGAAAGTCATCCCCACCGTGGCCAAGGAGAAGCTGGCTGAGTTTTGCGACGTATTCTGCGAGACCGGCGTCTTCTCCGCCGAGGAATCCCGCGTCATACTGGAAGCGGGCAAGCGATGGGGCCTGATCCCCAAGATCCACGCCGACGAGATCGATCCCATCGGCGGCTCGGAGCTGACAAGCGAGGTGGGCGCCATCTCGGCGGAGCATCTGATCGTCTGCCCCCCCGCCGGCATCGCCGCCATGGCCAAGGCCGGCACCGTGGCCTGCTGTCTGCCGGCCACCAGCTTCTATCTGGGGTCTACCTTCGCCCCCGTCCGGGACATGATCGCCGCCGGGGTGCCAGTGGCCATGGCCTCGGACTTCAACCCGGGCTCCTGCCCCAGCCTCAACCTTCAGTTCGTCATGAACCTGGGCTGCCTCAAATATCGGATGACCCCCGAGGAGGTGCTGACTGCCGTGACGCTGAACGGGGCTGCCGCCATCGACCGGGCGGATCAGCTTGGTTCCCTGGAGGTGGGCAAGCAGGGGGATCTGGTGGTCTGGAACGCCCCGGACCTCAACTACATCTGCTACCGCATGGGCAGCAATTTGGTTCGGACCGTCGTCAAAAAGGGAAAGATCGCCTAAGTCTAAAGAAAGGACAGCTCCATGGACGCCACCGACTACAGGATCCTGAACCTTCTCCAGGGGGACTGCCGCATGACCCTCCGAGCCATCGGCGAACAGGTGGGGCTGACGCCGCCCTCGGTGTCGGAGCGCATCCGCAAGCTGGAGGACGAGGGCATCATCGGCAGCTACCGCGTCGCCATCGACCGGTCCAAGGTCGGCTATGCTGTGAGCGGGTATATCCTGGCTGCCCCTGAGCCGGAGAAGTATGCCGCCTTCTGCGCTTTCTGCGAGGAGCATCCCGCCGTTACGGAGCATCATCACCTGATCGGCAGCTACAATGCCCTGCTGCGTTTTGCCGTTAGGAACACCGGAGAGCTGGATAGGCTGTTGAGCCGCATCAAGACCTTCGGGGATTCCCGCACCACGGTGGAGCTCAAGACCCTGTTCGAGACCAAGGAGCTGCCGGCGCTTGAGGAGCCTTCCTGAGGGCCCGTGGCGCGGTCGATATGCGAAAAACCACAAAGATCCAACCTGACGGGACGAGATTCGTCCTGTTCTGATCGGAGGGAATCACTATGGAACTGCTGAACATGAGGATATGGGAATTTTCCGAGCGGCTGGCCTCCGCTGCGCCTGTGCCGGGCGGCGGCGGCGCCAGCGCTCTGGCAGGCGCTGTAGGCACCGCTTTGGCCCAAATGGTCGGGGAGCTCACCGTGGGCAAGGGATCGTTTGCCCACGTGAAGGATGAGCTTTGCGACCGCATGGCCCAGGCTCAGGATCTGCGCGTCCGCCTGCTCCGGTGTGTGGAGAGGGACGCCGCGGCGTTCGAACCCCTCAGCCGAGCCTACGGCATCCCGAAGGACGATCCCCGTCGGGACGAGGTCATGGAGCGGTGCCTGAAGGACGCCGCCGCCGTGCCCCTGGAGATATTCGACCTGTGCTGCGAAGCCATCGAGCTGCAGAAGGTCTTTGCCGAAAAGGGCAGCCCGCTGGTCGCCTCCGACGCTGCCACCGGCACCGTCCTGTGCGCCGGCGCTTTGTATGGTGCGGCGGTCAACGTGAAGGTCAACACCAAACTGATGAAGGACCGCCCCTACGCCGAGGCTGTGAACGCTCATATCGATGAAAACCTGGAGCGGTACCGCGCCTTGGCGGAAGAAACATTCAACACTGTATACGGGAGGTTTTGCTGATGGCTGAACTGTGGAAAGGGGCGCCCGTGGCCGCGGCGCTCAGCGAACGGACGGCCGTCGACGCGGCTGCGCTGAAGGAGAGAGGCGTCATCCCTACGCTGGCGATTTTCCGGGTGGGGGAGCGAGACGACGATTTGGCCTATGAGCGCGGCGCCATGAAGCGCTGCGAGAAGGTGGGCGTGGCCGTAAAGAACGTGGTTTTGCCCGCCGACGTGGACAGCGACACCTTCTTTCGCACCCTGGACGAACTGAACCGTGACGACTCCGTCCACGGTATCCTGATGTTCCGTCCCCTGCCGAAGCAGCTGGACGGCGAAAAGGCGCGGCGGATGCTCTCCCCGGCCAAAGACGTGGACGGCTGTACGGACGGCTCCCTGGCCGGCGTGTTCACCAACACCGCCGTGGGGTTCCCGCCCTGTACCGCCCAGGCCGCCATGGAGCTCCTGAAGTATTACGGTGCGGCGCTGAAGGGCAAGCGGGCGGTCGTCATCGGGCGCAGCCTGGTCATCGGCCGTCCGGTGGCCATGATGCTGATGCACGCCAACGCCACCATCACCGTTTGCCATACGCGGACGGTGGACGTGCCGGCCGTGGCGCGGGAGGCGGACGTCCTGGTGGCCGCCTCCGGTCAGATGGAAAGCGTAGGAGCGTCCTATCTCAAGCCGGGTCAGATCGTCATCGACGTGGGCATCGGCTGGAACGAACAGAAACAGAAGCTTTGCGGCGACGTGTGCTTCGAGGAGGCGGAGCCCCTGGTGGCCGCCCTTACCCCCGTCCCCGGCGGTGTGGGCAGCGTCACCACGGCGGTGCTGTGCAGCCACGTGGTGGAGGCCGCCCGCCGCGCTGTCGATCCGGCGCAGGAGCGGTGATCCCATGGCGGAGCATGCGAACAGTCTGACCGCTTCTCCGGACCTCTCCCCACAGGCTTGGCGGAAGGCCCTACGAAAGCAAATGAAGGAAGCCAGGAATGCTCTCGCTCCGGAGGAACGGGCGGAACGCTCCGCCCGTGCCGTGGCGCTTTTGGCTGACAGCCCCGTCTTCCGGGCCGCCCGGACCGTGATGCTCTACGACCATGTGGGCGGGGAGCTGTCCCTGGACAGCCTGCTGACCCATCCGGCCGCCGCCGGGAAGGTCTTCTGCTATCCCCTCTGCGTCAGTCGGACGGAGATGATCGCCATGGTGCCCGGGGGCTGGGAGATCGGCGCCTACGGCATCCGGGAGCCCATACGGGCCCTGTCCCGGGAGGTGCCTCCGGAGGAGATCGACCTGGTGGTCTGTCCCGGCACCGCCTTCGACCCGGCTTGCTACCGCATGGGCATGGGGGGCGGTTACTACGACCGTTACCTGCCCAAATGCACCTCGGCCCGCGTCGTCATGGTGGCCTTCGAGCTCCAGCGGGTGGAACGGGTCCCGGTGGAGCCATGGGATCGACCCATGGAGCAGGTCTTCACGGAGGCGCGGGTCTATACCCGCGCGCAGACGCCCTTGAAGAAAGGGTGAAGGGACGCCGCTTTCCCGGGCGGCAGGCTTGACTTTGCCTTTCCCGCATGGTACAGTTCACATGCGGTTCACCTATATGACTATCATACGAAAATATACTAAATTGGAGGAAAAATCATGCTGAAGGAATCTCTGGAAAGACTGTCTTGCTACGACAAAGAGGTCGGTGAGGCCATGCAGGCCGAGTTCGCCCGGCAGAGCCGAAACCTGGAGCTGATCGCGTCGGAGAACATCGTCTCCGAGGAGGTCATGATGGCCATGGGCAGCGTGCTGACCAACAAATACGCCGAGGGGTATCCCGGCAAGCGCTACTATGGCGGCTGTGAGTGCGTGGATGTGGTGGAGAGCATCGCCATCGAGCGGGCCAAGAAGCTGTTTGGCTGCGACTATGCCAACGTCCAGCCCCATTCCGGCGCCCAGGCCAACATGGCCGTGTTCTTTGCCGTGATGAATCCCGGCGACACCTTCATGGGCATGGACCTCTCCAACGGCGGTCATCTGACCCACGGCAGCCCCGTGAACATGTCCGGCAAGTATTTCAAGTGCGTCTCCTATGGCGTGGACGCCAACGGCGTCATCGACTACGAGGACGTTCGGACCAAGGCTCTCGAGTGCCACCCCAAGCTGATCGTGGCCGGCGCCAGCGCTTATTGCCGCATCATCGACTTCCCCAAGTTCCGGGAGATCTGTGACGAAGTGGGCGCGGTGCTGATGGTCGACATGGCCCATATCGCCGGTCTGGTGGCCGCGGGCGTCCATCCCAGCCCCTTCCCCTATGCGGACGTGGTGACCACCACCACCCACAAGACGCTGCGCGGGCCTCGCGGCGGATTGATCCTGGCCAACAAGGCGGCTGCGGACAAGTTCAACTTCAACAAGGCCATCTTCCCCGGCATCCAGGGCGGTCCTCTGATGCACGTCATCGCCAGCAAGGCCGTGGCGCTGGGCGAGGCGCTGAAGCCCGAGTTCAAGACCTATCAGGAGCAGGTGGTCCGCAACGCCAAAGCTCTGGCCAACGCGCTCATCGCCCGGGGCCAGAAGATCGTTTCCGGCGGCACCGACAACCATCTGATGCTGCTGGACCTCATCGGCCTGGACGTCACCGGCAAGGAGCTGCAGAATCGTCTTGACGAGGTGTACATCACCGTGAACAAGAACACCGTTCCCGGCGAGCCCAGAAGCCCCTTCGTCACCTCTGGCATCCGCATCGGCACTCCCGCCGTCACCACCCGGGGCCTTAAGGAAGCCGACATGGAGAAGCTGGCGGAGCTCATTGACCTGGCCATCCGCGACTTCGACAACCAGAAGGACTACATCCGCAGCGAGGTCGTCAAGCTCACCGAAAAATATCCCATCTACCAATGATCGATCAGACCGAAGCCCGGCGCTTTTGCAGCGTTGGGCTTCGATCATTCAAATCGTTTTTCCACGGCCCGAGGCTATCCCGGCCATGCCTGATTTATTTGAGGCGGTATGGGATAAACGCCTAAAAAAGTTTTATATTATAGGATGATATTACTTGATTATTTCAGCTTGAAGACTATAATAAAAATGAAATAAAAAGGAGGATTCAATGATGAAAAAGGTATTGTCCATCGCACTGGTACTGCTCATGATCGTCGCTCTCGTGGCTTGCTCCAGCGGCAAGACCGAGACCAAAGAGGGCCCCATCAAGATCGGCTTCTTTGCCCCTGTCTCCGCCGCTTCCGCGGCCGCTGACGGCGCTTCCGCCCTCAACTCTGCCAAACTGGCTGTGAAACTGGTGAACGCCAACGGCGGCATCAACGGTCGTCAGGTGGAGCTGGTCGATTACGACGACGGTCTCGACACCACCCAGGCCGCCAACATCGCCGAGAAGCTGGCGGGCGACAGCTCCATCGCCGCCGTGGTCTCCGGTTCCTACTCCGGCCCCACCAAGGTGGCTGCCCCCATCTTCCAGGAAGCCGGCAAGCTGATGGTCTCTGCCTACGCCGTCCATCCCGATGTGACCGGCGCCGGCGACCTCATCTTCTCCCAGTCCTTCCCCGGTGCGGTCCAGGCCACCGGCGCTGCCGTGGTCGCCGCTGAGCAGCTCAAGGCCACCAAGGTCGCCATCATCTACGTGGACCTGGACTTCGGCACCACCCAGGTCAACGCCTTCAAGGCCAAGCTCGAGAAGGACTACCCCAATGTGCAGGTGGTCTATGAGCAGGGCGTGTCCATCAAGGACAGCGACATGACTTCCGTGGTCACCGCCGCCGGCGCTTCCGGCGCGGACCTGATCTATTCCGTCAACTACTACGAGCAGGCCGCCGAGGTCCTTCGCCAGGTGGGCATGCAGAAGCTGAACATCCCCGTGCTGGGCACCGAGGGCGCCGACTCCTGGATGCTGCTGGACATCGCCAAGGAATATGCTGACGGCCTCTACATCACCACCAACATGAACCGTGACGACCAGAACGCGCAGACCCAGGCCTACATCAAGAACTATCGCGAAGAGTACAAGATCGAGCCCGACATGGTGGGCGCTTCCGTGTACGACGCCTTCCAGGTCCTCTTCGAGGCCATGAAGAACGTGGGCACCGACACCCAGAATATGAAGGCGTACATCGCCGGCATGAAGAACTTCGACACCGTCACCGGCACGCTGCTCTACTACAACGCCGAGGGTTCCGCCGTGAAGCCCATCCAGGTCCAGCTGGTGACCAATGGCGAGTATCACTACTTCGGCGTGGTGGACGATGCTCAGATCATCGATCCCGCCAACTATTGATGGCGCCGCGTAAGAACGCAGCTTCGTCCTTTCCGGCAGTTCCATCCGTGTAAAACCGTATCCCGGACAGCGGAGGTGCCAAAAGGCATCTCCGCTGTTTTTGACTGAACGTAGGGGAGAAAGAAAACCATGTTCCTTCAACAGCTGATCAACGCACTGACCATCGGCAGCCTCTATGCGCTGACCGCCATGGGCGCCACATTGATCTACGGTATCCTGGGGATCCTGGATATCGCCAATGCGGGCGCCTATCTGGTGGGCGCCTATGTGGGCTGGTACGTTTACTACGCCACCGGCAGCATCGTGCTAGGGTTCCTCGTCTCCATGCTGGTGGTGGGCCTGCTGGGCATCTTCCTCCAGCGCGCCATCTATTCCCCCATCCTGGCCAAGCCCCGGACCCTGTCCATCATCCCCCTGGTGGCGGCGGTGGGCCTGTTCACCATCTCCTCGGACGCGGTCCGGCTCATCTGCGGCCCCAACTCCAAGGCCTACAATCTGAAATTTCCCATGGAGGTCATCCGGGTGGGCAAGGTCACCATCCAGCCCGCCTGGCTGCTGATCTTCGTGCTCACGGCCATCTTGCTGGCCATCCTGTGGTTCATCCTCAACAAGACCAAGCTGGGCCTTGCCTGGCGGGCCACCGCCGGGGATCGGGAGATCGCCCTGGTCTGCGGCGTCAACACCAACAACGCCATGGCCCTGTCCTACATCCTGGGCTACGGCTTCGCGGCCGCCGCGGGCATCATGACCGGCATCCTCTACAACAACATCACGCCGGCCCTTGGGGAGGTGCCCTCCTATAAGATGCTGGCCATCATCGTGTTGGGCGGCCTTGGCAACCCCCTGGGCACCGTCATCGCGGGCCTCATCATCGGCATCGCGGAGGTGTTCCTCTCCGTCTATACCAAGATCCCCATCCCCAAGGACGCCATCGCCTTCGTGGTCCTCATCATCATGCTGCTGGTGAAGCCTGAGGGCCTCCTGGGGCGCAGGAACAAGGTGTAAGGAGGTGTCGGTATGAATACGTTTTATCTCTTCTCCATCCTGGCTACCGCCGCCATCTTCACCCTGCTGGCCCTGTCGCTGAACATCATCACCGGCTACGCCGGCCAGGCCATGATGGGCATCGCCGCCTTCTTCGGCATCGGCGCCTATACGGCGGCCATCATCACCACCCACGGCGGCAACTTCTTCCTGGCCCTGCTGGCGGCCATGATCGTCTCCGCCGCCTTCGGCGCCATCCTGGGCGTCATCTCCCTGCGGCTCCAGGCGGACTTCCTCGCCATCACCACCATCGGCATCAACTTCGTCATGGAGGCGGTGTTCAACCGCATGAAGATCACCGGCGGCACCCTGGGCCTCACCATCGCCAAGCCCGTCGTCTTCGGCGTCAAGATGGGCAACAAGCAGTTCTTCATCCTGGCCGTGGTCTTCATCGTCATCCTGTGTCTGCTGCTGGTGAAGATGCGTAAAAGCTGGTTCGGCATGGCCCTGGCCTCCATCAACAACGATCCCGCCGCGGCCCGGTCCTTCGGCATCAACGTGAACAAGTACCAGATCCTGGCCTTCACCATCGGCACCGCCTTCGCGGGCCTGGCCGGCGGCATCTACGCCCACCGCATGGGCTTCATCTCCGCCTCCGACTTCGCCTTCGTGGTCTCCATCCAGGTGGTGTCCATGGTGGTCATCGGCGGCCTCGGCACCATCCGGGGCCCCATCTTCGGCGCGCTGCTCATCACCTCCCTGCCGGAGATCCTGCGCTTTGCCAAGGATTATCGGGAGTTGGTCTATGGGCTGCTGCTGGTGCTCATGGTCCGGTTCATGCCCCAGGGCCTCATCGGCGAGGATTCGCCCCTGTGGAACGCCCTCACCAAGCTCTGGCGGAAGCTGTTCCCGAAGAAGAAGACCCGGGCCGATCTCATCGTCGAGTCCGTGAAAGGAGGGGAGCAGGCATGAAGGAACTGATGCGCATCGAAGGATTGAAGATGTACTTCGGCGGCCTCAAGGCCATCGACGGCTTCGACCTTTCCATCTATGAAGGGGAGACCTTGGGCATCATCGGCCCCAACGGCGCCGGCAAGACCACCCTCTTCAACGCCATCTGCGGCGTGTACACCCCCACCGCGGGCAAGGTCATCTTCGAGGGCAAGGAGGTCCAGGGGACCCCGGCCCACGAGATGGCCAAGAAGGGCATCGCCCGCACCTTCCAGATCTCCAAGCCCCTGGCCGGCCTCACCATCTTCGACAACGTGGTGGCGGCCGCCGGCGTCCACGACTATACGGGCATCGCCTCCTACTTCCACAGGGCCAAGACCAAGGCCGTGGAGGACAAGGTGGAGAAGGTCATCCGCCGGGTGGGCCTGGAATCCGTGGCCAACAAGAAGGCTTCCGACGTGTCGCTGGGGTATCTGAGGCGGTTGGAGATCGCCCGGGCCCTGGTGACGGAGCCCAAGCTCATCATGCTGGACGAGCCCTGCGCGGGCCTCTCCAACTTCGCCATCAACGAGATCACCGCCCTGGTGATGCAGCTCAAGGCCGAGGGCCAGTCCATCGTGCTCATCGAGCACAATCTGCCCATCACCATGAAGGTCTGCGACCGGATCACCGTGCTGAGCTACGGCAAGAAGATCGCCGAAGGCACCCCCGAGGAGGTCAAGAACGACAAGCAGGTCATCGAGGCCTACCTGGGAGAGGAGGACTAAAGCAATGCTGGAAATCAAAGACTTATTCGTATCCTACGGCATGATGGAGGTCCTCCACGGCATCTCTCTGAAGGTGGAGGACAAGGAGCTGGTGTCCGTCATCGGCCCCAACGGCGCCGGTAAATCCACCCTGATCAAGACGGTCATGGGCCTCGTGAAGCCCACCTCCGGCCAGATCCTCTACAACGGCCAGGACATCACCAACCTGCCCGCCCACAAGCGGGCGGGGCTGGGCATCGGGTACGTGCCCGAGGGAAGGCGGGTGTTCGCCAAGCTCACCGTGGAGGAGAATTTGCGCATGGGGGCTTACGAGCTGAAGGACAAAAAGAAGATCGCCGAGAACATGGACCGGGTCTACGAGATCTTCCCCCGCCTGGGCGAGCGGAAGAATCAGCTGGCTTCCACCATGTCCGGCGGCGAGCAGCAGATGCTGGCCATCAGCCGGGCGCTGATGCTGTCTCCCCAGATGCTCCTCATCGACGAGGTGTCCATGGGCCTCATGCCCATCATGGTCAACACCTGCTTCGACGTCATCCAAAAGCTGAACGGCCAGGGCATCACCATCCTGGTGGTGGAGCAGAACGCCAACAAGGCCCTGAAGGTGGCCCATCGGGGCTACGTGCTGGAGACGGGCAACATCGTCCTCTCCGACACCGCCGAGAACCTGCGCAAGGACGACACGGTCCAGCGGGCCTATCTGGGCGGCTGAGCCCATCTTTTTCCAGGACCCCACCGGCACCCTGCCGGTGGGGTCTTATGGTTCTTGCCCCATTTTCCGGCACTTTGCCGGTTGTGTCCCGGGGACAGCTGTGGTAAAATACAAAAAACTCTTGACGAACAGGTAAGGCCCATGATTCGAAAGCTATTTCGGCAGATGCTGGTGACGCAGATCCTTTCCGCCATGACGGTCATGCTCTGCATGCTGGTGGACAGCATGATGATCGGCCGCTTTTTGGGCGTGGATTCCATGACCGCCTACGGCCTGGCGAACCCGGTGCTGTTGATCTTCGCCGCCTACGGAGCCATGCTCTCGGCGGGCGTCCAGGTCATGTGCGGCAAGACCGTGGGCGTGGGCGATCGGGAGGGGACCAACGCCTGCTTCTCGGCGGCGGTGGTGCTGGCCCTCAGCGTGTCCATCGCCGGGCTGATACTGATCCTGCTGCTGGTGGGCCCGGTCTGCACCCTTTTGGGCGCGGGCAGGCCCGGGCCGGGCAACCCGATCTTCGGCCTTACGAGGGACTATCTTCGGGGCTTCATCGTGGGCGCCCCGGCTTTCATCGTGGCTCAGGTCATGGTGCCCTTTTTGCAGATCTCCGGCAACCGGCTGCGCCTGGCGTTGGCCGTGGTGATGATGACCGTGGGGGACATCGCCTTCGATCTTCTCAACGTGTTCGTCTTCCACGGCGGGACGCTGGGCATGGGCCTTGCCTCCAGCTTCAGCTATTATCTGGCGCTGATCGTGGGCCTGGCCTATTTCTTCAAAAAGGACTGCCTCTTCAAGCTGAAGCTGAAATCGGTGACGGGCAAGGTCTGCGCCAAACTCCTTGCCTACGGCATCCCCACCGTCATCAACTCCCTGGCCATGGTGGTGCTGGTCTTCACGCTGAACAAGCTCCTGCTCTCCACCGGCGGCAACGGGGCCGTGGCCTCCTATTCCGTGATCTCCACCGTGGGGAACATCTGCTACTGCTTCGGGTCGGGGGTGGCGTCGGTGGCGCTGCTGCTGGCGGCCATGTTCTATAGCGACGAGGACAGGACCGCCATCCATACCCTGGTGAAGACCCAGGTCCATTACGCCGTGCTGCTGGACGCGGCTTTGGTGGTGCTGGTGCTGGCTTTGGCGCCGGTGTTGGTGGGCCTGTTTTTGACCGACCCGGCCGCCCGGACCATGGCCATCCAGGGGCTTAGGCTGTTCAGCCTGTCGCTCTTGCCCTGCTCGCTGAACACCACCTTCAAAAACTTCTATCAGGGGGTGAATCGGACCCGGTTCACGGAGCTCATCTCCCTGCTGCAAAACGTGACCTTCCCGGTGGCGGTGGCCTTTCTGCTGAGTCGCTTTTGGGGGACCACCGGCGTGTGGCTCTCCTTCCTGGGCGGGGAGCTGCTGACCATGGGCTTCATCTGCGCCGTGGTCTGGGCTAAAAATGGGAAGGCCTCCCTTTCGGCGGAGACCTTCGCCATGCTGCCCCGGCTCTTCGGCGTGAAGCCCAAGGACATGCTGGAGATGACGATCCGCTCCCAGGCGGAGGCGGCGGATGCCTCCATGAAGGCGGAAGCCTTCTGCCGGGAGCACGGCGAAAGCCCCCGAAACAGCATGCTCATCTCCCTGTGCGTGGACGAGATGGTCAACAACATCGTGACCCACGGCTTCAAAAAGGAGCGGAAGGACCAGAGCGTGGACGTGCGCATCTTCTTCAAGGACGGGAACCGGATCATCCGCATCCGGGACAACTGCGTGAACTTCGACCCCCTGGAGTATCTGGAGCTGCATAAGGCGGACGATCCTGCCGCCCATATCGGCATCCGCATGGTCATGAAGATGGTCAAAAACGCCAACTACGTGAACTCTCTGGGCCTCAACAACCTGACGCTGGTCCTGTAGGCCCCGCCTGCAAAAATGCGGCAGGGCGCATATCGCATCATAAAACGACTTTTCCAAGGAGACGGACCCTATGGCAGGCAGCAACACAGCGTTCGACGAATTCATCGCCAGCGAAGTCAAAAAGTATAAGGGCGTGTACGTGCCGGTGAAGGCCGGGATACTGCAGCGGGCGCTCATCCGCTGGGCCCCCTGCGCCAGCCTCCATCCCAACCCGGACGACGAGTTCTGTTCTCCTAAGGTGGGCCCGAACTATCAGATCATCTCGGAGTACATGTACAGCTTCCGCCTGGAGCGTCAAAGCTCCAAACAGTACTGCGAAGAACCGCTGATCGTGGAAAAGATCCGGCCCGACGGATACATGATCCTGAACGGACACCATCGGTGGGCTGCGGCTCTGCAGCTGGGGTTCCGCAGGATCCCCATCGAGATCGTGGATCTGACCCAGGAGATGGACATCCGAAACATACTCCAATATTCCAAGCACGACAAGCGGGTGACGCTGGATCTGGACGAGGTGGTGTTCCGCCCGGAGGTGGACGATCTGGCGGAAAAGCCTCTGCCCTTTCCCCTGCGCAACATCTACAAGCAGCG
>JAEEGF012196172.1_pt1 | contig 14100 bp, 16 predicted proteins | sample 9134171 | NCBI WGS metagenome assembly JAEEGF01 (sample SAMN16246542, study PRJNA631951) | gut metagenome | biome: gut microbiome; feature: rumen; material: AP-attached | host: Bos | place: Iran: Karaj | collected 2018-10
CTCTATGGCTAAGAACATGGCCGTGAATCTACATATCCCAGTAGCCTTCTTCTCACTGGAGATGAGCAACCTCCAGTTGGTGAACCGTCTCATTGCCAATACCTGCGAGATTCCGAGCGACAAGATCCGCACAGGACAGTTGGCTGATTACGAATGGCAGCAGTTGGACTATAAGTTGCGTGATCTTCTTGATGCACCGCTCTATATCGACGACACCCCTTCGCTCTCCGTGTTTGAGCTTCGTACCAAGGCTCGCCGACTGGTGAAGGAACATAATGTGAAGATTATCATCATCGACTACCTGCAGCTCATGAATGCCAGTGGCATGTCCTTCTACAGTCGTCAGGAAGAGGTGAGCGTCATCTCCCGTTCGTTAAAGGGTCTTGCTAAGGAGTTGAACATCCCTATCATTGCCTTGTCACAGTTGAATCGTAACGTAGAGAGCCGTACAGGCGACAGGAGTACCAGTGGAGCCGACAGCCGTCGTCCACAGTTGAGCGACTTGCGTGAATCAGGAGCCATCGAGCAAGATGCCGATATGGTCTGCTTCATCCACCGTCCGGAATACTACAAGATTTATACCGACGATCAGGGGAACGACCTTCGAGGCATTGCGCAGATTATCATCGCTAAGCACCGCAACGGTGCCATTGCCGATGTGAACCTCCGCTTCATCGGGCAGTACACCCGCTTCCAGAACCTTGATGACGACCAGATTCCCGATGTCATTCCATCGCGCATGAACGGTCCGTCACCTATTGGAAGCACTTCCACGCCTCCACCTCCAGAACCGGGCTTCTATCCAGAGCAGAGCGTCCCGTTCTGATGTTTACCATCCCTCAGGAAGCACGATGTTATCTACATCATGTGCTTCCTCAAACAGAGGGGCGATCACCTCGTCTGTGAAGCCAGCGATGCCACAACCAATCCGAGTGACCAGGAAGGTAAGTTCGGTATGCTCCTTAGCAAACGTTATGAACTCATCCACATACGGACGTATAGTCTCTACACCCCCTTGCATGGTAGGGATGGCATAACTCTGTCCCTGCAGGCCCACGCCCTGTCCCATGATAGCCCCAAACTTCCGATAGGCGATATAAGCCGCCCCACCGCCATGCATACCTTCCAGATTACTTCCAAACACAAAAATCTCGTTGGTTGTTATCTACACCACTTTCTTACACTGTTGTTACGCCCGTGTCTTCTCAGTTCTTTGCGCCATACAGTGAGGGGGGCAAACAAGTTTGATGAGTAATTATTATCAGATTCAAATTGATATAATAACAATTGGGTTTTGATAAGGAGGATGCGCTGGGTATTTATCTCATCATTGATGAGCCAATGGGGTATCCAACCATGGTGGCAGAAGAGCCTATCGGCTAGAACTCGTAGAGAGAACTTTTGATTTTCTCAGAAAATTTTATATCTTTGTAGAGCATTGGAAATCCAGAAACTGCGAACTTCTTGTTCGCAGTATAGAAGTAACTTTGCAAACAAATACCAACAAACCATAAACATAAATATGAGAAAAGTCATCTTTTTAGACATAGATGGTGTGCTGAACACCGAGCAGCATCGAAGACAATGCCATGACAAAGGCATCGCCTATTCCGATGAGAATGGAGATACATTTGATCCCGATGCAGTGGCCAGCCTCACAAAGATTATAAACCAGACCGGCGCAGACATCGTGATATCATCTTCATGGAAGTTTTGGGGCCTCTCAAGAATGAGGCAGATGTGGGAAGATAGGAAGCTGCCAGGAAAGATTATCGGCATTACACCAGATACCGTTAGCGACGAAATGCTACTGACGGCCAATCTTGATGAGATGGAGAATTTTGCCTTACGTGGAAGTGAAATAAAAGAATGGCTGTCCTTGCATGGCAAGAAAGTGAGTCACTACGCCATCATCGACGATGTAGATAGCTTCCTGCCAGAACAGCGCCCTTATTATGTAGAAGTAAGCCCCATTACGGGCATCACCGAAGAAGATGCTGAACGTGTGATTAAAATCCTGACACCATGAAAAAGACCAAGAAGATATTAGTGATACCCGATGTGCATGGCCGTACTATCTGGAAGAACCCCGTGAAGACATACCTTGACCATGTGGATAGAGTAATCTTCCTAGGCGATTATCTCGATCCCTATAAAGACGAGGCAGAGGAACACTATCCAGACGACGTCTATCAGAACTTTATGGAGATCATAGAGCTGAAGCGCCAACACACAGAAAAGGTCGTTCTGCTAAAAGGCAACCATGACGAGCACTACAGTTCTCAGACGTTCAAGGTGATAGCTGGAGGAACGCGTATGGATAAGATACATTGGGGCAAGTATTACCAAACGTTCAATGATAACAGCCACTTGTTCAAGCTTGCCCATTTAGAGCAGGTGAAAGACACCCCTTATCTGTTCACACATGCAGGCCTTACTGCCTATTGGATAAATAAGGTAAACTCAAGGCTTTGGCACCTAAGCGACAACAAACTCTCTGTGGCCGATCCAGACATCATAGACAAGATAAACCAGCTGGACGACAGCTTTGTGGGGCAAGGGTTGTTGGCCGTTATTGGGAGATCTCGCACACTCTTCGGTGGTGAAAAGACAGGCAGTGTACTATGGGCAGATATAGAAGAACACCCCATTCCCTCGGCACCAGCAACGTATGGCCTCAATCAGGTGTACCAAGTATTTGGACATACCAGAATAGGACCAGAGAGTGGGGGATTGTGCATCTTTGAGAACATCGCCATGATAGACACCCAGCAGTGCTATATGATAGATGAAAGCACAGAAAAACAGATAGAGACTTTAAGCGAATATGAAAATAAATAGTATCTTTGCACCCGAATAGAAGAAGAAATTCGGAGATTTACATCAAGAACGCGGAAACGCGTGCCAACCGAGCTCTACGGAAAGAGCAATCCAGAGAGCCACGGTGGCGAGCTTTTAAAGCAGATGTGGGCATACGCCAAAAACTCATGATAGCTCAGAGACTGTAGATTTCCTTATATGTTCAGCGATGGCATATAGGGATTTTTTATGCTCCAAAAGCAAGTGTTGTTACTTGTCGTTAAACCCACTCAGCGGAGTTTGAAACCTATTGTTTAACGATTAAAATAACAACATTATGGAAGATTTAAAAGAGAAGCCTATTACAGTAACTATTACATTCCTGAAAGGTGATTCAGCAAGGAAAGCAGCCGCTTTTTACGAAAGACGAAGAGAGAAAATCATAAGAAATTATGATAAGATACTACTTCACATACCTCATTCTTCAACAGCATTTCCTAAGGAATCTACACATTCCTTTGATGAACTTGATAATGAAGAGAAACTTCTTATCGATTACTACACTGATGAGTTGTTTAAACCACTTTGGAATAGGAATATAGAATCTTTCGTTTTTCCTTATTGCCGTTTGTTTTGTGATGTGGAACGTCTTGTAAATGATCCTTTAAGATACGAAGGATTGGGCATTTCTTATAAACGAAAAGTGGCTTTTTTGTGGGAACGTTCTTTTGGCACATTAACAGAGGCTTTTAATCATTATGCAGATTTTCATGCTTATGTAACAAAAAGAATGGTAGAGCTTACTGACATGAATAAAAATCTGTTGATCGACTGCCACAGCTTCTCTGCATTGCCAAACCTTCTGAACTCCAATCCTCCAGATATCGACATCTGCATTGGCTATAATGAGGATGAAACAAAACCAGAACAAGAAAAAATTGATTTGATTGTAACACATTTCAGATCACTGGGATACAAAGTTGGCATCAACGAACCTTTCTCTAATAGCAAGACCTTCGCCGTTCCTGTGAAGTACCATTCGGTGATGATCGAAGTCAACAAACGTCTGTATATGGACGAACAGACACTCGAGAAAACCGAAGGATTTGAGAAACTGCAAAACGACATCCAAGCACTCTATGCCACATTGTTGAACGCATGAAAAAAAGGAGCTACCTATTGGCAGCTCCTTTTATCATCTTATGCTATGACATTGGGAACAAAAAACTCGAAATCATACCATCCCAGATTAAGAGAGAGTGATAAAAACCGGAAGACCTTTATATCATCGGTTGAATTACAACCTCCAATCCAACGTAAAGAGATTTTGCCGTTCTCATCGTACGTGCAGCTGCATCCCATTTTCATAAGAACATCAAACAAATGGTTGTTTGAAACCAAGCAGTTTTTCATACTTTTCTTTTTCGCCATTTCGTTTTATTGTGTATAATGATTGCAAACATCATGCTCGTTAGCGCAGCAAGTTGCGTTAACGTACATCTTTCTGTCCTAGGACAGCTCCTATGTTTACATGTTGATTTACTCAGGATAATTGCCTTCGATATACGCCTTGATCAGCGAGGCATGCGAGAGAGGTTTCTTAGGATTGTTCACATCAGCGTTGGTGTCATAGTCCAGCAGCACCACGGGCTTGTTCTTCGCAATGATCCTGATGGCAGTGACCAACTTCTTGAGCTTGTTTTCCAACACCCACTTGTAGGCAGGCAGATAGATTTTCTTGCGGGCTTCGATATATTCCAGCATCTCCTCACCACGGATGCCCTTGCGGTGCCCCAGGCAATTCCCGAACTTGCGAGAAGTACGCTTGATGTTCTTCATGTCCGTGATCTTGAACGAATGCACATCCACACCCACATTCTCGAACACCTTCAGACCCTGCCAGATGCCCTCCACGGTCTGTGAAGTCACACCATTAGAGTAGGGAATAGGAATACCACCATGAGGATAAAACGGACTGAATTTGACGAACTCATCATCGGCATGACTGGTCACGTCAATGATCATAGCACCAGGATACTCCTTTTCCAGAGTCTCCATCTTCTTTCTCTTAGATTCTACAATAATCGTCACAGGCTTCGGATTTTCGTTACGAACAAAGTTAGATAAATTCTCAGACATTTTAAAATCGCTTACCTTAATTTTAACTATCATAAACCTCCATTTTTTTTATTTTACCCAATGGCGGGCATATATGATTGCCAAAAAAAGGCCGAATAGTACCACCCCAAAATCAAAAAAATTTCATTTTTAACATTTGTGTAAAATTTACGCAATCTTTTTTGGAAGTTCGGAATAAATCCCTTACCTTTGTTGCGTTAGAATAACGCAGTAATTAAAAAAGGGGTAATGGGAAGAATAATCAATGTTAAAGGTTTTGAAGAAGAAGATAAGTTGTCTTTCAATGAAGAAAAAAGAGAGCTTATCAAAGTACGTAAGCGATTCTTTGAGAAGGTGGTAGATGGGGAGCGGGATCGCACGTTGTTGGCCTTGGTGAGTAAGTTCCAGACTCTGAGATATGAAGATCTGGAAGAAGTCTATAACGACGGATGCTTGGTGTTGTGGGATAAGTTTATGGATGAAGAGTTTGAGTTGATAGAAAAGAGCATTACGTGGTACCTGTGGAAAATATGTGATAACATAGGGAAGCACTATCTTAGGAAGGTGAATGACAATATAGAGAGTCTGGATGTGATATTAGAGAGAGATAGTGAAAAAGTCTATGATGATGCCGATGGTCTGGTGCGAGTGTTCGATGTGTTTGATGAAGAGATAGACGATGAAGCCAAGCTGAGCAGATTGGATGAGATATGGGAGCAGTTGAGTGATATAGACAAGATGATCCTGGAGAGCTATTATGTAGAAAAATGTAAGTTGGAAGACATAGCCAAGAAGGTAGGATATAAGAACGCCAATACCGTAAAGAGTAAGAAAGATAAGGTGTTGAAACGCATGTTGAAGAAAATGAAAGAGAATGAATAATTCTTGTGCAAATCAATCTTCACTGCGCAGCCGTAATGTTTCATGTTTAATGTTTAATGTTCAATGTATAAGTACAAATACCCCCATCCGAGTGTCACCACTGACTGTGTGATCTTCGGATTCGACGGAGCGAAAGTCAATGTCCTTCTCGTGGAGAGAGGCGTAGAACCCTATAAAGGACGCTGGGCATTCCCTGGCGGCTTCATGAAGATGGACGAGTCGGCCCTGCAAGGCGCCAAGCGCGAGCTGTACGAAGAAACCGGACTGAAGGACGCCTACATCCACCAGTTCCATACCTTCACAGCACCCGACCGTGACCCCCGTGAGCGCGTCATCACCATAGCCTACTATGCACTCGTGCGCCTCAGTGAAGTCAAGGCAGGCGACGATGCCGCCAAGGCCCAGTGGTTCCCACTCGACAAGGTACCCTCACTGGCGTTCGACCATGACCAGATCCTCCGCGAAGCCACCATTGCCCTTCGTCGACAGATCCACTTCGAGCCCATCGGCTTCGAGCTGTTGCCCGAGAAATTCACCATGACCCAACTCCAGCACCTCTATGAAGCCATCCTCGAAGTCAAGTTCGACCGTCGCAACTTCTCCAACAAGATGCAGCACCTAGGCATCCTCACCCAGTTGGACGAGACCGTCATCCTGCCCAACAAGAAGGAAGCCTTCCTCTACAAGTTCAATGCCGAGAACTACCAGATACTGAAACAAAAAGGATTCCGATTAGAATTTTGACCTATGGAAAAAGACCCACAAAAAGAAGCCCGCGAACGAAACCTCGACCGTTTCGTACATGCACAAGACGGAAGCGCCCTCTACGACGGCACCGAAACCTATGACACCGCCCTTCAGGAAATAAAGGCAGGCAAGAAACGCACCCACTGGATCTGGTACATCTTCCCACAGATGAAAGGACTCGGCCACTCCGAAATGTCCAACTACTATGGCATCGATGGGCGCGAAGAAGCCAAGGCCTACATCAATCACCCAGTGCTCCGCGCCCGCCTGATAGAAGCAACCGAAGCCGTCCTGAACAACGAACATTCCCCTTATGAAATCTTTGGTTCCGACACCATCAAGTTCCGTTCATGCATGAAGCTCTTCGCCTCAGTCTCCGATGAGCCCGTCTTTAAACAGATCATTGCAAAGTATAAGTGGAACTAAAAAACCATATTTCATACACTCAGAAGGGTACAGGTTATTTTTTCTTAGAGGAATGAGGTTTTGTGTTACAGAAATTAAGGGGATTTCAGGAATAAAGTATTATGAGTTTTAAATGGAAGAGTTAGAACAATAAAGAACAATAAAAACGATAGCATATGTGGCAATTTAAAAGAATGTAAATAATAATTGAAAAGTATACCACCATAATAATCCAAAGTATACCACGTAGGGGGAAAAAACAAAGGCAGAGCTTTTTGACTGGTATTTTGAAAAAAGATGATGATTTGTTGGTGACCTTTTTACAAAAACTGGTAATGGTAATAGGGTACTAAACAATAAAACCAAAAGTGATTATGGAACTAACCTTTGAAAAGTGGGAAGATGGAAGATGGTTTGTTGTTATGCCAGAGTATGACGGCGACCAAGAAGATCTTGAAATGGTAGATGGGGCAGACGAGCTGCTCGACTTCTTGACAACAGATGGCCTCTATGTGACAATCGATTTTACAGAGGATGACGCCCCTGACTTCCTATATATTCTCGAATTAGTGGCACACGACAACATTGGAGGTACATATCACGTTATAAACCTTCCAGGATTTGAAAAGGATATTTGGCTTTGCAATGTTGTTCACGAAGTATTTGGAGAGCATCCAGAACTTATTCGATTCAGAGTATAAAATAATTACTAATAATTCTATGTAAAACTTACAGCGATTCCTGACAACGCAAGAGTTATGCCAACCCCTACATGAGCGGGCTTAGTATCATGGGTAAATATGTGAAAGAGTTCTGTGAGTTTGCAAAGGCCTATCCAAAGAAGCGTTTCTTTGTTACTCCTATTTGTTGCGGTATTGCAGGATTAGCAAAATATGAAATGGCAGCTCCTTTTCCATTCATTTCATACATTGTAATAGAGATTTCATACAAATTTCCCTAATTGATATTTGATTTTTCAAATCAACTTTTTATCTTTGTAGAGTTCTCATTTTGACATTTCTGCTTACACAGGAGAGAAAAGTGAGGATACATACATATAAAAGGCGTTTACTAAACTGGCTCCACGTTTTTTTATTTGTGTGATAACCTTAAACTAATAATATCTGCTTATAGGGAGCTGGAGGCAGGGAAATATTTTACTTAGAATATGCCAGGACAAGGATTGAAGTACAATGTTGACATTGTAATGTGTATTGATTGCACAGGTAGTATGGGATCTTTACTTGATACTGTAAAGACAAAGGCATTAAAATTTTATCCCGATTTGAAATCAAGTTGTGATGCTAAAGGGAAGAACATTTCAGAATTACGAATTCGTGTAATTGGTTTTAGGGACTTCTATGCAGATGGAGAGAGGGCTATCGAAGATTCTGGATTCTTTAATATCCCCGATCAAGATTCTGATTTTAAGGCCTTTGTGGGAAAACTTGAAGCAGATGGTGGTGGTGATGAACCAGAAAATGGATTAGAAGCCTTGGCGATGGCTATCAATTCCGATTGGACAAAAGGAGGCGATAGAAGAAGACATGTTATTGTTGTGTGGTCTGATGCATCTACACATCCTGTAGGCTTAGAAAAATGCAAAAATGAGTTTTATCCTCAAAATATGCCAGCAGATTTCAATGAACTTACAAATTGGTGGGATGATGAGCAATCTGGAAAAATGAATAAGTCGGCCAAAAGGCTGATTGTATTTGCTCCAGATGCAAGTGCTTGGACAGAAATAGGAATAAACTGGAACAATACTATTCATCATCCTGCAAAAGCTGGAGAAGGACTTGAGGAAGTTGATTATGAGACTATTATGGCAACGATTGTTAACTCTATTTAAGAAGAAAATGCAGGATAAAGATCCTATATCAATAAGTTTTGTAACAGAGAAGATAGTGGGGCACGGAGAGGATGCTCCACCTCTTCTCATTACAAAAGGACAAGCTTATGCTGTTGGAGTTTTTGACGGAATGGGGGGAGCTGGTGCGGCTATCTGTAATTCATCTTTAGGTGATGGATTTACTAAGGCTTATGTAGCATCTAGAATAGTATCAGCATCAATGAATAATTATCTTCATAATCATCTTTCTACAAATGATGTTTCTATTGAAGATATGAAAGAAGAAATTAGACGTAACCTTCTCAAAGAGCAAGAAAGATATAAACCTAAGGTTGTATCTTCATTGCGAAGCAAATTGGTACGTGATTATCCCACAACTATGGCGGTTGTAACTGCTATTGAGAAAGATAATACAATTTTAATTGATAGTTATTGGGCTGGTGATTCCCATTGTTACTTATGGACAAAAGAAGGCCTTTCTCAAATTAGTAAAGATGATTTGGAAGCAGATAATGATCCGATGGAGAATTTGAGTAATGATTCACCTATATCTAACTGTATATGTGCAGACCGCAATTTTGATATTAATCATATTCATATAGAATTACCGAAACAGCCTATTGCAATAATAAGTGCTACTGATGGTTGTTTCGGTTATTATCCTACTCCCATGCATTTTGAATTCATTCTTAAAAAGAGTTTGCAAGAAGTTAAAGACGCGACAAGTTGGGGGATTAAGATAGAAAAATACATTCAGAAAGTTACAGGTGATGATACATCTTTATCTTTGATTGCTGTAGGTTTTGATTCATTCAAAATGCTAAAAAAACTATTTGGAAAAAATCCAGTAGAAGGTATGGGTAGTATCTGGTCTAATGAATTAAGAATTAAAGAATTAGAAAAAGAGTTAGCTCAGAGAAGAATTAATTTAAATCATGCTATCGAGTCTGGATGGCTACGTTATAAAAACGAATATATGAAACATCTAAATAGCAAAAACGATGCCGATGCTTGAAGGAGAAGTTATAAATGGCTACAGAATTTTGAAAGACTTTGTAGTAGCTGGAGGTATGAGCAAAGTTACTTTTGCTGAAAAAGGCGGAAAAGAATACTTCATTAAAGAGTTTCTTTCTCCTAAGTATCCTTTGCCTGACAGCCCAGGCGGTGAAAAGATGAAAGCTCAGAAGCGAAAAGCATGTGAAGCCTTTGAAAACCATCATCGCGAATTGAATAAGAAAATTGGTTCAAAAGTTTCACTTGGAGGGAACTTAGTATTTGCTGTTGATTTCTTTCGTTGTGGAGCTTGTTATTATAAAGTGACAGAAAAAATAGATATATCTTCGCTATCCTGTAAAGAAATATCCAGACTGCCATTTGATAAGATTGTTTTAATAGCTAAATCTGTTTGTCATAGTATTCGGATTTTACACAGCTTGAATATTGTTCATGGAGACTTGAAACCTGATAATATACTCATAAAGAAGACATCATTAGGCTATTCGGGTAAATTAATAGATTTTGATGATAGCTATTTCAGTGGTAATCCACCAACAGACCATGAAAGTCTAGTCGGAACTCCTGAGTATTATTCGCCAGAGCAAGCTGCATATATTATGGATGAAGACGATGAAATACCTGGGAATACTTTGACACTCAAATCTGATATATTTACATTAGGTATTATACTCTCAGAATATTTTACGGGGAAGAAACCAGTTCTCCCCTCTGGATTTGGTAGTACTTGGGGATGTGTCGTAGAAGGCAAGAACTTCTCTTTTGCTAAAAGAATGTCAGATAGATTGGATAGTCTAATTCGTGCAATGCTCAGCAATAAGGCTTCAGATCGCCCATCTATTGATGAGGTCTTTAAGACTCTACAAACACTAAAAGAATCAGATCCTATCACAACACCTCCTCCACCTCCAACTAAAATACCAGTTAAGCCTATCTCTGAGCCTGAAGAAAAAGTTGGAATACGTAGTACTTTTAAGGAAAAGAAAAAAGGAACAGATATAAAACCTGCTGAAGAATCTGCTAAGAAACCAAGACTTCGTAGTAAAACGTGGAAGGTATAATAATAATTAAGATTTAGCGCAATAAAAAGAATATTGTAGGGTATTATTTCCCTAAGGACAGACTGTTCCGTATAGATAAAGAACTGAGAGATATAAAGTGCCTGTTTAAGGACAAAAGTTGGTGTGCCATTTAACTTGGAATTTGAAGAAGTTCAATTACAAAATATATTATAATGATAGGAGGTATAATAGGCGATATAATTGGCAGCATTTATGAGGATGGGCTAATAAAGAGTAAGACATTCCCTTTATGGGATGCAAATTGTCATTTTACAGATGATACTGTATTGACAGTTGCTACTGCTGATTGGCTTATAAATGGTGGTAATTGTGAGGATTATTATTACTCATATGCCTTGAATTATCCATCTTGTGGCTATGGAACAGGATTCCTCAAATGGGTCTTTATGCGTAAATATAGAAATAAATACCTACCTTATAATAGTTTTGGCAATGGCTCTGCGATGCGAGTGGGACCAGTAGGATGGTATTGTGAAAACATTGAAGATGTAATGCGGATTAGCAAAGAATCTGCAACATGCACCCATAATCATGAAGAGGGAATTCGCGGAGCTCAGGCTATTGCTTGTTGCGTATTTCTTGCAAAGAAGAAAATAGCAAAGAAAGAGATGAAGCGAATAATAGAAAATAGGTTCAATTATAATATCAGTCTTTCTTTACATGAAGCAAGTAAAGATTATATATGGAATGCAACTTGCCAGAACACTGTTCCTCAAGCAATCATTTCCTTTTTAGAGAGTGTCGATTTTGAAGATAGTATCAGGAATGCTATATCTCTTGGAGGGGACTCTGATACAATTGCTTGCATGACAGGGGCAATCTCTGAAGCTTATTATGGAATCCCTGTCGTAATACGTAAACGAGCATTGGATTATATACCTAAAACAATGATTAATATAATAAAAATGTTTGAGAGTTGTTATGGCAGTGGATAAAACCTTTATTGATGTATGATATGAGTTGGATTTGTAAGAAATGTGAAACTGAGAATCCTGAGAGTCTTGAAAGATGTGAAGTCTGTAATTCTTTACGGGAAATAAGGATGTCGTATGTTGAAGAATTTAATGAAACAAATGACAACAAAGAAATAGCTGCATGGAAGAGTAGAGCTATACGCTATGAGAAAGATGTTGTGAATTATGATTATATCGTGGCTAAATATGGTTATTCCCTATATGGCGATATCATCCTATTTGCTCCTTATTTACTCTATTCTGCTGATCAGGGGGATCAAGAATCTCAGCTTAAGTTGGGTGAACTGCTAATAAGTCACTGGAGAAATGATAATAGAGCAAAAGCTTTCCAATGGTTTTCAAAATCTGCTAATCAAGGCAATGGTAATGCAATGGAAAAATTAGCTTTTTGCTTCGAAAAAGGAATAGGAACTAAAAGAGATTATTTTGAGGCACAGAAATGGTATCTGAGAGCTATATATCATGGTTGTGAAACAGCTCAATTAGGACTTAATCGTATAAATAAAAATACATGATCTTATGAGTTGGATTTGTAAGAAATGTGAAACAGAGAATCCTGATACAATGGATGTATGTGAAGTATGTGATGCAATAGCTCCACGTATTATTGATTTTTCTTACGATAAGTTACTCATGGGTTCTCCAATTAAGGTAAAATGGAAAGCTGAGTTTTGTGATAGTGTTACTATAGAATATGATGGTAAGAGAATAGATGTTTCAGGAAAAGAATTCTTCGAAATAGAGAATCCTGTTGAGAGGGACATTTCTTTCTTTATTTCTAACATAGATACTACTTCAAGGATGGTTCTCTATCATATGGATTTTCTTGACAAACCAAAGATTAGTTTCAATGCTGACAAATTGAAGTTAAAAAGAGACCTTGGAGAATCTGTTAATTTGACATGGAAAGTGGAAAATGCATTATCCATAAAAATGATATGCTCAGATACTTCTTCAGAGATAGATACTATTGGTAGTAAGACCATATCTCCGGTAGATGATTCTGTCTATACAATTGAAGCTTTGGCTTTAGATGGGAAAACCATATTCTCTGAAAACCTTGTTATCAAAGTTTTTGATGAATGCAAGATTGATTACTTTACTGATAAGTATTATGTGTTTCCTTCAATCCCCATTACTTTATCATGGAATGTGAAGAATGCGAAGAAAGTATGGTTTGGATCTGAAGAAGTGAATGCTTCTGGTAAAAAAGTTGTAGAGCAAGACCACGAATCTGTTTATACACTTTTTGCAGAAGATGAGTTTGGCAAAAAGGAGAAGAGCATTACTGTAGGGATGTTACCTGTTCCTCAAGTTAAATCTTTGTTGGTTCCTGTTCCAAATATAGTCAATAATATGTCAATAACAATTAACCAACCAAGATATAATGTGAATGTGAGATTCCCACAAGTAGATATAGACTGGATTAAGGCAGAGGTCCCACGAGTCAAATCATTTAAAGATTTGGGATTAAACGTGGAGTTATCTCCACCTTCGCCGAAACTTAGTTTTATGAGTTCAATAAAAAGAGTATTTAACAATGTAACGAGTAAATGGATATGGAAGAAATAAAAAATAATAATGAGGATACAATTAAATGGGGTGGATGGTTAAATGAATTCTTATGGATTTGTGCAGGAGCTAATAGAAAAGTATTAAGGCAATGTCCAACAGATTATGCTAAATTCGCAGGAATTGGAGGAACAATACTGTTTACAGCTCTGATGGCTATGATTTCAGGTGGCTATGCTTTATATTTTGTTTTTAATAGTGTAGTAAAAGCAATAGCTTTTGGTATCTTTTGGGGACTGTTGATATTTAATTTAGATCGTTTCATTGTTAATACTATGTATTCTGATGGTAAAGATACTATCAGTCGGAGAGAGTTTTTTAGCGGACTTCCTCGTATCATCATGGCTATATTTTTAGGAATAGTCATTTCAACTCCTCTTGAAATGAAAATTTTTGAAGACAGAATTAACTCTCAACTTGTTAAGGACAATATTGAGAGAAGTAATCAAGTGCGAGAGGTTGGTAATGCAGGTAATAGTTCTAATAAAGAGAGTCTTAAAGATTTTGAGGCTCAAAGAAAAGAACTTATTGCAGAGAAACAGAGATTGGATAGTGAGCGAAGTGCAATAGATAATGAATTGCAAAAGGCTAATCGTGAGTTAATGGAAGAAGGTGAAGGAACGGCTTTAAGTGGTAGAATAGGAAGAGGACCTAT
>JAEEGF012297451.1_pt1 | contig 14100 bp, 14 predicted proteins | sample 9134171 | NCBI WGS metagenome assembly JAEEGF01 (sample SAMN16246542, study PRJNA631951) | gut metagenome | biome: gut microbiome; feature: rumen; material: AP-attached | host: Bos | place: Iran: Karaj | collected 2018-10
AAAGGATCTGGAAAATGTGCCTCTTTTACTGACCTCTCATACCTGTAGCTTCAGGCGCATGCTTCTTGATGATTTCTCCAGGCATGGAGTAACACCGAAGATCGAACTGGAAACCAGCAGCAAGGAGATCCTTAAGGCTTTTGCATCAAACGGGCTTGGGATTGCATTTATGCCAGCCATGGCAGCAGAAGTGGAAGTGAAGGAAAAGAAGCTTAAGAAGCTTGATTGGGCTGGTGATGATTTTCCGATCTTTTCGCAGGTTTTTGTGCATAAGGATAAACGCCAAAACCGGGTGATAGAGGAATTGGTAGGACTGATCGCCAATGATAAAAAGTGACATAATGGTTGAAGTGTGCACTTAACACTCATATAATCATATTATAGACAATTGTTCAACACTCATAGGAGGACAAAGGTATGCCAAGAGTAAATTTATCACTTTCACAGGATATGTATGATAGCCTTGAAAAAGAGGCCAAGAAGCAGAACATCACTGTTAACTACCTCGTGTGCGAGATGCTGGAGGAGCGCTATGGTAAAAGAACTACCTACGACTATACAGTAGCCGTTGGCGAGATGATCAAGGAAGCCAGGAAGATGGACAAAGACTTCACTCTGGCTGACCTTCCAACTTTCGCAGACGTCAACCAGGTTCTTTCAGAGTACAAGATCAAGGAATCTCCTGCCCAGGTAAGAGCCCGTCTTGGAAAGATGTTCAACGAAGCAGTCAAGAATGGCACAGCCAAGGGCATAGAGAGAGCTATAACCATGAAAGACGGAAAGGAACAGCTCAAGTTCTATTGCAGAGCCGCTGTTTATGTTAATAAGAAGAAGGGCTGAGATGTTTAAAAAGAGAGCTGGAAAGAAGACTTATGATAAGGAAAACAAGAAACCTGTGATCAAGGCAAGCATCTGTAACGGAGAGCAGGTCGCAGGCTTTAAGGACATCCATACGGGAACCTTCGAGGAAGTCATGCTGATAAAAAGCCCTAAGGATCTGCAAAAGTTCAAGGAAGACTACGGTATCAGCGGAGATATAGAAAAGATTTATTGAGGTTTTGATAGCAGATGAGTGATTACGACTCAAAGGTCATAAGAAAGGCAATAACTGTGTATGGCTTCGTCCAGGGAGTGGGCTTTCGCTACAGGACGATCCATGCAGCAGGCCTTGTGGGAGCTACCGGATGGGTGAGAAACAATCCTGACGGTTCCGTGTCTATGGAAATTCAGGGCACTGAGGAGCAGATAGACAAGGTGTTTCAGATGGTGGAGCAGGGAACCTTCATCTCCATCGACAACATGGATGCAAAAGAAATACCTCTTGCTGACGATGAAAGAGGATTCAATGTTTGGTGAAGGAGTTTATCAAGGAAAATGACAATAGATGAGATAAAAGAGATAGTCAAAGACGCAGGCAATATCCTGCTCACAGCAAAGCGCCCGAAGATCATGGAGAAATCCGGCCATGCGAACTTCGTGACTGAGACAGATGAAAAGGTCCAGAGATTCCTGGTGGAAAGATTTAAGACAGTTCTTCCTGAAGCAGAGTTCCTTGGGGAGGAAGACGGACAGGATGTCTTTTCAGCCAAGATGGCAAGCGGCTACTGCTTCGTCATTGATCCGATAGATGGAACATCAAATTTTATCTATGAGTATCGACCATCAGTCATATCTGTGGGACTGCTTAAGGACGGAAGACCCTACATGGCAGTTGTGTACAACCCCTATGACGATATGATGTTTTCAGCGGAAGCTGGGCAGGGGGCATGCATGAATGGTGAAAAGATAATGTCCTCTGATGCACCTTTGTCTGACCAGTTGGCATGCTTTGGCACCTCTCCCTATTACGAAGAACACAGAGACAGGTCTTTTGACATCGCTAAAAAGCTCCTGCCCCGGTGCGTCGACCTTCGAAGATCCGGCACAGCAGCCTGGGATATGTGCTGCGTTGCCATTGGAAGATGCGGACTATACTTTGAATTGAAACTGCAGATCTGGGATTACGCGGCAGCAGCACTAATTGCCAAGGAGGCAGGCTGCACTGTTACTGATATTGACGGCAATCCTCTTTCCTACACGAGAGCTTCTTCAGCCCTTTGCATGTCCAGAGGCGTAAAAGAAATACCGGATTGCTTTAAGTGAGATCTGACACGTCGCCTTTTCTTGGTATCTGGGCCAGGATGACAGCGGTGAAGATGAGAACACAGCCAAGAGCTTCACGGCCTGTCATGGTCTGGCGCAGGATCAGCCAGCCAAAGATAGAGGAGAAGACCGATTCAAGGCTCATGATAAGTGAAGCCAGGGCAGGGGGAAGATCTCTTTGCCCAATAGCCTGGAGGGTGTAGCCAACTGCACAGGAGAATATTCCGGTGTAGAGGATCGAAACCCAGGACAGGGGCATGGAGAGGCTGCTAACCCATGCGGATGGATCGGGCAGGAACTCATATATGAAGGCAGCCACCAAAGACACAGCGCCACTTACGAAGAACTGAACGCAGGCAAGGGCCACAGGGCTCATCACCTTTGCATAGTGATCCACGCACAGGATCTGAATCGAGAACATAAATGCGCAGGCCAGGAGCGCAAGGTCAGCGGTTGAGACTCTAAGGCCGCTTCCCCTGGCAGGTATGCACAGAAGGTACAAGCCGAAAAGAGCTATTCCCACGGCAGGCCAGACCAACGCAGAGCACTTTTTCCCAATCACAAGTCCTAATATCGGCACCAGAACAATATAGCAAGCCGTCAAAAATCCAGCTTCTCCTGCATCAGCTCCCAGGGCAATTCCTCCCTGCTGGAACGTCGAAGCTAGGAAAAGAGCTAATCCACAAATAATCCCACCAATCAATTTATTAAATGGAATCTTATTAGGCGCAATATTGTGGCCTTTAAGAAATGGCAGTAGGCAGCATCCACCGATGATGAACCTGATTCCATTAAAGGTAAATGTGCCCACATTTCCGCCGGCAACCGACTGAGCCACAAAAGCCAGCCCCCACACCAGCGAAGCCAGTAGTAACAATAATGAACTTTTTATCTGAGAGTTTTTAATTTTAAACATAATTGCTTCTATTATACGCTGTTCTACGGCGATGTCTACGGCGGGTGGGTAGGAATTACAGGCGAGAATATCGATATCGCGGATGATATCTGACAGGGGTATGAGAGCTCTTTTACCTGGTTCTGTTTGATGTGGACTGTTTGCGATATGCAGAGGGCGTCATGCCTGTGTGCTTTTTAAACTGCCTTATATAATGCTCTGTGGTATCGTACCCAACAGCTTCTGCTATGGTCTGCACCGTCATGGTGGAATTGGCAAGAAGATCCTGCGATCTTTCGATTCGGACAGTTCGCAGGATATCTGTGTAATTCATGCCTGTGAGCTCTTTTATCAGTCTTGATGTATATTCATTGGAATAGTGGAACTTATTTGACAGATCCGACAAGGTAACGTCTTTGTAGTTTTCCTGAATATACTGGATAAGAGCATAGCGCTGGACATCTACTCTGGAGTCGAACAGGGGCATCTGAACAGATTCGGAGTACCGTCTAATTATCAGATAGAAGTCGAGGAGTAGGGTGTTTGTTATGGTCTGGTAGTGGTACTCTTCCTTGTTGCGACTCTCTGTTAACATCCATATGAAGGACTCGGAAATGGCCGCGTCCTGGCCGGTCCTGAACATTATATAATCGTTCGCCTTTTTGGCATAAATGTTGTTCAGAAAGAAGGATGAGAGGATGTTACGGGTGTTGAGAAAGGAGTAGAACATAGTGTGAAGTGTATCACGGCGCAGCATTATATTTATGGCGATAGTGTCGTCAAATACCGCAAAAGAATGCCTGATTCCCGGTGGGATCACGCAGAAATCTCCTGTTCTCATCTCAATGGTATTGCCCGATATAGTCTGGGTGCATCTGCCATCGTAAATATATGAGATTTCAAAAAAGGTATGGCTATGCTCAATATCCGGGCTGTATCTTTCGTGCTTTTGAACAATAATACTGTCATTGTCAGACAGATCAAAAAAGAAATAATCCTCATAAACATCGGGGATTGTTTCTTTTTTTTCTTTGATCAGAAGGTGCTTACTCAGCACCATTTCCATGTCAAGATTCTTAAGAAATTCTCTAAGCGAATCCGGGTTCTTCCCTGCGAGGTAGTACTCTCTATAAAATGCTTCCACCTCTGTAACATCGTATATATGCTGCTTTAATGCATTAGCGTCCATTTTATCTCCTTATATTGAGGGCTCCTATTAAATCTACTATATCTGCTCGGCAAGTAGATGTCAAAAAATCAAAGATTTATATAAAAATTATTATATTTAAATCATAAAACATCAATAATATTGAGCGATTTTGTGAATTATGTTCAGTGCTTTTTAAACATATAATTGCATCATAAAGAGCGCCGTTACAGAAAGGAATGGGCAGTTATGAATAAACCAGTTCTTGAAATGAAGAATATCAGCAAACGATTCGGAAGCGTCGTGGCTCTTAACGAGGTTGACCTTGAAGTTTATCCCGGCGAGATCAGAGGCCTGATCGGTGAGAACGGATCAGGAAAATCCACTATTTCCTCAATAGCTGCCGGAATGCAGAAAGCAAATGAAGGAGAGATGTTTTTTAAGGGAAACAGATGGGAACCGGCCAGTATGATAGATGCACTGAACAAGGGCATTGGAATGGTTGTTCAGGAAAGCGGAACCATTGGAGGAATATCGGTGGCTGAAAACATGTTCCTTGCCGAACTTGGGAGCTTTAAAAACAAATTTGGCCTTGTGGACAAGAACAAACTGGAAAGAAAAGCAGATGAGGCTCTTAAAAGCGTTGGGATAGCAGGCATCAGCGGAAGAGATGCGATGGGAAGGCTGGACTTTCAGGACAGAAAGCTGGTTGAAATAGCCAAAGTTATCATGAAAAACCCGGATATTCTGATCATCGATGAGACATCAACTGCGCTGTCCCACGATGGAAGGCAGATCATGTACAGTCTGATCAGAAAAATGAGGGATGACGGAAAGTCAGTGATCTTTATATCTCATGATCTGGACGAAATCATGGAAGTCTGTGACACGTTGACGGTACTCAGGGATGGAAACATCATAAGGACTTTTGAAAAAGAGGAATTTGATGCAGATGCCATCCGCAGCAGCATGATAGGAAGAGAGCTTAAAGGTGATTATTACAGGGCGGATACGGAGTGTACATCTCTTGATGAAGTGGTACTCAGCGCTCAAAGCCTGAACTACAAAGATAATTTAAAGGACGTTTCTCTGGAGCTCCACCGCGGAGAGATTGTGGGAGTCGGTGGCCTTGCGAGCAGCGGAATGCATGATCTGGGTGAAGCCCTTTTCGGAGCGCTAAAGCTTGATTCGGGGCATGTTATCTGCGGTAGTGGAAAAGAGATACTCAGCCCTCACAATGCAATGGGGCAAAAGATCGGATATGTGTCGAAAGACAGAGATCAGAAATCGCTTTGTCTCGATGCCAGTATAAAAGACAACATTGCTATCGCCGGAATGAATATCTTTAAAAACAAAATAAACCTTGTTACTTCATCCGGTGAGAAAAAATATGTAAAAAAACAGGTGGATGAACTTAAGATCAAATGTTCAGATATGGATCAGGCAGTAGGTCAGCTTTCGGGTGGCAATAAGCAGAAGGTTGTCTTTGGTAAATGGATAGGCTGCGGAAGCGAGATACTGATCCTGGATTGCCCCACAAGAGGCGTGGATATCGGAGTCAAGCAGGCGATGTATCAGCTCATGGTAAAGCTCAAAAATGAAGGCAAGGCAATACTTATGATAAGCGAGGAGCTGCCGGAGCTGATAGGTATGAGTGACAGAGTACTCATTATGAAGGACGGAGAGATCACAAGAGAGTTTAAGAGAAGCAGTACCCTCAGCGAGGGAGACATCATAAGCTACATGATCTGAGGAAGGTAAAAGAGATGACAGATAAAAGAAAAACCAACATAAAACAAAAACTCATATCCTTACTTCCCATTGCCGCTTTACTGGTTTTGTTTGCAGCATTTCTGGTGGTGGTAAGCATAAATGGTTACAGGCTGGATATGTACCTGAAAATAGTATTTAATGAGGCTCTTGTTCTTGCGGTGGTTGCTACTGGGGCGATCTTCATTTATACCCTTGGCACCTTTGATATAAGCCTTGGAGCATCAACGCTCTTTGCAGCCACTATGGGGGTCATGACCTATAACAAGACTCAGAGCCTTATTTTGATGATCGTCGCGATATTCGCAGTGGGTATCACAGCTTCACTGCTGAATTCGGTTTTAGCCTCGGTTTTTCATATACCTCCCTTCGTGACAACTGTTGCCATGATGTCGGTTCTTTCAGCTCTCTCAGCACAGATCATCACAAGTTATGGAGGAGCTCTTGGCGGAATAAGTATTCCCAGCGAAGTTGTAAAGCCCTTTGACAACATAGGTTTTAAGGCAATGCTTTTAATAGCCTTTTTTGCCATATGCTTCTTTGTATTCCAGTTTACGAAGGCCGGAAGAAGGATGAAATTTGTGGGCGGAAATCCAATTTGTGCAGAGCTTACAGGAATAAAGGCAAGTAAATATACGATCCTGGCTTTTGTGATGGCGGGAATTGGAATCGGCCTCGGAGCATTTTTGACACTTTGCTATACCCCATCGGTTACTACTACAACAGCATCAAGTATAGGAATGAATATCTTTATTGCGATCGTTTTCGGAGGAATGCCAATCTCAGGAGGTGCAAGAAGTAAGATTTACGCGGCACTGATCGGTGGCTTCTCATATATTTTGCTGAATGACATTCTTGAGATAGTCATAGACAGCAGCGCAGCATACGGCATCACACAGGTGATCAGTGCAGTCTTTTTCCTGGCGGTGGTTTATGTAACCAGCATGAATTACAGGACAGCACTGTTACCAAGATAAAGGAGGAAAATATTATGAACAAAAAACTTACAAAAGTGATCGGACTTATCATGGCCGGGGCCATGACGGTGATGGCAGGATGCGGAAATTCGGCACCTGCTGCACAGGGCAGTGCTGATAACGCAGCACCGGCACAGGAAGCTGAAACAACTACTCAGCCTTCCGGCAAAGCCAAGAAAATCGGAGTGCTTGTAGCAGATGTCAGCGGTGAGGAAGCCCTGGGATTTAGAAATTACTATGAGAAGTATATTCAGGAAAACTATGATGTTACCTTTGATTACACTGATGCGCTGGCAAGCGCTGAAGACGAGAAGGCCGCTATTGAAAAATTTGCATCAAAGGGATATGACGCAGTTATCTCTTTATCCAGCAGCGACAGAGCACAGCAGATTGAGACCTGCGAGCAGTATGGCCTTTACTATGCAATAGCTTCAGGAGTTCTTGATGACGAGCAGTATGAAAAATACAAAGGTTATGAGCACTTCGTTTGCCAGATCGGACCTTCAAATGCCACTGAATTTGAGGCAGGAAAAGCTATGGGCGAGTATTTTAAAAATCAGGGAGTAAAGAAGGTGGCTCTCTATGGCGCTTTCATTCCAAATCCTATGCACGTTTTCAGAGCAGCCGGTATTCTTACGGGACTTGGTTGTACCTACGGCGGAGCAAATGACATGGGAGCGATCGTGGGACAGATTTTCCAGGATCAGGGAATTGATCTTTCAAAGGTTTCCGGCGATGTTGAACTTGTTGCATACCTCCAGGGATATGGCGATACAACAACAGATGAGCTTGGTGCAGCTATTCAGAAGGCTCCCGAGGCATTCCTTTCAGTTGGAATGGCAACTACATTCTTTGCACAGACACTTTCACAGGAAAATATACCTTTTGCCGATATTGATTCCTTTACTGCCATGAACAGTCAGTCAATGGAGAGTGGAAGTCTTAAATATCTTGCAGGTAAGTATTCATCATCTATCGGACCTGTATTTGCGCTGGTTTCAAATGCGATTGACGGAAATCTTATCAGAAATGATGAGGGAAATGCTGTATCGCTCAATCAGGGCTATCTGGTAGCAACAGACAAGGCAACCTTCGATGAGTATTTTGTCAATGACAACGGTGATTCACCCATCTACAGCAAAGAGACACTTGATAGCATTATCGGAAGTCAGGTCACCTATCAGGATGTAAAGAGCCTTGTAGAGAGTAAGTAATACAGAGTAATAAGGAGATTAGCTATGAGTACCCCGAAGAGAATCGTAAACGCACTGGCCATGCCGGTTGTAACCCTTGTGGTTTTGCAGACTCTTTGCCTGTTAAATGGACAGAGTGTGATTTCAAATATGAAAAGCTTTGACAATTTCATAGTTTATACAGCTATTGTGATGATCACAACCATGGCTCTTTCCATAAATCTGAACAGCGGAAGATTTGATTTCTCCCTGGGATCAATGGCCGGTCTGTCATCTATCATAGGGGCAAAAATAACCTATGGGATTCTCTCCGGGGGAAATGGCTCTGCACCGCTGATGCTTTGTATATCCCTTGTTGCAGGAGTGATACTTGGACTAATATCGGGTCTTACATATTGCACATTAAGACTGCCTCCCATCATAGTCTCACTGGGAGTAACGCTAGTGTATGAGGGAATTATGTACACAATAACCGGTGGCAAATATGTTATGAGTGAAGTTCAAAATCCTTCAATGTCCGCTCTTACAGGAACCTGGGTCTATGCAGCATTGATAATAGCGGCAGTCCTTGCATTTATGATAATTACTTTTGATAAAACGGCCTTTGGATATGACTACAACGCACTTAAGTCGGGACAGAAGGTGGCTGTGGCTACAGGTATCAATGAGGTAAAAAACACTCTGATCTGTTATGGGATCAGTGGAGGCCTGATGGGTATAGTGGGAACACTTAATGCGGCCAGAAATACGACAATAAATGGAGGACAGCTCAATTTTGGCAGTATAGCCATCATGTTTACAGCATTTCTCCCTATGTTTATCGCAGGATATATCGGCAGATTCACAAACGAGAAGATTGGCTTTCTCCTGGCGGCTGTTTGCATGTCACTTTTAAATTCTACTTTTGCTGTATTCTCAAACTCAGTGAATGCAACGATGCAGTCAATTATAAATGCAGTATTGCTGGTTGTTTTCCTTATTTACCTGAACAACAATGATTTGATAAAGAGATTATTGAAAGCATGAAAGACTTAAGATTATTGAAAAAAGCAACGGCTCTTTTCCCAAGGTTAAATGAAAAAGAGATTGCTGTAGCCGAAACAGTAAGTATTACAAGGGACGGCAAGGGAATAAAGAAAAAAAGTCTCCGGGATTTCAGGACTATGTCACTAAAAAAAGGTGATGAGGTCATCCTTGACTTTGGCGGACATCTGGTTGGATATCTTTCTCTTGATTTTAAGAACATAGGAGCTCATGCAGATGCTCCGGTGCTCTTAAGAGTACGCTTTGCCGAAAGAGAAGTAGAGCTGTTTGAGGATGCATCAGAATACAGTGGCTGGGTAAGCGCATCATGGATCCAGGAAGAGCTGGTAAAGGTGGATGTGGTCCCCGGAAGGCTGGACTTTGACAGACGATATTCATTCAGATTTGTAAGGATTGAGGTTATGGATATCAGTTCAAGATTTGACCTTCAGATTTCCGAAGCTTGGGCCAAGGCCGTCACTTCTGCCAGAGATACGGATCTTTTACCCTATGAGGCGGCAGATCCCTTGGACAGAGAGATGGACAAGGTGGCTGTAAAAACTCTCAAAGATTGCATGCAGACAGTGTTTGAGGATGGACCTAAAAGAGACAGAAGGCTGTGGATAGGAGATCTTAGGATACAGGCTCTGGCCAATTATGAAACCTACAGAATGAATGATATGGTCAAATCCTGCCTATACCTGTTCGGTGCGCTTACTCAGGAGAATGGAAGAGTCGGAGCCTGCGTATTTTTGGAGCCTGAGCCTGAAGTAGACGACACCTGTATGTTTGACTATTCTCTGTTTTTTGTGGTCATTCTCAGGGATTATTACAGAAAGACAGGTGACCAGGAGGCGCTGGAGGATCTGTGGCAGGTATGCCGCAGACAGATCAGTCTTGCCAGAGAGGGCCTTGACCAACACTATGTAGTAAAGGACCTTGACGTTCTTGGCTGGTGCTTTGTGGACTGGAATCTGGAGCTGAATAAACAGGCAAGTGCGCAGGGGATATTCCTGTACGCGCTGGAGGCAGCAATTGAGCTTGCCGAGCAGGTCGGAGATGTGCTCTCAGAGGAAGAGTATGCTGATCTTTACAACAAAGTAAAGGATGCAGCCAATACTTTTTTATATGATGAAAAAATGGGCATGTACGTAAGCGGGAAAGACAGACAGATCTCCTTTGCATCTCAGATATGGATGATACTTGGAAATGCCGTTGAAGGTAGTGCTGCACTCAGGCTTTTGGAAAGACTAAATGGCTGCGACGGTGCTGTTAAAATGGTTACTCCTTATATGTATCACAACTATATAGATGCACTTATTAAGCTTGGCAGGAAAGAAGACGCTCACAATCTTATGAGACAGTACTGGGGCGGAATGATCAAAAACGGTGCAGACACCTTCTGGGAGCTGTATAATCCCGAAAATCCGGACGAGTCACCTTACGGAGGAACCATTGTAAACAGTTATTGTCATGCCTGGAGCTGTGGCCCGGCGTATTTTCTCAGGAAATACTTTGCTTAATACTTTGGAAGAAGAGAGTTTGATATGACATTTGATAATTATGAAATCGATTATACCGGGAATCCGTTTTTTCTTGACGAGAGTGCCATAAATTGGGTAAAAGAGACCTTTGAGGACATGAGCCTTGAGGAAAAATGCGGACAGGTTTTTTGTCCTATGGGATTTAGCAGTGAAGATGAAGTTCTTCGCGGAATCGTCAGTGGAATTGGTGTTGGCGGGATGATGTACAGAAGTGGGAGAGCAAAAGAGATTCAGGATACTCACAGAAAAATACAGTCAATGGCCAAAATTCCGCTTTTATTAGCCGCTAATACGGAGAGTGGTGGAGATGGACTGGCGGTAGAGGGGACATCTTTTGGCAAGCCCATGGCAGTTGCAGCAACTGCGGATCCTGAAAACGGCTACAGGATGGGGTATGTTGCATGCAGGGAAGGGGCAGCACTGGGACTAAACTGGTCTTTTGCTCCTATCGTGGATATCAACAGAGACTTTCATAATCCGATAACAAACGTCAGGACCTTTGGCGATGACCCGGAGAAGATAGTTTCCTTCGCTTCACGCTATATGGATGGTGCAGATGAAAATAATGTTGCCGTGTCAATAAAACATTTCCCCGGAGATGGAATAGATGAAAGAGATCAGCATATCCTTACCAGTGTCAATTCTCTGTCTGTAAAAGAGTGGGATGACAGCTTTGGATATATCTATAAAAGTCTTATAGACAAGGGAGCAAAGACTGTAATGGTGGGCCATATTGCCCAGCCGGCTTATGTAAAAGAGATTAACAATAATGCTGACAGAAGAAGCATGTTGATGCCGGCATCTCTTTCTAAGGAACTTCTTGGAGGTCTTCTCAGAAAACGTCTTGGCTTTAATGGCCTTATAACCACAGATGCCACTCCCATGGTAGGATTTACCAGTGCAATGCCCAGAAATATTGCCATACCGACTGCCATAGAAAACGGCTGCGACATGATTTTGTTCAACAAGAGCCTTGAAGAAGATTACGGTTTCATGCTTGAGGGTATTGGCAGTGGTTTGTTGTCCGTAAAAAGACTTGATGAGGCAGTGCTGAGAATCCTTGCAACAAAGGCATCCCTGGGGCTTCATGAGAAACAAAAAAACGGAAGTCTTGTCCCTATGGAAGAAGAGTTATCAGTTGTTGGCTGCAGCAAACACAGAATGTGGGCAAAAGAGGTGGCTGATAAGGCTGTCACTCTTGTGAGGGACGAGAAAGCTCTTTTGCCGTTAAGTCCGAAGAAATACCGGAGGATATACCTAAATGTGATCGACAAGGAAATGGACCCGGAGAGCGCATTTGTAAAGATGTGGAAGGATAAGCTGGAAGCAGAAGGGTTTGAAGTTACGGTAAGGGACAGACGTGTTAAAATTGTCCCGGCTGATTTTATGGATCCGGCATCACTGCCTGATGAGAAGAAGGCTCTTTTACATGAGATGTACAGAAGTGTTGCTGAGATGAAGGAATCCTTTGATCTGTATCTATATGTCTGCAATATGGAAAATGCTTCAAATAACACTACTTTGCGACTCAACTGGAACGTAGTGTTTGGGCTTGGAGATGATGCGCCCTGGCATGCATCAGAAATACCTATGATGATGATATCGACTTCGTATCCATATCATCTGTTTGATGCTCCCATGATCGGGACTTATATTAATTCCTACAGCGCAGGTGCGGATTTTGTCGATGCAACTGTAGAGAAAATAATGGGCAGATCTGAGTTTATGGGAGTAAGTCCCATTGATCCCCTGTGCGGAAAGGATTACATCTGATATGAAATATAAGGCCATAATTTTTGATCTGGACGGAGTTATCTGTTTTACCGATGAATACCATTATCTTGCCTGGAAGGAGCTGGCAGATGAGCTGAATATTCCCTTTGACAGGACTATCAATGAGAGGCTAAGGGGCGTCAGCAGAATGGATTCTCTTGAGATCATACTGGAGAAATATTCAGGACCTGAGTTCTCAAAGGATGAAAAGGAAAAGTTCGCCGGAAAAAAGAACGACATCTACAGAAAGAGTCTTGAAAATATGTCTGAAAAAGACCTCTCGGAGGAGGTCAGAGAGACGTTAAAGGAGCTTAGAAACAGGGGACTTAAGCTTGCCATCGGATCTTCGAGCAAAAATACCAAGTTCATATTAAAACAGATCGGGCTGGAAGGTTTCTTTGACGCCATAAGTGATGGCACCAATATCACAAGATCCAAACCCGATCCGGAAGTGTTCTTAAAAGCTGCCCAGTTCCTTGCAGAAGAGCCGAAGGACTGCCTTGTTATAGAAGATGCTGAAGCCGGCATAGATGCTGCGGTATCGGGCGGTTTTTACAGCGCCGGTATCGGGAGCGCAGAAAGCTATGGAAAGGCCACATATCATTTAGAGAGCTTTAAGGACATTCTAAAGTATGTTTAATGGTAAAGTGTGGACAGAGCCCACAGAGCAGTCTTGATGTGGGTCTGGTGGGAAATAAATCCGCATTGGTAAAAACGGATATAGATTTAATGAAAATTGATTCTATCTTCTCTTGAAGTTATTGGACAGGATTATTAAATTTCAAGGAAATTAAAAAATAATATAGTCATACAGGGTAGCATATATGTATCATGAACTGGCTGGGGCATTAGCGCAGCTGGTGGCGTGGATTTGATCCCCGTATGCTTCCATTCTGAAGAAGCTACTCTGATATATGTATTTGAAATTGAATTCCATGTCTCCTGAATCTTAGCTCCGTGATGTAATACGTTTCATGGAGCTTTTTATGAGTACGTCTTTCTTTCATTGTCCCGGTATCTTCTGTATAATTAGAGTACTGACGAATAATGAAAGAAAGAGATAAGAAAAATGGATTTAAAGCGATTTTTGATAACTGTTTCAGTGCTGGCAGTATCTATGTTAACTGCATGTGGAAATGCAGAGCCGGCCGATGTTTCAGATGATGCAGGAGGTAATACTCTTATGAGCGTTACAGTTGATACGGTTGTGAGAAAAACCGGACAGTATCCTGAAAGTTTTATTCTCACTTTTGCGAATGATATAAGCAGGGAACAAGTTAGTGCTACATCCTTCCATCTATCCGGAAAAGCTGGATACTGGGGAAGCGATGATACAAGAGAGTTTGAGGCGGATTTTAAAAGTGCCAAAGTAAACGGAAACACACTTACGCTTATTCCAGACAGCTTTCCTGAAAAATATTTCTATGTAAAAGAGTATGAAGTCATTTGCAGCGAAGATCCCATGTTCAGCTTTTCGAGCAATGATATCTCAGAGATTCATACACCGGTCGCAGATGATTTTGAAACTTATTCTGCAGAGGGAAATGCTTCCTTTGAATATCATCTGTTTGACCCAAAGAAAGAAAATGCCGTACCTATTGTAGTTGTTTTTCATGGTTATGGTGATACAAACAAT
>JAEEGF010083532.1_pt1 | contig 14098 bp, 10 predicted proteins | sample 9134171 | NCBI WGS metagenome assembly JAEEGF01 (sample SAMN16246542, study PRJNA631951) | gut metagenome | biome: gut microbiome; feature: rumen; material: AP-attached | host: Bos | place: Iran: Karaj | collected 2018-10
ATACTTCGCGACCGCCTCGCTTCCTGCGTCCGCTTTGGAGGCGAGCTTTTCAGCCAGCAGTTCTGTGCGCTTCAGCATTGCCGCGAACGTAGCGAATTCATCTTTCGTCACGCCGTTCGAGCCTTTCGAAAACTCGTCCTCGCTTCCTTCGAAGTCCGAAGCCTCATACGCTGCGGAAACTTCTTTCAGCGCGTTTTCGTACGCCGCCGTAACCGCGGGGTCGTCGTCCTTCACGCCTTCCTTTTGGCACATCGAAATCTCGGCGGCAAGTCCGGCTGCGGCGCGCGCGGCCGTAAATCTTGAGTCAGTCTGAGTTTCTTCGCCCCCCGCGTTATTTCCGGAAAATCTCGACAGCAGCGCGTCGTGTTCTCCGGTTCCGTTCCCGATCAGGAACAGGAACCTCTCATAGCAAAACTCGTAAACCGGCGTACCGTCCGAAAGCTTGAACAGCACCGCTTTTTCGCTGTTTTCAGAGTTTTCCGCCGTCGGTTCCGGATTGTTCCCCTTGCCGGCACACCCCGCAAGCAGCGCAATTACAGTAACGACGGCCAGCGCGGTAAGCAGGCAGTTTAAAACCGTTTTTCTGAAGTTCAACGTCGCTCACCCGCCTTTCCGCCGCTTACGGCAGCACGAACTCGTAACCCTGCGACCTGGCGTAATCGATGAACCACCCGAGATTTGCGGTCGTAAGTTCAGACGTCGAGTGGAGGTACAATATGCACCCGGGGAAAAGCGCCGTCTTAAGGATCTCCTTCCCCTGCTCGATTGAAGGCTCTTTCGACGCGTCGTAGTCCATGTACGCGAACGTCCAGAACACCGTCTTGTACCCGAGGTACTCCGCCAGCACAATGTCGCGCTTAGAAGTCGAGCCGGACGGCGGCCTGAAATAGACCAGGTTGTAGGAATACCCGAGCTTTGCGTCAAGCCTCCGCTTGAAGTTGTTCATCTCGTTCACGAACGTCTCGCGCGACTCGAACGGCAGCTTGATGTGCCTGTCGCCGTGCGAACCGATGATGTGACCTTCGTTCACGATTCTCGGCACGAACCTTCCTGACGAGGTCCATATGAACCCGCCTGTCCGGAAGAAGATCGCCTTCACGTTCTTGGCTTTGAGCGTGTTGAGAACGGTATCCATTGTGCCATCGTCGTAGCCGGCCGTGAACGTTAAACAAATCTTTTTCTCGGTGCTCGTTGGCAGTCTGTCAAAAGAATTATGCTGCGCGATGAAGCCCAGCGACTCCTGACCGCGGTCCCATATTGCGACCCTCCGCCCGTTTTGATACGTGAACCTACCGCACGACCACTCGGCAGAACTGGGATTTGTATCGGCGAAAAACTCGCTCGAAAGCCCGTTCAGCACCGAAAAGTCGAATTCGCCCGGCTCAATGATCTGCGCACCGCCTCCCGGAACAGCCGTCCTCAAAGTGCCGGGAACCGGCGTCGGCGTTGGCGTCGGAGTAGGTGTGGGCGTCGGAGTATGTGTGGGCGTAGGAGTCGGGGTTGGCGTCGGCGTCGGCGTAGGTGTGGGTGTAGGCGTTGGAGTGGGGGTTGGCGTCGGCGTCGGAGTAGGTGTCTCCGTTGGCGTCGGCGTCGGTTCCGGCGTCGGAACTTCGGTCGGCTCGGGCGTCTCATCTATAAAAGGCGTTTCAGTCGCGTCCGTTTTATCCGTATCCGCCGCAAGAACGTCGTCCTTCTGCCTTTGCGGGTCGTTCTCCCTTCCCGTAGCATCCGCGCTGTCCGCCCTGAAAGTTCCTGATACAATCATGAACACAACAACGGCAACGGCAGCAGTAGCCCCCGCAGCCGATAATATTGATTTGAGCCGGTTCAAACCGTTCTCCATAAATCTCCTCCGCTCAATCACGCCCGCTCAGTCGGCAAGCACCGTGAGCCTGAAACTTCTAACCACGTCCTCGATATCGCTCTTGAACATGGCAAATTCTTCCGTTTTATCGTAGGTCACCATCACCATGTAGCAGCACTTCGGCCTTTTTGCACAGTAGATGTAACCGTAAATGTTCGCTTCGTCGCCGTACCCTTTAAAATACGACGAATATAGGTCGGTATTCTCGCTTCCGACGTTGATAACGTCCGCAGTCGTGAACTGAAACCCGGAATAATCGTCCGAAAACAGCCCCTCGCGAATGCGCTTCTCCCAGTCCTCAAGAACCTTCTGAAGCGTCATCTCGCCGTAGTCGACGCCCTCCTCCGCAAGGTAGTAAAACCTGATTTTCACGCCGTCGTACTTCTGCAGCGAGAACACCACGCCGTCCATATCCTTCGTGGCCACCGCCGGCGTCAGCACCGAAACCAGCCCTGTCTCCCGGTCCATAAAGAAGCCGCCCTGCCCCTTTTCGGCAGACCAGTCTTCCGGGTAGTCGTACCTGAAGAAGTACCTCGACGCGTTGAACGTGAGCTTGCCCTCCGGCGGCTTGTCATCGATCACCCTCTCAAGCTCCTTGATGACCGGCCAGCTGAAAGCCAGCACGACGGCAATAACAAGAATCAGCAGGAACACGAACCGCTTCCCGCCTGTGTTGTTGTGTTTAACTTCTCCGTCGTTTTTCACGGGACGTGTTCCCTCCTTTCGGGAATGAGTTTAATGATGAATGTGAGGTGAAATCACCCTCACCGAATGTGAAATGTAAAACTGATTTCAATCTCACAACTTGTTTTCTAATTATTCAAAAGAAAAGAGCCGAAAATCCGCTTGATATGGAATCGCAAAGTCCGGAGCTATTTTTTCGTGCGGCCGTCCGAAAACGCAATCGCCGCAGGCACCTTATCTCGATACGCCGCAGCTTTATGTTGGCGTCACGAACGATAAAGCCTGTGTGTTTCCACTCAGTCTCCGGGTTTAGCTATCGCTAAAAGTCGCCTTCGTGCGAAACACACAGGCTTTAACCGGAAATAATGTATCTCTGGCGATATCTTTGCCCAGTCAAGTGAGGGGCGCAACATAAAGTGCGGCTCCGAAGCTGGATGAAAATACTGCGAGAGGTTTGCTCGCTAAAAGCAGTTTGCCGCGCAATCGCCTCCGGCACCTTATCTCGATACGCCGCAGCTTTATGTTGGCGTCACGAACGATTCTGGGCTTTGCCCAGTCAAGTGAGGGGCGCAACATAAAGTGCGGCTCCGAAGCTGTATGAATATACTGCGAGAGGTTTGCACAAGCAAAGCAATTCGCTCAGCAATTCGTCGTCAGACACATTAGTCTGATTCTTTTCGAGCGAATTGCGTAAAGAGCCAAAAATCAGCGCTTTGACCGTTAGTGGTCGATGCGGCGGATCTCATAACCCTCCGCGTGGATATAATCGATCAAATCGCCCAGCACCGTTGCGTTTGTTGACGAGACAGCGTGCAGCAGGTATACGCAACCGGGGTGCAGCGTATCCTTCATTTTCTGCAGCGACGCAGCAGGTTCAGGCTGGGCAGTTGGCTCGTAGTCGCCGTAGGCGAACGACCAGAATACCGAGTAGTATCCGAGGTAGCTTGCGAGCGCAAGGTCTCTCGGGCAGCTGGCGCCCTGGGGCGGCCTGTAGAAAAGCATTGTAAAGTCGTCGCCGAGAACCTTCTTGAGCTTCCTGTAGACGGAGTTGAGCTCCTCCACAAATTCCTCGTTGGAGAGCGTCGGCATGACCTTGTGGTGTTCCGTGTGAGAGCCGATAAGGTGCCCTTCGGCGAGCATGCGCTTCATAATGGGAAGAGTCTTGCTGCCCTCGTCGACGAAGCCGCCGGTCACGAAGAAGATCGCCTGAACGTTCTTCGCCTTAAGGGTGTCGAGAATCTTCTCGGTGTTGCCGTTTTCATATCCGCAGTCGAAGGTCAGATAGCAGACCTTCTGATCGGTGTTCTTGCGGTAGATGCCGCCGTAGTTTCTGAGGTAGTTGAGCGTGCTCTGGTAGCGGTCCCAGGGATAGGTGACGTTGCCGTTGGCGTCGCGTTTGACGGCGCCCGGATACCAGTCGAAGCTTCCGTCGGAGCAGTCCTCGAACGCGGTTCTGGGAATGTCATTCAGGAACGAGAAGTCGATATCGGCGGGGTCAATGATTCTCGCCGCGACGTCGTCGATTCCGTGAGGCGTTGTAGGATTTGAAGCCGTGGGAGTCGGTGTGGGGGTAGGCGTCGGAGTCGGCGTCGGCGTGGGAGTCGGCGTAGGGGTAGGCGTGGAAGTCGTGCTTCCCGTCTCCGGAGGAACGTCAGTCGCCGGATTTACGTCGGGAGTAGTTTCCCCGGGAACGGCGGTTTCGTCGCCCTGAGGCAGCGGAGTGGCTTCCGCGGATTCGGTATTGTCCGCCGGAGCTTCTGTCGGGGTGGCGATCGCCACGTCGTCTGTTGGCGACGGGTTGTTCCTGTTCTTGCCGGTTTTAACCAGCGCCGCGATTTCGACGCCGATAAAGATGGCAAGAATGAGGATGATTATGATCATAAAAGTCGACTTTTTGTTGCCGCTGAATTTTGAACCTTTAACGTTTTTATCATTTGCATTCATAATTAAATACCCCCGGGGCGTTTGTTATGCGTGAACAGAAACATGAAAGCCTCTTATTTGCATACACATTTATTATACACCTTTTGTGCCGGCAGTTCAAGTATTTATATACGCGCATAATAAAGGCGCATAATAAAGGCGGGCCCTCCGCGCCTCGACAGAAGACGCTCAGGTCCGCCCTTCAAAATTATCCGGTTTCAAGTCCGCCGCGAGGCCTTCCTTTAGGCGTTCTCGACCACTTTAACGACCCAGCCCTCTGGCCCCGGAATTCTTCCCATCTGGATGCCGGTAAGCGTGTCGTAAAGCTTCTGCAGCACGGGTCCCATTTTCTCCATGCCACTCGGGAATTCGATGACGCCGCCGTCGTAGGTGATTTTTCCGACAGGCGAGATGACGGCGGCCGTTCCGCACAGACCGCACTCCGCGAAGTCCTTCACCTCGGTGAACGGAATCTCGCGCTCCTCCGCCTTCATTCCCAGAATTTCGCTTGCGACGTAAACGAGCGAGCGCCTTGTGATTGACGGCAGGATCGTGGTGGATTTGGGAGTGACAATCGTTCCGTCCTTCGTTACGAAGATAAAGTTCGCGCCGCCGGTCTCCTCGACGTGGGTTCTGGTTGCGGCGTCAAGGTACATGTTCTCGTTGAAGCCGAGCTCGTGGGCATGTTCGATTGCGTAAAGACTCATCGCGTAGTTGAGGCCCGCTTTCACGTGGCCGGTTCCGTGAGGCGCAGCGCGGTCGAAGTCGCTGACCATAAGGCTGACGGGTTTCGCGCCGCCTTTAAAATAAGGTCCGACCGGAGAGACGAAAATCCTGAACTCGTACTCGACGGCGGGTTTGACGCCGAGTACGGGACTGGTGGCAAAAAGAACGGGTCTCACGTAAAGAGTCGCGCCCGAGCCGTAAGGCGGCACGTAGTCGGCGTTCGCTTTGATGACTTCTTTAACAGCCTCAATGAAGCGGTCCTCCGGGAATACGGGAATGCAGAGCCTTCCGGCGCTCTCGGCAATTCTCGCGGCGTTCAGGTCGGGCCTGAAGCAGACGATGTCGCCCTTCTCGGTCCGGTAGGCCTTAAGGCCCTCGAAACACGTCTGAGCGTACTGAATGACGCCGGCTGACTCGTTGATTACGACGTTCGGGTCGCCGGACATTCTGCCCTCGTCCCACTTGCCGTCTTTGTATTCGGAGACAAACCTGAAAGGCGTTGTTCTGTACTGAAATCCGATGTTCGGCCAATCCATTTCAACTGTTGACATAATGTTTCACTCCCTGCTTTGCTTAAAAAATCAAAGCCCCGGGCTGCCCCGGGGCGTCCGTGAAGCGGCACTTACCGCCGCTTCTTTATTCTAACACTCATTTGCGGCCGTGTCAACGGCGAGAGTTTGCTGAAAGCGCTTCCGGCGGACCGCCTTTCAGGAATTCTTCCCGTCTTTCCCGTCCGCTTCTTCGTTCTTCTTTCCCGCGTTCTTGAAGCTGAGCTTCGACTCCTTCCCCGTGAAGAGGCGGACCAGGTTCGAGCGGTGCCGCACAATCAGCAGCACGACAAGAATTATGCAGACAAAGAAGAACACCGTGAGCCCCTTCGTGTTTTCAGCCCAGCCTCCAAGGAACCACACAGGCACCGGAAACGCCAGCGCCGCAAGCACCGAGCCCAGCGAAACGTAGCGCGTGATCAGAACCACAATAATGAACACCCCGAGGGCGATCAGGGCCGGAACCGGCGCCAGGAAAAGCATCACCGAGAACGAAACCAGGACGCCCTTCCCGCCTTTGAAGCCGAAATACACGGGCCAGTTGTGACCTGCAACGCAGCCGAGCGCCGCCGCGAGCATCGAATAGAGCCCCAGAAAGTGGTCGCGGCAGGCAACGTAAACGATCAGGCAAGGAATAAGGCAGGAGACGATTCCTTTTAAGAAATCGAGCACGAGGGTCAGAGCCGCCGCCTTTTTGCCGAAGGTGCGGAGCATGTTCGTGGTGCCCGCGTTCCCGCTGCCGAATTCGCGCACGTCCTTCCCGTAGAACGCTTTTGACACAATTACGCCGGCGTTCAGGCTTCCGATCAGGTAGCCCGCCAGCGCAAACGCGGATATTACAAGATACTGGACGAATGTCATTTAATAAGCCTCCGTTTCAGTGAACGTTCTCCTCCGCCGCCTGCTTTTCGCTCTTCTCGCGGAGCTTGAACACGATCGGCGTGCCCTCGAAGCCGAAGTTTTTGCGGATGCGGTTCTCGATGTAGCGCAGGTAGGAAAAATGGAAAAGCTTCACGCTGTTGCAGAACACCGCGAACGTGGGCGGGGCCACCGCGACCTGGGTCATGTAGTAGATTTTCAGGCGTCTGCCCTTGTCGGAGGGCGGCTGTACCACCGCCACCGCCTCGTTGAGAACGTCGTTCAGCATTCCCGTCGAGACGCGCTTTCTGCTCTCGTTGTACACGTTGACGACGGTCTCGAAAAGGTCGTTGACCCGCTTTCCGGTCAGAGCGGAAATGAAAACTATCGGCGCAAACATCATAAAATTGAAGCTGTTCAGCACGCCTTCGCGGTACTTTTCGAGGGTTCCGGTCTCTTTTTCGATAAGGTCCCACTTGTTGACGGCGACCACGAGCCCCCTGCCCTTGTCGTTGGCGTAGCCCGCGATCTTGGTGTCCTGTTCGGTCACTCCGTCCACCGCGTCAACAACGATAACGCACACGTCGCACCTGTCGACCGCGTCCAGCGCCCGCATGATGCTGTAGCGTTCCACGTCGTCGTTGACCTTGCCGCGCTTGCGCATTCCGGCCGTGTCGATAAAGCAGAATTTCCTGCCTTTGATCTTGACGTAGGTGTCTATAGCGTCGCGGGTGGTTCCCGAAATATCGCTGACGATAACGCGGTCCTCGCCCAGAATCTTGTTGATAAGTGAAGATTTGCCGGCGTTCGGCTTTCCGATGACCGCCACTTTGATTACGTCCGCGTCTTCCTCTTCGTCCCGGTGTTCGGGAAGGTAGTCGTAAACCGCGTCAAGCAGTTCGCCGATTCCGAGGCCGTGGGCCGCCGAAACCGTGCAGAGATCGCCGATGCCCAGGTTGTAGAAGTCGTACGCCTCCGCGGGCGTCTCGCCGATCGTGTCGACCTTGTTCACGCAGAGGATCACGGGCTTCCCGGTCTTTGTCAGCACCGCCGCGATTTCCTCGTCCGCGGACGTGATCCCGTCCTTGAAGTCGACCATGAACACGACGACGTCCGCCATTCTGATAGCGGTCTCCGCCTGCCTGCGCATTTCGGAGGGAATGATCTCGTCCGAAGCGGGTTCGATGCCGCCGGTGTCAACGAGCGAGAACCGCCTTCCGCGCCACTCCGCGTCCGCGATTATTCTGTCGCGCGTGACTCCCGGAGTGTCCTCGACGATTGAAATTCTCTTTCCGCATATATAATTGAAGAGCGAAGATTTGCCGACGTTCGGCCGGCCCACTATCGCCACCACAGGTTTTCCCATTTTTACTCACTCTCTTTCCGCGCCGCCGCTTTACTTTTTCAGCCGAACAGCAGCGCCTCGACGAAATCCGCGCCGGTCTTCCCGACCGCGACTATTCTCGCGCCGAGTTCCTTTTCCGCCTCGTCAACGGTAATGTCGTCGAGGAAGACCCGCTCGCCCGCCTTGAGCATATTGACCGTTATGAGCACGCGGTCTCCTTTTTTGACGCCGGACTCCTTTAGTTGATCTATAAGGTCGCTGCCCGTGATAAGGCCCGAAACCGTCACGTTGCTGCCGAAAAAGTCGTTTCTGATCGCCTTGACCTTAAAATCCGGCTTTTTGCCGCACGTGCGCGCGAAGTCCGCGACTTTTTCCGTGACCTCTTTAAGCTTTCCGTAGGCGATCTCGCCTGTCGCGAGCGTTCCCTCAAGGCGCCTCCTTTTAAAGAAGAGCCTGCGCCGCAGCTTTTTCGCCACCTCGCGGTCTTCGAGCACCTCGCTAACCTCCGATTCCAGAAGCCTCAGCATGCCCACGCCGTCCTCAAGCGACGGAAAGCCGTCGTATTCGTCCTCTCCCGGCAGCGGCAGTCCCGCCTTCACGTAAAACTCGTCGGACGCGTACACGAACGAATTCCCGCGCATAATTCGCGCCATCTGCCTGTAGTCCTCAATTAGCCTGACCGTCTCCAGCGCCTCTTTTTCCGTGAACGGCCTGAGCGGGCAAAGCCCCTCGCGGTACCTTGTGAGACCGACCGGAACCACCGAAACCGAGTTGAAATTCTCCGGAAGCGCCAGCAGCGAATCGAGCGTGAACTTCAGCTCCGCGCCGTCGTTCCAGCCGGGAACGAGCACTATCTGGCCGTTCACGGTGATTCCCGCGTCGAGAAGCACCTTCAGTTTTTCCGCGATGTCGCCCGCGCCTCTGTGACCCAGCATTCTGACCCGCAGCTCCGGGTTCATCGTGTGGATCGACACGTTCACCGGCGAAATGTGGTAGCCCGCGAGCCGTTTCAGTTCCTGCATCGTGCAGTTCGTCAGCGTGACATAGCTGCCGGTCAGGAACGAGAGCCTCAGGTCGTCGTCTTTAAAATAGAGCGTGTCGCGCATTCCCGGCGGCATCTGGTCGATGAAGCAGAAAATGCACGAATTCGCGCAGTGCCGGTCCTTCGCCAGCATCGGGTTCCCGAACTCGATTCCCGCGTCCTCGTACTCCTCTTTTTCAAGAACCGCCGTGAACTCCGTGCCGTCCGGCCTCACCGCCGTCACCTCGGGGTTCGCGTCGGCGATGTAGTACCTGTAGTCGAAAATGTCCACAAGCTCATGTCCGGAAACGGCCGCCACCGCGTCGCCGGCTTTTAATCCCGCACGCTCCGCGGGACTTCCCGGGTCGACGCTTTTTATGATTTTTTCTTTAAGCTCATAATGCATGGCCGTCCCCCGGCGAAAATTCCCGCCCGCGCTTTTCCGTCAACCAACTTTGACGGCCGGTCCCCGCAAGGCAAAAAACACTAAAAAAAATACTGTCTTACACCCACAAGGCACATCGTTTTCGTCTCTGTGCCGCGGTCAAAGGCAGTAATAAAACCTGAAGCGGATAAAAACTGACAATTCCGGAGCCGGCCCCGGGAACGAAACGCCCGTTACTCAAAAACAGCTGTCAATAAAATCAACAGCTGTTTTAAGAGACGGAATCATTCCTCTGCCATCTTGATAACCTCACGGCCCTTGTAGTAACCGCAGGAACCGCACACGGAATGCGCGAGTTTAAGATTATGGCACTGCGGGCATTTCACAAGGCTCGGCGCCTCCAGCTTCCAGTTAGCTCTTCTGGAACGACTTCTTGCCTTAGACCATCTTCTCTTCGGACAAATCATTTTTCACACCTCCTGCTGTAAAAGCTGATTTTTTCAGTTTCGCGTGCTTCTTCAGAAGCGTCGCAAAACGCTATCTTCAAAACAGACGGATGTTATTATAACTCTATTGCGGACCCAAGTCAACAAGTTTTTTACGAAAAATCGAGAAAATCGTGAAAATTCGCAAAAAACGCCGCAGAAAACCGCGGGACAGCCGGCGCGCGGCAAATAATAGCGCGCGCCGGCCTTCCCTTTTTTATCATCCATTAAAACCGGTAACAGGGTTAAAGTATCACCCGTTGAAAGGCATTCCCGGCGACGTGTGGTGGTAGAACGTCTCGATCTCGTAGTTGAAGGGATGCGTCGCCTTGGCGGTGGGCTTGGTGCTCGGCTGCTCGGTGAAGGTCATATTGTAGTCGTACGCGGCCCAGCCGTCGTTCTCGTCGTTGGCGGCGACTGCGTTGATCGCGATCGTCAGGTAGTAGGTCTGACCGTCGGTGGAGGCGTATTTAATCTTTCCTGCCGGGAACGGTCCGCCCGCGTTCCAGATTGCGAACGACATGTTGCCCTCGGGCGACACGTAGAAGAATTTGCCGTCCATGTCGGTCCAGTAGCCCTGGTACTGCTCAACGAAATCAGAGATGATCATGTCGTTGAAGAACTCGGGATAGCCGGGCTGGGAGTGGCGGTAGAACTTGGTGATGCCAACCTCGAACGGATGGTTCGCGAGCGCCGCGTCGGGATTCGACTGAATGTCCTCGAACGAGAGGTAGAACGTGTAAGCCGACCAGCCGCTGTTCTCGTCGTTGGGAGCGACGGCGGAAATGTCGACGGTCACGTTGTACTGGTCGCCGGACTTGTAAACGTTGGAGATCTTGCCGCCCGGGAACGGTCCGCCCGCATTCCAGATCGCGAAGAAAACGCTTCCCTTGTCGGTGATCTGGAAGAAGTTGCCGTCGATAGCGGTCCAGTAGCCCGCGTATTTGGAGACGAAATCGGCGATAGCGCGCTCGGTGAAGAACGACGGGAACGCTGCCTCAGTGTGGTTGTAATACCTTCTCTGAACAGTCTCGCCGGGAATCGTGCAGTCGATCGAGCGGGGATTGGTGTGCGCGTTGTCGATGACCGAGAAAGTATATTCCTTCTTCTCGGAGCCGTCCGTGGAAACCAGGCAGGTCAGGAAGTAGAGTCCGTCGCCCGCCTTGGCGACCTTTGTGACCTCACCGGCCGGGAACGGTCCTCCCGCGTTCCAGATCGCGAACATCGCGTAGTACTTGCCGCCCTCCTCGGAGAACGTAATGAACTTTCCGTCTTCCTCGGTCCAGTAGCCCTTGTGGTTGTCGAAAAATTCCTTCATATAGTCGGGCTCGGGCGTCTCGGTGACCGGAGGTTCGGTCGGAGGAGCGGACGGAGGAGGCGAAATTTGAGGAGTCTGGTTTGCCGCAGGGTCTTCAGTGGCCTCGGGTGCGCCGGTCGCGTTCTGGGAAGAAGGCGTTTCCGAAGGCGCTTGAGTGGAAAAATCGAAAAGCGACGAGAAATCGCAAGCCGTGAACATGAACGTCACTGCGATAAGCGTCAGAATTGCAATCAGTTTTTTCATTTCAATTTCCTTTCCGTTACAATCTAAACCTATTAAAACCGTTTCATAAAGAAACCTGTAAAGCGTCTAAATCCGTTATCAATTGTTTTATACCACTTTTTCGCGCCTTTGTAAAGACAAACCATGCTTACGGTGCTTTACGACATCGTCCCTCGCACGGCGAGCTTAGCCGGCGGCATCAGCGTGAGCCGGACCGTCGCAATTATTGCGAGAATGATTTCCGCGGCGACAATGATTCCGAAGGTCAGGAACGCGACCCTCAAAGGAACGCTTATCGTCAGTCCTCCCACTCCGAGAAGCGGTAGAAGATTAACAACGGCGTAAGAGAGCAAAATTGCGGGAAGCGCGTACTTCAGCGTCATTATCAGGTTTTCCAGTATGAATATCGCGATTGAATCTCTTCCCGGTATCCCGAGCAGTCTGTAGACGGCGATCAGCCCCAGACGGTCGCGCACGCGCAGGCGCTGGGTCACGTACAGCATGACAAGGCTGAGAAGTCCGATCGCGCCCATAATGATGACCCTGGTCTGGATTCTTGAAATCCGCCCGTTCATGAACGAGTCGTATTCCTGCTGATAGGTGTCCCTGACGTCGACCGTTATCACGTTTTTCAACTCCCCGGGCATCGACGACGCAATGACGGCTTTTACTTTTCCCTTGTCTGCGCACCATAAATTTACGGTCGTCGCGCTCGAGCACGCCATGGTGAAAAATCTGTCCAAATCTTCATCGGCAATGATGACCGGAGCCGTGATGCCGAAACTGTCATCTACAGGCAGTACCGTTTGCGCCAGCCGCAGCGTGGCTCTGTTCTTCAAAGTCAGCAAGCCGCCGATTCTGGTTGTGTAATAGGAGCTGTCGTCGTTGTAGATGACCACGCCCTTTCCGGAATCCGGTACAGGAGCGTCCGTCATTCCCGTTATCGAAACAAATTCGGAATAAGTTATGGCGTCCACGCCGTACACCGCGACGTTCAGCAGCCCCAAGGTTGAAATATACACGTCGGGTTCGCCACTGTCGCAGATACCGACAATTTTCGGGGAATATCTTTTTCCTATTTTAAGGACTTTTCCGAGCATGTATCCGTTGTCCGGAATCATGTTCTGGAGGATTCCGTTGACGTCGGTGGCTTTGCTTAAGACCCATTTGTCGACAACGATCTCGTCGTATCTCTCGGGCATCCTTCCGTAGACCAGCGTCGACGGGTCGAGCCTTGAGAGATTCACGAGATTGTAGCTGCCCAGGCTCATCGACAGGGTTCCGTACTGGGGCATCTCCCGTGTGAAGAATCTGAACCGCTGGTTCGTGTTCGGGATGAAATCGATCTCGCAGCCGCTTTCCGTCAGGAATTCAAAGTATGCGGGAATGTACTCGTTGACCGAGAGGACTTCCCTGCTGTCGAAATTCTCGTCTTTGTCAAAAGACAGCGCGAGGATATGTGAATCGGACGTTATGAATTCTTCGGGATCGATCCGGGCCGCGGTCATAAGGTCAGAAATCGAGAACAGAAGCATTACCGAGAGCAGCACGAGAAACAGCACCGAAGCGGCGTTTTTGAGCTTCTTTTTGGACGACGTGGTCTTCATCTCCGAATAAAGCATCTTAAGGCCGAGGCCTGAAAGCGCCTTCTTTTTCTGCGGCAGCCTGCCTGCGGAAGCGTCTTCTTTAACGGCGCCCGAAACCGGCAGCTCGAGGCCGGGTCTCTTCCCTTCCTTTATGAACGGAGGGTCGTCCTTCCTCGCGTACGCGATCAGGCGTGAATCGTCAGTCTTTATGATCACTCTTCCGTCTTCTATGACAACGGAAATGTCCGCGGGGCTCGCGTTCTCGGCCGTCAGAATTCTCAGCTTCACGCCGCCGGTCGAAAGCACTTCCTCCTGATACTCTCCCGCGTAAACGGTGTTGCCGTCCGGCGAATCCAGAGGCCCCCGCTCCCAGGAGGTGATATCCTCCGCGACTGTGCCGGCGTCGATTTTGATGATCCTGTCCGCGAAGAAATACGCAAGCCGCTCCTCGTGAGTGACCATCACCACAAGGTTTGTGGCGGAAAGCTCTTTGAGCAGTGAACAGATGTTTATCGTGCTCTCTTCGTCCAGGTTCCCGGTGGGCTCGTCGGCGAAGATCACCTCCGGCTCTTTGACGATGGCTCTTGCGATGGCGATCCTCTGCTGCTGACCGCCCGAAAGCTCGCCCACAAGTCTCTTCCTGAAGCGCAGCATGCCGACCTTTTCGAGAGCGTCGGCTACTCTTTTCAACTTTTCCTTTTCCGGCAGATCGACGGAGTGAAGCCCCAGGTAGACGTTGTAGGCGGCGGAATGCTCCGGCAGCAGATAATAGTTCTGGAAAACGTAGCCGAAACGCTCGTTCCGGACCGTCTCCATTTCACGCGCGCGAGAAATTTTCGAACCGTCTATGTCAAGGGTGCCGCTGTCGAACGTATCAAGGCCGCCGACGGCGTTGAGAAGGCTTGTCTTTCCGGTGCCGGACCTGCCGAGAATGCACACGAACCCCTTGTCGGGAAGCGTCAGGCTGATTCCGCGGAGGACTTCTTCATAGGTGCCCGTGCCGCGGCCGTAGGATTTTTTCAACTTGTTTACCGAAATCATCTTCCCGTCACCTCCTCCAGAAGTTCGCCGTCAATGTCCTCGTAGCTTTCCGAAGCGGAGAAGACGTGCTTTCTGATGGCGCCCGCGGCGAC
>JAEEGF011400827.1_pt1 | contig 14097 bp, 13 predicted proteins | sample 9134171 | NCBI WGS metagenome assembly JAEEGF01 (sample SAMN16246542, study PRJNA631951) | gut metagenome | biome: gut microbiome; feature: rumen; material: AP-attached | host: Bos | place: Iran: Karaj | collected 2018-10
TCCATGATGCGCTGGTCGAAGTCGTCGCCGCCGAGGTGGTTGTTGCCCGCCGTGGCAAGCACTTCCTGCACGCCGTCGCCCATTTCGATGATGGAAACGTCGAACGTGCCGCCGCCGAGGTCATAGACCATGACCTTCTGGTCCTCTTCCTTGTCGATGCCGTAGGCAAGCGCGGCCGCCGTCGGCTCGTTGATGATGCGCTTGACGTCGAGGCCCGCAATCTTGCCGGCGTCTTTGGTTGCCTGGCGCTGCGCGTCGGTGAAATAGGCCGGCACGGTGATGACCGCTTCGGTCACCTTGTCGCCGAGGTAGGCTTCGGCGTCGGTCTTCAGCTTTTGCAGGATCATCGCGGAGATTTCCTGCGGGGTGTAGCTCTTGCCGTCGATGGTCACATGATAGTTGGAGCCCATCTGACGCTTGATGGACGAAATGGTGCGGTCGGGGTTGGTGATCGCCTGACGTTTTGCGACCTGGCCGACCATGCGCTCGCCGTCCTTTGCAAACGCGACGACGGACGGGGTGGTTCTGGCGCCTTCCGCGTTGGCGATGACGACGGGTTCGCCGCCTTCGATCACGGATACGCACGAGTTGGTGGTACCTAAGTCAATACCGATGATTTTAGCCATAATAATATCCTCCAAATCTTGTATTTATGTTGATTGGTTTGTTTCCTGTTTGCTTCTGTGCACTCAGTTTGCGACCTGTACCATCGCGGGACGCAGGATCCGGTCGCCGAGCTTATAGCCCTTGCTGAACACCGCGGCGATCACGTTTTCGCCCAGGGCTTCGTCTTCCAGATGCATCACCGCGTTGTGGATGTTCGGGTCAAACGGGTCGCCCGGTTCGCCGAAGGCTTCCACGCCGAGCTTCTTGAGCGTTTCCCGGAAGCCGGTGAAGATCATTTCCATGCCCTTCTTGAGGCTTTCGGCGTCGGCGTCGGGGGCGGCGAGGGCGCGCTCAAAGTTGTCGAGCACCGGCAGCAGCTCGCTGAGCGCGGCGGCCTTGGCGTCGCCGTAAAGCGATTCCTTTTCGCGCGTTGTGCGTTTGCGGTAGTTGTCGTATTCCGCCAGCGTGCGGATATGCGCCTCCTTGGCGGCGGCAAGCTCGGCTTCCAGCGCGGCGGCCTTGTCTTCCTGCGGGGCGGAACCGGCTTCTGCCGTTTCTTCCGCGGCCGGCGCGTTGGGCGTCAGCGGCTCTTCCTGCGGCGCTTTCTGGTCTTTTGGTTTCTTACTTGCCATGAAAGGTCCTCCTATTTGTCTTCAAAGGTCTCTGTGAGCATTTTGCTCACCAGATCGGTCAGATATTCGATGCGCGGAATCAGTCTGGCGTAATCCAGCCGCGTGGGGCCGATGATGCCCAGCGCGCCGCCGTCGTTGCCGCGGATGCGGTAGCGCCCGACGATCATGCTGGTGTTGGCCAGCTGGCTGAACACGTTCTCGCTGCCGATCGACACCGAAAGGCCGTTTCCCTTGCCGGCGTCCACCGCGCGCTCCAGCTTGTCGTCCTGATCCAGAAACTGCATCATGTCGAACATCTGGTCGGTGAACTCGCGGTGGTGCAGCAGGTTCTGCTGCCCCTCCAGATGGATTTCGGCCTGCACGGCCTGGCCGGCGAGGTCGGCGAGCACCACGAACAGCGGGCTCATGGAAAGGGCGTTGGCGCCGAGCGACGCCACCAGTGTCTGGATCATCACCGTGCCGATGTCGGACACGGGGTGGCCGATGAAGGTGCTGTCGGTGATCTGGTGGAAGTTTTCGATCATATCCACCGTCAGCGGCACGTCCAGCCGGCACACGGCGTTTTTGATGATGCCCGCGGAGGTCATCAGCACGATCATGGCGATCCGGCTGCCCACGGGGACGATCTCAATGCGCTTGACCGTGGCGCCCGCGTCGGTGGGCGAGGTGGCCAGCGCGGCGCAGTTGGTGATCTTTGCCAGCAGCTCGCCCGCCTTGGAGATCAGCTTTTCGGGGTTGCCGGCGCAGCGCTCCAGCTCCTCGCGCACCATCTCGCGCTCGTCCTCGTCCAGCTCGCACTTGTTCATCAGGTGGTCGATGTAGTAGCGGTAGCCCTTCTGCGAGGGGATGCGTCCGGCGGAGGTGTGCGGCTGGTCAAGATAGCCCATTTCGGCCAGCGCGTTCATTTCGTTGCGGATGGTGGCCGACGAAACGGAGATCGGCAGGGCCGTCATCAAAAACTTGGAGCCGATCGGTTCGCCCGTCTTGACGTATTGCTCCACGATCGCCGCGAGGATCATCTCCTTGCGTTTTCCGAGTTCCATGGCGTTTCGCCTCCTTTTCACGATTTTAGCACTCCAACCGCTCGAGTGCTAATCCTTGTCATAATCATACTCCGAATGCTAACGGTTGTCAAGAGGTTTTGGAAAAATATTTTTTCGGCGGGGTTCTGCCGTGAGGCAACCTTGTGCCGACTTTGCCGCCGGACGTTTTGCGTTCAGCCGGACGACCTCTTCACTCAGCCGCGGAGGCTGCGGCAAAGTGGCCTCACCCACCACGCGCCGAAGGCGCGCGGTCCCCCCTCCCCAAAGGGGAGGGCAAGGGAGCTTCGGGCTTGCCGTCAGGTTAGCGGTGAGCTGACTGCCTTGCCATAGCGTCAGTGCCAACTGTTGACTGACGACTGACAACTGAGCCGCCGGAACGGCGGCGCTACTGTTCCCTGTTCCCTGTTCCCTGTTCCCTGCCTGCTGCACACGAAAAAAGCCGCCCCGAAGGGCGGCGTCGTTCGGTTGTTATTCCTGGCCGAGCAGCCAGGTGACCGGAACGTCCAGAATCTCCGCAATGGCAACCACCTCATAGTCGTTGACAGAGCGAAGCTGGCCTTCCAGCTTGGACAGGCCGGACGCGGTGAGCTCAATGCCTTTGACCTGCAGCTGTGCCAGCAGATCAACCTGTTTCATGCCGAGTTCCTTTCTTCTGGCTTCGATCTTTGCGCCGACGATGTTGCGGTTTCCCAGTGCCTGTTTCCTGATGCGCATAATTCATTTCTCCCGTCGTACTTGATTTTCTCAATCGGAATAATGGGGGATTGTGCAGGAATACGCTGTTTTTTACTGTATTTCATTATAACATAGCGTTCATATTTTGTCAATGATTATCCTTTTGCTCTTTCGGAAAGGTCGCGGGCGGCCGCGCTTTTTTTGAAAAAGAACTTTTCTTTTTTTGCCGAAGCGTGTATAATGGAACCGACAACAAACCGCGCACGCGCGGCAAAAGGAGTGATCCCCGTGGGCAATACCCTCAAGGAACGCAATCTGAGCATGCTGATGGACTTCTATGAGCTGTCCATGGCCAACGGCTATTTTGAAAACGGGATGCGCGACAAGATCGCGTGGTTCGATATGTTCTTCCGCAAGGTGCCGGACGACGGCGGCTTCGCCATCATGGCGGGCATCCGCCAGCTGGTCGATTATTTCGAGAACCTGTCGTTCACCGAAGCGGACATCGAGCTGCTGCGCCGCAAGCGCATGAGCGAAGACTTCCTCGATTATCTGCGCCATTTCGAATTCGTCTGCGACGTGTGGGCCATCCCCGAGGGCACGCCCATCTTTCCGGGCGAGCCCATCGTGACGGTCCGCGGCCCGGTGATTCAGGCGCAGCTGGTGGAAACGATGGTGCTGCTGACGATCAATCACCAGAGCCTGATCGCCACCAAGGCCAACCGGATCAAGCGCGCGGCGGACGGCCGCACCGTGATGGAGTTCGGCTCGCGCCGCGCCCAGGGCTATGACGGCGCCATCTACGGCGCGCGCGCGGCCTATATCGGCGGCGTGGACGCCACGGCCTGCACCCAGTCCGAGCGCGACTATTTCGTGCCCGCCGTCGGTACCATGGCCCATTCCTGGGTGCAGCTGTTCGGCGACGAGCTGGAAGCGTTCTGCACCTATGCGCGGCAGTATCCCGACGCCTGCACGCTGCTGGTCGACACCTACAACGTGCTGAAATCCGGCGTGCCCAACGCGATCGAGGCCTTCCGCCGCGAGGTGCTGCCCCGCGGCTTCCGCCCGGCGGGCATCCGCATCGATTCCGGCGACATCACCTATCTTTCCAAAAAGGCGCGCAAGATGCTGGACGAGGCCGGCTTCCCCGACTGCAAGATCGTGGCCAGCAATTCGCTCGACGAAATCATCATCCGCGACATGCTGATTCAGGGCGCGCAGATCGATTCGTTCGGCGTGGGCGAACGGCTGATCACGGCGGCCTCCGCGCCGGTGTTCGGCGGTGTCTATAAGATCGTGGCGGTGGAAGAAAACGGCGTGCCCGTGCCGCGCATCAAGCTGAGCGAAAACGTGACGAAGATCACCACGCCCTGCGCCAAGAAGGTCTGGCGCCTGTTTGACAACGAAACGAACAAGGCCATTGCCGACGTCATCACGCTGTTTGACGAAACGATTGACGAAACGAAGCCCTATGAGCTGTTCGACCCGGTCTATACCTGGAAGCGCAAGCGGGTGGAAAACTACACCGCAAAGCCGCTGCTGGTGCAGATGTTCGACGGCGGCAAAAAGGTCTATGACATTCCCGAGATCGCCGAGAGCCGCCGCTACTGCTTCGAGCAGGTGGAAACGCTCTGGGACGAGGTCAAGCGCTTTGAGAATCCGCACAAATACTACGTGGACCTTTCGCAGAAGCTCTGGGACGAAAAGACCCGCCTGCTGGACGAGTATTCCCACAAGGGCCAATGAGAAGAATCGATTATCCGGTCGACGCCCGCTTTGACGGCAAAAAGCTTTACAGCTTTCTCAAGGGCGAGGCGAAGCTTTCGAGCAAGCTGATCCGCTCGCTCAAGCAAAGCGAAACCGGCCTTTCGATCAACGGCGCCCGGGCCCGCACGATCGACCTTCTGCGCGCGGGCGACGTCGTTTCGGTCACGATTCCCGACGACGCGCACCCGGCGCGGCCCGGTCTTCTGCTGCCGGAGATCCTCTTTGCCGACGACGATCTGCTCGTCTGCAACAAGCCGGCGCTGATGCCGATTCACGAATCGCACAACCACCAGGGCGACACGCTGCAGAACAGCGTGGCCCTCTGGCTGCAGCAGCAGGGGAGAACCGGCGCCTTCCGCGCGGTGGGGCGGCTCGACAAGGGCACGAGCGGCGTGGTGGTCTGCGCGCTGAACGCCCACGCGGCGGCGCGGCTTTCCGGCAAGCCGGAGAAGACCTATCTCGCCATTGCCGCAAAGCCCTTTTACGGCAGCGGCACGATCGACGCGCCGATCTTCCGCCCCGACCCGATGAAGACGCTGCGCACCGTGGACGCGCGCGGCGACCGGGCCGTGACCCACTGGGAGGCGCTGGGCACCGACGGCAAAAACACGCTGCTCAGGATCCGGCTGGAGACCGGCCGCACCCATCAGATCCGCGTCCACTTTGCGTCGCTCGGCGCGCCGCTTCTGGGCGACGGGATGTACGGCGAACCGGACGAGCGGCTGGGCCATCAGGCGCTGCACTGTGCGTCGGTGCGCTTTTTGCACCCCGTGACGGGCGAAACGGTTTTCTGCGAAGCGCCCATGCCGCCCGAGATGGCGGCGCTGGCAAAGGCGCTTGCGCCTTGACAGATCGGCGTCGGTGCGGTATAATAATGACAATCCATTTTGCGAAAGGAGAAATCCCCATGTCTGTGGAAGAACTGGTTCAGAAGCTGCCTTCCAACGTTTTCTTTGATTTTGTCAAGCAAAACTATAAGGCCTTCTTTGAATTCTTCGGCAAGGTGCTCAAGGTGTTCGGTGTGAACGTCGGCGCTTCCGAAGAATAACGACGCAAAAAAAAGCACGGTGTGCCACGCACACCGTGCTTTTTTGTTCCGTCCGGTTCAGTCTTCCTCCGGCGCATAGTCCGCGTCGGGTTCCGCCGCGTCTTCGGGCAGTTCCGCCTCGGCTGTCCCGGCAGTTTCGTCTGCTTCGGGCGCTTCCTGCGGGCGGGCCGCCGCATTGTAGGGATGGGTGGGTACGTCGTCCACGGGTTCCACCGTGAACGACTGCGGGACGTCGGGCTGCACGTCGGGGAAGGCCTTCTGCACCTGCGGGCGTCTGCGGCTGATGTCGATCCGCTGGGCGTCCGCAATCTGCTGCAGCAGACGCAGCGCTTCGCCGAGGCCCAGGAAGATCAGCGCGATCAGCACCGACCCGGCGACGATGCCCATGAAGATGGGAAAGCTCATTTCCTCGTGGAAATTCGCGATGACAAAGCCGAGAATGATGCCGGCGGTGACAACGACCAGCGCGGCGATGTTGAGCACTTTGGCAAAGCCGTTGCGCGTGGGCATGCCAACGCCGGAGGACGCGTCGATAAGCGCCTCGTATTCTTCGTCCGTCACCACCGTGGGGGCGGCGTTCTTGCCCTTCTTCCGGGTCAGAAGGCCCCACTGGGCCAGATCGGCGTCTTTCTTTTTATAGTATTCCTCGCGCTGCAGCTTTCTGAGCTCTTCGATCTTGGCTTCCACTTTATCCAGCATGCGATCGTCTCCTTCCAAATCAAACGATACTTTATCATACCACACTTTTTCCGATTGTTCAAGCGGTTTTTTCAGTTTGCGGCGCGCAGCCTGCGGCGCCGACCGCCGACGACCGGCGACTGGCCGCTTCCAGCATTTGGCCTCTTCCCAAAACGGCCGCGGCGTGCTATACTCCAAAGCGTGAGATCTCACCATCCCTTCGGGTCCCCCGAAAAAGGAGGTGACACATGAAACGGTTTCTTTCTTTTGCACTCGTGTGTCTGCTGCTGCTCGGCGCGCTTTCTCTGCCCGCGTTCGCGGCGTCGGACAGTCCCGCGGCGGCAAGGGTGCAGACGGGCAAGGCGAACCTCAACGTGCGCACGGCGGCCTCCACAAGCGCAAAGATTGCGGACAAGCTGCCGGACGGCACGCTTGTGACGCTGCTGGAGCAAAGCGGCGGCTGGTGGAAGGTGCGCTATGACAAGGCGAAGACGGGCTACTGCCACGGCGATTACCTCGCGGTGTACGCCGCGTCGTACCTGACGACGGTCAGCACGGGCGGGGCCGCGCTCAACGTGCGCAAGGCCGCAAGCACCGATGCCGCCGTTTTAACGCGGCTTGCAAACGGCGAGGCCGTGGCGGTGCTGTCGCAGTCGGATGGCTGGAGCAAGGTCCTCTATCGGGGCAGCTCGCTCGGCTATGTTGCCTCGCGCTATCTGGCGCAAAAGGCGGTCCGCTTCGACGTGCCGCGCTACAGCCAGCTCGACGCACGCTGGAAGAACGTGGCCGTCGGCACTTCCGGCGGCACCATCGGCACGATCGGCTGCACGACGACCTGCCTTGCCATGACGGAGTCGTTCCGTACCGGCAGGACCGTGACGCCCAAGGCGATGGCGCAAAAGCTGCGCTATATGCCCGGCGGCGCGCTCTACTGGCCGGCGGATTACGACGTTGCTTTGGCCGGGGACGACTGCCTGCGGCAGATCCTTGACGTGCTGCAAAGCGGCAAGCCCGTGATCTTCGGCAGCAAGAAAACCAACGGCACCCAGCACTGGTGCGTCGTGACCGGCTGGGACGGCAAGGCCCTGAGCGACGGTTCGTTCACGGTCAACGATCCCGCTTCGGCTTCCCGCACGACCCTCGCGCAGTTCCGCGCGATCTATCCCGTGCCGTATAAGCTGGCGTGGCATGCATGAAAAAAGCGTCCTTCGGGACGCTTTTTTCAGAAAACAGAAAACAGAAGACAGAGGCCAGAAACGCGCCAAACGCGGTGCGCTGCGGGGAACGATGCCCCGCGAAAGGAAACGCCGCAGCGCCGCCGTTCCGGCGGCCCGGTTTCCCGCTGCCGTCAGCCTCAGCCCCGACCGCGGTTTCTCTTTCTTTCGGGCGAAAGAAAGAGAAAAGTCCGCAGAAAAGAGAAAGAAAGCCCCGGGCTTCGGATACGGCGAAAGCGGCGACGGCGTCCGCACCTGCGGTGCGGAAAAGCGCCATCTTATTTCGCCTACCGCGACAATCAGCCTCAACCCATAATGCCGACGGGTCGGCCTTGCACCTTCCGCAGCCGTGTTTGGTTTCCAACCCTGCGGACATTTCTCAAAAGATACATGCCCCCGCAAAGTGCTGCGCAAGGCCTTGCGGTTTTGGAAACGTGATGGCCGTTCCCATCGTTTTGTTGGCGAATGCTTACAAACACAGCGCCCCGGCCGATCCCTGATCGGCACGACGGGCGCTGTATTTTCAATTCTTAAAGCTTAATTCTCAATTCTCAATTCTTCCATCTTTTCCCTGAGCGCCTGAAAATCCGCCAGCGCGTCCTTCTTTTGCGCCGGGTTGCGCAGCAGCGCCGCCGGGTGGAACGTGCCCATGAAGAGGATGCCGCCCTTTTCGCGGAACACGCCGTGCTCGCGCGTGACGCGGAAGTCCGGGTCGATCAGCCGCTGCGCCGCAATCCGGCCCAGACAGACGATGATCTTTGGGCGAATGAGGCGCACCTGCTGCCGCAGCCACGGCAGACAGCTTTCGCTCTCCTCGGGCTTCGGGTCGCGGTTGTGCGGCGGGCGGCACTTGACGATATTCGCAATGTAGACCTTGCCGCCGTCGCGCGGAATGCCGACGAGCTCCAGATACTTATCGAGCAGCTGTCCGCTGCGGCCCACAAAGGGTTCGCCCTGCAGATCCTCCTGCTCGCCCGGGCCTTCGCCCACGAACAGCACCTGTGCCTTTGGCGAGCCGACGCCGAACACAAGGTTCGTGCGCGTTGCGCCCAGCGGGCAGTTCTGACAGGCTTCGCATTCGCTTTTCAGCAGCGTCATGGCGTCCGTCACGGGAATCACCGCCTTTCTGCTTTATATTATAGCATATTTTTCCGCGTTTTGCATGATTTTTTTGAAACAATGTTGAAATCCGCGCGGCTTTGTTGTAAAATAAACAAGATGTCGCCCCGCGACGTGAAACCTGTATCTTATTCCGGGAGGAACTGAAAAATGAACAAACCCGTTCTCGTTGAAACATCCGCGCGTCACGTCCACGTCAGCCGCCGCGTGCTGAACATCCTGTTTGGCGAAGGCTACGAGCTGACCCACAAGAAGGACCTGTCGCAGCCCGGCCAGTTCGCGTGCGAAGAGCGCGTGCAGGTCATCGGCCCCAAGAGCAGCTTCCCCGCCGTGTCGATTCTCGGCCCCGTCCGCCCCGAAACCCAGGTGGAGCTTTCCGCCGGCGACGCGCGCTCCATCGGCGTCAAGGCGCCGATCCGCGAATCGGGCGACCTCAAGGGCAGCGCCGGCTGCAAGATCGTGGGCCCCAAGGGCGAAGTGGAGCTGAACGACGGCGTGATCATCGCCAAGCGCCACATCCACGCAACCCCGGAAGACGCCGAAAAATACGGCCTTGCCGATAAGCAGATCGTTTCCGTGAAAGTGGATACCCCGGAACGCTCGCTGATCTTCGGCGACGTGGTGGTCCGCGTGAGCAAGAACTATGCGCTGGCCATGCATATCGACACCGACGAATCCAACGCCGCGGGCTGCGTCCCGGGCCTGATGGGCGAAATTCTCGCGTAAAGAAAGAGCAGGAATTGTCAAGGGGTCCCTCTTGACAATTTTTTTACCCGAACGAAAGGGAAAGGAGGGCTTTTTCATGAAAAAACGGATGAGCGCCGTTCTGATCGCGGTGCTGCTGGCCGCCGCGGTGCTCGGCGCGTTGCTGATCGTGCAGCGCCGGACGCCGACCACGACCACGATCTCGGACGTCAGCGTTTCCTACAACACCACCACGACGCAGACGACGAGCGAAGCGCCCTCCGCCGCGCCGCCGACGAGCGAGACCGAGACCGAACCGCCCCCGGTCACCGAGGAAACGGTGATCGACCTCGACAACCTGACGCTGATCGATCTGCTGCCGCTGTCGCTGATGGGCGGCGACTGGGACGTCAAGCACTGCCAGGGCATCGCCGTGGACAGCGAACGCAGCCTGATCTATTATTCCTACACCTCCGTGCTGGTCAAATGCGACCTCGACGGCAACATTCTGGGCACGGTCAGCGGCTTCAAGGGCCATCTTGGCGACCTGGCGCTCGGTGACGACGGCTATCTCTACTGCAGCTACTACCCCACGGGCCGCGCGGGCTTCTATATCGTGATGTTCGACCCGGGCAAGATCACGAAAGAAAACATCAGCTGGAAGAATACCAACGTGGCGCGCAGCGTCTTTCTCAAGGCGGTCTGGGACGACTATCGCTTCGACGTGAACGGCAACGGCAGATTCGACGGCGGCAACGACGGCGCCGACCACCGCTTCGGCTGCACGGGAATCGACGGCCTGACCTTCGGCCCCTCGTTCAAAACGGGCGGCCGGGGCAAGAAGCTGCTCACCGCGGCCTACATCATCTCGGCCAACGAAAAGCGCCGCGACAACGACTATCAGGTGCTGGTGCAGTATGACACCGACGGCTGGTGGGACACGTTCGGCAAAGCGACGCCCGGCGAGGGGGAAAAGGCCCACCGCAGCGGCCCCGAAAAGGGGAATGGCAAATTCTTCCTCTATACCGGCAACACCTATTACGGCGTGCAGACCATGACCTACTTCGACGAACTGAACGTCTGGCTGCTGAGCACCTATCAGATGGTGAAATCCTCGTTTCAGCCGTTCTGCGTCTTCGCCGTTGACGGCGAAGAGAAGCCGACGCGCGAACAGCTCAAGGGTCAGCCCAAGGGCACCGAGGGCAACGTGCTCTCGTTTTACCCCGCGGGCGAGCTCGACAAGACCCGCGGCATCCGCGGCTGGCGCCGGTCGTTCGGCACCAAGGGCTTCGACTACGCGGGCTCCGGCCTGTTCTATATCGTCTATCCCTATAAGACGTGGTACGGCACCCAGACCGCCGTGGCCTATCTCCACATCTGGGACGCCGGCAAGGACGGCCCGTTCCGGCTTGCCGCCGACGTGGGCACCGACTATATCGTCGGCCGGATCAAACGACAATAAAAGCGCCCTTCAACAGAAAACGGGGGACGGGAATGCGCAGTACGCAATCCCGTCCCCCGTTCTGCATGCAGAAGGCCTTCCGGCTTTTCCGCCGATGGTCGGTTTATTCGCTGACGGCTTCGGCTTTTGCCCGGTCCGTTTCCGATTCGGCGGCCGCCGCGCGCTTTTCTCTGAGCTGGCGTTCCACCTCGGCCATGTGGCTGCGGTCGTCGCGCAGGAAGAGAATCACGATCAGATACAGCGCCGAGCCGATGGCCGGACCCAGCATGAACTGGTGCCAGCGGAAGCGCACGATCCGGGTTTCGGGCCCGTGGGCGCGGATGGCCGCGGTGCCCTCGAGCATGTTGCCCGCCGCGTCGGTGATCTTTTCGTTGAAGCCCATCCAGCGCAGCAGATAGCCCTGAATGAACTTGCTGACGGCGCCGGTCAGCTTCGAAATGAAGTTCTGCATCGAGAACGAGATACCCTCGGTGCGTTCGCCCGTCTTGAGCTCCACTTCATCAATGGAATCGGCGATCAGCGCGCGGTGCGCAATGTCTTTCATGCTGGTCGGGATGCCGATGACAGCCATGAGCGCCATGATCACGCAGAGGATCCACGGATTGAGGAAACGGTTGTTGGCGCCCAGCACGAAGCAGATGAGGCGGATCGAGATCGCCAACGTCTCGGCCACCACAAGGATGCGCTTCATACCGCCGATCTTTTCAGCAAAGCGGGTGGCAAAGAACATGGCGAAGGCGCCGGGAATACCGGGCAGGAAGGTATAGATCAGCTGCAGCGTGGCGTGGCTGAATTCCTGACCGAAAAACGACACGGTCATGCCCTGGGTTTCAAAAAAGTATTCCCACGGCAGCGTGAGGGAGAAGCAGGCGACAAACCGCGCCAGACAGATGATCAGCAGCGTGCGGTTATGGCGCAGCGTGGCCAGATTCTTCCAAACGCTGTTCTTTTCTTCCTTGTGCTCATAGAGCACCTTCTCCTTCATCCGGTAGGCGAGCATGGAAATGAGCATGCCGCCGAAGCCGAAGGCAACCGCGCCGATGAAATAGGCCGTTTTTTCGCTGGCAAGGCCGCTGTTGACGATGCCCTGGCGGACTTGGGGAAAGAGCGAGGCCACCGTGGAGCCTGCGCCGGCGCCGATGGAAACCCACTGCGACACGCGCCCGCGCTCTTCGGAATTGGGACTTGAAAGCGGGATCATGCCCCACAGCGCCACGTCCTGATAGGAATAGATGATATCATACATCAGATAGGCGGCGATGATGAAGATGATCGTCTGCGTCTGACTGAACCCGAAGTCGAAGAACATGACGGCCGTGATCAGACCGATGATCGGCGGCAGATACAGCAAAAACGGGCGCAGCTTGCGGCCGGGCCTGAACTTGCGCGCGTCCACCAGCGTGCCGATGATCGGGTCGTTGACCGCGTCCCAGAGGGTGGAAAAGCCGGTGATCCAGCCCGTGGCGCGGGAATCGATCTTGAGCACTGTGTTCAGGAAGACGAACAGACGGCTGGAAACAAAGCCGTAGTTCATGTTCTGGCCGGCCAGACCGACGGCATAGGACAGCAGCCGGTTGTTGGCAACCTTGACGTCGCTTTCTTCGCGGGAAAAGAAAAACTTGATCGGATTCTTCATACAGCTCTCCCTTTCTTCTTCGTGTTGCTTTCATTATAGCGGAAGACAAAGAGAAATGCAAGATGCACGCGAAAATCCGAAGCGGAAATCCCGTCAGGCGTTTTCCAGCACTTTTGCCGCCACAACGGTGACGTCGTCCTTCGTCAGCTCGTCGCTGCGCAGCTTTGCCAGCGCCGCGATATGGGCGGCCAGATCGTCCATGTTGTTCGTGCTCCACGCCAGCAGCTCGTCGCTCAGCCACCCGCAGTCGCCCGCCGTGACGCCGTCGGAAACCAGCAGCACGATGTCGCCCGGCTTCAGCAGCAGATCGCGCTGCGCCGCGCCCACGTTGCGCAAAATGCCCAGCGGCAGCGAGGGCGCTTCGATCACGGTGACCCTGTCGCCGCGGCGGAAGAACGACACCGCGGCGCCCGCCTTAAAGAGGGAGGCTTGTCCGGTGTAGACGTTGACGCAAAGGCCGTCGGCCGTGGCGATGGATTCGTCGCTCGACTTGACCAGCAGCGCGCAGTTGCAAAGCCGCAGAGCGCCCGGAAAGCCGATGCCGCTTTTGAGCAGCTTTTCCAGCAGCGTTGCCGTCAGCACGGCGTCCACCGCCGCCCGCGCCCCGGTGCCCATGCCGTCGCTGAGCAGGGCAATCCGGCTGCCGGCGGGGTCGGTGAGGGTGGCTGCGCAGTCGCCGCAGACTGCGTCGTCGGAAAGGGCGATCTGCGCCTTGCCGAACAGCACGCGCAGCCGCGCCTGCTCCAGAAACGTGATCGTGGTGCGCAGATCGAACAGCGAGATCTCCTCCTGCGCGAACCGCCGCCCCGTCAGCCGCTGCAGCAGCGCACGGACGGCGGCAAAATCGAGCGAGAACGCGTCCTCCAGCATGGTGATTTCCACGCAGACGCGCCCCGAAGGCTCGGTAAACACGTGCAGCGCGTCCGTATATTGTCCCGCGTCGGCCAGGGCGGCCTTCAGCGTGCGTGCCCGGGCGGGGTCGCTGACGCGCCCGGTGCGGACCATGGCGGCAATCTCCTCGAGAAAGGCGGCCATCGTATCGAACTGGTCGCCCACGACGCCGCGCAGCTCGCGGATTTTTTCGCGCGAGGCAAGGCCCGAGACGAAATCGCCGTAGCTTTGCGCCACGCCGTGCCGCAGCGCGTCGGCCCGCGGGCACTGCTTTTGCAGCGCGGTCGCGGCGGACGCGTCCTCCGCCATGCCCGCCATAGTCAGAATGTCGGCCGCGGTGGCGGCGTAGCGGTCGTGCCAGCAGGCGGTTTTGCGCGGGCAGCCCTGACAGACGCTTTGCTGCAGCCGCACGAAAATCGGCTCCAGCTCCGGATTCAGCACGCGGTCGAGCCTGCCGCCGACCTCTTCGATCACGCCGGAGATCTCGCTCACGCGGGCCGCGGCGCGCAGCAGATCGGCCGAAACGGTCATCTGCTGGCGGATATCCGGCACGAGCCCGTGCCGCTGCAGCAGCGCGCGCAGCCGGTCGAGCATCCGGGCCGGGGTCATCGCATAGGCGGCCGCGGCTAGTCCAATTTCCAG
>JAEEGF012400770.1_pt1 | contig 14097 bp, 14 predicted proteins | sample 9134171 | NCBI WGS metagenome assembly JAEEGF01 (sample SAMN16246542, study PRJNA631951) | gut metagenome | biome: gut microbiome; feature: rumen; material: AP-attached | host: Bos | place: Iran: Karaj | collected 2018-10
CTCGCATCTTATGGAACAATATTTCGGTGGCGACGACGACTGCACAAGCGACTACCTGCTCGAAGGCGTTATGCTTTCGCTGATAAATTCGTCGCGCAAGGCTATTGTTGACCCAAAGGATTACGAAGCACGAAGCAACATAATGTGGTGTGCAACAATGGGTTTGAATAAGATTCTCGCCTTGTCGAAGATGCAGGACTGGGAAGTTCACATGATTGAGCATCAGCTTGGTGCATACACCGACTGCCCGCACGGAATAGGACTAGCAATTATATCGCCGGCTTACTACCGCTATATTTATAAGTTCGGTTTGCCAAAGTTCGTTCGCTTCGCAAAGAACATCTGGAAGATTGATGCAAACGGCAAGACCGATGAACAGGTTGCCCTTGAAGGAATTGCTTGTCTTGAATCGTTTTTCCGCGAACTTGGAATCCCATCTACGCTTCGCGAGGTCGGTGCAACGGAGGAAATGTTGCCCTTGATTGCAAAATCGACAATTCCGGGTGGCGGATACAAGAAAATGGAAGCCGATGACATATTGGTTGTCCTCAAGAATTGTTTCTAAAATTTATTAATTAATGTTGTCTGATATAACATACTTCTGTAAATCGTTCAATATTAAGCAATTTGTATTAATTCAGAATGTTATGATTTCCCTTGTTCGTCATTCCACAAGTCAGAACATACACGCGATACGGAACGTGGAGCGTTGTAATGTTCGACTATGCGGAATCTCATATAGTAATACTAATCAAGGAGATTATTCGCCTTTGGCTCATGAGAAAGTTCCGCACAAACGAGTTCACACGACACGTTCCTTAGTCGGTTCTCTCTGTTTCACTTGCTTCGCTGCGTGAGCTAAAGGTTGCGGAATGACGATTAGAGAGTTTTGTGGACAATAATAAAAAATGTGCGTATGAAAAAAATTCTCGTAAACATAGCAATGTCGTTGATGGTTGTTGCATTAGCGGTTTCGTGTACCTGCAATGAAACTGCTGACAATCAAGTTGAAGAACCCAAGACGGAAACCGATACCATCTGTAGCGCACCGCTAATTGCATTGCAGGACTGCCAACAACAGATGTCAGCCGAACTATTTGCAGGACAAGACGATGAGTTGCTAAAGAAGATTTTGCCAGATGGAATGGCGGAGGCTTCGATAAATGTTTTTATGCAGGAGCGTGGCGACAGGATTGTGCTTTTTGACGCAGGACTTGGCGCTTCGCGCAATGGTCGTCTGCTCGCGAACTTGGATTCGGTGGGTGTGTTGCCTGACGAGATAACCGACATTTGCATAACACATTTCCATGGTGACCATATCGGCGGACTTCTTACGCCCAATGGCGAGGCTGTTTTCAAGAATGCAAAGTTGCATTTTTCCGATTTGGAATTGGAAGCATGGACAGTTGGCGAATTGAAGGACAAAAACGAAATGGTTGAAAAGATGCTTTTTGCATACGAAGGCAGATGCGAAACTTTTCAGGCAGGCGACACGATTGTTGACGGCATTGTAACAATCGCAGCCCCAGGACACACTCCCGGACATACAATGTACGACGTAGGCGATGTCATTATTGTCGGAGACCTTATGCACGCGGTGGCTTTGCAGGTTGAACATCCCGAATTTTCGGCAGCATACGATTTCGACCCGGCGCTTGCATCAGAAACAAGAAAGGCAATGCTCGAAATTGCAAGGACTTCGCACAAGCCATTGGCAGGAATGCATTTTCCTGCACCATTCATAATTGAACTTTGACTCGATGACTGACAAGGAACAGAAATATGAAGCGCTTGTTGCTCAAGCAAAGGCACTTTCGGAGGCAGAAACCGATGAGATTGCTCTTATGGCAAACGTGGCAGCAATAATTCACGAGACATTTCATTTCTGGTGGACTGGATTCTACCGTGTTGTAGGAGATGAACTTGTGCTTGGACCATTTCAGGGACCTCTGGCTTGCACGCGGATAAAGTTCGGACGAGGAGTTTGCGGAACTGCATGGAAAGAAAAGCGGTCTGTAATTGTGCCCGATGTCGAGGAGTTTCCTGGTCACATTGCCTGCAGCAGTGCTTCGCGAAGCGAGATTGTCGTGCCCATTTTCTGCAACGATGAAGTAGTTGCAGTTCTTGACATCGACAGCGAGAAACTCGCGACATTCGATGACACAGATAAAAAATACCTAGAAAAGATTACAACGCTCTATTTGTCTCCGAAATCGACATTCTTGAGATAGTCGGCGGCAACGCACATTTCCTTGTACCACTCTTCGCCATATTTGCGGATTAGCGGTTCCTTCAAATACTCGAAAATCTTTACATTACGCTCGTTGCCGAGTTTTACCGCATCCTTGCAAATGTTCCACACATCATAGTTTACCGCCTCAAACGATGAATATCTCTTAACCCTTATCGGGTACAGGTGGCACGAAATCGGCTTGCGGAAATCGACAAGGCCTTCCTCCCACGCCTTTTCTATCTCACAATAAACGATGCCATCGGCGTTGTAATTGGCAAAAACACACGCTCCTGCCTTACCAATGATCGATGTCGTAAGCTCACCCTCAATATCGAGCATCGAAACGCCATTCTCATCAATGACTGCCCGCGCCTCGTCAGATAGACGAGAATATATTTTAGGCAGAATTTCCTTAAGTTTTTCTTCCTCATCCTTTTCGAGCGGAGCACCCGAATCGCCTTCAACGCAACATATTCCCTTGCATTTGGCGATGTCGCACGCGAAACATTTCCGAAAGACATCAAAATGAACTACCTTGTCATCAATCTCAATCATAGCATCAAATTTCAATTTCTAATCCATCGCGAGCCTCAATTGCATCTGGGAAAACCGTCCTTGCCTCCGTCATCAATTCTGATGTCGGATAGCGAGTAGAAAAATGCCCGAGAACCAGGCGTTTTGCAGATATGCTTTTTGCAAGTTCGGTTGCTTGAATGGTCGTTGTATGACAGGTAAGCTTTGCCAGTTCCGCATCCTTCTCCATAAAAGTTGCCTCGTGGTAAAGCAAATCGACATTTCCTGCGAAATCGGCGAGTCGCTTCAATGGCAAAGTATCAGAACAATATACATAACTTTTTGGAGCAGGCGGAAGTACTGTTGCATCATCGCTTTTCAGAATTGAACCGTTGTCAAGTACGACATCCTCTCCCCTTTTTAAGCTTACAATCTGCGCAATCGACAGGTTACAATCTTCAATAAAATCCTTGCGGATATTTCTCTCTTTTTCCTTCTCGCGGAAAAGAAATCCCCATGTAGGTTTGGTATGCACAAGCGGAAAACTGAACACATCAAGGTTTTTGTCGCTATGAATAAGATTTATTCCATCAGGACTTAAGTAGTTGTAATTTACTTTAAAACCAAGATTATGCTCGAGAGAAGCGAAAAGGTTAGCACAAATTTGTTCAAGCTTTTCGGGACAATATATGTTGAGTTCCGTCTTGCGACCAAGCATTGAAAAAGTCGAAAGCAGTCCGAACAGACCGAAAATATGGTCGCCATGTATGTGTGAAATGAAAATATTCCTTAGTCTTCCGAAAGACAAGGAATATTCGCGCATTCTTATCTGCGAACCTTCGCCACAGTCAATGAGATACGGAGTAGCATTGTACATTACGACCTGCGCTGATGTCTGCCGATGCACTGTCGGCAACGCAGAGCTACTTCCCAGTATCCTGACGGAAAAGGACATTATTCAACAATAGGTTTTTCCTCTTCTACGATTTCAGCCTCAGCCTCTACGGTTTCCACCTCAGCATTTTGTCCGTCTGTAAGCAGATTCTCGTTGAACAACTTAATAACCTTGCGAACCATAAACGATTCGAACAACAAGAGCAAACCGAGCAAAATCATCAGTACGCCAAGCGCAATTGCCATAACCTTGTTGCCAAATTCGGGATCGCGGATGAACATGAAGCCGAGAATACCAACTGCCAATAGCACAACAATAGACGAAATCAAGTAAACCAACGAAAGTTTTGATTCCTTCTCGCGATATACCAAAGTCAAAATAATCATCATCACTGCTCCGAGAAGAATTATTGCACCAAGTATTATGGCGAAAATCCTAGTCAACTCTTCGGCAAAGCAGAATAGCAGAACGCCACCGATAAGAGCGAAGGCGAACATTATAATCATCAACGACTTTTCAAGTTTTGAATCACCGTCCTTACTTTTTGCGATACGCATTACAAGCATGAACAAACTCATTAGAGCAATAGCTCCACCTGCGATCTGAATCAGATGTTCAAAGAAACTTTCGCCACAAACAACAGCGACTACACCTATCAAAGCAAGAACAACACCACTGATTGTCATGGAATTAGCAACAAACAACGACTTTTTCATCTTTATAAAATTTTACTATGTTATATTCAACGAAAAAAGCCCCAAAGACATAAATCTCGGAGCTAAATATCTTTTTCACACAATAAGAATTAGAATCTCTTTTCTTTGATTCTTGCCTTCTTACCAGTAAGTTCACGCAGGTAGTAAATCTTAGCCCTACGAACTCTACCGTACTTATTAACGTCAATCGAATCAATAAACGGAGATGCGAACGGGAAAACTCTTTCTACACCGAATGTACCCGACATCTTGCGCACTGTGAAAGTTGCTGTGCGACCTGTTCCGTTAAGCTGTATCACTACGCCTCTGAACTGCTGGATTCTCTCCTTGTTACCTTCCTTAATCTTATAGCTTACTGTGATAGTATCACCTGCCTTGAACTTTGGGAACTCCTTTACCTGTTCCAAATTCTGTTCAACAATATTCATTAAATTCATCACGAAAACTTTTTATTATTCCTTAAAATTTTTGGACTGCAATATTAGTGCTTTTTTTTCACATAGAGTAATTTTTTGCCCGCTTTTTTGAAAATTGTTACTAACAATTTATTTACAAGACTATACTTTTGATTATCAACAGACTAACAAACTACTTCATAAACTTTATTATCAAAATTTCGCAGATAATGAAAAGCAATGCTAGCAAAACAAAGTATTTCCACAGCGGTTTTCCTTCGGAAATCTCCTTGAAATCCGAGAAAGTTCGCTCCATACTGTCGAACCTGAATATAGATGCGCGACCTGAAAATTTCTGTGTATTTATGTCCTCGAGTTCCTCTTCGGTCAGATAGTCCTGCATGGATTCGTTTCGGCTGTAGTTGAGCGCAAGGCAGGAAATAGTATCGCCATTTGCACAAAGACCATATATGCCAGATGACTTCATTGTACTTGGCATAAATACATTCAGCACGCCAGAATTGTAGCGCACATCGACAAGCGAAGTCTCTCCCTTAGCATCATATATATTATAGGTGTTGCCTATTTCGTAATTGTCGATACGAGTTTGGACTATGGTCTCCGCCCCTATTGTAGCATAAAGCGAAATCACCAACTGGCTATTCATAGCCATATTGTATAGCGCAGGCGAGAAGACAACGCTTTTTGCAAAATCGGCATTCACCTTGTCGATTGGCGCAGCAAACACATACAATTTTCCGCTACCATAGTCGCCAGCCACAAGCACAGGACTTGCATTTTCAAGCGTCAGCACCGACGAAAATCCAGCCTTCGAAAACAACGACAACTTATGCGTAAGTTCCATGTTTGGCAAACTGCCCTGCTTTTCCTCCTTTGCAAAGACATTTCTGAAAAGATTGCTATTGTAATCAATGCCATACAACTTGACATCGCGTGCAGTTGTACCATCAAACTTGCCCAAAGCAAACAATTCGAGGAAACTGTTGAGCGATGCGTAATTAAGACTGCTTCCCGGAATCAAGCAAACCGAACCGCCACCATTCACAAAGGTTTTAAGCCGTTCTGCCAAGCCTGATGAAATTTCCGACACAGAATTCAGCACAACAAGATCATAATCGTTGACATTCACATCCGACTCGTGCCCTTGCTTTACCTGACTAAAAAGGAAATTACCCTCATCATTTCCGAACAAGGCATTAAGATAACGGCTCTCGTCACTAGCATTTATCGCCAAAATCCTTGTCTTGTCGGATATTGCATAACAGAAATACAAGATGTTATCGTAAACAATCGGGTAATCGGAAATTTCGAGACGTGCAGCAACGTTTCCTGCCGTTGTATTCTGGTAAGCCACGTCAACATCTACCGACTCGCCAGCCTCAACATTGAAACTCGTCATCGCCTTGAGCGAATCGTTTATATACAACTGCAATGGAATATCGTAGAAACCCTCGCTCGACTTGTTTGCTATCCTTACCGTCAGCAATTCGTTCTGCCCAACCCTATGCACCGGACTATCGAACCAGCATGTATCAACGTACAAGTTGTTAACCTTAGTTGGATTGAGCGAAAGCAACACAACATTAATATTACTGTCGAGTTCGGTCTCTATATCATCAAACATATATTTCTGCATGTCGGAAATAACATACAGCGATGCGCTTTCTCCTTTTCGAGCATAGACATTCGCTTTCGAAATCAAATCGTCAACTTTCAACGAATTTGCAGTTATGGAACAATCATCAATGCTTGTCACCACTTGGTCGCGGTTGAGCGTTGCGCGATAGTCGGAGTTGCAATCGTTGGACATGAATACATAATTCATTGATGGGGAATTGGAATACACCAAGTCCTTTGCAATCTGCTTTGCCAGGTCGAACATCTTTCCGTTTCCGGCATCGGCGTCCATGCTGAACGAATTATCAATGTAGATTATTGACAAGTCGGAAATCTTATCGGTTTGCTTTTCGCCAGTCGGAATGTAGGGACCAGCAAACACGAACACAAGCATCGCAATCGTAAGCATTCGGGCAATAAGAATGAGAATCTGTTTAAGCTTGGTCTTCGTGCGTGTCTCCTTCTTTATGTCCTCGATGAATGAAGTGTTGCTGAAATACACAACCTTTGGCTTGCGGAAGTTTATCAGGTGGATTATCACCGGAATAGCCATCGCAAACAAAGCCCAGAGGAAAGAAGGATTAAGAAATGACATTTAGGATTTACAATTTTAGATTGACGAATCAGTAATTTGACAATTTGATGATTTGATGATTTAGATTTTTTTAATCAGCAGATTATCGATTCCGCAACTGTCGTTGAATGTACTAATATCAACACCGCCGTCAATACCATCGATAGCTCCGACATACGAATCGGTCTGCCAAAGGGTATATTTGCTAGTGCTTGGAATTGTCGGATTAGACATCCAGAACATATAGTCGGAGAAGTCTTTCTTCAACCGCTTGTGATAAACACCCACGGAACAGCAGATTATAGGTTTCACGCCGCAATAATTTTCCACCTTGTCCAAAAACGACTTCAATGCAGAGGAAAATTCCTCCTTCGACGATCTTTTGAACTCACATTCTGCAAAAACAGCAGGCACAAGATCCTGATCATCAACTTTTACCGTCTTCTTGAAGTTCTTGAATTGTTCTTCTGGCGTTGATGTCATGCGGAAATAATGTGCAGAACCGACCTTCAGTCCAGCCTTGCGTGCAGCCTTAAGCGATTTCTTGTACTTGGAATCCTGCACCGAAGCACCATCGGTAGCCTTCAGATACACAAATTGCACCAACGAATCCTGAGCCACCTTGTCCCAGTCGTTGACTTTGTTTTCGTGCGACAACAAAATACCATCGTAAATGGTGGAGTCACCCATATAGTTAGGTTCTTCTTGTCTAATCTCAGCGTATGACTTAGCAGTAGAATTCCCGTTATCAGCAGAACCACCACACGAAACACAAAAGACTGCCAGACAGAAAACTATAAATTCCAACAAGTTCTTCATCTCAATAATTTTTGTGCAAAGATACAGCAAAGATTTGTATTGGCAAAAAGCACAAATTACCACAACAAAAAAAATCCCGCCCCATACTGGAGCAGGACTTTTTATTGTAATTCGCTTTTGAATTATTATTCAGCTACTTCAGAATTCTTAATCTTGAGCCAGCCAACAATATTCAATACCATTGCAGCGATAGTACCAAGACCGCCAACAATACCGAGGAAAGGAATTGCACCTACAACACCACAGCAAAGAGCGATTATTGCAGAGATGAACAAAAGCTTTGCACCGTCCTTACCTGGGAATGTTTCAGAAGCTTTGAGCTTTGAGTAAGCAATGAGGGTGAAAATGTAAGCGATAACGCTAAGAACCAAGCAAGCGAGACCGATTACTACTGTCATTGTAGCGATAGCTGTCAAGCTTCCCGACAAAATTACGAGGAAAATGCACAAACCAATTACAGAAGAAATGATGCTAAGAATCATTGCAGAACGAAGTTTCTTAACTGCAGGAACATCATTCTCATGTACTGCATTTGCCAAATGACCGAGGCAAATTACAAAATAAATATTAGCAGCAATTACAAGAAGCGGGAGAATAAGAACAGTCAAAAGACCTGTAAAAGGCATTGAAGTACCCATTACTATTGCCTGAGTCATGTCCAAAGCTGCTGTTGTAGCGATAAATGCGCTAAAAATAGAAGTTAAAACACCAAGGATGGCAGTAATCAAAACAGCCATAAACACCTTGTTCACTGCATTTTTATATGCTAACTTATCCATAAAATTTTTCCTCGGTTATATCCCATCGAGCCGTCGGTTTTAATAATTAACAAACATTATGCAAAGTTAACGAAATCTTAAATTGCCACAATACAAAAAAAAGAATATTTTTATCAACAAACAAATGTGAAATATTTACCAGTTGCCTTTTGCCAGCAACAGCAACAGTACCAATGCAATACAAACTGCAATCATGATAATGTACGGTTTTCGACGCGCCGACTTCAACTTTTCCTCATACTCTTCGGAACCAATTTCTTCTTCGGGGAATTGGCTACTCACCTTTTCCTCGACCACCTCATCGATAGCATCACCCAAAACACGATGCTGACCAGGTCCCGTATGATGAGCGAAAAAGTTCCTTGTATATTCGTGTTCCATTTCATCCACAAGCTTCTCTACTTCCTCCCTGCGAGCCTCGTAATTTGCCGTCCATTCATCATAAGAAAACTCCTTAAGACCATCATTCTGACTTATGTCTGTCTCCGCACTGTTCCAGCACAACTTTCCTTTGCCCTCGTAAACCTTCAGAATCTGCTTATGGGCGATGTCGGCAACAACAATAAGCGGAGTCCATTTTGCGTACTTCTCGGGAAGCAAACCAACTTCGTACTCAAAAAATCCAGAACATGCCGAAAGCAGAAGTCTTTCTCCATCAGTACTCCATACGTAGTCGTGAAGTCCCATCAGAAAATAGAACGGCAGTACATAATGCTCGGAATAGTCCTTATTTAGATACACATGAATGTTATTGTACATTTCCTGTCCTGCGGATTCCTCGCCTATTGCTTCCTCGAAACCAATATTGTACCAGATTGACTCGTTTGCCATAAAATTATTTTTTGACAAATCTACGGATATTTTTCGGGAAAACAAAAATGGAAAACTACAATATTTTGCTTAACTTTGCCCCGTTAACAAAGACATATCAACTATGAACAATATTGAAGAGGCGGCAAAACTCATAGCCAATGCAAAATGTCTGTGCGTTTTCACTGGTGCAGGCGTATCGAAGGAAAGCGGAATCCCGACCTTCCGCGGAAGCGAGGACAGCGTTTACGAACAGTACGACCAGTCGATGCTGGAACTCAACACCTACATACATCGCACCGAAGAGGCTTGGCCGGTTGTAAACAAGGTTTTCTACAAGTTTTTCAAGGAAGCCCAGCCAAACAAGGCACACACCACGCTTGCAAAATGGGAAAAGGATGGCATGGTAAAGGCAGTCATCACACAGAACATCGACTCGCTGCATCAAGCGGCAGGAAGCAAACATGTGATTGAATTCCATGGTGGAAAAGGACATTTCGTCTGCCTCAAGTGCGGAAAGAAATATCCGACCGCTTCGCTCAAGCTCACAAACGAAGTACCACGCTGCGACTGTGGCGGAAAACTGAAGCCAGGATTCATATTCTTTGGCGAAGGAATTCCAGAAGATGCATACACAGAATCGTTCGACCTCGCTGGAAAATGTGATGTGATGCTCGTCATCGGAACAACTGGCGAAGTTCAGCCTGCGGCATATCTCCCGCATGTAGCAAAACAGCACGGAGCAAAAATCATCGAGGTTAACCCGCAACATTCGGCATACACAGGAAGAATCACCGACATCTACCTCGAGATGGGCGCAGTTGAAGCAATGACAAAGATTGACGAAGAAATACAAAAACTGAAATAAAGATGAAGATAGTACAAGTTGAATCACTCGGTGTCTCGAAGCAGGAACTCGAAGATGCAAAACTGGAATTTGAAATGCTAGGACACCAATATATATATTATACTGACATCCCAAAAGGCGAAGACGAACTTATTGCCCGCATTAAGGATGCCGACATAGTGAACATCAGCAACATAAAGCTCACGGCAAAGGCAATAGAGTCGTGTCCGAACCTTAAGTACCTGAATGTTGCCTTCACAGGTGTCGACCATGTAGACCTAGAATGCTGCAAAAAGCATGGAATAAAGGTCAGCAACGCTGCAGGATATTCCACCGAAGCCGTTTCGGAACTCGCTGTCGGACTTGCAGTAGCACTGATGCGCAACTTCAGTCAGATGGACGGCAACACACGTAAGCTCGGCAACCGCAACAATTTCCTTGGTACTGAACTTTGCGGAAAGACTGTCGGCATTGTCGGCACTGGAGCTATCGGTCTTGCAACGGCACGCATTTTCAAGGCTTTCGGATGCAAAATACTCGCATATAGCAGGACACAAAAGAACATAGATGGCATAACATACACCACATTGGACGAACTTTTTGCAAAATCCGACATCATAAGCCTGCACATTCCTGCAAATGCGCAAACCAAAGGTTTAATAAGCAAAGACTTGCTAACGAAGATGAAAGAAACGGCAATAATAATAAACACAGCGCGCGGACCAGTGATGGACAATGCCGCACTTGCCGAACTGCTGAAAGCAGGAAAGATTGCCGGTGCAGGAATCGATGTTTACGAAACCGAGCCACCTCTGCCAGAGAATCATCCGCTCCTCTCCGCCCCCAACACCATACTGCTGCCGCATGTTGGCTACGCATCGAAGGAAGCAATGCAGAAAAGGTTTATCATCGTAAGATCCAATTTGCATTCGTATCTTGAAGGACGACAAGAAAATGTGATATTATAATGGAGAATGGACAATTAACAATGGACAATTGATAATGAATAATTGATAATGGATAATCTGTGGCGACGTGGCGTGCCACATCGCTACAAATCTTCAAATTATCAATCGTTGAACATTGAACCTTGAACTTTGAACTAGAAACTAGAAACCAGAAACTCAGAAACTTAGAAACTTAGAAACATAGTAACTTATGAACCTTTTATACTTTGTCTGGGATGCCGACCCAGTAATATTTTCAATCGGCGAACACGGAATAAGATGGTACGGCCTGCTTTTAGCTATAGGATTCCTGCTCGGATACATTGTACTAGGGCGGATAATGAAAAAAGAAGGCTACGAACAAAAGCAATCCGACAAGTTCGCCATATACATCATTTTGGGTTGCGTCATTGGTCTTAGGCTCGGGCATTGCCTTTTCTACAACCCTGGCTACTACCTGTCACATCCGCTCGAAATACTGAAAGTATGGGAAGGTGGCTTAGCAAGCCACGGCGGTGCAATAGGAATACTGCTGGCAATATGGCTCTATGCTCGACGCACAAAAATGCCATACTTCGAATCGTTGGACAAGGTCGCGGTGGTTGTTCCGCTAGCAGGCGCATTTGTACGCATCGGTAATTTCATCAACAGCGAAATCCTCGGCGTACCAACCACATTGCCGTGGGGCGTAAAATTCATGCGCAACATGGAAGACTTAAACGAGGCATACATTGCATCCAATGGTGCTTGTCCCGACCTCGGCTCCGAATGCCTGTCGGAATTTATGATTGCACGCCATCCCACACAGCTTTACGAAGCATTCTTCTACATTGCAATGTTCTTCGTATTCTTCCTGATATACAGCAAATTTGCCAAGAACTGGAAACACGGCACCTTCCTCGGATGGTTTGTCCTTGTACTTTTCGGCTTCCGCTTCCTGATCGAATACACCAAGACCGAGCAGGCCGAATTCATCTGGAATGCACCTATTACAATGGGACAACTGCTAAGCATACCTTTTATTATATTCGGAATCGTGCTTGTTGTAAGACAGTATTGGAAAAAAGGAAAAACAGAACCGATTACAAATACAACAAAGAACAAAATAGAAAACAACAAATAATATTGTTGTTATAGAAATACCATATAATTGAAGGGGCGAGAAACTCGCCCTTTCATATTATATATAAACCATCGCATTCATTATCAGACCTATCGCCAACAAACATTAGGTTGTTAATTTTTTTGCAAAAATTTAACTTGCACATTGCTATAAATGCAATACCTTTGCGGTGAAATTTTGTGGAAAGATTTGGATGCTTGCAACCACGGAAAAAAATGCTAAAAACACAAATTCCCAGTTACATCCTTATCGTTCCTGTTATTAATGTTTAAAATTATTGACAGATGAACTATTTTTTTACATCAGAATCAGTGTCGGAAGGACATCCCGACAAAGTAGCAGACCAGATTTCAGACTCGATATTAGATGAATTTCTGGCACAGGATCCAAAATCGAAAGTTGCCTGCGAAACACTTGTAACCACTGGCTTGGTTGTTGTTGCGGGCGAAGTAAACTCAAAAGCATACGTTGACGTGCAGAGCGTTGTGCGCAAAGTTGTCAACGGAATAGGCTACACCAAAGGCGAATATCGCTTCGATGGCAATTCGTGCGGAGTAATGTCTGCAATACACGAACAGTCGCCAGACATCAATCAGGGTGTTGAGAAAGGCAAGGGACTTCACGAAGAACAAGGTGCTGGCGACCAAGGAATGATGTTCGGCTATGCATGCAAGGACACCGACACATACATGCCTCTCCCACTCGATCTTGCACACAGAATGCTGAAAAAATTGTCGGAAATCCGCCGCGAAGGAAAAGAAATGACTTACCTACGTCCCGATGCAAAGTCGCAGATAACCATTGAGTACGACGAAAAGCACAATCCCGTAAGAATCGATACCATTGTTATTTCAACCCAACATGACGAATTCGACAAGAACGAAAAGAAGATGCTTGACAAGATTGAAAAGGATGTCCGCAAAATCTTAATACCTAAAGTTATAGCCGATTTGCCAGCACGTACACAGAAGCTTTTCAAGAAGGACTTCAAGTTGTTTGTAAACCCGACAGGAAAGTTTGTCATCGGCGGACCTCACGGCGACAGCGGACTTACCGGTCGCAAGATTATCGTTGACACATACGGCGGCAAAGGCGCACACGGTGGTGGAGCATTCAGCGGAAAGGACCCTTCAAAGGTTGACCGTTCGGCAGCATACGCAGCCCGTCACATTGCCAAGAACCTTGTGGCAGCAGGCGTAGCAAACGAAATCCTCATTCAGGTTGCTTACGCAATAGGCGTTGCCGAACCAGTTGGAATTTATGTTAACACATACGGAACAGCAAACGTCAAGATGAGCGATGCTGAAATAGCCGAGAAGGTAAAGAAAATCTTCCCGCTCACTCCCGAAGCAATACAAAAGCGCCTCAAGCTGTTGAACCCAATTTATGCAGAAACAGCAGCATACGGACATTTTGGTCGCGAACCAAAAACGGTAAAGAAAACTTTCATAGCCGACGGAAAGAAAATAGAGAGAGAAGTTGAACTCTTCACTTGGGAGAAACTAGACTATATTGACAAGGTAAAGAAGGAATTCGGACTATAATCACAAATGCACACATTAACAAAAAGCCACTACGGTGGCTTTTTTATTATCGCAAAATTTTTGCTATCACATTAAATTCCAGTCATTTAAACATTTTCTCAAAAAAGAGAAAGATTTTTCGTTTATTCCAAAATATTGTTGTACCTTTGCCGAGCAAAAATTTTAAAGTATTTTATTTATTAACAAATTGATTTTTAAAGATTATGATTAATCAGTACGAAACCGTTTTCATTGCAACTCCCGTTTTGTCTGAGCCACAGATGA
>JAEEGF012426660.1_pt1 | contig 14095 bp, 12 predicted proteins | sample 9134171 | NCBI WGS metagenome assembly JAEEGF01 (sample SAMN16246542, study PRJNA631951) | gut metagenome | biome: gut microbiome; feature: rumen; material: AP-attached | host: Bos | place: Iran: Karaj | collected 2018-10
CAACGTGGACTTCTATTCGGGATTTGTTTACAGAATGCTGGATCTTCCGGAGGAGCTGTATCCTACAATCTTCGCCATGGCGAGGATCGTCGGCTGGAGTGCCCACAGAATGGAAGAGCTGGCCAATAACGGCAAGATCATCCGTCCCGCCTACATGGCCATCGAACCACGTAAAGATTACGTCCCCATGGACAATAGATAAGATCATAAAAAGCCTTTCCCGGCAATCACCGGGGGAGGCTTTTGTTACCATTCTTGGTGGTATGAAATACGGACTCATTCTGGAAATGTTGGAAAACATGGGCGCTTACTATTCTTAAGGGTATTTTGGTGTTATAATGAATTCGCGTGTTTTATGTCTGCAAAGGCAATCAAATAATAAGGAGATATGACATGGAAGAGAGAGAAATTCTTAAACTGATCGATCACACACTGCTTACTGCAGATGCTACATGGGAGGGAATCGTTGCACTTTGCGACGAGGCTGTTAAGTATGGAACAGCTACTGTATGCATTCCGCCCACATACCTTAAAAGAGTACACGACAAGTACGGCGAGAACCTTAAGCTCTGCACCGTTATTGGTTTCCCACTGGGCTACAGCTGCACAGAGTCCAAGGTTGTTGAGGCAAAGGTTGCCATCGAGGACGGCGCATCAGAGATTGACACTGTTGTGAATGTCAGCGACGTTAAGAATCACAGATATGAGGAAGTTAAGAAGGAACTCGAGGAGATCAAAAAGGCCTGCGGAGATAAGCTCCTTAAGGTTATCATTGAGAACTGCTACCTGACAGAAGAGGAGAAGGTTGAGCTCTGCAAGATCGTTACAGAGGTTAAGGCTGATTACATCAAGACTTCAACAGGATTTGGCTCCAAGGGAGCTACTCTTGAGGATATCGAGCTCTTTAAGAAGAACATCGGACCTGATGTTAAGATCAAGGCAGCAGGCGGAATCAGGACTATTGAGGATGCACTTGCCTATGCTGAGGCAGGATGCAGCAGGATCGGTTCTTCTAAGGTTGCACCGCTTATTGCTGAGAAATATGGCCTTTGATGATTGGGGCTTATAAAAAGACTGTTATTGAAATGATAAGGCCGGCAGAGGAATCTGCCGGCCTTTTTATGTGTTGCTGTATCGGTAGAGCTTTCTGTATTCCCGTGGCGAGTGACCTGTGATTTCGTGAAAGGCTTTGTTGAAGGTTGTGGTGGACTGGAAACCTGCCATGAAGGCGCACTCGGTTATGGTGAAATCATCGTCGAGGAGCAGGGATGCGGCATTTCTCACCCTGATATTGGACAGGTAAGCGGGAAATGACATGTGCATGTACTGCTTGAAGAGCTTGGAGAAGTAGTAGGTGCTGAGACCTACCTGCTTTGCAACGCCTGCCTGGGTTAAGTCCTCGGATGAATTCTCTGCGATGTACTTGCAGGCGGAGTGGATGTAGTTCCAGCCGGCGCCGTAATTGTCTGGAGTATCTGTAAGCTCTTTATTCTTCTCAAGGACGTAGTCGCCTACGGCCAGCAGTATGTCATATATGCAGAGCTTGCATCTGGTCTCGGAAAGAGGGTCATCGCTGCTGTTAATCTTAGATATTTCCCATATTTTGTTCTCAATGAGGGCTGCAAGCTCAGGATTTACGTCCCTTTCAATGTGGTGGCAGGGGTAGAGGAACCTTGCTATGGACACAAGATCGAGGTGGTTTTCCAGAACATCAGACGGAAACTGGATGAAGATCGCACTTTTCTTTGGAATCTTCACGGTCTCGTGGATCTGATGGGGCCAGGCCAGGAGGATGTCCCCTTTTTTTGCTGCATACAAAGTGCCGCTGATACGGTATTGGCAGTTGTCCTGCAGCACCAGCGTGAACTCTGCGGCATTGTGCCAGTGGGGCGGAAAGACCTCGGGCCCGCCTTCTTTGGCCACAATGATGGCAGAGGGAGAATGAAATTCGAGCTTTTCTTTTGTGACATTTTCCATACATATATCATAGCAAAAATCGGGCAAAAAATAACAAAAATATTATTCTAATTTTATGTATAGAGGATTAGTATTTTCATACAATGGATGAATATGTATGAAAAGGAAAGATAAATGAGTACAAGAGTGATATCTGCTAAGAATAAAAGAGAGATAGATTTTACCGAGGGCAATCCCCTCAGACTTATACTGGCTTTTTACTGGCCTTTGCTACTTACCAGCACTTTGCAGCAGTTCTACAATTTTGCGGACACCTGGATCGTAGGAAAAGGACTTGGTGATAATGCCCTGGCGGCAGTGGGGAATATGGGTTCATTATTCTTCCTGATCGTCGGGTTTTCTTTTGGTCTGGCAAGTGGTTTTTCAGTGCTTATAGCACAGAGCTACGGCGCTAAGAACGAGGAAGAGTTAAAGCACAGATACGCAGCTGTCATCGAGCTTGGAATAATCATGGCTGTGGTGATGACTCTTTTCAGTGTGACCTTTCTTCCTTATGCACTGAGGATACTTCGGACTGATGAGATGATCATAGGAGATAGCCTGAAATACGGATATATCGTATTTGGAGGGTTATCAGCGGGAATCTGTTACAACATTTCAGGATCTATCCTGAGGGCTTTTGGCGACAGTAAGACGCCGCTTCGGGCAATCATTATCTCTTCAATATTGAACCTTGCAATGGACAGCATGTTTATATTTGTGCTGCATACAGGCGTGGAAGGCGCTGCGATTGCGACACTCTGCTCGCAGGTTATTTCCTCTGTGATATGTGTAAGGCGGCTTTTGAAGATAGATATGCTTAAACTGGAGAAGAGGCATTTTGTAAATGACAGAAAGACTTTTTCAGAGCTTCTTGGAAACGGACTTCCCATGGCCTTCATGAATTCCATAACTGCTGTGGGATGCATGGTGGTACAGTATTTCGTAAACGGCTATGGTGTCGTTTATACTGCAGCTTACGCAGCCTGCACCAAGTTTCTCAATCTGGCTATGAATCCGGCTGCAACCGCAGGAAATGCCATGGCTGCGTATTCCAGCCAGAACTACGGCGCAAAGAAGTATGGCAGGATCAGGGAAGGCCTTTATGTATGTCTCGGTATCGCACTGGTTTCGTATGTGCTTTTAGGCGCACCCATGGTGTTTGTTCCCGGAACACTGGCAAAGATACTTCTGTCCGGAGAGGAGCAGATAGCACTGGTCTGCAAGTTCCTGCCAAGGACGGGGATTTTCATTATAGCTCTGAATGTTCTATTTGCTGTAAGAAGTGCAGTGCAGGGAATGGGAAAACCTATGCTTCCTATGCTGTCAGGTGTTTTCGAGATGATCTTAAGGATCGTCGTTATTTCTTTTCTCATAGGAAAGATAGGTTTTACTGCCACAGCCTACGCTGAGATCGCAGCATGGACGGGAGCGCTTATTGTCAACGTTTATGCGTTTTGTACTGCAATGGCGCCGCTGGTTGGAAGAGATAATGTATTCATGCAACTGACTAAAAGGAGGGTTATGACATGAGAGCACTGTTCATAGGTGGAACAGGAACCATTAGTATGGGGATTGTTAAGAGACTTGCGCAGGATCCCCAGTGGGAGGTATTTCTCCTGAACAGAGGAAACAGGAAGGATGAGGTTCCTTCCGGAGTGAATCAGATTGTCGCTGATATCAATGATGAGGACGATGTTCTTAAGAAGATCGACGAGATGGATTTCGATGTGGTCAGCGACTTTATAGCCTTTGATGTCAAGGCCGTGGAGCGGGATTACAGGCTGTTTAAGGGAAGGACCAGGCAGTACATATTTATCAGTTCCGCATCTGCTTACAACAAGCCTGCGGCTAATTATGTGATAACAGAGGGGACGACTCTCGCTAATCCTTATTGGGAGTATTCCAGAAATAAGATCGCCTGTGAGGAGTTTCTTCTTGCGAAATACAGGGAGGAAGGTTTCCCTGTTACGATAGTAAGGCCAAGCCACACCTATGATGAGAGAAATATTCCGCTCGGAGTTCATGGTGATAAGGGATTCTACCAGGTGATCAGGCGCATGCAGCAGGGTAAGCCCGTCATTATACAGGGCGATGGAACATCGCTTTGGGCCCTTACCTTTAACAGCGATTTTGCTATAGGATACACGGGCATTATGGGCAACAGACACGCCATCGGCGAAGCTTTCCAGATAACGGGAGATGAAATACTCACCTGGAACCAGATCTATCAGACGATAGCGGATGCATTGGGCGTGGAGCTCAAGGCGCGCCATGTATCCTCGGAGTTTTTGAGTGAAGTAGGCGCCAAATTCGGGTATGACTTCACAGGAAGCCTTATCGGAGACAAGGCAGTGTCGGTTGTATTTGACAACAGCAAGTTAAAGAGGCTGGTGCCTCAGATGACTACGAATGTTCCCTTCCATAAGGGAGTAAGGATCGCAATTGAATATGTTCTTTCCCATCCCGAGAGATATGAGGAAGATCCTGTGTTTGACCAATTCTGCGACAAGGTTATTGGTGCACTTGACAAGGCAAAGGAAGAAATCTGTCCGGATAAGTGATAGAATGGTGAGTCATAAGAAACTTTCACGATGAATTCGAGCTGGTTATCGGAAAAGGAGATGGCGAAATGAAGACAATTGATATAGTGCAGGGACCGAAAAACGCGTCGGTAATGATCCAGGGATGCATGAGAATGCCTGCCCTTACAGTGGATGAAGCGGCAAAGGTTATAGAGACTGATGTGGAATGCGGGATCAACTTTTTTGATCATGCAACATGTTATGGAAATGGTGAAGCAGAAGAGCGGTTCGGAGATGCATTTCCCAAGACGGGCTTTAGGCGTGAAGACGTGATCATACAGAGCAAATGCGGTCTGTGCTTTGACAGGAATGAGTTCGACTGGACTAAGGAGAACATCATTTCCAGTGTGGAAGGGATTCTTAAGAGGTTGAAGTTTGAATATCTGGATACACTTCTTTTGCATCGCCCCGATGTGCTATTTGAGCCTGAGGAAGTGGCAGAGGCCTTTGATAAACTGGAAAAGGACGGAAAGGTTCTGAGCTTTGGTGTAAGCAACCTGATTCCCATGCAGATAGAGCTCCTTAAGAAATATGTTAAGCAGCCGATAATCATCAATCAGGTGCAGCTCTCGCTGGATCAGTCCCAGCTTATAGATCAGGCACTCTATATGAACAACAAGACTACGGACATGTCAGTAAACAGAGATGGCAATCTTCTTGATTACTGCAGGCTCAAGGATATCACTATTCAGGCCTGGTCACCGCTCCAGTTCGGAATGTTCGGCGGCACCTTTATAGATAATCCTGAATTCCCGAAGCTCAACGAGGTTCTTGGTAAGCTGGCAGAGCGGGAGGGCGTATCAAAGTCGGCAATTGCCATTGCCTGGATCCTCAGACACCCTGCAAAGATGCAGGCAATTGTCGGAACAATGAATACTGACCATATCAGAGATATCTGTACCGCAACAAATGTTAATTTGTCACATCATGACTGGTATGAATTATACCTGAGTGCAGGTAAGTTCCTGCCTTAATTGAAGTACATTTAAAGTGTAAGAGAGCACCGGTGACGGTGCTCTTTTTTGCGATCAGTATAATGATCATTTCACATATCAAGAAAAGCACCTTCGTTGACTTTGGGTGTATAATTGTAGAAGTATGACGAAATGAAGAAACAGGAGTATCACAGGATGATTCAGGATATTTCTCCAAGCAGGCTGGATAACAGCTATAAAGATTACACATTGCAGAAAGACGATGTGCTTCTTTTCTTTGATGGCGAAGGTAAAGTGTTGCTCAAGATAGTTGATGGCCGGGCTGAACTTGCCACCGGGAAAAAGAGAGATGGCGGCAGTACCGAATTTACTACCGGGGAAGATGGAAATACAGGCAGAGCGGTGTTTACCACCGGAGCAGAGAAGTATGACGGCCGGAGCGTGTACCTCTTTTCTTTGGATGAAAAGAAATTTTTCCTTGCGCTGGATACAGACGACTATGCAAAAGAAGGCTTCGAGTACTGGGGCATAAGGCAAATGAGGGACCTTGGACCAGGCAAAGACGTCTTTGTGATATTCACAGCCTACCATCTCTGGCGCTGGTACAAGGACAGCAGATACTGCGGAAGATGCGGCGCAGAGCTTGAACTTTCTCACAAAGAGCGCGCTCTTACATGCCCTGAATGCAAAAACACCATTTACCCAAGAATCAATCCCGCTGTAATAGTAGGCGTAACCAGGGGAGACAGCCTGCTTCTGACCAGATACCGCACGGGCTATGGTCACAACGCACTGGTGGCGGGCTTTACTGAAATTGGCGAGACACTGGAAGAGACCGTCAGTCGCGAAGTTATGGAAGAGACAGGCGTCAGGGTCAAGAATATAAGATACTACAAGTCCCAGCCCTGGGGAATGGCGCAGGACGTGCTGATGGGCTTTTACTGCGACGCTGATGGCGACGGAGAGATCCACATGGATGAGAACGAGCTCAAGTATGCAGAATGGGTTAAGCGTGATGATATCGAGCTTCAGCCCAACAACTTAAGTCTCACCAACGAGATGATGAGAATGTTCAAAGAAGGAAGGGCGTGAAAATGAAAAAGCTCTTCTCGGAGATTCCATACATAAAGGGCGAAAAACTGATCCTTCACAAGATAACACAAGATGACGCAGATGCACTAAAAGAAATGGTGAGCAATGACAAAGTCTACAGACTTGAACCCACGTTCCTCTACGAAAGACAATATGAAGATGTGAATTATGTGATAGACCACCTCTATGACGATTGTTTTAAAGAGGCAATAATGTTGGGCATATACCAGGAAGAAGAGTTCTGCGGCATCGCCGAGTTTTATGGCTACAAAGAGAGCATCCATAAGGCCAGCATCGGAGTGAGGCTGATGGAGAGGTATTGGGGCAAGGGCATCGGTGCTGAAGTCGTAGCAATGATGGTAGACTACCTCAAGAACGAGACTGACGTGGAGATCATAGCGGCAAGCTCTCTGCCAGCCAACAAAGGCTCCGCAGCCATTCTCAGAAAGAACGGGTTCGAACTGGTGGTGCAAAACTCAGACGAGGACTGGGGTTATGATAAACCCCTTCCTACCGACAAATGGATCAAGTGATGCAGTATAACACTCGCGTCAATCAAATACAACAGAACAGGAGCAAAAGAACTTATGGAAAACACTGTAATTAAGCAGAGACTTGTAAGGCTTCGCGAAGCCATGGAGAGAGCCGGCATCGACTACTACATGATGCCCACCTCGGACTTTCACAACTCAGAGTATTCCGCGGACTTCTTTAAAGTCAGGGAGTATTTCTGCGGCTTTGACGGGTCCAACGGAACTCTGGTGGTGAGCGGGAGCGAAGCCGGTATGTGGACGGACGGAAGGTACTTCATCCAGGCGGAGAATCAGATGGAGGGCACCGGAGTCAGGCTGTTTAAGATGATGGAGGAGGGCGTTCCCACAATAGAGGAGTACCTCTCTGAGAATATGAAAGAGGGCCAGGTCCTGGGCTTTGACGGAAGAGTGGTATCGACCAGTATTGGCGAAGATCTGGAGAAAAAGCTCTCAGCCAAAAAAGTGACTCTGAAGATCGACAAAGATCTGGCAGAGGAAGTATGGGAGGAGCGTCCAAGCCTTCCGTGCCATGACATGTATGTCCTGAGCGACGAGCTCTGCGGCCGCAGTTTCAAAGACAAGCTTGAAACTGTAAGGCAGGAGATGAAGAAACATGACGCCACGATTTACCTCCTCAGCAAGCTCGACGACATCATGTGGCTGACGAATCTTCGTGGCAATGACGTTGAGTGCAACCCAGTGGCTCTATCCTACGCTGCAATAACGATGGACAGGTTCGTTCTTTTTGCTCAGGAAAAAGAGCTTACGGACGAAGTAAGGAAATACTGTGAAAGCGCAGGTATTACCTTAAAAGGCTACGATGAAGTGATTTCATACATCGAAAGCTTAACCAGCTGCGGAAACATCCTTTTTGATAAGAGAAATACCAACTTCCTCACCTTCAAGGTCCTTGAAAAGAAGGCTAAAGATGAGAATGTAAAACTTGTAAATGCCAAGGATCCAACGGAACTTCTGAAGGCCTGCAAAAACGAGACAGAGCTTAAGAACATTCGTGAAGTATACTTGCGGGACAGCGCTAAGCTCACGGAGTTCATCTATTGGGTAAAGAAAAACGTAGGGAAGATCCCCATGACTGAATACACTGCAGCTATGAAACTGGATTCAATGAGGGCAGAGCTCCCGGGCTTTATCGAGCTTTCATTTCCTACAATAAGCGCTTACAACGGCAATGCGGCCATGGCTCACTATGAGGCCACAAGCGAGAGTGCAGCTGAGGTCAAACCCGAAGGAATGCTCCTTGTGGATTCGGGCGGAACCTACATGGGCGGAACAACTGACGTCACCAGAACCATAGTAGTGGGCGAAATCTCAGAGGAGATCAAAAAGAACTACACCCTTACTCTCTGCGGAATGCTCAGGCTTGCAAAGGCTCATTTCCTTGAAGGATGTACGGGAAAGAACCTGGATATTCTGGCGAGATCACCATTATGGGAGTGTGGAATTGACTACAAGCACGGCACCGGCCATGGCATCGGATATATCCTCAACGTTCACGAGGGACCGCAGAACATCAGATGGCGCTTTGCACCCGGATCCAATGAGGCAGCTCTTGCAGAGGGCATGATCGTATCCGACGAGCCCGGAGTTTACATCGAGGGTGAGTATGGAATCAGAATAGAGAACATCCTTGAAGTGGTATCGGGAGAGACCAATGAGTACGGTCACTTCATGCACTTCGGCCATCTGACCTATGCGCCGATCGATCTTGAGGCCATTGATAAGAAGTATATGAGCAGCGCAGATGTTGAGGCATTGAACGAGTACCACAGGGCTGTATACGAGAAAGTAAGCCCGCTCATTGAGAATTCCGAGATAAAAGAGTGGCTTGCAGAAGCGACTGCCGAAATCTGACCAGGCTTTTATTTATAAAAACAAAATTACCGGGAAGTAAAGGGCATTTTCCATTTGTTAAAATAATCTTAAATCCTGCGCAAATGCTTGAAAATACGGCCTTTATGGGTATAATAAAGATAGAGTTACTTATGTAACTGTCCTGGGATGTCCGACACCTCCTGTGTAATTTGAACCTACATTACTTTAAACGGGACTCCTACATTGCCTACTTGATTGTCACGCCTTCGGCCCTGCGTATACGCAGACCAGCTATGGGAGAGGAAGACAGGATCTTAGGTTGCGGTAACCCACCTGGCGTTAGCTAGGAGTCAAATAACAGGAACCGGCATTTTGGGATGTTCTTGGAAAACTAAGCAGTCATCTAGGTGACTGCTTTTTCCTTGATTCAAGAAGCGGGAGAGGCTTATGAAGATCTGGCAGCTGCTAGGGCTGATAGTTGATTTTTCGAAAAAGATGCAAAAGAAGAATATCCCGGCTTTCGCAGGAAGTTGTGCATACTTCTTTATAATTTCGATTGTCCCTATTTTGATCCTCCTGTCATCTCTTTTGCCATACACTTCCCTTACTGAGGCAGACCTCATCAGGGCCTTTAATGAAATCTTACCTGATTTTGCCAATCCAATAGTAGTAAGGCTCATTGATGAAGCCTACGAAAAATCTGTGGCGGTGTTCTCTATTTCGGCTCTTGCAGCCATCTGGTCCGGAGCCCTGGGTATGATGTCAATAATCAGAGGTCTCAATACGATCAACAATGTCGAAGAAAAGAGAAACTATTTCTACTTAAGATTCATCGCTGCGCTCTATACGGTGGCGATGATCGTGATAGTGATGGTAATGCTTCTTTTCACGGTATTCGAGAGCCTTGTCAGATCCATTGCCGTGAGCCGTCTTCCGATATTGATGTATCTGGCGTCGCTGTCTTCGTTCTTTAAATTTTTCGTGGTGATCGCAGTGGCCACGGTGGCCTTCGCTCTTATATATACTTTTGTATCCGGTAGAAAGCTCAGATTTGTGTATCAGCTGCCCGGAGCAGTTTTTTCAGCCGTTGTATGGTATCTCTTTTCCTGGCTGTTCTCCCTTTATGTTGATATGTCCGGTTATTTCTCAGTATATGGGAGTATCGCAACCTGGCTGATCATGATGGTATGGCTTTATTTCTGTATATATATCTTTTTCATTGGTGCCTTCATAAACGGATATTTCCATCCCGTGGTGAAGGAGATCTACCATGAACGTCACCAGAGGCATGTGGAGAAGAATGTTAAAAAGAAAAGTACAAGGCAATTGAGAAAGCCAAGAAAATATAATGAATTTGGATAAAGGGGGTAAAAGAGACAATGTTTTTCAAAGGGAAATGGCTAAAGAAGAAGTGGGTGCCCTACACGATCGCTACCTGCTCGGCAGTTTTGCTGTTTATGGTACTGGCACATCTTAGCAATATCTGGGGTGTTATTTCTTCGTTCTTTACCATCATCAAGCCGGTAATACTGGGCATTGTGGTTGCCTATGTGTTCAACCCGCTGGCGAACTTTTTTGACAGAAAGGTTCTCACAGGAATTAAGACTGAAAAGACAAGGTGGCTTGTATCCGTGATATTGGCCATAGTTGCAATTGTTCTGTGCATCACGCTTTTATGTGTGGCGCTGATACCGCAGCTGGTAGAGAGTATCGCAACTCTCATAAATAACATGGGAGGTTATCTGGATTCCCTGCAGGATCTTTTGCAGGATCTTGAGGATTCAGGCACAGCCGGATTCTTCGGCATAGGCATCAGCGGGCTGGCTTCTTTTGGTGATAAGATAGTCGGGATGATCGGAAACTGGTTTTCAGAAAACATAGATTCCCTCTATATCACAGGTGCAAGCATCGGCAAAGGATTTCTGGACATCGCGATTGCCCTGATCCTCGCAATATATTTCCTTACTGGAAAGAGAAGGATCATTACGGCACTTTCGAAGTTTTTGTCTCTTATCATAAAGGATGAGACCTATGTAAAGGGCGGCGATTTCATGAACAGATGCAACGATATTCTGGTGAGATATATCAGCGTCGATATCATCGAGGGATTCATCGTAGGTATTGTAAACTTTGTATTTATGCTGATCATGGGCATGCCATACGCAGTTCTGATTTCGGTTATCGTTGGCATAACCAACCTGGCTCCTACTTTCGGACCGATAATCGGAGCGGTGATCGGTGGTTTCATACTGGTTTTGGTACAGCCCTGGTATGCGCTGGTGTTCCTGATCTTTACCGTCGTGCTTCAGACTGTTGACGGATATATCCTTAAGCCCAAGCTCTTTGGTGACAGCCTCGGAGTATCCTCACTGATGATACTGATATCCATCGTCATTGGAGGCAGGCTCTTTGGAGTAATAGGAATCCTTCTGGCCATTCCGTTTGCGGCCATCATCGACTTTACCTGGAAGGATTTTGTGATAAAAAAACTTGAGGAACGCAAGGCTAAGCAGTACAATATATAGTATGGGAAGGGGGTAATACAATGGATATTATGAGTATTACAGATGGCGTTATTGAATTCGCCAAGGACAAGATCGACACAGTGTTGGAATTCTGGGACAGCCTCGAGGAAGATAAAAAGAAACTTCTTATAGGTTGTGTTGCTGCAGCAGTTTGCGTTGTTGCAGTTGCTGCCATCGCTTATGGCATCGGAAAGGCCCGTGGCAGGAGACTTGCCTGCGAGGAAGAAGATTTTTGATGCGTTGATATGTGAATAAAGTGGGAGCTTCGATTTTTGAAGCTCCCACTATGCGTTGGAGAAAAGATGAAGAAATTTTGGCGAGCGGTCTGCATAATCCTGATATTTCTGGTGCTGGTGGCAGGCTCTGTTATAGGTTTTCTGTCGGTAGATGAATACGACCCGGCAGATATTGAGGATCTTGAAATAGAAGGAAACAGCCAGGAAATGGTGCCGACCGGAGAAACCATAAGGCTTATGACCTGGAACCTGGGCTACGGAGCGCTTGGAGACAATGCGGACTTTTTTATGGACGGTGGAAAGATGGTCTACACCGCCGACAAGGACAGGGTGCAACAGAATCTGGACATGGATATCCGGATAACAGAAGAAATAGCACCTGATATTCTGTGCGTACAGGAATTGGACAGACATTCAGACAGGTCCTACTTTGTTGATGAGTCTGAATATTTCATAGAGAATTCGGAAGCGGATGTATTTAAAGGAGTACATGCTTTTGCCACCAACTTCAAAGTGGCACTCGTTCCGCTTCCCATCCCTCCGATAGGAAAGGTGCTTGCAGGAATAGAAGTGTTCAGCAGATACCAGATCTCCGAAGCAAGGAGACTTAAGCTTCACTGCCCCTTCAGCTGGCCACTTAGGACCTTCAACCTTAAGAGATGCCTTGAAGTTACAAGGATGCCGGTGGAGAACTCTGACAAGGAGCTCGTCATAGTGAATCTGCACCTTGAGGCCTACGACTCCGGAGAGGGCAAGATTGCTCAGGCCAATATGTTAAAAGAGGTACTGGCATCAGAAATAGAAAAAGGTAATTACGTCATAGCAGCAGGTGATTTCAATCAGGTCTTTTCCAATGTTGACACCTCCAATTACCCGGTTCTCGAAGGCATGTGGGAAGCGGGAGTCATCAATGTGGATGAGTTCGATCCGGATCTGAATTTTTATGCAGATGAGACGGTTCCCAGCTGCAGATCGCTGGACAGGGCCCTTTCCACTGCAGAGAGCAGGGATCCGGCTGATTTCCAGTACTACATAATTGATGGCATTATAGCATCCTCAAATGTCAAAGCGCTCACTGCTCACACACAGGATTACTCATTTGTATCATCGGATCACAATCCGGTAATTTTTGAGTTTGTTTTGGAATGATTTTTCGTGACAGTAAACGTTTGAGAGACTATAATGGAATGTAAGGTTATGCAAAAGATTTTTGAAAGGGGATACAAGTAAAAATGGTAAAAAGAACTAAACGCAACGTAATTGTCGGACAGTCAGGAGGTCCTACCGCCGCCATTAACTCATCACTGGCAGGTGTTTACAGGACAGCCATCGACCGTGGATACAAGAAGGTTTATGGTATGATCCATGGTGTTCAGGGACTTATGGAGGGAAGATATGTTGATCTTTCCGATCACATCCAGTCCGGACTTGACATTGAGCTCTTAAAGAGAACCCCCTCAGCTTATCTGGGTTCCTGCAGATACAAGCTCCCTGAGATCTTCGAGAACAAAGAAGTTTACGAGAAGATCTTTGAGATCCTTGGCAAGCTTGAGATCGACTGCTTCATTTACATCGGCGGAAACGACTCAATGGATACGATCAAGAAACTTTCCGATTACGCAATAATCTCAGGTTCTAACATCAGATTTGTCGGATGTCCCAAGACAATCGACAACGACCTGGCTCTTACAGACCACACACCCGGATACGGCTCAGCAGCCAAGTACATCGGAACTTCTGTAAAAGAGATCATCAGAGACAGCTGGTCACTTGAGACAACCAGCGGACAGGTTATCATTGTTGAGGTTATGGGACGTAATGCCGGATGGCTTACAGGCGCAACTGCTCTTGCAAAGGGCGAGGATTGTGACGGACCTGATGCTATCTATCTTCCTGAGCTTCCTTTCGATATGGACGCATTCCTCAAGAAGATCAAAGGTCTCCTCAAGACCAAGGCATCTATCGTTGTTGCTGTATCCGAGGGTATCAGAACCAAGGATGGCAAGTATGTGAGCGAGCTCGGAAGCAGCATCGAGTATGTTGACGCTTTCGGACACAAGCAGCTTACAGGAACAGCAAGATACCTCTGCGATGTGGTTGCTAAAGAGTGCGGATGCAAGACACGTCCCATCGAGCTTTCAACACTTCAGAGAGCTGCCAGCCACTGCGCATCCCGTGTTGACATCCTTGAGGCCTATGAGGTTGGTGGTGCAGCCATGAAGGCAGCAGACGAGGGCGACAGCGGAAAGATGGTTGTTATCGAGAGACTTTCAGATGATCCTTATCAGGCAGGAACAGAGGTTAAGGATGTTCACAAGATCGCCAATGACGAGAGAACAGTTCCGAGAGAGTGGATCAGCAAGGACGGTACATATGTGACCAACGAGTTCATCACATATG
>JAEEGF010506242.1_pt1 | contig 14093 bp, 13 predicted proteins | sample 9134171 | NCBI WGS metagenome assembly JAEEGF01 (sample SAMN16246542, study PRJNA631951) | gut metagenome | biome: gut microbiome; feature: rumen; material: AP-attached | host: Bos | place: Iran: Karaj | collected 2018-10
CGAGGTTGTCGAACAGGCTGGGGGGCAGGTTGTCTTTGTCTTTCTTTGCCATCTTGTGTCTTGGTTCTTTTCGGTTTAAATCAGATTTTGAATTCGATCTTCCTGACCATCTGGCGGAAGAACTCCCCGCTCCAGATGTCTAGTTCGGAAGTGTCCATGACATACTGCACGACGTCGGCCTTTGCGTTGTCGAAGTCGAGCGCGTCTATCTTGGCGTCGAATGCGGCTATCACCTTCTCGGGCGTGGAGACGTCCGCGCCGGGCTCGCTCTCCTTCGCGCGCTCGACGAGATGCTCGAGGTTCAGCGGAACGCGCTTCGCGATATACCACGCGACGTCATACCAGTCGCGTCCCTTCACGCGGTTCTTCCACTTGCGGAACAGCGCCGCGGAGACCTTGCCCGCGAAGAGGTCGGGAAGGACGTACGACCTGACGAGGCAGTTGCGCGGTTCGCTCAGCACGCGCATTTCCGTAGTGAACTTCGGCGGCGGGTCGATGTCGACTTCGATCTTGACCTTGAGCCGCTTCTCCGCGGTGAAGCCGATGTCATATACGTCCGACGACTCCTTGTGGAACGCGCTCTCGATGGCGGACGGCTGGCCCTTGTGCTTCATCTTGATCTCGACTTCCTTCCCGGCGAGCCTGAACTCCTCGACGACGGCGGGGAAGTAGTCCTCGAACCTGAAGCCGAGGTCTGGCTCGAGCAGGGAGAAGTCCATGTCCTCGGAAAAGCGCCTCATGCCGTGCAGAAGCCGCAGACACGTGCCTCCGTAGAACGCGGCCTTCTCGAAGAAGCCTCCGCGGGATAGCCCGGCGAGCGCGATCTGCTGCATGACCTCGTGCGCGGCATTCCGTTCGTCCGCGGCGTTCTTCTGCCTGAACTCGGCAACCATAGCGTCAAAAGTCGTCATCGGAACATCCTTTCGAGAGCCTTGAACAATCCTGTCTTTCTGCCGCAATTCGCATACGCATGCAGCACGTCCATGTCGGGTTCGCCGAGATAGTCGAAGTCGAAGCGCATGTCGACCTCGAGAAAGTCGCGGAGCGTCTTCGGCGAAGTGACGCGAAGCAGCTGTTTTCGGAACAGCGTGTCGCACAGCGCCTTCGTCGGGTTCGCCATGAGGTATGTTCCGTTGGAGGTCCTTTCGCTTCTGACCCCGACGCCCCAGACGGATTCGGGTATCTGGAAGTAGCGAAAACTTCCGAACGGCGTCCTGAACGCCTTGCCCCTGCGGACAACAGCGGACATCGTCATATAGACTCGCTCTGGAATGAGTCCATACAGCGACAGCGCGGAGTCAAAGGAAATGTAAGACGGACCATACAGCGCATTTGCAATGACGCCGAGTTCTATGCGCTTTTCGGAATACTCGGGACCAAGGCAAAAGAACCCACGCTTCAGACGAACGAGAACGCCTTCGTCAACAAGGCGCGAAAGCTTCATTCTGACGGCGGAATAGTCCGCAAGGTCCGTCTTCAGGTCTGCAACTGAAAACGGAACCCCTTGGAACTTCTCCAACGCCTCTATTGGCAATCTGCGCACGCTTAGTCACTTTTTTTGTTATCAACTGCGCATAGATTACCAAAAACTGCCCCCTTGTGTCAACTCGCACCGGCATTTCTCGGAAACCGCCGCCTCACTTGCGACTATATTCACTCTTCATTGCTCCGTCGCGGAGCGACGGAGCCCCCTGGAGCACACCTATCTCCAAAGCTCCCGGCGGATGCGAAGGGAGCGCAACAGTTCGCCGCCAGAGGCACAGGCGCGTCTTGCCGTATGTCCGGTCGCGGACTAGCTCCCAGCCGGGCGTCTCCTCGGCCTTCTGGACCGCCGTCATCTCGGCGATGAAGAGTCCGCCCGGCCGCACCACCCCGCGCTCGGCAAGCGTCGCCAGAACGCTCGCATATCCCCTCTCCTCGCCGAGCGCGTACGGCGGGTCCGCGAACACGATCGAAAAGCCCGGCCCGGAATAGGACGCGATCCAGCGATAGACGTCGGCGAGAACGGTTGAAAAATTGAGCTGCGGGCCGCCTGCGGGGGACACTAGGCGAAGGTTCTCCAGCAGGACAGGCATGTGGCGGCGGTTGGACTCGACGAACGTCGCGGATTTCGCCCCGCGCGAGAGCGCCTCTATGCCGACAGCGCCAGACCCAGCGAAGAGGTCGAGGAAGTCGCATCCCGGGACCTCGAACTGGATCATGTTGAAGAGAGCCTCGCGCACGCGGTCCTGCGTCGGACGTATCGCGTCCGACTTCGGGACCTTTAGGTTGCGCCCGCCGAACTCTCCGCCCGTGATTCTCACTCGTCCTTCTCCGTCGCAGCACCCTGCATACCCTTCAGCCTCCGGTAGCGGTAGCCGCTGTATGCGGTGTTGTCGTAGAGCTTCCATACCGGGAACACGTCGCCGTTCGGCTGCACGCGGTCGCGCTGGTACGTGGATGACATCAGTTCCCGCATCGGCACCGAATAGACCTTCTCCCCGTCCACTTCGACGAAGAACTCCTCGTCGCCGAACATGGCGCGGAACGCGTGCGACGGCTTCCGCTCCAGATCCTTGCAGAAGACGCGCCAGGCCGGGCTGCGTCCGCACAGCTTGTTGTCGCGGTCGTCCGGATGCTTTGCGTCCTGGTTCTCGCAGGTCGGCCTGTCGATTTCCACGTGGTCGCCCTTCTCGTCCCGCGAGAAGTGGATGTAGGGATAGGCCCAGCTGGAGGCATTGCACGTATACGAACGCGCCCATCCCCAGCCGATGTTCCACTCCTTCTGGTCCTTCTTGTTCTCTTCGAAGTAGACCGTCGCCTCGAACTCCGATCCGAGTCCGTGAACGGACTGCATTGAAAGCGCGTGGGAGCGCCAGTCGGAGACCTTGCGCACGCGTCCGTCGTCCGAAAGCTCGGTAAGGCCCCAGAAGTGCAGCAGGTTGCCGCCGAGCTTCGTGGGCATGAGGTCGATCCATCCGCCCGCCGCCTCCTGCATCGCGGCGCGCTCGCCGAAGACGCGTCCGCCACACAGGACCTTCTCTTCGTAGCTCAGACCCGGATTCCTAGACCACTTCTCGTAGAACGCATAGCTCTCGTCGTGGCGCCCTTCTGCGCGCGCGCGCTCGGCGGCGACCATCGCCAGTCGTCCTTCCCTGTCAAGCCTGCCGAACGCCTGCATGAGATTGTAGGTGAAGATCTTCTCTTCTGACGCCGTCCCGATGCGCACCCAGAGCTGCTCGCGCTCGTCCGTCACGCCCTTTTCGATTGCGGCGGCGTAGGCGGCTGCACGATCCCAGTCGCCCACCTGCAGCGCGATGTTGACGCCTACCTGGCGGAACACGTCGGGACGCGGCACGTCCGGCGACGGCTTGGCGGCGATGTAGGCGTCGATCATGCGGTAGAGACTTTCTCGCAGCCTCGGGTTGATGACGCGCTTGTAGACCTCGCCGCGCACATCGCCCTCGTTGTCGTATTCGATCATGTTCGCCACCGCGCGGAACGCTGCGCGCAGCGCGAAGAGCGAATCGGTCCGCACGGTATCCGCAGACTTAAGGGCGATATCCTCCAGTATCCGCGAAGACCCGCCCCAGCGCGACATCTGAAAGTGGATCGCAGCCTCTACGCGCTGCGCGGCCTCGTCAAGGGAGTTCGATACGCCTCGGTTCATCCACTCGATCGCGTCGCCGCGCCCGCAGCTGCGCCCGTAGAGGTCGGCTAGCATCAGCGCCGGACGCGCCCGGTCGCCCTTAAGCTCCACGGCGCGGAGGAGGTTCGTCTCCGCCGTCTCATTGCTCGCCCTCCAGCCCTTCCAGCCCTCTTCCGTCACCTCGCTCGCCCAGCCCGTGCCGCGGGATGCGAAAGCGGAGTCCTTGCAGGCCTCCGCCCGCTGGCAGCAGGCGAGGTACTCGTTGCCAAGCTTCTCGCCGGATCCTACGGGCAGTGGGCTGTCCATGTCCATCCATTCCGCGATACGCGGATCGGCCGCCTTCAGTATCTCCACGCACGGCTCGAACGACGCCTCGAACGCGCTGTAGGCGTCCTTCACCATCTTGTCCGGTCTGTAGTCCGGCCATGTCTTGTTGTGGCCCTTGATAGCCTCGAACCAGCGACGGCGCATGAGCATGGCGAGGATCGGCTCCTTCTTGTCGTCGTGTGCGGCGCACGCCTCCTTGAAGTGGCGCTCGCCATTCCAGAACCGGTAATCTGCGTTCTGCCCGTCGAAGCGAACAAGCGCAACAGCGGCGTCGCGCACGCCACGGTCCCACAGCCAATCGGCGGCGCACTTGTCGACATCGAGCGGAAATCCGAGCGGCGTACGTGTGGCAAGCCGGTGCGCCAGGCATTCACGCACCTGGAGGATCTTGGCCCGGACCTCGGCGTTCGTCTCGGATGCGGCGTCGTACGTCTCAACGATGTGGCGGCGGTAGAACGGCTCGGCGACCTCGCGGAAGAACTGCGTCTCGGTCTTCGCGTCAGCAGGCAGCGGAGGCTGGAACTCCGTCCTTTTGGGAGCTTCCCATTCTTCCTCGTCGTCTTCCTCATCGACATCATCGTCGTCATCGTCGGCTTCATCGTCTTCGTCGGAAGACTCTTCGCCGTTCTCCGGTGCCTTCTTGGCCTTCATGCCCTCCACCATGTTCTTGAGCATCACGAAGCGTCCCTCCTGGGCTTCGATGAGGTCGTCCTTGCGTTTCTTCATCCGTTCGGGGACTTCCGCGGCGCGCGCCTCGGCAAAGGCCTTCTCGTACAGGGGAATGTACTTCTCCTCAAGTTTTTGCAGAAAAGCCTTCTGCCCGTACGCCATCGCCTCCTTCTGAAGTCGCCTGCGCTCCTCGTTCGTCGCGTTTTCCGACGGTTTCTGGAACTTCTCGGCGATCTCCTTGCCTATCGCCTCCATGTCGGATTCCATTTCCTTGTCGTGGCGGTTGAGGATGTCCTCTATGGGCCGTATGTACTTTTTGACATCCGGCGCGTCGCGTATCTCCGACTCGAGCATCTCAAGGTACTTGGCAGGCTCGTGCTCCTGCTCCATTATGCGCACGAGCTCCTCGCCCTTCGCATCGAGCACGAGCACGGTCGGAAAGCCCTTTATGCCGAACTTCTCCACCAGCTTTGGATTCTGCTCCTTCGCCTTGTCCGACAGCAGGGAATTGTCCCTCGGCGAGTCGACCATGAGCAGCACGTACTTCGCGGCGGCCGCGCCCAGGAACTCCTCCTTCGAGAACACCTCCTTGTCGAGCTTCTTGCACCATCCGCACCAGTCGCTTCCGGAGAAGTCGACGAGGATCAGCTTCCCCTCTGCGGACGCCCTGGAGAGCGCGGCGTCGTAGTCGTCGGTCCAGCCCTTCGGCGTCGAAGTCGCCGCGAACATCGTCGCCGCCGCGAAAGCTGCGGCCGCCATGCTTGAGAATCGCATCATGTGTACCTCCTTGTCCTGCGTCGTTTATTCCCTGTACTCCGCGCAGCTGTCCGCGGTCTCCCACACCTTCACGGCGGAAAGCCCCGGTATGCGCGCCTTGAGCTCGCCGAAGAACATGCGCGCGAGGTTCTCGGCGGTCGACCTGAACGGAATCGCCACCGTGCGCATTCCGTTCTTCTCCACGACCGCCGCTATCTCGCGCTCTCCCGCGCTCTCGGTGTTGTAGATGAACGCGTGGTCGAAGCGCTCGCAGACGACCTCGCTCGCGATGCGCTTCAAATCCTTGAAGTCTATCACCATGTCGCGCGTGTCGCCGCTCCCCTGCGCCACCGAGACGTCCACCCTGTAGGTGTGCCCGTGCAGGTTCTTGCAGAGACCCTGGTGGTTCGTCAGGATGTGCGCCGCGTCGAACCTGATCGTCTTCGTAACAGTTATCATGCAGCCTCCCCTCTCGTCACTCGCCCTTCATCATCGCGACGAAGCGCTCGGGCGGAGGGCACGGGCGGAACGTCTTCAGGTCGATGAAGGCGTGGCGCGTGAAGCCGCTCACGAGAACGGCCTCCTCGCCCTTCCTGCGGATCTCGCAGGCGATCTCGATGCGGACGCCCTTCTGCGCCTGCACCCACGCGGAGATCTCGAGGAGGTCGTCGTAGTGCGCGCTGCCCTTGTAGTTGCACTCGGCGTGCGTGACGGGGAGCCCCCAGCCCTCCGCCTCGCACTCCCTGTAGGTGTAGCCGCACGCGCGCATCAGTTCGTTGCGCGCGCGCTCGAACATGACGAGGTAGTTCGCGTAGTACACGACGCCCATCATGTCCGTGTCCGCGTACGGGACACGGTACTCCATCGTGATCTTCTTCATTTGCGGAAGGTCACTTCACGAGCGGAATCTGCGCCGCGGCGACGGACTGCCCCAGGCGGCGCGCCTTCTCGTCCGGCATGAAGACGTCGATCTTCTCCGCCCACTCGGGATAGACGTCGGCGAGCACGGTCTTCGCCGTCTCGACGATGATCTCGCCGCCGAGTCCGGACGTGACGCGTCCGAGCGTCATGAGGTTCGAGAAGTCGTAAAACTCCGAATACCACGGGATGGCGTGGCCGAGGTAGCGTCCGATCTGCACGTAGACCTTGAGCGCCCTCGCGTCGCCCTTCTCCATCGCGGCCTGCACCGTCTTGAGGCGCTCGGGGAGCTTCATCGACTTCGGGAACTTGAATCCAAAGTCGCGCGCCAGCCAGTCGACCGCCTGCTGCGAGAAGTACATCGCGCCGACGCCCGCGTCGCCCGACCACTCGTCGCGCGGCGCCTTCGGGTTCATGTCCACTGGCGCAAACGCGAGCTCCGAGATGCGCCCGGTCATCGCGCCCTTGGGGTCGACGAAGCCGACGGCCTCGGACGAGCCCATCGCCACGCCGAGCACTCCCTTGCGGCCCATCGAGATCGCGCCCGCGAGCGCGGTGACGTCTCCGTCGTTGAACACCTTGAACGGAACGTTCCAGTCCTTCTCGATGCGGAAGAACATGCGCTGCGCCTCCTCGAACTTCGAGGGGTTCTTCTCCTTCACGGCGCGCAGGAGCGAGGCGATGCCGATCTTCTGCCCCACGAGAACGCCCGCCGTCGAGCCGCCGATCGCGTCCACGCGCGGCAGATGCGCCGCGGCGGCCTTGAGGCCCTTCGTAAGCTGCGTGTAGTGGTACTCCGGGTCGGCGTTGTTGCGCGGATCCCACGGGAACTCCTCGGAGAACACGACCTTGCCGTTCTTCAGCGCGGAGATCTTGAAGTCGCTCGCGCCGAGGTCGAAGCCGATGCGGCATCCGTTGGCGACGGGCTTCACGACGGACGTCTTCTCGGCGAAGCCGGGGAGCTTCTTGTACGGAACAACCTCCGCCTCGACCTTCTCGCCGTAGATGGACGTGAAGAAGTCGTAGTCGAACGCGCGCGCCCCGCGCTTCGTGTAGGCCTTCGCGATAGGCTTGACGATCTCGTCGGGACCCGCGATGTAGAGCTTCCTTCCGCCCGCCGCCCAGAGGACGAACTTGGCGACGCGCTCCGCCACGTGGCGGGTGAACTTCACCGCGTCCGGATCGAGGCGGCGCGGAATGGGGAAGTCGTAGCGGTAGACGTTTCCGTCCTCGCGCTCCCACGCAATGCCGATCACGTCGGCCTTTTCGCCGATTCCGTCGTAGACGGTCCACATCGCCTGCATCGGCGCCTTGTAGTCGTACATGTTCCTGTCCTCCTGTTTCAGTCGTAGGCCGCCACTATCGCGGGGGTTACGTCGACGAGGGATTCGACGCGGTCGCGGAGGAACCTCTCCTTCGGACCGAACGCGATGAACGGGACCTTGTTTGTTGTGTGCCCTCTTTCCGAAATGTTCTCCACGTTGCCGTGGTCGCTCGTCATCACGAGCGTGATGCCCGCCGCCTCCGTGAAGCGGACGAGCGACGCGAGGAATCGGTCGTACGTGCGCAGCACCGCGCACGCCCGCGCGTAGTCCATGGAGTGACCCGAGACGTCCGTCTGGAAGAACTCGTAGAGCGTGAAGTCGTTCTCCCGCGCGATCGCGAAGAGATGCTCCGCCGCGCGCTGCGGGGGTATCACCGATATGTCCGGCCAGCGGTCTTGTATCGTCTCGCGCGTCAGGTCCTGCATGACGGCGCGTCCGCAGGAGAGGTCGTCGACCGTCCTTATCGTCTCCGGCGTCGTGAGCGCCATCACGGTCGTGACGGACTTGAACCTGCGCGCCGCAAGCTCGTCCGATGAGTCGACGAGATACGCGTCCGAGAAGCACACGCGCTTCCCGCGCGCCTTGAGGCGGAGGAAGAGGTTGTCGGACTCTATGATCTTCCTGAGGCCCGGGCCGGGGAAGCCCTCGCAGTGCTTCCCCATCGCCGCGGCGCAGTTGACGCCGGTGAACATGGTGCCCTGCCCCGTCGCGCTCTGCGGCGGACCCGCGACGCCGAGACAGGCGTCGATGGGCTTCGAATGCGCGGATATGAGGCGGCACAGCGCCGGACACACCTCGGGGTTCACCGGGTTGTCCGTCGCCGCGTCCCTCAGGCCCACGCCGTCGATGAACAGGAAAAGCACCTTCACCGCGCTACGGCCCTTACCTTCCGACCACCTTGCGGTAGCGCTCGATGAGCTGGTTCGTGGAGGAGTCGTGTCCGCCCTTGAACTTCTTCGCCGTGAGGTCGGAAAGGACGCCCTTCGCGAGCACCTTGCCGAGCTGCACGCCCCACTGGTCGAAGCTGTAGACGTTCCAGATCACGCCCTGCGTGAACACCTTGTGCTCGTAGAGCGCGACGAGCGCGCCGAGCGTCTCGGGCGTGAGCTGGTCGCAGAGGAGCGTGTTCGTAGGACGGTTCCCCTCGAACGTCTTGAACGGGACGAGGTTCTCCGGGACGCCCTCCTTGCGGCACTCGTCGGCGGACTTTCCGAACGCGAGCGCCTCGGTCTGCGCGAAGAGGTTCGCCATCAGCTTGTCGTGGAGGTCGCCGATGGGGTTGTGCGTCTTGCAGCAGCCGATGAAATCGCACGGGATGAGGTGCGTGCCCTGGTGGATGAGCTGGTAGAACGAGTGCTGTCCGTTCGTGCCGGGCTCGCCCCATTCGATCGGACCGGTCGAGTAGTCGACTCCGTTTCCGTCCTTGTCGACGCTCTTTCCGTTCGACTCCATGTCCATCTGCTGGAGGTACGCCGGGAAGCGCGAGAGGTACTGGTCGTACGGGAGGACGCAGTAGCTCTCCGCGCCGTATCCGTTGTGGTAGAGGATTCCGAGGAGCGCGAGGATGACGGGCATGTTGCGCTCGAAGCGGGCGGTCCTGAAGTGGCGGTCCATCTTGTAGTATCCGCGCAGGAGCTTCCTGTAGTTGTTGCGCCCGATCGCGATCATGAGCGAGAGGCCGATCGCGCTCGGGAGCGAATACCTGCCGCCGACCCAGTCCCAGAAGCCGAACATGTTCTTCGTGTCGATGCCGAACGCGGCGACTTCCTTCGCCGCCGTCGAGACCGCGACGAAGTGCTTCGCGACCGCGGCCTCGGCGTCCTTCTTCGAGAGGCCCGCCTTCTTCGCCTCGGCGAGGAACCACTCCTTCGCGGCGAGCGCGTTGGACATCGTCTCCTGCGTCGTGAACGTCTTGGACGCGATGATGAAGAGCGTCTCAGCGGCCTTGACCTGGCGGAGCGTCTCGGCGAGGTGCGTCGAGTCGACGTTGGAGACGAAGAAGAACTTCATGTTGCGCTTCGTGTAGGGCGTGAGCGCGATGTTCGCCATTACGGGGCCGAGATCGCTGCCGCCGATACCGATGTTGACGACGTTCTTGATGCGGCGGCCAGCGAAGCCCTTCCACTTGCCCTGGCGGACCTGGTCGGAGAAGTCGCCCATCTGGTCGAGCACCTTGCGGACGTCCTTGAGCACGTCCTTCCCGTCGACCTTCACCTTGGCGTTCTTGTCGAGGTTGCGGAGCGCGGTGTGGAGAACGGCGCGGCCTTCGGTCGCGTTGATCTTCTTGCCCGTGAACATCTTCTCGATCTCTTCCTTGAGATTCGACTCCTTCGCGAGCTTGACGAGCGCCTTCATGACCTTTTCGTCCACACGGTTCTTGGAGTAGTCGAGCATCCAGCCCGCCGCCTCCACCGTGTACTTGGCCGCGCGGTCCTTGTCCTCCGCGAACAGCTCCTTGATCGTCTTGCGGGAGGACACGGTCATCGCCACGTCCAGCTGCGCCCACTTGTCTGTGTTCGTCATTGCAGTTTGTCCTTTTGGTTTAGAGGATATTATACCAAAAACAGAGCGCTGGCGGGTTACTGCCATACAAGCGCGCCGAGAAAAGCGCCTAGCGCCATCGCGAGCAAGAACGCCGCGGCGGCGAACGTCCACTGGAGCGGAGAGAGCCTGAGGGGCGCGCGCGGCTCGGGGCGGACGACGGACGGCAGGTCGGAAAGCCTCGCGGGCCTTTTCGACGCGTCGCGCTCGAGCATCGACGGAAGCACCCTGCGCCAGGCGTGGCGGAAGTACTCCAGCATCTTCACGGACGTTACGCGTCCCGCCTCCGCTCCCTCCGGCGCGAGGCACGGATCGTACCACACGCCCGTGAGCAGCTTGAAGAAGACGACGCCGAGCGAGTAGACGTCCGCCGCAGGCGTCGCCTCTCCGCCCGCCGCCACCTCGGGCGCGATGTACCCGGCCGTGCCCATCACGAGCCGCCCCGACACCGCGGTCGCCGCAGTGACCTCGAGGTCCACCGCCGCGCGCAGCTTCTCGTCCGTCACGCGCGATATGCCGAAGTCGGAGAGCACCGCATGTCCGTCCGGCGCGACGAGTATGTTGCCGAGCTTCACGTCGCGGTGAACGACCCCCTGCGAGTGGATGTAGTCGAGCGCCGCGCACATGTCGGCGAACCATCCGGCGAGCGTGTCTTCGTCGACGCTCCCCGGCTCGACCGACGCCAGGGTCTTCGTCTGCCCGCCCTCGGACGCCACTAGGTCCATCACGTAGTAGGGCGTGCCGGTCCGCTCGTCGAAGTCCAGGTCGAACACGCGCACGATGTTCGGATGCACGAGCCGCGCGAGTATCTTGCCCTCCGCGGCGAAGCGGGTCCTGAATAGTTCCGCCTCGCCCTCTCGCACGTCGAACGCCTTCAGCGCATACCTCACGCCGAGCTTCACGTGCTCGACTTCGTAAACGGTCCCCATGCCGCCCTTTCCGAGCGGCCTGAGGATCCGGTAGTTGCCGATGACGCTGCCCTGCGCTATCTCCATTGCCTAAGATTATACCAAAAACTCACGCACGCCGTGACGCAAGTCATGCGAGATGCAACATGCGCCGCGGGCGCAGTGCACGAATGGCGCCGATCCCGCTGAGGCAAGCCCGCCCCGGCCTTGCGCTCACTCCTCGATCTTGTTGTAGACCACGGTCTTGCGCGACATGCGCACGCTGTCCGGCGGAAACCACATGTCGCCCTTCTCAAGTCCGCACTCGCGCGCCGCGCCGAGGGCCCACTCGAGGCGTCCGATGTTCGCGTCGACGTTGTTCGTGCCGAAAGCGAACTTGAGTCCGCGCGCCTTCGCCTTCTTCAGCACCTTCACGGACGGGATGCGGTATCGCGAGTTGATCTCGAGCGCGATGCGGTGCAGCGCGAGCTTGTCGAGGACGCGGTCGATGCGCGCGTCGGTCCAGAGAGCGTCTGCTTCCTTCTCGAGCTCGGGCGGAAGGAACATCGGGTTCGCGTAGATGTCGACAGGCTCGTTCTCGAGGATGAGCTCGATCTGCGAGACGTAGAAGTCCATCCATTCCTCGGGGGTGCGTCCGTTCATCGCGAACTCGTCCGGACGGTACAGGCGTATCTGCCTGTTCTTGTCGACGATGGTCATGGAGTCCGTGAAGATGTAGTCGCATTCCGCGAGGGACGCGGAGGTGAAGGACGCGGACCACTTTCGCCCCTCGCCCTGAAAGCCGTTGATGAAAGGCCAGCCCCTCATCTCGCCGAGATACCGGAGCGCCTCGCTGTCCGTCTCGATCATGCGTCCGAAGCCTCCGTCGCCCGTCTTGACGATCGTCCCGTAGATGTTGACGGAGAGCCCGTAGCAGATTCCGTCCGCCATGCTCTTGTCGTACGCCTGGCGCGGCGTCCATCCGCCCTTCGCGTGGACGTGCCAGTTGACGACCGGGAAGTCCTCCTGCTGGAGGCGGATGACGGGGTCGGTCTGCTCGTCGGCCATCGGAAACATGTCGTCCGGATTCGTCGCGCCGTCCTTTATTCGCACAAGCACGAGGTCCTTGAAACGCGCCGCGCCGGACGCGCACGTAAAGGCGAAGTCCCCGCGCGAGAGCAGCATCTTCGCGTGCTGCGGCAGGCGCCACGGACGCTCCCCTTCGGTGTAGCGCACGACGGGCATTCCGTTGATCCACACCTCGACGTTCTTCTCGCGTACGCGCACCTCGAAGTGCGCCCATTCCATGTCCGATGCCATCGCGCGGTAGAGGTTGCGCACGTGGGAGAGCGAGCCGGTCTTTCGCGTTCCGTCGATCGGCCCGTTGTGGAACAGCACCTCGTACCCCCTGCCCTCCGCGTCGGTGTGGAACCTTAGCGAGGCCTCCGCGCCGGTCGTGAGCCAGAACATGCCGGAGAGGAAGAAGTTCCGCTCGTCCTGTCCGCAGAGGATGCTGTCCCCTATGGAGAGCGAGAGCTCGCTCGGGAACGGACGCGGCGCATCTGCCGCGCACGCGAGCGCAGCGGTGCATGCCATGCACAAAATTGCCAGAAAATGTTTCATATACCCATATTATACCATATCGCGCGGCACATCTGCCGCGAGGAATACGGCAAGGCCGAACGCCTTCATGGAAAGCATTTTTCAAAAGCGCGGAAGTTGCGGTCGTTGCGGCGATAGGGAATCGCAAAGCCGATATGGTCAAAGTAACTCGCATACCGCTCGTCGAGGAGGACTTTCCTGAAGCAGGCCGCCACAAGCGAGGGGCTGTTGCCGAACGCCCCGCATCCCCACGCGCCAAGGACGAGATTGCGATGACCCTTCCGCAACGCCAGCTCCAGGATCATTCTGATGCGCCGTTCGAATACACCTTCCAAAGTTCGCCTTGAGAGAAACAGGCCAAGAGCGCGCCTGTTTGGTGCGGCAGCGGAAACGACGGACACCACACGCGGCTCCGAGAGGAGTTCGCACCGCTCGTTCCTAAATACCACCACGTTCGGCGAGTAGATGAGTGTGTCGGCCTCCGCTCGACGGATATGCAGGTTGTTCTCGCGGTAGAACTTCTTCGCCTCCGGCGACTTCAATGAGGCGTACAACGTCGACCTCCGGCAGATCGACTCCTCCTGCGCGTTCGCGCAGAGGTAGAAACCGCCGCCCGCGAAATGCGCGTTCGCGAAGTTGAGCACAAGCGGATTCTCAAGCCGCATCGCCTTTTCAAGAACGTCAATGTTCTCGACGGATATCTGAGCCTCCCCCTGCGCTCCGCGAACCGATTCCCCGCTCGGCACGAGATCTCCCATCCTCCAGACTTCTGCAGCCCTGAAATCTACATCAGGGAAGCGCACGTCCTTCCCGGCGACGCAATACGAGGATTCATCAACGATCCTCAGCGTCTCACGCGTAATGCGTATGTTCGCAAGCTCACTCATCTTCTACTCATACATTTAGCAAACATCAGAAACACCTTAACCGACCCTAGCGCAACAAAGTAAACGAAAAGAAGCAGCAACACCAACACCAAAATTGTCAGCACTATTATGGAAGCGTAACGTTCATCAAGAACAACGATTCTAGAAAGCGAGAAACACATGCCTACCAATATCTGCGCCCACATTACGGCATTGGAAATTGGAGATAGGCTGGTCTCTTTTCGCTCTGTTGCAAGCTTTAGGTTTTCAAAACAACTATGGAAAAACCTAAACGCCATTGAAGCGCTTGGCACAATGGCGACCAGAAGAATCATCCTGGCAAGGATGTCCAATCCCGTTTCCATCACACTTTGCATACTCTTCTCCGAATGAAATTTAGGTCAACAAATGTAATAATCGTTCCGAGTGTAAACACAACAAGTCCACCAATATATTGCGAGATCATTAACCTTAACTCGCTTGAAACGGAGAAGCTAATTATTGGGCAGTGCTCTAACACTCTAACGCAATTTCCAAAAGCCAGAACCGCAGCACACAAGACCCAGAACTCATT
>JAEEGF010907900.1_pt1 | contig 14092 bp, 9 predicted proteins | sample 9134171 | NCBI WGS metagenome assembly JAEEGF01 (sample SAMN16246542, study PRJNA631951) | gut metagenome | biome: gut microbiome; feature: rumen; material: AP-attached | host: Bos | place: Iran: Karaj | collected 2018-10
GGGCTCATGAATCTGTCCCAGGCGATAGGCGTCATCATGGGGGCCAACATCGGCACCACGGTCACCGGCCAGATCCTGGCCTTCAATGTGAAGGATGTCGCCTACCTTTTCATCATCGGCGGCGTGCTCCTCCATTTTTCCTGCAAGCGCAGCACGTGGAAGCAGTTCGGCATCGGGCTCTTCGGCTTCGGCCTGCTATTCGTAGGCATGCAGACCATGGAAAGCTCCATGAGCTTTCTTCAGGACAGAAAAGAGCTTTTTCTCGCGTTCAGCGAGAACCCGCTCATGGGGCTTGCCGCCGGCGCGCTGCTGACGATGCTCGTCCAGTCCAGCGCGGCGACCGTGGGGCTCACCATGGCCCTGGGCATGCAGGGGCTGCTGCCCCTGGAGGCCGCCGTCCCCATCATTTTCGGCGATAACGTGGGCACGACCATCACGGCCGTCCTGGCTTCCTTCGGGACCGGCCGCAGCGCCAGGCAGGCATGCGCCGCGCATGTCCTTTTCAATGTCATCGGCGTCTGTGTCTGGCTGCCATGCATGCCGTTGTGGATCGGCGTGGTCGAGGCGACATCCTCATCCCTTCCTCACCAGATCGCCAATGCCCATTCGCTTTTCAATATCTGCAACACGCTGCTGTTCCTTCCTTTTGTGCGGCCGTTTGCCGCGCTTATCCGCAAGATCATACCCGACGAGCAAAACCCCGCAGATAAGGACATCCAATTCCTTGACCCGCTCCTTCTGAAACGGACGCCGGTCGTCGCCGTCGGTGCCGTGCGCCTGGAGTGCAGGCAGATGGGTGCCATCGTCAACGAACTCATGGAGAGTTCTGCGCGGCTGTTTTTTGACGGCAGGGAAGAGGAGAAGGAGAACATCGTGTCCCTCGAGAACAGGCTCGACCGCATCGATGAAGCCATCCGCGATTATTCCACAAAAATAAAGAGCTCCGGCCTTTCCGAAAAATACGCGGAGGAATTGGACGCATGCATCATCTGCGCCGGGGACATGGAGCGCATCGGCGACAAGGGCAAGAGGATGCTGGATTTTTACGAATACGGTCAAAAACGGTCCGTCACGTTTTCGACGGCGGCTTCCGAGGAACTGCGCAAGTTGTATGATGATGCGTGCGGCGTGTTTTCCAGCGCCCTGGAGATCCTTGAGAAGGATGATATCGACGGCGCCGCCCTGGCCGGGCTCACTGCGCGTGCCGAAGATATCCGCATGACCGAGAACCGCCTTCGCGAGCACCACACCGTGCGGCTTGCACAGGGCAAATGCACGCCTGAAGCCGGCCTTGTGTTCATCGACGTGCTGGGCGCCATCGAGCAAATAGCGTACAGGGGGCGGAAAGTCGCCGACAGCATGGCAGGCTTCAGGTCTGCTTCCGAAACGGCATGACGGAAGGACGGCTGTGCCAGGCCGGGCAAAAAAGCGGGAAGATGGCATGGATCTGAAAAGGATCTGGACGATGTCATGCCGTTTTTGCTGGCGGGGCTGCGGGCAGGAGCGGAGATGATCAAAGACATGCCACCGCCATGAGCGCCTTCCTGAAGCTGGCGGGAACAGCAGCACGTGCCCACCGTGGCCGCTCCCTTTGCGGGCATATTGACGCCATGGGCGTGTGTGGCTTACGCTGAAAGCAGATGGCTCTTGCGTCCAGGTGGGCATCACCGTTTTGATCCGGCTCCTATCACGCCCGGATGCCGTTCCCGGCGCCTGATCCCTGCGTGGGACCATACTCCGTGAAGGCTGTCTGGCACAGGGCGGGCACTGGCCGTTCCTGCCATGGACTGGAACAGTGCCTCTTTTCCCGTCTGCCGCGCCATGGCATGCGGAAGCATGGCGTGCCCGGCCATTTTTTGCGGCAACGGGACTTTTTCCTTCAGGTGAACGCATGGCCTGGCTCCGCAGCACCTTCCGTTTTTTCCAGCCTCTTACGGACGTCCTGCTTTTCATCCTCGCCCATGCCGCGCTGTTTTTTTGTGCGCGGCTGGCGCTTTGCTGCTTCCTGCTGCCGGACATTGCCGACCGGTGGGCCATAGGCAAGGCGCTCCATATCGGATCGAAGTTCGACATGCGCCTGGCAGTGTTCATGTCACTGCCCATGGCCCTTTGCCTGTTCTACCCCTTTCTTGAACGATCTGCCTGCCGCAAGGGAAGATCCCTTGTGCGCACGGCGCTTTGCAGTGTGACATGCACCATGGCGCTGCTGGTCATGCTGATCTACATCGTTGATTTCGGGTTTTTCTTCTACCTGCGCCAGCGCATCGACATGGGTGTCATGGAATTCCTCAGGGAACCGCTGGAGTCGGCCCTCATGGTATGGCAGAGCTATCCGGTCCCGGCCATCCTCCTGGGGCTTGCCGCAGGCACCGCGGCATACGCCTGCCTGCTCCGCCGGTTCATCATGGGACATGATCCCCTCCCGGTCACAGGCTGGAAAAGCGCCTTGCGCCGCACAGGGCTGGCTGTCCTGGCTGCTTTCGTCATGGCCGTGCTGATCTACGGGCAGGGCATCACGAGCCGCTACCCCCTGCGCTGGAGCAGTGCCTATTTCTGCACGGACAGCAACATCCCCCTGCTCGCCATCAATCCCATCCAGAACCTGTACGACACGCGCAGGCATGGACAGATCCTGTTTCCTGATGTGCATGCCGCCCGGGAAGCATGGCCACGCATGGCGGCATGGCTGCGCGTGCCGGACGGGGCAAAGCCCCTCTCCTATGCGCGCCATGTCCAAGGCAGGAGCATGGCGGTGCGGCCCAATATCGTGATCATCATCATGGAATCACTGTGCTGGGAACGCACCTCCCTTGCGCCCTCCATGCCCGCCGGCATGGGCGGGGACATAGACCCCACGCCGTTCTTGAAGGAGCTTGCCGGAAAGAGCCTGTGCTTCCCCCATTTTTACGCGCCCACGCGCACCACGGCGCGCGCCGTGTTCACCACTGTCAGCGGCGTGCCCGACGTCAACCACACGGGCGGCATTTCCGCATGCAACCCGCGGCTGGTGAGGCAGGCTTCCGTGCTTGCGGATCTCAAAGGCTATGAAAAATATTACATGCTGGGCGGAGATGCCGGGTGGGAGAATATCCAGGGCGTCATACAGCATAACGTGCCGGACATCCGCCTGCTGGAGGCGGGCTTCTGGAAGTCTCCCGCTGTCGATGTGTGGGGCATTTCGGACATTGCCCTTTTCAGGGAGGCCGTCGACGTCCTGAACATGAGCCACGGCCCGTTTGCAGCTGTCATCCAGACGGCATCCTTCCACCGGCCCTACACCCTGCCGGAAGACAACGAAGGTTTTGCCATGCCGCCCGCTCCTTCGCCGGAGGCCCTGGCATGGTACGGCTTCAGCAGCGCAAGGGAATACCAGTCCCTGCGTTTTGCTGACCACGCACTGCGCCGCTTTTTTGAAAAAGCCAGGCGCCAACCCTGGTTCAGCAACACCGTTTTCGCCATTTTTGGCGATCATGGCCTGAACGCCCCCTCCGGCAACATCACGCCGGCCGTGAAGGCGTGCGGCCTGCAGGCCTGGCATGTCCCCCTGCTCCTGCATGCGCCTGGCGGGCAGGTGGCTCCAGGCGTGGATGAAACGCTGCGCATGCAGACAGATGTGCTGCCCACCCTGGCCTGGATCGCCGGCATGGATTGCCAGGTGCGTTCCCTGGGGCGGAACATGCTTGATCCGGAAACGAAACGTGATGCCGCCGTGTTCATCAGCCATAACGACAACACCCGCTTTTTACTGAAGGATGGCTATGTGTATGCCATGTTTCCTCAAGGCGGTGCCCTTTACAGGCTGGATGAGCAGCCTCCGGACGGCGGCGCAAACGATCTGTCAGGGGAAATGCCGGAGCGTGCCTCGTCCATGCACCGGGAACTCATGGACTTTTACCACACTGCGCGGTACATGCTGCACAATAACGGCATGCCTGGCGCGCAGGAGCCACGTGCCCGCCGATCCCGCCATGGGCACCTGCAGGCAGCACCGCAGGACTGACGCGGCAAAAGCCTCCCTGAACGCGCAGCCATGATGCGTTTGCCGTGGGCCTTCCGCTACCGTGCATCCTTATCAAGCGTGATGCTGCCAAGGACGCGGTAGAATTCGTCGCTTTGCCCGCGGATGATGAACAGCAGCGCCGTGCCGCCGAAGCGCTCCAGAAAAGCATCTTCTCCCTGCGCGGTGACGAATTCCACGTTGCCTTCCACATACCGGATGTTCTTACCGCCCATGTTCTGCGCGTAGGCGCGGGCGGGCTGCTCGAAGCCATCATCTTTCCATGCGAGGCCGGTCTTGCATACGCGGATGTAGGCGTCCTGGGTGTTGGCCCTGAAGATGAGGGTCTCGCCCGTGGTGAGGACGGTCCATTCCGGCAGGCGTTCGCCCCTGATGCCGAAAAAAGATACTGTTTCCGCGCTGGCGGATGACGCCGCCAGCGCAAGGGATGCCGCCAGGGAAAGATGCAGCAGGAACGATCTGGTTTTCATGGCTTGCCCCGTCATGAAGAAATGGTTTTTTAAAGATCCAGCGCAAACTCCATGCTTCCGCACACGGCCAGGATGCTGCCCTGGGTCATGGAGTTGACGGACCCGGCGTCACTGACGGCGCAGGGCCGGAAGCCATTTTTGCCGGTCCAATGCCGCCTCCTTTGCTGCGCCGCAGCGGAAGCTGCGGGGATGTCTGAGCTGAGGGGAAAGGGGACGCTCCAGAGCGTTGCAAGCCGGAGGACATCTTCCCTCAAAGATTATGGTGAAACTTCTGGACGAGAATGATGACCATCGAAAACATGAATAAGAAAAACCAACCAATATAAGATACCAGAAGGCTAACGTAGGCTAGCCATGACGGCGGTTTTCCTTCCTGGGGAAACTTTTTGCCGCAAAGCCAAAGGATGAGGGCGGAGACGACAGGGAAGCCCACGACATAGCCGATGGAAGCATAGTCCGGAACGCTGATCCGATAGGCTGCAACGTACAGGAACACAGGCAGACTGCACACGAAGAGGAAAAAGGGGATCAGGATGAGGTGTTTCCAATACGGACCCACAACGTTTCTGCCACCATACCAGATACTCCACTCGTGGAACAGCAGGAGGAAAAAAACTTCGTCAATGATAAAAAAGCAGCATACATGGAGCAAAACGATGACGGACCGATACAGTTTCTGCCTGTCCACGGCTCCCCCCTGTCATGCGTAGACCTTGAAGATCCTGGGACCGCCTGCAAAGGCTGCGCACAGGATAGCATGGAGCAGGCATTTCCTGCAACCATGCCGCCGCCTCACAGTGCATGGCGCAGCGGGCTGGCCGCCGGGCATCGCCGGTGCAATGTCCAGGATGAAGGTCCTCTCCGCCAGGACCCGCCCGGCCGCCATGGCCGGTTTCCGCATGCGGATCCCCATGCCCTGCCCTGCATCCGCAAGGCAAAAAGCAGGCGGCCAGCCGCAGCAGGATGGACCGTGCGCCTGTGCGAAAGACCGGACATGAGGGGCCTGCGCCTGCCGCGGGCAAATACGTTCCGGAAAGCCTTGCCGTTCCCCGCTACATCACCTATCATAACGATGTTGGCAGAACGCCCAGGACCATGAGATGAGGGAGAACGATGGGGAACAGACCAGTGAACACGGATCCACAGAAGAAAGGCGCGATGGCCATGCGCCGGCTCCTTGCCCTTGCCTGCGCATTCCTGATGGCGGCAGCCGTCCTGCCCGCCGCCGCGCTTGCCGCCCCTGAGACCAAGACCGTCCGCGTAGGCTATTATGAAAATGAGGTCTTCCAGGAAGGCGCAAGGAAAGATGCGGTGAAGACCGGCTACGCGTATGAGTACTACCGCAAGCTTTCGGAATATACGGGCTGGAAATATGACTATGTGTACGGAGGCTTCAACGAGCTGTACCAGATGCTCCTGGAGGGCAGGATCGACCTGCTCGCAGGCCTCGCCTGGAGGGAAGAGCGCGCCTCCCTGATCGGCTACCCGAAAGCCGTCATGGGCAACGAATCCTACTGCCTCCTCAAGCACGATAAGGATGTGAACATAACCACGGATCCCGCAAGCCTGAACGGCTGCAAGATCGGCGTGCTGGACAGCGTCATGGTCAGCGTGCTGGACCAGTACCTCGCAAAACACCATGTGCGCGCAGAGGTCGTTCCCTTTTCTGACCATGAACGCCTCTTCAAAGCCTTTGATTCCCACGAGGTGGACATCCTCGCCGCAGAGAGCGATGGGGCCCACAACAGGGAAGGCACGGAAGTCCTGGCTGTCTTCGGCTCCTCGGACTACTACCTTTGCGTCAACATCAAGCGTCCGGACCTTCTGGCAGAGCTGGATGCCGCGCAGGTGCAGCTGGATGCCGAAGAGCCGAATTATCTGAATTCCCTGAGGGCCAAGTATTATTCGGTGAGCGTGACGGCGCGGGCCTTTTCGCAGACCGAACGGGAGTGGATGAAAAGCCATGATTCCCTCCATGTAGGGTATCTGGATAATTACCTGCCCTACAGCGACACAGACGCCCAGGGGAATGTGGACGGCGTCGTGAAGGATCTGGTCCCGGCCATCATGAAAGCCCTGGGGATGCAGGATGTCACGGTCACCTACAGCAGTTACAAAAGCCACGACGCCATGATCGCCGCGATAACCAAGGGCGAGATCGACGTGGTGTTCCCTGTGGGCGGGAGCCTGTATTTTTCCGAGGAGAACGGCATATACCTGTCCAACGCCGTCTCTTCCTCCCCGGCCGAACTGGTGTACAAGGGGGACTTCAGCGAAAAGACCACCAGGCATTTTGCCGTCAACGAAAACAACCGCATGCAGTATTACTTTGTGCGGACGAATTATCCTGACGCGGAGATCACATTCTATCCTTCCAGCGATGCCTGCCTGGAAGCCCTGATGGCCGGGAAGGCAGGCTGCGTGACGCTGAATGGCATCCGCTCCATCGACATATTGAGGAACAGGAAGTATAAAGACCTGTCTTTCCTCCAGACCAGCTACAGCGACGCCCGGAGCTTTGGCGTGGAGATCGGCAACAAGGGGCTGCTGAAGCTCCTCAACCGCGGGATCAATGTCCTGGGCAGCGACTATACGCAGAACATCTCGCATCTCTACGCCAGCGGACTGTACTCCTACGGCGTCATGGATTTCCTCCAGGACCATATGGCTCTTTTCGTCCTGGTCATCCTGACCATTGCCGCGTTCGTGTTCTACCTGCTTTTCCGCAACATGCTGCGTACGCGGCGGGATTATGAAAAACTGAAGAAAGTCCGGTCGGAGCTTGAGGAGAAGAACAGGGAGCTGGCCAAGAGCCAGAAGGGGCTGTCCGATGCCCTGGCAGCGGCAGAGCATGCCAACCGAGCCAAGACGGACTTCCTCAACAACATGTCCCACGACATCCGCACGCCGATGAACGCCATCGTCGGCTTCACGGCGCTGGCAGCGTCGCACATCGACAACAAGGAGCAAGTCCGGGACTACCTCGGCAAGATCTCCGTCTCCAGCCAGCACTTGCTCTCGCTCATCAACGACGTGCTCGACATGAGCCGCATCGAAAGCGGCAAGATGACCATCGTGGAGACGGACGTGCACCTGCCCGACCTGGTCCATGACCTGCGGACGATCATCCAGTCCAACATCGCCTCCAAGCAGCTGGACCTGTTCATCGATACGCAGGACATCAGGCATGAGGACATCATCACCGATAAGCTCCGCCTGAACCAGGTGCTGCTGAACATCCTGTCCAACGCCATCAAATTCACGCCCGCGGGCGGGACGATCAGCTTCCGCGTCATCGAGAAGCCTTCTCCCGCCGCGGACCTTGCCCGGTACGAGTTCCGTGTCAAGGACAACGGAATCGGCATGAGCAAAGAGTTCCAGAAGACGATCTTCGAAGCCTTCACCCGGGAAAAGACAAGCACGGTCAGCGGCATCCAGGGGACGGGGCTCGGCATGGCGATCACCAAGAACATCATCGACATGATGGGCGGCGTGATAACGGTCCATTCCACCGAGGGCAAGGGCAGCGAATTCATCGTGGAACTCCCCTGCAAGATCAGCCAGGCCCCGGTGAAGTTCGAACCCCTGCCCGGACTGAAAGGCCTCCGCGCCCTTGTGGCGGATGACGATACCAACACCTGCCTTTCCATCTGCTCCATGCTGCGGGAGATCGGCATGAGGCCCGACTGGACGAACTATGGCAAGGAGGCCGTCATACGCGCCAAAGAGGCCCAGGACCATGCCGATGGCTACATGGTCTATATCATCGACTGGCTGATGCCGGACCAAAACGGCATCGAGACGGTGCGCAGGATACGCCGGGTGATCGGCAGCAGCGCGCCCATCATCATCCTGACGGCCTATGACTGGGCCGACATCGAGGAAGAGGCAAAAGAGGCCGGCGTGACCGCCTTCTGTGCCAAGCCCCTGTTCATGTCCGAACTGCGCAACGTGCTGGCGAAGCCTTTCCTGGGCGGCCAGGACATCCCTGCGGCGGAACCGGTCCGGGAGGACCTGCCCGACTTCTCCGGGAAGCGCGTCCTCCTGGCAGAAGACAACGAGATGAACCAGATGATCGCCGAAGCGATCCTTACGGAAAACGGGCTCACCGTAGAGATAGCCGGAGACGGTGCGGCCGCCGTGGAAAAAATGGAAGCCGCGCCTGCCGGTTACTACGACATCATCCTGATGGACATCCAGATGCCCAGGATGGACGGCTATGAAGCGGCAAGGAAGATCCGCGCCCTGGAGGATGCCCGCAAGGCCTCCATCCCCATCGTTGCCGTAACGGCAAACGCTTTTGAAGAGGACCGGAGGACGACGCTGGAGACCGGGATGAACGGGCACCTGGCAAAGCCCTACAATGTTCCTGCGATCCTGGACACGCTGCGGTCGCTGCTCAAGTGACGGAGCCCGGCGCCTCCACGCCGGAGCACACGCCCTGATCCCCGGAAAGACAACGGGCCGGACGGTGTCATGCCGCCCGGCTCTCGCGCATCATCGCATCCGCGGCCTTGCACACGTTACAAAAAAAGCCGTCCTGCGCTTGCGGGACGGCTCCGGCACTGGAAAAAGGTGCGCTTAGTCCACGGCCACCATGACGGAAGAAGCCTTGACGATGGCGAGGACCTTGGAGCCCTCGGCGAGGCCGAGCTCTTCGACAGAGGCGTTGGTGATGGAGGCGGAGATCACGTTGCCGCCCAGGACCTCGGCCTTGACGATGGCGTTCACGGCGCCCTTCTGGACGCTGACGACCGTGCCCGCGAACTGGTTGCGGGCGCTCATGGGCAGATGGTCGCCCAGGCCGATCATGACTTCCGAAGCCTTGATGACGGCATAGGCCTTTTTGCCCGGGACGAGGCCGAGCTCCTTGATGGACGACATGGTGATGCAGGCGCTGACGGCCGTGCCGTTGACGTCGAGGCTCACGATGCCGTTGACTGCGCCATCCGTGACCTTGGCCACGGTGCCTGCAAACTGATTCCTTGCGCTGAGTTTCATGATGCGTTTCCTTTATGGTCGGTAGATGTTAAAGACGGCCGGATGACGTTCCTGCGCGCAGGCAGCCGCATGGGCTGCCCGGCGTCCTGCCGGCAAAATCTGGTGAAGGACAGCGGATTACACCAATCCCATGCCTGTGGCAAGGGGAAAATGCATTGTTTGCATTATGTTTTTTTGGACATATTCTGTTCTGTCCGGCAGCAGGCCCTGCCTGCGCCGGAGGGCGCGGCTTCGCCGGCAAGATCTCAACGGGCAGGCAGGGAGCGGCGGCTCCGCAAGCGGGAGGGCAGGACGGCCCGCCTTTAAAGCTCTGCGTCCTGCTGGACCCTGCCTGTGGGCCCCTGCCCGGGCATCTGGGGCAGCCCCTTCCCCCCGCCGGCCTGCGGCGCCCTGTCCAGGGGCTGCAGGATCCGCGAAGCGCCCATGGCCTTGCGGAACTGGTCGGCCCCCATGGAAGCGCTCGGCATATAGACGGCGACGCCCGTCACGATGCTCTTTTCGTCGTTGAAGAAGGTCTTGACGGTGACGCCGGGAGGGAGGACGCCGCGGCGGACGCTGCTGATCTCTTCCTTGAAGGTCTCGGAGCTCAGGAAGGCCGTCTTCTGCTCCTCGAGCTTCCTGATCCTGCCTTCGTCCTTGTCCCTCCAGAAAAAGAGCCCGTTCTTCTCCTCTTTCTCGAACTGGGTGCTCAGCTGGCTGGTGGCGGCGTCGAGCTTGGACGCGGAGGAGATCTCATCGCCGATGATGATCCCGCACAGGGCGCTCCTGGCACGCATGGCCGCCATCTTCTGGGCGTCGAGGGAAAGCCGGGCGGACAGGGCCGGATCGGGGTTTTCCTTCACGATGGCCGAGCCGAAGCCCACGTAGGCGAGCTCGCCGGTCTTTGCCAGGATGGTCTTGCCGCCCACGGGGGGAAGGAGGCCGCTGGACAGCTCGGTCAGGACCTGCCTGACGCCTTCGCGCACGGAACCGGCGCTGATGGCGCTGCTGTCCACCCTGGTGGCCGCGTTCATCGTCTTGGGCGTGGCCACGATGGTGACGGTGACGATGCCGTGGCCGTCCTTCTGCTCGTCTTTGAGGTCATAGAGCACATAGCCGCGGAGCATGCCGTTCACCTTTTCCGTGATGGCTTCGCCCGCCGTGTCGTTGGTGTTCGCCATGGTATCGGTGTCTGTGGTGATGGTGGCGAGCTCGGAGGCCATCTGCGTCTTCCCGTCCGTGGAGAGCCCGTAGAGGGTGCGGGCCAGGTTGTTCCTGGCCTGGAGGTGCGCCTTCTGGTAGGCGAGCCGCTGCGCGGTCAGCGAGGCCACCTTGTTCGGCATGGCCTTGTAGATGCTGGTGCCGGAGGAGACCCAGCCAAAGCCAGAAGGGAACCTGATCTGTTCGCACCCGTCGCCCGCGGGGATCTCCCTGATGGCGGCGTTGATGGCGTCCTGGGCGCTGGGAGCCGACACGGCCGGCTTGCCGTCGAGGCCTTTTTCGGTCTTGACGGACTGGGGCTGCCTGATCGCGAGGGCATCCTGCTTCGCGCTGTCGTCCCTGGCCTGCACGGGAGGCAGGAAGTCGTCCACGTCCAGGGGCGCGGCGAAGGACGGGGACTGGAAAAGGAAGAACAGCGCGGCGGCAAAGGCAAGTGATCTCATGGCATCATCCTTGTATCGTTGAAAAAAGGGCTAATCTATGGTGAATCCGCCGGACAGCTTCGTGACCCTGTCGAGCTGCTCCCGGGAAAGCTTCAGCGGCTGGAACGTGTTGAAGTACATGATGGGAGGCTTCAGTTCCATGCCCAGCGTCGGCGTGATGCCCACGGTATGGAAGACGTGGCAGAAAAAAGCGTCCAGGGGCACCGTGACGCTTTCCACTTCCGCGCCGCCCGCGTCCACCGAGAACGTGACCTTGATCTCCCTGCGTATGGCGTCCTGGATCTTTTGCGCATCGCTCCGTTCAAGGTAGTAGACCCTGGCTTCCCGGGGCGACGTGATGATGCGCACGTCGCCGGGGCTGGGGGAACTGTACCATTCGGCCATGTGGTTGAAGCCCAGGACCTCCGACAGGGAGTGGGTGCCCGGGTACTGGAAATAGCTGCTCAGGACATCCGGCCTGCAGACGACCAGGTTGGAGGCGAAGAGCTCGTCCGCTTCGTGCATCTCCTCCGCCATTTTCCCGTCGAGCTCTTCCGTCCTCTTCTCCAGGCATATCTTTTCCAGAATCTTTGCCAGCTCATTGGCCATCTTGAAATAGTTGTCGAAGTTCACCTTGCACCGGTGGACGAGCCAGAGCTTGTTGTCGATGGTCTTGATGCTCAGCGTATAGTCCATGCAGGAGTGCCAGTCCACGGCCTTGAGCGTGGAGACGAACAGCTCGGCGCCGTCCTTTTTGGCATCGTAGGCGCTGAGCGCCGCCGCGGCCTCGCTGGAACTGAGGTCTATGCTGCGGCTGCCGGACGACGCAGACGGCGTCTGCAGGATGTCGTCATGGATGTCCGCCTTGATCCTGATGGTCCAGCGCCCGTTGTCCATGGACTCCGAAAGCACCTTGTAGGCGTTGACATGGCCCCGGCTGAAGGTCGCTATCATCTCGTCGATCTTGTCGTCGGAAAGCGTGGTGCTGCCCGTCATGGACATGCCGACGGCGCTCCTGACAGCTTCGATCCAGGCGGCCCTGAGCGCCTCCATCCTGGTCGTTCCGGAACCTTCGGCCTCCACCGACACGGTCCCTGCCGCAAGGGCCAGGCCCACGGACATGAACACGGCCGCCAAAGCCAGCATGATCTTTTTTATCATCCCATCCTCACTCTGTTCCCGCGGAAAAAGTCCTTCATGCGTCCTGATCCAGGGCGGCAGAGGCTTTTTCCAGTTCTTCGCGTATGGCTATGTGCTGCGGGCAGACCTGCTCGCACGCTCCGCATTTCACGCATCCCGCGGCCCTTTTGCGCCCGTGCATGTCCACCAGCCAGGCTTCCTGATGCTTCGCCGCCGCCTTGTCCCCGTAAAGGGTGAGGTAGTTCATGGCGGTGAAGGTGCCGGAGATGCCTATCTCCTGCGGGCAGGCCTTGGCGCAGTAGTTGCACGCCGTGCAGGGGATGACGGGGATGCGCGCCAGGGCGGCGCGGGCCTTTTCGATCGTTTCCGCCTGCTCCGCATTGAGCCCGGTGAAGCCGCGCATGGAGGCGATGTTGTCTTCCATCTGCTCCAGGCTGCTCATGCCGGAGAGGACGGTGATGAGCCCTTCCAGGCTGGCGGCGAAGCGCAGGGCCCACGACGCGCAGGAAGCATGGGGGTCGGCCGCCTGGAAGATGGCCTTCACGCTCGCGGGCGGGTCGGCGAGCATGCCGCCCTTGACCGGCTCCATGATGACCACCGGCTTGCCGTGTCTGCGCGCCACCTCGTAGCAGCGGCGGGACTGCACGGCCGGATTTTCCCAGTCGCCGTAGTTGATCTGCAGCTGCACGAACTCCATCTCGGGATGGCGGGTGAGGATCTCCTCCAGTTCTTCCGGGGTGGAATGGAAGGAGAAGCCCGCATGGCGTATCAGGCCGGCACGCTTTTTCTCCTGGACGAAGGACCACATGTCGAAGTCGTCAAAGAACTTCGTGCGGGACTCCCCCAGGTTGTGCAGCAGGTAGAAGTCGAAATATCCTGCGCCCGTCTGCCTGAGCGAGGTCTCGAACTGTGCTATGGCATCCTCCCGGGCCGCGCACTTGATCCAGGCGGCATTCTTGGTGGCGAGCTGGTACCGGCCGCGCGGGTAGCGCTCCACCAGCGCCCGGCGTATGGCGTCTTCACTGCCGGGATAGGCCCACGCCGTATCGAAATAGGTGAAGCCCGCTTCCAGAAAACGGTCCACCATCGCTTTCACCTGTTCGATGTCGATGGCCCCTTCCTTCTGCGGCAGGCGCATCAGACCGAAACCCAGCTTTTTGATCGTTTCTCCCAGGTACATCGCCGTTCCCTCCTGTTATGGGGCGCACTTGACGCCGCAACGCGGCCCTGCCCTGCGGCGGCGCCCATGCATCTCCACCATATCCGTTGCCGCGCCAACATGCAACATGACCGCGGCTGCCGGCGTTTACCATGTCCCGCCCGGGGATCTTGCCATGTCCCTGTGTGCTGTTGTGGCTCAACCAATCGAAAACATCACGGCCTTGCACTGTGCGCCGCACGCCCCGGCGTGCGCCCTGCCCTGAACGGACAGGAGCGGAGGCAGGCGGAACGCCCCCGCCAGGGTCCTGCCCCTTACGCGGCGCCCTGCCCTCCGGCCAGCCTGGCGTACCTTTCCATGAGCCTGGCCACGATGCCGGCTTCTGCCATGTCCGGGGCAAAGCCGTAGGCTGCCATGACCGCCCTGTCGTTGGCGCGGTGGGCGGCGCGCAGGTCGTCGGGCATGATGCTGATGTCGTACAGGTCCGCCATGGTGCTGCCGGCATGGGCGGCGCGCGCGTCCAAAACGCCCTGCGCCGTCTTCGCTATGGATACCCGCTGCCCTTCGTCCGCATCCGGCCAAGGGAAGTTATTGTAAACGATCTTTATGGAGTAATCGTAATCGCTTTTCAGTCGGCCGCAGACCACGCGCATCCATGCCATATGTACAGAGGACGTGATCA
>JAEEGF011680367.1_pt1 | contig 14092 bp, 12 predicted proteins | sample 9134171 | NCBI WGS metagenome assembly JAEEGF01 (sample SAMN16246542, study PRJNA631951) | gut metagenome | biome: gut microbiome; feature: rumen; material: AP-attached | host: Bos | place: Iran: Karaj | collected 2018-10
ATTACTATCGAAGGCAATCCGTGTGTGTTTTTGCAACCTCGGGAGTCTGCACGTGTTACCCCCAGGAGTCTACACGTGTAGGCTCGAGGAGTTAGCAAATGTAGGTGCGCCTCTTGTTTCTTTATGACAGTGCAAATACGCACAAGCTGTGTGGTTCTCGAATGTTGCTTCAAGAAAATGCGTTACTCTGGAAAAATACCACGTGGCTTCTGCTTGCTATTATGTTAATAGAATGTGTATAATTTATTCCGAAAATTAATTATTGTTTTTTCTTCCGCATCTGTGTTTTTCTCAAAGAATATTCTTATCTTTGTGGGCAGAAAATGTTATCGTGGATATATGGCAAAAGTATTTAAGATAATGGTCCCTGACAACTCGCTTATTTCGAGAACGCTCTATATAGAGTCGCTTTCAACAGAGTTGTATGTAATAGATCGGGCAGATGAGAAGTTTGTATCAGAGCATTCGGACGACTTAAGTAAGCCTGCTCTCTATATCCTTGCCAACAGAGATAACAAAAAACTCTATGTAGGTAAGACCGGTGACTCACTCGGACGTTTGAGAAACCACAAAGCCAAAGACTTCTGGACGGAGGCTATCGTTTTCCATTCCAATCCCGGTACTGATACTTTGTCAACGACAGAGGTTGAATGGCTTGAAGCCAAAACGTATGATGCCATCAGGGAGTTAGGCTATTATGACCTCTCGGAGAATAAACAAAAGCCCAAATATCCAACACTAAAACGCGATCAGAAAATCAACTGCCCTGAGTATTTCGAAATGGCAAAGAACTACATTTGTGCTGCAGGTTTCGACATTTTCCTGAAAAAGAAAGCCGAGCCAGAAGAAACTCCCAATCCTCAGGAACCTACCAAGATAGAAACCGTTGAACAGAACAACGTATGGCTGTTACCATCAAGCAGAAAACGTTTCAATTTGGAAGCTTGTTTTGCAGAGTATGGTGAGGTGTATTGGCGAATAACCAATAACTTCAAGCGTATTGCCAAAGGAGATAGAGGTTATATTTATAGTTCTGACCCAGACAAAGCTATTCTGTATCGTTTTGATGTGATAGAGAGTCAGATTCCTTATTCCAAAGTAATGGATAGGGACGAAAAATTCTCTAACGGTAAAGGTGAGTCAAACAAGGATTTTGGGGCAGCTGGTGGTCTTTTCGTTCTTGTCAGAGTGAATGGGAAGGTAGATGACAAACGCTTTTCTTTGCCTATTCTGCTAAAGAACGGCTTGAAAGGTGCGCCCCAAGGGGCAATCCGTATTTCGCAAGAGGAGTATAAGCCCCTGTTAAGTTTTGTTGATGCTAACTTTGAAGTGACCCCAGAGGACATTGATGCAGCAAAGAAACCTCGTCGTGCACCCTTCAAGTTCTCGATGATAGGCTTGAAGCCTGGCGATGTGGTTACCTTTGCGCCCAAGAAAATAGAGGCAAAAGTTGTATCAGAGAATACCATTGAGTACAATGGCACTATTTATACTCTTTCTGGCTTCTGCAAGGCATTCATGCCTATTGAGAATAGCGTAAGCAAGGAATATCAAGGGCCAGCATATTTTACCTATAAAGGAAAAACGTTGGACGAAATCAGAAAGGAAAGAGAAAACAACAACTAACACCTCTTTAGTAAATATATGAATCTAGATATACACAAACTGGTTGAGAAGTACGAGGCAGATAGGGATTTCTATCTGACTGACCGCTATAATGAGACGCTGGTGAGGAGTGACTTCCTTGACCCGCTGTTTGAGTTGTTGGGATGGGACATCAAGAATAAGGCAGGAAGGCCCACGAATGAACGTGAGGTAATTTTGGAAGAACCGTTAAAGGCAGGTGCTTCTGAAAATACCAAGAAGCCTGACTATACATTCCGCCTGTTTGCAGAGCGAAAATTCTTCCTCGAAGCAAAGAAACCGTGTGTGCATATTAACGATATCGATGCGCCAGCGCGTCAGGCTCGCCGTTATGGATATACAGCCAATCTGAAAATATCTGTACTGTCGAACTTCGAATACCTGATGATATATGATGCCTCTGTTAAAGTGGAGGAAACTGACACAAACAAAAAGGCTCTTGTAAAAAAGTATCACTATACAGAGTATGAGGACAAATTTGAGGAACTACAGCGTCTGCTAGGAAAAGAATCCGTATATTCTGGTCAGTTTGATGAAGAGTGGAAGGATATTGAGGTTCGTTTGAAGCAGTGGTCTGTTGATAAGCAATTCTTGAAACAGATTAATGAATGGCGCTTGTTGCTTGGCAAGGAGATTCTCAACGCAGAACCAACAATAGATATGGAACTGCTGGGTGATGAAGTACAAAGCTATATCAATAAGATTCTCTTCCTTCGTGTTTGTGAGGACAGAAACATCGAGACCTACAAGGATTTGTTGGCAATAGCAGATGGCGGAAATTTTGATAAGCTTCTGGAGAAGTTCAGAAAGGCCGACACGAAATACAACTCAGGTTTGTTTGATCAGGCACTTTCTGAGCAAGTGGTATGCAACGCAAGTTCTGCTTTCTGGACTATCATCCGTCAGTTGTACTTCCCTGAAAGTCCATATTCATTCAGCGTGTTCTCATCTGACATCTTGGGTCATATTTACGAAATCTTTATTGCCGAAAAGCTGGCGGTAAAGGATGGAGAGTTGCAAATTGTCAAGAAGCCTGAAAATGAGGATCGCGATGTGGTAACAACACCCACTTATATCATCCGCGAAATCCTCAGACAGACTATTGCACCACTGTGCAAGGACAAATCTGCCAAAGAAATACTGAAATTGAAGATAGCAGATATTGCCTGTGGCTCAGGTGCTTTCTTGTTGGAAGCATATCAGTTGCTTAATGATATTCTGATAGACTACTATATCCAGCATGACACTTCGAAACTTGTGCAAATTGGCGAGAATTCTTATAGGCTTAAATATACTGAAAAGAAGCAATTGCTGAAAAATTGCATCTATGGCGTTGATAAGGATTTCAATGCAGCAGAGGCAAGCAAGTTTGGGTTGCTGTTGAAGTTACTGGAGAATGAGGATTCTGCAAGTTTGATAAACGAACGCCCCATTCTGCCTGACTTGGCTAAGAACATCTTCTATGGTAATAGCCTTTTGTCAAGTAGCGACATTAACGCTAAAGATGCCAGCGATATCAATCCGTTTGATTTTAGCACCATGCGTTTTGATGCCATCATTGGCAATCCGCCTTATCTGACAACGGAAGGTATGAATAAAGTTACACCCAAGGAATTGCCAATTTATAAAAAGAAATATTTAAGTGCCTATAAACAGTTCGACAAATACATAGTCTTTATTGAACGTGCCTTGTCTTTATTAAAAAAGAATGGTTTGTTGGGTTATATTGTTCCGCTCAAATTTATGAAAGTTGAAGCAGGACAAGAATTGCGCCGTTTGATTACCTCAGAGAAGTCTCTTGAATCAATAACGTCATTTGGTGCTAACCAGGTATTTTCAGACAAATCGAACTATACCTGCTTGCTTGTCTTAAAGAAAGCGAATCATGAAACCTTCAAGTATAGTGAGATAAAAGATTTGAACCAATGGAGGTTGTTGGACAAAAGCCAATTATTACCAGATTCTAAACCCTTAGAATCAATTTGTGAAAAGACTTGGCCGTTACACCTTGACAATTTGAATGAAGCTTATTCGAGGATTTTTGATAATAGTGCAGCATTAGTGGATATTGTAGGAGATGACAATGTCTTTAATGGTATTCAAACAAGTGCTAACAAAGTGTATATCTTCCAGCCGGAATCTGAAAAAGAAGGTATCTATACATTTACCAATGGCGGTAAAAAGTGGAAAGTTGAAAAAGAAGTAACAAGACCATATTTCCAAACTTCACGAGGGAACGATAGCTTAAATACCTATAGAACATTTAAACCCAATGCACGTGTTATCTTCCCGTACAGAAAGAATGAGAATGGAAAGTTGGAAATGATTCCTCTCAAAGACATCAAAAAGGAATTTCCAAAATTGTACAAATATCTACAGGCTCATAAAGATATTTTGAATGCATCGTCTCGCGACATAAAACCAGAACCCACAACACCAAATGAGTGGCATAGATTTGGAAGACATCAGAGTCTTGATGCATGCAATCTTCCCGAGAAGATAATTGTCGGAGTACTGTCTACTGGCGATAAGTATGCTGTTGATAGTTGTAGCACTTTCGTGTCATCAGGTGGTACCGCAGGATATTGTATGATTGCATTGCCAGCAGATTCTTCTTATTCCATTTATTATTTGCAAGCTATTCTTAATAGCAAGTATATTGAATGGATAAGTTCTTTGTATGGAGAGATTTTTAGAGGTGGGTATATTGCTCGGGGTACAAAGGTTTTGAAACAACTGCCAATTCACAAGATTGACTTCGAAAATAAAACAGAGCAACATACTCACGATAGCATTGCTAAAAAACAAATGCAATTGATAGAACTTGGTGATAAGATAGATTCTATGCAGGGAAATAAGCGTCAACTAACTATTCTGCAACGCCAGTTTGATATTGCAAAGAAGGAATTAGCTGATTTGATAACGAAGCTCTATGGCATGGAGCAATTTGATAGTATAATCCCAATAATCAAAGAACAATATGCAGCTGATTGAGGATGCTTCCGCACAGAAATTGCGAGGTGCTTACTACACTCCACCAGCAATTGCTTCGTTTATACTCCACTGGGGCATAAACGGCAGCACTGATGCTGACATATTGGAGCCAAGTTGTGGTGATGGCGTCTTCTTGGAGCAGATGGCAAGAGAAAACATGCTCTTCCATCATGCAACAGCTGTTGAATACGAAGCAGTAGAAGCAGAGAAGGCTCGTGCAATAGGCCTTCATGATTCAGAGGTGATTAATTCTGATTTCCATCGTTTCTGTTTAGATACTGAGCAGAGGTTTAACCTTGTTGTCGGCAACCCACCATTTATCCGCTATCAATATTATGATGAAGGACAGCAGGTGTTGGCTGGCGAGATATTCAAGAAAGCAGGTCTAAAGAGATCTAAGCTTACCAATGCATGGGTAACGTTTGTCGTTGGATGTAGCTTGCTACTGAAAGAAACAGGAAAGATGGGATTCGTCATTCCATCAGAACTTCTTCAAGTAACGTATGCTCAGCAGCTTCGAAAGTATCTGGCTACATCGTTTAATAAGATAAACATAATATCGTTCGAGAATCTAGTATTTGAGGAAATCCAACAAGAGGTGGTGCTTTTGCTATGCGAACGCACTGGCACAGGAGAACACCTGATAGAGCATATAGAGGTAAAGGATGCAGAGGCATTGCAACAACTTGACCCTCACCGTCTGAAACTACCCACTAAGCAGATAGATTTCCATGCGGACAAATGGACCTATTACTTCCTTGACAAAGAGGAGCTGGATTTCCTAAACAAAGTTAGGGTTGATGATATGCCAAAGATTGGAACGTATGCAGATGTCGAAGTTGGTATCACGACTGGTTCCAATGGCTATTTTACTGTGCCGCAGGGCGTAGTAGACATGTACCAGTTGCATGAATATGCCCGTCCTATGGTGGGTCGTAGCGTGCAGGTGAATAGTCTCTGCTTTACGAGAGCTGACTGGCAACAGAATCTTGCGAATGGTGCAAAAGCAAATTTGCTGGTGTTTACTCCTGGTGCCAAGGAAAATGGCAACGATGGAACCAAGGCATATATCGAGAATGGCGAACAACAAGGCATCAATAAGGGTTACAAGACAAGTATCCGTGACGACTGGTATGTGATTCCGTCAATCAAACTGTCTGATGCTTTGTTCTTGCGTCGGAATAATCTCTACCCCAAGTTCGTGTTGAATGATGCTCGGGCTTACACTACTGACACCATGCATCGTGTATTCATCAAGGAAGGTGTGAACCGCAAGGCTTTCGTGGTGAGCTACTACAACTCGCTATCATTTGCTTTTGCTGAGATACTTGGACGCAATTTTGGCGGTGGTGTTTTGGAGTTGATGCCAAGCGAGGTCGAGGGTGTATATCTGCCATATCGTGAGGAAAATGCCAGATTGTTTGAGAAGGTAGATCAGATGGTACGTGAGAAGAAAACGGCTGATGAGATTCTCGACTTCACTGACAAGGAGCTACTTCAAAAGGGAATGGGATTCTCTGAAACAGAAACAAAGATGGCCCGATCTATCTGGTATAAGTTGATGGGACGTAGATTGAACCGCGAATCTGTGCCGGCCAAAGAAGAAAAGATTCTCACAAAATCTACACGCGTTAAACAGTTAAACTTTCTCGATCTTTTCGAACAATATGCGTTCGATAACATCACGGAAAATCTAAAGGTATGTGAAGATACTGCAGTAAAATACGAAACACGTAACTTCGACTTAGATAAAAATGTGCTCATTAGTTTGGTAAAACCTGACAACATCGAGCAGTATCTTGAGCAATCTGCAAAGATATACTACACGGGGAAGAAGTTTCCTGGAACAGTTGCTCTCAACAAACTTTATTACTTCATGCCATACATCAAACACAAGGGTATTCGCGATTTGTACTTAATAAAGATAGCACGTGTGGGTACTCGCAAAGAGGGCCAACCAGATAATGACCCCAACGACTTCCGTTTGGTTTTTGAGATAGAGTTTATAAAGGAATTATTCAATGAATATAAACCTATTGAACTGGAGATTTGGCATACTTTTACTGATACAACAATGAAAAAAATCCTTGAACGTTGACGTTCTCTGTGATGAAGCATGAAGAAGAAGCTGAAGATTTCCGCGTAATCGGAGAATTTGTCGGTATATTGAAATGATTAGTTCATTGATCATATTCTACCAGAAAGAAGACAGGTCATTTTGTATTTCTCTCACTTAATTGTATCTTTGAACCATCAATACCATAATAACGGATATGTCTCAAAGCAAGTTCCGGATCATAAAGAATAATTTTGGAGAAGGCAAAACCTTTGAGGAGACTCTTCATTATCATATTTGTGTTTATCTATGCCTGTTGAAATGGAAAGCTGAATCCAGATAGTTTGCACGCATAATTCTCCTCGTATTCTACGTAAATTCGATGGGTTTGAAGTCTGAATACTTTTCTAACTTAACCACGGGTTGAAATTAACTTAAATAATTTATTTTGTAGGTTGATTTTTCCTCGGAAATAAGCTGTCTTTGAAAGGGATTATCTGAACGGTGTGTTCGGATAATCTTAACGAGGTGTTCGGATAATCTCTATGGGGGGTAAGGGATTATCCGAATGAGTTGTTCCCCTTATCCGGATGAGTCGTTCAGATAAAGGGAACGAGTCAAAGGTGACATGCCCTTAATTTTGAGGCTGAATCCAGATAGTTTGCACGCATAATTCTCCTCGTATTCTGCGTAAATTCGATGGGGTTAAAGGCTGAATTCTTTTCTTGCCAAACTAACTGGAATATTCAGGTTGATTATAGTACAGAAATATATTAAGCATAGTGCAGCCATACTCTAGCCTGCTTCGTGCCATATTCTAGCCTGCTTTGTGCCATACTCATTTAGTATGCTTAGAGTATGGGAAGATGCTGTAATATAAGAAGCAAACCGGGAATAGACAATTTGCCCTTTGTCTACAGGTTGAAAAGGATTTTGCCTATAGGTAAAATCTACTTTTTTTAAGAAAAGAGTTTCCCGTTTCGGAAATTTTCCATATTTTTGCAGCGGAGGACTATAAAAATGAAGAACAAATTTGATAATAGCGAAAGCGGCAGTATTCTGGGCTCCGTCATTCAAAAGGTAAGAAAAGCCAAGAAGATTACTCAGGAGGAACTGGGTAAGCGTGTTGGATTGCCTAAAAGCAGCATCAGCAAAATAGAGAAGGGGCTGACACATATTTCGTTCGAGGATGCTTCGCTACTGATGGATGCTATGGGTGAGAAAATCTCCATTCAAGTAATGGGTATGCAGGAATCAGACGAAAAGAAGGTGGAGCGTGTCCGGTTTGTTACAATCGGCGTAGCTTGGTATGCACATAGTAAGAAAATGGCGTTTGCCGATGCTTACCGCTATCTGCTGATTTATAAAGGTATTCAGTTCTTGGAAGAGAACTATGCCTACGAGCAAACGCTTCCACGTGAGACTCTACTTAGCGACCTTGATAAGGTATGTAATAGGAACCGCGAGAAATTCATGAAGGCTGTATGAGACTCTTGCATGGGAGTAATGTTGAAATAAAACAACCTGATTTACGGAAATGTCAGTCGAAGAATGACTTTGGCAGAGGTTTCTACTTGACGCCTCAATGGCAACGTGCTTATTTAATGGCAAAGCGTAGGGCTAGTAGGGATGGAGGAGAAAAGGTGGTAACATCGTTTCAGTTTAATATGCTTCAAGCAATAGAGCACGGATTGAAAGTCAAGGTCTTTAGGGGCTTTAGTGCTGCGTGGTCAAAGTTTATCATTCTTAACCGATTGGAAGAAAATCTTGTTCACCAATATGATGTTGTGATAGGCCCTGTGGCTGATGCTTTCGTAGACAAGGAGATTGAACGACATAAACAGAAGTATGGCATCCATTATCTGGATACGGCAGCGTTACTTGATTTCGCAGAACATGTGTCACAATTTGGCAACAAATATATACAGTACTGTTTTTGCACAAAAAAAGCACTTAAAGAACTAACTAAAGAATAGTATACCATGGAAGAAAGGTATTTAAGATTTGAAGATCTGATAGCAGACTTGGCAGCTTATTTGGTTTCGGAATATGAAATCGAACCTCGAGACGCTGCAGGACTTGTTATGAATAGTCCATTAACTCAGGAGTTGTATTCTTCAAAAGATTCTATTACGGAACAAAGAGTCAAGGAATTAGCTGAAAAATTGCTTTCAGAAAATGCCTAACCAAAAGAAAAAGTTGTATTTTTGCAGATGAAAGTATTGCTGAAAGAATATGAGTAGCCAACAGTTGGATTTATTTGACGATTATGCCGTGGATCTGCAGCATGAGCAGAAGGATAGCCTGAAGGGTTTCTTCGAGGCTACGGGTATACGTAACTCTTCTTCGCTGGTTCTGGGCGAGGATAATCCTATCTGTCAGAAGGAGATCTTCGTGCCTGCTATTCCCGGCAAGAATACGGGCGTCTTCTATCAGATAATAGGTAATATGGGCGCTTATGCCAATAAGGAATACCTGGATGATACGGATATGATTCTCTTGCCGGACGAATCGTTGAGAAAACTGGAACAGGGCACTAAGGACGAGGTGGTTCTCTATCTGGAGAAGCAATACGGAAAGAGTAGCATCAGATTCCAGAAACTGCGTTTTACCACCGAGTCGGATTTCCTGGGCTGGGTGAAGCGCAGATTGGAGAGGTTCCCTGACGTGAGAACCCTGAATCTGCTGGATATTTACGAGAAGAGCTAGGCTACTTTACCATCCAGACGTTTAGGATGATACCCTTGAAGTTATCTTCCCACTGGGGAGTGCAGACGAAAAGGGCGTTGTTGAGCCAACCGTACTTACTGTCGGCCGGTGCCTCGAACTGTGGAGCGGCACGGAAATAGAAGGTGGGGCGGCCGTCTGCATCCTTTCCGTCGTAGATAATTCCCTTGTTACGAACATGAATATTGACGCCATCGTCGGTGCGGATGCAGTAGATGGCCTCCAGCTCGGTGCGTTTCTCGCCATTCAACTGATAGTCGGCTCCTCCGTTGAGGATGGTGCCTTTCAGTCTGGGACCCTCGAAGGTTCCGCCTGTGATAGGAACTATAGTACGACGGCCATGCTGGGTGTTTTCTATGCCGTATGCTTCGCCTATGTTAACCTTCAACTGTAGGGCAAACTCCAGTTGCGGCGCATTGCCCTGAGCATGACTGCTTAGTGCACAAAGGGCAATGAGGACGGTGAGAAGGATTGTCTTCATAAGTGTTATTTATCGTTTTCTTTTTTCTTGTCGAATCTCAGGAACAGGCCGGCCAGGATGGTGCCGCTGATACTGTGCCAGGCGCAGCTGATGGCGCAGGGCAGGACGGCAAGGGGCTGGGCGGCAAAGAAGTTGCCCGCCAGGACGGTGGCAAGACCGGCATTCTGCATACCCACCTCGATGCTGATGGTACGCTTCTTGGCCTTATTGAAGCCTGCCGCTTTGCCTGCCATATAGCCTAAAACATAACCTAATGTGTTGTGGCAGAAGACTACGGCGAAGGTCCAGAGGAAGAGCCAGAGGCCACGGGCAATCAAACTGTCGTGAACCGTAGAGATAACACCACCTACGATGCAGGCCAAGCTGATTACGCTCAGTCCGGGCATCAGACTCTGTATGGTGGGGAAATGCTTGCTCTGGGAATAGTTGTAGTTGAGGAAACATCCGATGCCAACGGGGATGATGGTGACGATAAGGATGTTCAGGAACATTCCTATGGCATCAATCTCTATAATCTGACCGGCGGTGAGCTCCATCAGCAAGGGCGTCATCACGGGGGCCAATAGGGTAGAGGCGCAGGTCATGCCTACGGAGAAAGCTACATCGCCATGACAGAGGTACGACATGATGTTGCTGCTTACACCACCCGGACAGCAGCCTACCAGCAGGATTCCCAGGGCCAGGGCAGGCTCCAGATGGAATACCTTAACCAGCAGGTATGCCACGCAGGGCATGATGAAGAACTGGGCGCAGGCACCTATCAGTATGTCGAGGGGACGACGGGCAAGGATGCGGAAGTCGTTGGTGGTGAGGGTAAGTCCCATGGTTAGCATGATAATGCCCAGGATAACGGTCTGTGTGGTTCCTCTCACCCACTGGAAGAGCTCGGGCAAAAAGAATGTCAGTACCGCAATGGCGATGATAAACAACGAGGCATTACTGGCGAGCCATCGGCTCAGACGAATCAGATATTGCATAGTCTTATGGTTTTTGATGATGCAAAGATAGCAATAATTCTGTTTCCTTGTATTCTTGCTTAGAAAAATTCAGCCTTTCTTTTTGAGTTTCAGAATAAACCATTATCTTTGTTCTCAAAAATAAAAAAATATGAAGAAAATATTTACTCTTTTGAGTCTTTTCTTCCCTTTGATGGCCTTTTCGCAAGAGACATCCGTGACATACGTAACAGAGAACGAGAAGTGTATCATTTGGCAACCTGGGGTCAAACTGACCTTTGAGATGTTCGAGAACGTTAACCCTGACACTGCGGATATCAGGATTATGAAGAAAGTGAATAGTCAACTGATGCCATACACGTTGCTTGCCTATGTTGTAGATGTTCCTAAAGTTCCTAAAGTTATAAAGAGAGGAAGAAAGAAGATTTTGCAACCAGATAAAGGGTATTTCGCCGCAGAATTCAGTAAATCTTGGTCATGCATCATCGGCCGTGATTCCTTTGACCTGAAATGTGCACAGTTAATATGGGACGCTCAGGAACTTAGCACCCGAGTGAGTAGGATTTGGCTTGATGACGTTCAAAAAAAAATAGGGAAACCTACCGATAATCTCTATACTATGTATCTGATGACGGCAGTTGATGGGGGAAGAGAGTATTTTGGTAAATTGTTTTCTAAGATTCTCAATTACGTCCAAACTCCACGAGACCAAGATAGGTATCTTGAATACCGCCGCTGGATCGATAAAGAATTGGAAAGCACATCTAAGTTTGCCACAAGCAAAGAAGAGGCTACCCGTTTCATCCTTGGGAAACCCATTGATCCGGACATGGAACAGGCCAAGAGCATTGTGGGAGTACTAGGAGAAAGTAAATCTGATGAAGAGTAGTATATTTGCGACTAAAATCACACAATTAACGCTAATACAATGCAAACAAAACTCACAAACAACCGATTGGAATCGTTGGATGCTCTCAGAGGATTCGACATGTTTTTCATTACCGGCGGCGCTACGCTGCTCGTAGCCATTGCTGCCCTGTTCCCCGATTCGGCGGCATGGCAGGCTATAGCAAAACAGATGGAGCATGTGCCCTGGGACGGCCTGGTACATCACGATACCATCTTCCCGCTGTTCCTCTTCATTGCGGGCATCAGCTTCCCCTTCTCGCTACAGAAGCAGCAGGAAAAGGGCAAGTCTATGACAAGCATCTACCTGAAGATTGTGCGCAGAGGTCTTACCCTGGTGTTCTTAGGTCTGGTAGTCAGTGGTTTCCTCAGGTTCGAGTTCGAGACGCTTCGCTGGCCCAGCGTATTGGGACGCATCGGTCTGGCCTGGATGTTTGCCGCCTTTATCTTTACGGCAACGGGTAAGAAATTGTGGCCTAAGATTGCGGTGATTCCTGTCATCCTGATAGGATACTGGCTGGTTTCTGCCTTCGTGCATGCGCCTGGCGTAGATCCCAGTATCGACCCTTTGACTCGCGAGGGCAACATTGCCTGCTACATCGACCGTACCCTGCTTGGTCCCCATTGCTATAAGCCCGACTACGACCCCGAGGGTTTGCTCTCTACCATTCCTGCCATCGCTACGGCTATGCTGGGAATGCTGACGGGCGTATTTGTTCAGCGCTCCAAAGCTACCTCTAAGACGGCCTTCATGCTCTTTGTGGCTGGCGTGGTATTTGCGCTGCTGGGTGCCGGTTGGAATACTTTCTATCCCATCAACAAGGCCTTGTGGAGCAGTTCCTTCGTGCTGGCAGTGGCTGGATACTCGCTTATCATGTTTGCCCTGTTCTATTACATAATAGATGTGCTGGGATGGAAGAAGTGGGACCTCTACTTCAAGGTGATTGGTATGAACTCTATCCTCATCTACATGGCGCCCAGGTTTATAGACTTCTCTAAGTTGAACCACCGCCTCTTCGATGGTGTATTCAGCCTCATCCCCGAACAGTACTATGCAGTAGCAGAAACGCTGGGCTATATGCTGGTTCTATGGCTCTTTATGTACTTTATGTATAGGAAGAAAGTGTTCCTGAAAGTGTGACCCCCTCCCGACCTCCCCGAGGGGAGGGGATGGGAGAGAAAAATTAAAAGAGAAAAGATAAAAGTGAATTAAAAGATAAAAGTTTCGCTAACCGCTAACCTTTAACCGCTAACCGTTATGTACAATATCATCAAGAAAATACTCTCCCCCTCGGGGGAGCTGGTGGGGGGTCTACTCTCCCCTCGGGGAGTCGGAGTGGGCCTCTGTTTTTTCCTTGCGTTATCAGTTCAGGCACAGAATACGGCTCCTGAACCAATAGGTCCTCTGCCTTTGCCTAAGCAGGTGGAGTGGCAGAAGATGGAGACGTATGCCTTTGTGCATTATGGACTGAACACCTTTACGGACAAAGAATGGGGGTATGGCGACGCTGACCCCAAGACGTTCAACCCCAGCCGTATGGATGTGGAGCAGTGGGTGAGGACCTTCAAGCAGGCTGGCATGAAGGGTGTGATCATCGTGGCCAAGCATCACGATGGCTTTGCTATGTGGCCCTCTCCATTGACGGATTACAACATCACCCATTCCTCCTACAACGGCCCTAAGAACAAGGACGGCAAGGTGGATGTGCTGGCAGAACTGCGTAAGGCTTGTGACAAATACGGCCTGAAGATGGGCGTCTATCTGTCGCCATGGGACCGTAATCATGCCGAGTACGGCAGGCAGGCCTACGTGGATTATTATCACCAGCAGCTGACGCAGTTGGTTACGGAGTATGGTCCGCTCTTCGAGGTCTGGCTGGATGGTGCCAATGGCGGTGACGGCTATTATGGCGGAGCACGCGAGACGCGCAAGATAGACCGACGCAACTATTACAACTTCCCCAAGATTCACTCCATCATCCAGGAACACCAGCCCCAGGCTATCATCTTCAGCGATGGAGGTCCCGGTTGTCGCTGGGTAGGAAACGAGAGGGGCGAGGCCGGAACTACCAACTGGTCGTTCCTGCGCCAGAAAGAAGTCTATCCGGGCTATAACAAAAGCAAAGAGCTGACTACGGGGCATCCTGATGGCGACACTTGGATTGCTGCTGAGTGCGATGTCTCTATCCGCCCCGGTTGGTTCTATCACCCAGAGGAGGACTCTAAGGTAAAGACCCCAGAGCAGTTGGTGGACCTGTATTATAAATCGGTAGGGCACAATGCCACGCTGTTGCTGAACTTCCCTGTGGATCGCGAGGGTAGGGTGAA